>OMJG01000069.1_pt1 | contig 70188 bp, 84 predicted proteins | sample 1646431 | NCBI WGS metagenome assembly OMJG01 (sample SAMN03771674, study PRJEB25209) | food metagenome | isolation source: Cotija cheese | place: Mexico:Jalisco,Michoacan | collected 2011-12-12 | reverse complement strand
AATAGACAGATTATAACACACAATTTTCTGTCCACTTTTATAGTATAGCTCCAATTACGACTTCCCCTTATTTTTGATACGCATAGATTAATGATAGGATTTAATGACGACGAGATACGCCAATTTATTCCCCAAAGCTATCGCAGAATGAAATTGAAAAGTGTACTATTGGAATAATTTGTATTTGATGATAAAAAAGCAAAGTGTGGGTCAAAAATCTGCACTTTGCTTTTTTGTTGTCCGAAGAACGGAAATCCGTTTTTCGGTACCCGAAGGACTGAAATTCCGCTCTTCGGGTTTTCCAGCGGTCGGAAATCTGTCCTTTACTAAAATAAAAACACTAACAAAAATAAAAACTTATAAGAAGAGATGAAAAATTAAAAGCGAAACAAAAATTTTTTTGATGAAAAAAATCTCCTGCCTATAATAATAGGGATATTATTTTTAGAAATGAGAATTACAATGTCATTTAGCGAAGAAACTTTTCAAATAGAAATAAGAGAACTGTATATTCAAAAGTTTATCAAAAAGATGAAACAAGTTGATCGTGAACAGGGGGCTCTATTAGAAAAAGAAGGTTGGTTTTATAAGGAAACGGCAGAGCGGCGTGTCATGTTCACTTTTGGAGAAGTTGTCCTTGTGAGAAGGTGCTATGTTAAAAAAGGAAAACGCCGTTATCCTGTGGATGAATATCTTGGTTTAGAGCCTTATAGCCGATACTCTAAAGAACTCCTTTACAAAATAGCTGTTACAGCTGTTGATTTAACGTGTAGAAAAGCCGCTGCGCATTTCAAAGAACTTCTTCAGCTGGATATCAGTAAAGATACGGTGTGTAAGGCTCGTAAACTAGCGACTCAACTTTATAAAGAACGTGAAGATTATCGCTTTTTTGACGAAGAAGAATTTATCAAGAAGGAGGTTAAAGTACTTTATATAGAAGGTGACGGTCTTCTTTTAAGTACCCCAGAAGCCAATGATAAGAAAAAGAAAACAGATTTTTCACACTTTCTTATCCATGAGGGACTTGAAAAAGAATATGGGAAGCGTCAGAAAACGGTTCATCACCATGAAATATGGTCAACCAGCAATAAAGCGGCCAGAGAAAAAGTGATGGATTATCTGTACAATCATTATGAAATCACAAAGGATACACTCCTCATTACCAATTCAGATATGGGACATGGCTATACTCCTTATGTGTTTGATGAAATCGCTAAAACCTTTTCTTGCCAACATGTTCATTTTTGGGACAAATACCATCTTCGAAAAGAAATTTCAAAAATGATGAAACCTTTTCCTTTAACTTTTGAGGAAGGGCTTTTTCAGGCTATCGCACAACATGATAAGAAAGCCGTAAAAGAGATATTGAATAGAGCCTCTGCACTTATTCCTGAAAAAGAGGAATCCTTTGGGGAAAGTTTTGTGACATTTTCTCGAAAGTTATTAAGAAATTTTGCCTATACGAAATCTCCAGAAAGCCGTGGTTTGTCTTCTGCCGGTATTGGTATCATGGAAAGTAACCATACGAAACTGTCATATCGTATGAAAAAACAAGCACGACATTGGTCCGTGGAGGGTGCACTTATCATGGGACAAATGATTCTTGATAAAGCGGAAGGTAAACTTCATGATCTTTTCTTTGGAGACTGGCGAGAAAAGTATGCAAAATATAAAGATTTAGATTGTTTAAGTGTCCAACAATTTTTAAAAAGAGGAGAGCGCTCATCTGGAATTAGACAGGTGAAGCAAGCCAATAAATCGGGACGAGCAAGGTATTTTTAAGCGATCCATAAAGAGAAAAAAGTAATAAAAAACAGCCTTTTTGCTTAAAAAGGTTGCATTTTTGTGTGCACTTTAGTATAATTAGGGTATAGAATAAATCAAGAAAAAAGCCCCGAGCGGGCAACTCGAGGCATGTGATTAAAGCAAATCGGACTTGCGATAATCAACTTTGATTATTTTACACCAAAAGAAGTAAAAAATCAAGGCTGAAATTTGCGAGGGGGAAAGCAGATTTCAGTCTTTTTCTGTTCTAGTTAGAGAAACTTTGATATTTTTTTGAGCACGAAAAATATAGACACGTACAAAAATTAAATAGGTGTTGACAGAAAATAATTTTGTGGTATAATAGAGATGTTGAAAAGCAGAAGCACCCGCTTCTCGCCTGAGTGGTAATAGCCCTGGGCAACAAAATGGAATTATTCACAAAACGAATGTTTTCATTAGCGGGGCGCACTATGCGTTCCGCTTTTGTTTTTCTAAAAAAATATTTTAGAAGGAGAATAGACATAGCAAAGCAAGACAACAGAAAACCTTTGATGAACGGTCAAATCCGTTCACGCGAAGTACGTCTTATCGGTGCTGAAGGCGAACAGCTTGGTGTTACACCTACAGCTGTTGCACTTACTCAGGCCGAAGACCTTAACATGGATTTGGTTTTGATTTCAAATCAAGAACCACCAGTTGCAAAAATCATGGATTACACTAAATTCATGTTTGAGCAAAAGAAAAAGCAAAAAGAAGCTAAGAAGAAACAGGCAACTGTTACTTTGAAAGAAGTTCGTTTGAGTCCAGTCATTGATAAAAATGACTTCAATACAAAACTTCGTCAAGCAACTAAGTTCCTTGAAAAAGGAGACAAAGTTAAAGTTTCGATTCGCTTTAAAGGTCGTATGATTACTCACCAAGATGTGGGTCGTCAAGTAATGGATGAATTTGCTGAAGCAGTGAAAGATATCGCTGTGGTAGAGCAAAAAGCCAAAATGGATGGTCGTCAAATGTTCTTACAATTGGCACCAATCAAAAAGAACTAAGTTCTTATTATTAACCAAGGAGAATTAAAATGCCAAAACAAAAAACTCACCGCGCATCAGCTAAACGTTTCAAACGTACTGGTAATGGCGGTCTTAAACGCTTCCGCGCTTACACTTCACACCGTATGCACGGTAAAACTGTAAAACAACGTCGTCAACTCCGTAAAGGCCGTATGGTTTCAGCAGGTGACTTCAAACGTATCCGTCGTATGGTTGCGAACATGCGTTAATAACAGTCCTGTGGACTGTTATGCATGGATACATTGCTGTCCCAATAACATTTCACGACTGATTAACTCATAAGCATTACATAAGACTTATAGGATTTCACTCGAAATCAATCAACCATTTAAATTAACTGTCAATGACAGGATAAAAATTTTCTAAGAAACAAGGAGAACACACATGGCACGTGTTAAAAATAGCGTTGCAACTCGCAAACGCCGTAAACGTATTTTAAAACTCGCTAAAGGTTACTACGGTTCTAAACACCGTCTTTTCAAGACAGCTAAAGAACAAGTAATGAACTCATACTACTACGCATTCCGCGACCGTCGTCAAAAGAAACGCGACTTCCGTAAATTGTGGATTGCACGTATCAATGCAGCTGCTCGTATGAACGGACTTTCATACAGCAAAATGATGCACGGTTTGAAATTGGCTGAAATCGAAATCAACCGTAAAATGCTTGCTGATATCGCTATTGCTGACGCAGCTGCTTTCACAGCTCTTGCTGAAGAAGCTAAAAAAGCATTGGCTAAATAATTTTAAAAACTTCCTTTTGGAAGTTTTTTATTTATAAAATTTAAAGTAATCTGTTATACTATGGCTATGAAGTTAATCGCTTACAATGATACCTATAAACAAGCAGTTATTGATTTGATACTTTCTATTCAGAAGGAAGAATTTGGAGTTGCTATTGATTTAGCAGATCAACCCGATTTGCAAGATATTCATGCACATTACAGTCAATTTTGGCTTGCTGTTGATGAAGAGAAGGGAGTTGTTGGAACACTTGGTATCGTCAAGTTTAATGAACAGCAAGCTGTTCTGAAAAAGATGTTTGTCAATGTTGAATACAGAGGAAAGTCTGTTGCACAACTTCTTTTGGATAATTTGTTTGAGTACTGTCGCATAGAGAATATCAAAGAAATTTATCTTGGAACTGTCGAACAATTCAAAGCGGCACATCGTTTTTATGAAAAAAATGACTTTCTACCTATCAATGAAAAAATACTGCCCAAACATATGCCAAGAATGGAGGTGGACACGATATTTTATAAAAAAAATATCACAGAATAAAAAAGTTGAAATGTAACCGCATACCTTGTATAAAAAGCCTTTTAGCTTCTTTTTCACTTGAAATAAGGCCGGAAAAATAGTAAAATCATAGTGTATTAAAAAGTGCAGAAAGCACTTAAAACAATAAGGAGATAAAAATGTCAATTATTACTGATGTTTATGCTCGCGAAGTCCTTGACTCACGCGGTAACCCAACAATCGAAGTTGAAGTTTACACTGAAGACGGTGCATTCGGACGCGGTATGGTACCTTCAGGTGCTTCAACTGGTGAACACGAAGCTGTTGAACTCCGTGACGGTGACAAATCTCGTTACCTCGGTCTTGGTACTCAAAAAGCTGTTGACAACGTAAACAACGTAATCGCTGAAGCTATCATCGGCTACGAAGTTACTGAACAACAAGCTATTGACCGTGCAATGATCGCTCTTGACGGTACAGAAAACAAAGGTAAATTGGGCGCTAACGCTATCCTTGGTGTTTCTATCGCTGTTGCTCGTGCAGCTGCTGATGAACTCGGTGTTCCACTTTACAACTACCTTGGCGGATTCAACGCTAAAGTATTGCCAACTCCAATGATGAACATCATCAATGGTGGTTCTCACTCAGACGCTCCAATCGCTTTCCAAGAATTCATGATCGTACCAGTTGGTGCACCTACATTCAAAGAAGCGCTTCGTTGGGGTGCTGAAATCTTCCACGCATTGAAGAAAATCCTTAAAGCTCGTGGCCTTGAAACTTCAGTTGGTGACGAAGGTGGATTTGCTCCACGTTTCGAAGGTACTGAAGATGGTGTAGAAACTATCCTTAAAGCTATCGAAGCTGCTGGCTACGAAGCTGGTGAAAACGGCGTTATGATCGGTTTCGACTGTGCTTCTTCAGAATTCTACGAAGACGGCGTTTACAACTACGCTAAATTCGAAGGTGAAGGTGGTGCTAAACGTACTGCTGCAGAACAAATCGATTACCTTGAAGAATTGGTTAACAAATACCCAATCATCACTATCGAAGATGGTATGGACGAAAACGACTGGGATGGTTGGAAAGCCCTCACAGAACGTTTGGGTAACAAAGTTCAACTCGTTGGTGACGACTTCTTCGTTACAAACACTTCTTACTTGGCACGTGGTATCAAAGAAGAAGCTGCGAACGCTATCTTGATCAAAGTTAACCAAATCGGTACTTTGACTGAAACATTTGAAGCAATCGAAATGGCTAAAGAAGCTGGTTACACAGCTATCGTTTCTCACCGTTCAGGTGAAACTGAAGATTCAACAATCTCAGATATCGCCGTTGCTACAAATGCTGGCCAAATCAAAACTGGTTCACTTTCACGTACAGACCGTATGGCTAAATACAACCAATTGCTTCGTATCGAAGACCAAATGGGTGAAGTTGCCGTTTATAAAGGTCTTAACGCATTCTACAACCTTAAAAAATAAGGTTTAGATGGTTCTATTTAGTAAAATATTACCTTGATAGATGTCTCTCTTATGTTTAAATACAAACATAAGGGGGCATTTTTTTGTGCAACTAGAACAACTGGTCAAAGAATACTTACTAGAACTAAAACTAGAGAATTACTCTAAAAGAACTATAGAAACTTATAGGCAACACATAAATAAGTTTATAAACTTTTACAAAGAGGAAATAGCTACTGATTTAGATATTGACAATATCTCTAAAATACACTACAAACTCTTTATCTCACAGCTCTTAGATAACTCTCTGAGAGCCACATACATCAATGCTATACTCAAATCAAACAAAGCATTATGGAATTACCTTGTACTTGAAAGAGTGCTTACAACAAGCCCTATGGACTCTATAAAGCTACTTAAAGAGGACAAACAAACATTAACGACATTCAATGACCAAGAGATTAAATCAATGTTAAATGTCTGGAAAATGGATACTTATTTAGGGGCTAGGAACAAAGCTATAATAGCTGTTTTAGCTGATACTGGAATAAGGGTAAGCGAACTACTAACTATCAAGGACAGTGACTTAAATGAACAGTATATAAGAGTACTGGGAAAGGGTAGCAAATGGCGAGTAGTTCCAGTTTCATATGAATTAAACTACCTATTAACCAAGTACAAGAGAATCAGAGACAGTCATTTTTATACAATGAGAAGTAGGAATGGTAAGGCTAGAAAATTAGATGATAACCTGTTTTTAAGCAAGACAGGACAGCGAATAAAAACAGTGGCTAATATTGAGTTAATGATTACTCAAACAGGCTTAAAAGCCAATGTGAGAGGTTCTGTGAGGTGTTCACCTCATACTTTTAGACACTATTATACAGTCAAGAATATTCAACTAGGACAAGATGTATTTACTATAAGTAAGTTATTAGGGCACAGTAATTTATCAATTACTCAAACATACATACAGTCTTTAACTAATGAACAATTAATTACTAAGGCATTGAAATTTAGCCCACTGAAAAATCTTGAATAAAAATTCATTATTTGTTATACTTGAAGCGAATGAACAAAGTTGTATATTCATTTTAATTTTATTATAAGGAGAAGTTTATGAAAAAGATTGCAATTATTGGAATGGTTGCTTTATGTGGGATATCACTGAGTGCTTGTTCTCAGAACAAAGATTCAGCTGTGACAAAAGAAAGTACTACACAGAGTACAGTTAAAAAAATGAAATTAGATGTTCCAAGTACCATCGAAACTGATAAGAATGGAAGATTCTCAATTTCTGGAAAAACTGAGCCAGAAACAGATGTAGATATTAGTTATGGTGCGAATGATGACACAACGACATCAGATGAGAGTGGCGACTTTAAATACGGTGGTTATGAACTTTCAGAGGAAGATAACAGTTATTCTGTATATGTGTCTGTAGATACAGGTACAGATGCCGAGGTTAGAAAAGAAGTAATAGTTAAGCGTAGTGATGAATCAATTAAAAAGATGGCGGATGACAAAGCCAAAGAGGAACAAAAGGCTAGGGAAGAAGAACAAGCAAAAGCTCAAGCCGAGGCTGATAAAAAGAATCCAGCTACTTATCCAGAGTTACCATATGATGAAATGGCAAGAAATGGCAACAAACATAAAGGTGAGAAACTTAAAATAACTGGAACAGTTAGACAAGTTATGGATACAGATGCTGGTGGTGCGATGCTCAGAGTTGCCACATCTGGAAATGGTTATGATGACATGTACTTAGTACAAATTGACTCAACAGAATGGGAAAATCATAGATTATTAGAAGATGATGTTATATCATTCTATGGCGAAGTATATGGATTGTATAGTTATGAATCTACTATGGGAGGAAAAATAACAGTTCCTGCTCTGATTGCAAATATGTATTAATAAATAGTTAACAAACAGTTCTTACTTAATTGTAAGAGCTTTTTTTTATTATCATGAATTAAAACAATCAAAATTTAATATGTTGATGGGAGGGTGAATTGAGCGTAGCGAAAGAGGGCGACAGCCCTTAGAGGGTTTTCCGAGCGATAGCGAAACAGCACCGCAGGTGAGAAAGCCGTAGGCGTTATGTTTTCTTCTCTTTCTATTTTCTTTTCTTTCTTTTTCTTCTCTTTATACTATGAAATATTTGTAAAAAAAATTGACACTTTTTTCATAGTCCGTTTGAAATATTTGTATTTTTTTTTGACACTTTTTTCATAACCTGCATGAAATATCTGTCAATTTTTTTTACATTTTTTTCATACGGAAATATACCTAGTTTCTAAATGTATAGAAAAAATGGTATAAACAGGAATTAGCTATAATAACCGATACCTGTTTTGTTATCTAAAACATAAGAGAATAGGAATCAGGTATTTAATTAGAGTTACATAACCAGAGTATAATTCAAGATATTTTTAGAGCTTTTTTATACTCAGTTGATATAACTGGAATAGCCATATGCAGTTTTGTTCCCTTTTTGGGCAAAATATTGCATATGGAATTAATCAAGCCGTGGGCAACCACTAATTATATTGTTTATAGACACATGTATGTTAAATGTAGAAGAAGTACATTACTAAAGTATAACTTCGTTTGCGTAAATTACATAAATGTGTTATAATAGTTATATAGTAAATGATTTGACTTCTAATTGTCAATTTTAAAATAATAAACTTAAACATAATAAAAAACATAAAATAAACAAAATTAAATACTTTATAAGAGATTCGTGGCTGAGTTCTACACTTTGGTTGCTGGGTATCAAAAATATCGTATTATTTTTAATTATTTTATGTTTTTTTATTTCTTTTGTATTAAGCTTATATTACAATTGCGTTACAAATAAAGAAATTTAGACATTTTTAAGTCAAAAAGGCTGGGAAGCCTTGGTATGACTGGGTTTATAAAAACGTGTCCCAAAAATCACCCCAAACTATCTATTAATTGAAGGGGTAAGAAACAAATAGAAAATAGGAGAAATTATTATGAAAAGAAAAGTTATGGCAATTGATTACAAGTCTCAGGAACTACTCAAAGAGTTTGATTCATTAAAGAGTGCAAGTGAGTATTATGGAATCACAACAAATAAGATTAAGAAACAATGTGAAGAGAATGGCAGTTTGATTAATTATGTTGATTTTTATTTTGTAGATGAGTACAGTGAAACAAATAATTATGATATAGAGGTTATTCGCAGAGGTGCAAGAATACAGAACAATATCTTTGGAACAAAAATAACAGGAGCAAGCAAATGAAAAAACAAGGTCGTACATGGACAGATGAACAAAAAGAACAGCGTAGCAAACAAAATTTAAATCCATTCAAAGTGATTGATTATCGTGGTGAGGTAATTGGTGTTTATAGAAACTCAATTCAAGCTGAACGATATGGTGGGTTCTCATCCACTGCAATTCGTCAGTGTTTGACTGGTCGTCATAAGACACATAAAGGATTTACATTTGAAAAGATTACAGCAGATGAGTATAAAGAGCTCACTGGTAATTAAGCTTAAGAAATAAATAGTTGAAATTAATAGGGGATAAGCAAAATGGAAAATAAGACAACAACTTTACGAGACAAAATGTTCTTTTGTTATGATAAAAATCTTAAGAATTTTCTTGAGAACTACAAACGAATTGGTAGTGTTATGAGTGCAAATCATTTAAAGACAGGAAATAGATTCTGGGTATTTGAACAGAATGAGGAACTTACAATGGCAATAAGAGAGTTTAAGTCTCAACAATTTAATTAATCAAAGGTATATAGGTAAAGAATTATGGTAAAAGAAAATTTCGTACAAATTCCAAACAAGATGTTTGCGGACACAAACAATGATGAAAAATTAGTGTATGTTAAGTTATTGCAATCTCAAATGGTTGGGTATCTTGATAAAGATAACAGAACAACAACGACAACAGTTCCTATTTTGGTTATGTTACTTGGTTGGTCTGAGGGAACTCGTTCAAACAAAAGAATTGAGACAGCTTTAAATGGTCTTAAAGAAAAAGGTTATATCAACTTTGACTCAAGTAAAAAAGTATTCGTTGTTAGCATTAACAAATGGAACGACCAAGAGAAATATGAACTTGATGTTGATTGGAGAGAAAGTAATGTTACTTTTAGCGGACACACACAAATCAAATACAGTGTGATTGATAATTTGTTAGAAAACAAAGATTTCACTCTTTATGCTTATGCAGAGTACAGAACAATGAAAAAACATCAATACAGAATCTGTTATGAGGAATGGGGAATGGTTCTTGATATGACAGGTAGAAATGCCTACAATATCATTGATAACTCAGAGGTAATTGTTAAAGTATCACATGGTTACAACAAGAACACTAAGAAACAAGAAACAAACTCTTACTTGACTTTTGATAAAGCAGAACTTGTAGAGGAAACATCTAAGAAACCTACTTATGAGGCTCAAGATGAACCAGAGAAAGTTGCAGAACCTGTTGTCGAAGAAACTACAGAGGATGTAGTTGAAGATGAGAAAGTAGAGGAAACAGTGACAGAAACAATTAGTGCAGAGGATTCTAAAGAATTTAAAGAACAAACTAAAAAAATGTTTGGTACAACAATGATGGACAACATCTTTAAATCAATGAATGACCCAGAAATTGATACTCTTGAGAAAGCAAGACAAGTTCAAGACTTTGAGTATAAAATGTCAGCAGAGATTTATAACATCATTAAAAACACTGATGATTACAAAGTACGTGAGTATGGTGAAAATAAATTGAAAAGTAAAGTATTCAAAGAGAAACACAAAGATGCTCTTGATGCTGAGCTAAGAGAGCTTGCTCAAAAGAAAGCAATGCAAGCAGAGAAAAATAAATATCTTCTCAAGAGTTTCCTTTTGAAATACAATGATGGTGAAACACAATGGTTGGATTTTGAAACATTCTCAGATTGGAAAAAGATGAAATTGATTGAGGGTAATGATGATTACGGTTATGGATTTACCTCAGCAATGGTTAGAGACGAAGAACGAGACGGTAGTGTTATAGTATTGAGCCGTAAAGAGGCTATGAAATTTTTAGATTAGTAAGTAGAAAGTAAATAGGAGAAATTATTATGATGAACAAAGAACAAGAATTGATGAACAGAATCGCACAAGCACAAATTGAAGAATCTAAATTGGTTGAGGAATGGAAAGAGATTGAGGGGTTTGAGGGTTACATGATTAGTAATCTCGGTCGTGTGATGAGTCTTAAGTATGGTAGAAAGACAATTCTCAAAGGTGGTACGGCAGGTGATAACGGTTCTTATAAGAATGTTAAGTTTAATAAAGGTGGTAAACAATACACTAGACTAGTTCATAGATTGGTCGCTGAGGCTTTTATTCCTAACCCTGAGGGCAAGAAAGAGATTAACCATATCAATCCAATGGACACTCACAATAACACTGTAGCAAACATTGAGTGGTGCACACGTAGAGAAAACCTTGAACATGGTATGTGTATTCAAAAATCAGCAAAGTCTAGGCAAAAGAAAATCAAAGTTTTCATTGGCGATTTTGATTCAATTGAGTTTGAGTCTCACAAAGAACTTTATGCTCACCTAGAGATTCCTAAAACAGCTGTTACTAATGCTATGAAAAAAGGTGTGACTTACAAAGGTATGAGATTTGAAAAGGTTGGTGTATAAGATGGATTGGTTAGATACAAAAGAAAGTGTTCGTGTTTACAAAAAGATTATGAAAAAGAATATTAAGTATGATGAAAAGATTCGCTTGTGGGAACAAGAGCTTAAAATTCATGGTGTAGTTGAGAAAGAAGTATTTTAGAAAGAGGAATGAATATGTTTAAGAAATTTACAAAGATGCAAGCAAAGTTGAACGAACAAGAAAAATTAGCTCAAGCAATCGAGAATAAATTAGAAAAGATGGGGTACTAAGAATGAAAGATATTAGACGATATAATGGCAGAATTGGATTGGTTAAACTCAGAGCTATAAGAGAGGGCAAGCACTTGCTATGCTACACAACAGATGTTGATGGTTATGAATATTTAAAAGCTTACTCACTTGATACTATGGATGAAAATTACAAGATGTTGGAACATGAGATTGAATATGCATTTACTTGGGTTGATAAAGACGGAAACATACTTGATGATGATGCAGAGAAAGATTGTATCATTGAGAAACCAAAGCGATTCCATGTTACGTTCTCAAAGGTTGATGACAAACAATATATGCACATTTATGATTCAAGACAACACATAGTACGCAAGTATCCACTCATAGGGATTCTTACAGATGAGAAGCTATTACAAAAGGCTGAACTTGAAATAGAGATTATTAAAGATGCAGAGAATCTTGAAAACATGTTAAAGAATGGATTCTTATTAGACTAGAGGTTGATAGTATGGATAATGTAGATGAGTTGATTGACTTGATAACACCAAAGAATACTGAATGGTTAAAGACTATGGAATCAGTTGAGGTGTTTGCAAGCATAGTGGCAAAAGATATTCCACAGAAAGAAAAGAATAAATTGTGGGCTATTGAATTAGAAAAGCACGGTATTGAAAAAACACCATTACAAAGATTGAACATAGTAGAGGAAAGTTTATATGATTAATCCATTTAAGAAACCAAAGATAATTGTTGTTAGAGATGAGAAAGGTAGAGTGTTTTGTATCCAACATGATGATGATGTAGATATCGTGTACAAAACATTCAAGAGCGAGGTAATTGATAGTGGCTCTTTAGAGCGTAGAGTAAGTAACTTAGAGGTGAGGATGGACACAGATAATTACACAGCTTACTATGACAATAGCGATATTCCAATCCTTAAGAAAGGTGCTAACGTTTCTGAGCCAAAGATTCCAAAAGTTCTACCTGATACAGTAACGAAAAGAGGTTGGTAATAATGATGACTGTTAATGAATTGTACAAGATACTTGAGAATGAGATTGCTAAAGGTAATGGTGATTTCATAGTAACAGCTAAAGGGCTTGACAACAAAGTACAAGATGTTGACTACTATGTTAATTGGAAAGAGAGACGAGAGATTTCTTTACGAGAGATTGAACCAGAATATAAAGATATCCCTTATCCAGAAATGGAATATCATCGCTGGGGCTAGTAGTTTTAATTTAATAGGAGAGATTAGATAATGATTAGTATTAAAGAAAAAGAGTTGTTGATTAAAGAGATTATTGCACTAACTGATACAGACCTTATGTATCTTAAAGAGTTAGATAGCGATGTTGATTATGATTGGAAGTATTTTGTTGCTTACAGGATTCGTGGTATGATTATGAAGGTTACTATGGAACATAACATCAACGAGTCACGGCATGCAGGCAATGAAAGATTAGAAAGTTATGAAGCTTTGAATGAGTATCTCTCATCTTTATATGATGCTGACTGGTTGAGAAACAAATTAGACTGGGATGCAATCTTTGGTGAGTATGATTATATGAGTATCATTCAAAACAAAGAGGATGTCATTGGTGTGTTTGGCTATGATGGATTTGTAGAGTTCATTGACCTAGCAGTTCAGTTTGATTTCATGAATAAGAAAAGCCAGACCTTTAGAAACAAGTATGATAAGATTAGTAATAAGATGATGCCACTATTTGAGAAAGCTTTGTATAAAGCATTGGATAGCACAGACTTAACAATGAGCAACAGAGAAATAGCAACATATGTTAATAAGGTAATGGCACATAAATATTACGACTTAAAGCTTGAACAGGATGGTAAGATAAGAGTTAAACACGGTGACAAGTATTATTATCCAGTAGCTGAGTTCTCAGATGAGCAGGATGCTTGGATGTTATTCATGAATAGAACGTTCAGTTATATTGGTGTTGAACCATTAGCAGATGTACTAACTAAGAAACAGTTTGAGTTTATCAAGAGTGCTTATGAGATTTCTCAGAGTCACTATGATAATAGAGATAAAGATTTCTTTAGATGGAATCACAAAGGTAGAATGATTGTTAACAAGAATTGTTTAGCAAGAGAGATTGGTGTGAGTGAGCCTAACTACACTCAGACAATGAAAAGAATCAATCAACGTATTGATATTGTATGGGCTGACTTATTAAAAGCTGGCTTAAAGAAAATTGCATAAAAGAAAGAGGGAAAGAATATGATTATTTTAATTTTGTTATTGGTTTTATCTGGTGCGTTTGCTTTGTTCATTATGATGATTAAAGGCTATGAGGATGAGGAGCTTAAAGGATATTTTCTTAAAGGAATGCTAATATATGGACTCATCAAGGCAATTCGAATGCCTAAGAGAGAGATGGAATTGACAGACTATATTACGTTCAGTATCGCACGCAGAAAAGATAAAGCAAAGATTGCTGAGTATGAGGCTCTTGGTTATGAGGTAGTTAGTATGAACTCTCTTATGACAGGAGTCACAATGAGAAAAGTTAAAAGAAATGAAGATGATAATGATGGAACAGCTTAGGTTGTTCTTTTTTTGTTGTGTGAATGTTATGATAATGTTATTTGTTTGTTATGTTTTGTTACCTTTTGTTAATAAGTCTAGTAATATTATTTATTGGTGAAGAAAAAATTTATAGGAGAATAAAGGAATGATTAAACAAAATGAAATTGAAATTGAAGTATTATTTAATGGATTCACAATTCATCACAGCAATCTGACATTTGAACAGATTGATGGAATCAATGATTCTATTTACGAGATTGATAACTATGAAACAGTACAAGACCTTGAGGGTGAGTACTGGCTAGATGTACTTGGTTATGATGGTTACATGGTAAGTAACCTTGGTAGAGTTAAATCTCTATATCAAACACATGAGATGTTATTAAAGAAACAAACAAATGACTTTGGTTATGAGACAGTTCGGTTATCAATCAATGGTCGTGCAAAGAATGTATCTGTTCACAGACTTGTGGCTGATAACTTTCTAATCAATAAGGATAACAAACCAACAGTTGACCACATCAACCGTAAGCGTAATGATAATCGCCTTGAGAATCTGAGATGGGCTACTTACGAGGAACAAGGTGAAAACAAATCAGAATCTATTATACCAACAAAGATTATTGGTATTGATATTAAAACAAGAAAGACTGTAGTTACATTAGATAGTTATTCAGATGGTAAAAGATTTAATCTTGACCCACAAGCTATCTCAGCAAATGTAAATGGTCACACTGAATCATATAAAGGTTTAGTGTTTGTATCTGCTTGAAGAAAGAGGAGAAAGAATATGAAAGTTACTATTGAACAAGAAACTAATATGCGAGTACGAGATGGTGAGTTAGATGTTGATAACATCACTCGTGTCGAATATGAAACTGGAAATGAAAGCATGGTTGCTGATGAGGCACACAAGCTTATTGATTTGATTAATGAGTATGGGGGTAATAAATAATGTTAGGTATTTTAATTAATGTATTGATTGTGTTAGCAATTGTATTTGTGATTTCAATGATTGCTATTATTATCTTTGCGACTATTCAAACTCTCAAAGGTAAGAAACGTACTGAACAAGTTATCAATAAGACTTTTAATATTGATAGTTCAAACCCAGAGGATTTAGCTAAGCTAATCAAGAATAAGATTGATGAGGACTTTTAATATGCCATGTGAGGATTGGTTCTATGAGGATTAACTTATTAGTTAATCTATAAGAAAGATTAAATTGTTTTGACAACAGTAAGCTGTAATGGTTAGAGTTGGTTCGATTCCAACAACAGCTATAAGCACTATGTGCTTTATCTAAGTTTACTATTACATTCCTCCTATTATGTTATGTGAACTAGAGACATACCCACTATGTTTCTTAGATACCCTAGGTAGGTCAATGTGGGTTCGATACCCACTGTATCTATTGCTTGTAATGAGCAAGCCATTTAATCACTCCTACTTTACTACTATGGTAAGCAACGTTGGTCTTAGCTACAGTTCGACTCTGTAGGTTGCTATTGGATTTAATAATCCAAAGTTCTTTTATTTCCTTATTTACTTTCTCTTAGTAGCTGTGCTGGTGTTAGATTAGAGTTCGATTCTCTTTACAGTTATTGGTTAGACATAAGAGCTAACCAAACTTTATTCTTTTATTTTCTTCTCTTTTTCTTCTTAAGAGTACAGGAATGTTTGTGAGACAAATGTTCCTAACTCTTTTTTGTTTTGTTTGAATGAGATAAATAAATTTATTTATTTGAGTAAGCACAACAGTATAAAAGTTTCTGGAAAGAAATGGAAAATAAAAAAAGAAAAATAAAATGGAAGATATTTTTCTGAAAAGAAAATAAAAATAAAAAATATAATCCCCCCCGTTGAGAAAATTTTTCGAGAGAGTTTTATGCACGAGAGAGCCAACGGAAAATCTCTCTCAGAAAATTGACCCCTCAAATAATTTCCAACAAAATCAGTAATAAACTGAAAATATCTCTTAGAATCTTATTAATTCTAAGAAAATCCTAAGAGACTGAGAGAAAGGACAGCGAAATGAGCAAGATTGATGAACTGAATAGTGAAACAGTTACAGCAGAGATTATTAAGAAGGTTGAATCTGGGGCTTCTGATTTGAAAATATACAAAGCTTTGAAAATTGACAACAAAACTTTTGATAAGTGGAAAGCAAGCCATAAGGATGAGTATGAGTTAGCGAAACAGAATGCTCATATTAATGCTCTCACCAAAGTTGAGGCTAAGCTAAACAAGAAAGTCCGTGGTGGATGGCGCAGAAAAGAAAAGTATGAGGTTGATGAAGAGGGAAATGAAATACTTGTATCTGTTGAGAGACAACAAGTTGACCCTTCTGAGAATGCTATCATCTTTTGGTTACGTTCTCATGCGCCAGAAATTTACGACCGAGTAACTATGAGACGACTAGAGTTGGAGGAAAAGTCATCAGAGGGTGTTCAAGGTATTATCCAACGCTTGTCTGAGTTTGACATTAACAAGTATACGAAAGATGACGTTGTTGAAATCACAGAGGATGATATCAATAAATTGTTAGAGGGAGATTCAGAATGAACTTAGATGATTATGTATTGAATGCAATTAAAGATAATCTTACACATGATGAGGTCAAAGAATGGGCTACAAATGGTCAAGCAAGTGACTATTACTACAGAATAGTTGTTGATTATATGGGTAATGATATGATTCTTGATAATTCACTAGTTGATAGAGCTTGGTTGCTATTACACAACATCTATGTTCCTAATACTGAATCTTAAATAGATAATTAGTGTAGAAAGGATTATATATTGAAATATTTAAAAGAATATCTAGAATACAATAAAGAAAATGGTATTCGAATAAATAAAGATATACGTAGACAGATTCAAAAACAAATGCGTATTCATAAAAAGTATATCTATCGTCCTGAGAAAGTAGAACAAGCAATTGATTTTATAGAATCTAATTTTATGTTGACTACTGGTCAATTACAGCCAATTACATTGTTGAGTCCACAAAAATGGTGGTACGAATTAATGCTTGGTTATTACATGATTGATGAAAATGGTGATGAGGTCTTGTTAGTTAACGAGGTCTTTTTAAATGTTGGTCGTGGAACTGGTAAGTCAACACTTATGGCAACACGAGTACTTGATTGGATGATTTTAGGTGGTCAGTTTGGTGGAACAAGCCAAATCATTGCCTATGATAACAACCAAGCTAAACATGTGTTTGACCAAGTAAGAGACCAAAGTAGAGCCTCATTGTTGTTGTCTGAGATGGATGATTTCAATATGTTCAACTCTACTAAACAAGGTCTTAAGTTTGAATCTATGAACACTAAGTTTGGTAAACAAACAAATGATGTTAATAGAGCACAGGGTGGTGATACTAGTTTAAATGTCTTTGATGAGGTTCATGTTTATAAAGATGATATCACAGAGGCGGTTAACAAAGGTTCTCGTATGAAACAAAAGAACTGGCAGTCAATCTACATCACAAGTGGCGGAACAACTCGTAAAGGGCTATATGACAAGCTTATCAAGCGTTTCACTAGTGATGCTGAGTTCAATAATGACCGTTCAGTAGCTCTTATCTATCGTTTAGAGGAAGTTGACCAAGTTAAAGATAAACGTAACTGGTCAATGGCATTACCTTTAATTGGTAAGTTACCACGTTGGTCATCAGTTGAGGAAGAATATGAATTATCAAAAGGTGACCCAGCATTACAAGTTAAATTCTTGGCTATGTCAATGGGAATCGCAATGAATGACGTGCACGGTTACTTTACCGCAGGCGAGGTTATGAAACGTAAGTTTGATATGAATGTCTTTAGAAATGCTAAGACATATGTTGGTATTGACTTAGCATTACATGGTGATTTAACATCAATTGCTTTTCTTACTCGTAAAGATGAGAGCTATTACTTACATACGATTAACTTTACTACTCGTAAAGAGTTCGACAACCTTGATTATGACTTGCAAGAGTTATATTTGAGGTTTGAGGAAGAGGGTTCACTTATCATTCTTGATACAGGGAATGATTATATGAAAGCTAAAGACCTCATCCCTTACATGGTTAAGTTTAAGAAAGACACAGGATGTATATTCTCAATGGTTGGTTATGACAGAGCTAGATATGAGGTTCTTGAGAAACTAATTGAAAAGTTTTTCTTTGATAAAGACGGTGATAAACAGAAAGAGGTTCGTCAAGGTTTCGCTATGAGCGATTACATCAAGATATTTAAGTCTCAGATGAAACAAGGCGAGATTTATCATAACCAAGAATTACTTGAATGGTCGTTCATGAATGTTGCTGTTAAGGTCGGAACTTCAGATGATTTAATGTTTAAAAAGACAACTAACAGCAAAAAGATTGACCCACCAGTTGCTAGTGTCATAGCTCTACAAACCATGCTTAGAGACGAGTATTAAGAGGTAGAGAAATGATTAATTATAACGCTAAATCAGTGAGAACAAGTGGTTTCTATTCTGATAAAAAATGGATTAAAACAAGAGATGCTATTCGTAAACGTGATAATTCAACATGTCAAAACTGTGGTGACTATACAGCTGAAAAGTTTGAAGTAGACCATATACAGGAGCTAACAATGGAAAATGTTAGAGATTGGAATATAGCATATAATCCAGACAACTTATGGTTATTGTGTTTCGCTTGTCATAGACGAAAGACTACTCGTGATAAGCAAAGCAATGATAGATTATTTTATTAGAAAGGAGAAACACATTGGAACTTAAATTATTTGGTAAAACAGTACGTATTCAAAGTTCAAAGCTTGACCAAAGAACTCAACGTGCACAAGCATGGAATGATGAAGTAGTTAGTGCTACAAGTGGTTTCTACAACAACATCTCAAGCAAGATTGCAACAGAGTTATCTAAGGTTAATTTCCAACACGTTAAGTATAAAAAGACCGAAAAAGGACTTGACACACTAACAAGTATGGATGGTTCTGATATTGATGAGGTGCTTAATTGGAAACCTAAAGGTCATTTGAACTCTACAGATTTCTGGTTCACAGTTACTAAAAAGTTATTGACAACACGCAAGATTTATCTTGAACCTGTACTTGATAAAGATGGTAACTTAACTGACCTCAAATTACTTGGCTCAGATGACAAGATTGATACTAAAGAAACAATCAATCTGGTAAGTCCATTTTATATCAATGAAAATACAAGCATTCTTGATTCTACTCTTTCAAGCATTGCGACTAAGCTTAAACAAGGTCGTATGAGAGGGATGATTAAAGTTAATGCAATTGTTGATACTGAAACTGATGAGTTTAAAGAAAAAGCAACTAAAATACTAAACACAATGCAAGAGGTTAGCTCTTACAACGGTTTAGGTGTTATGGATGATAAATCTGAGGTTGTTGAATTTAAAAACTCTTACTCAATTCTTAATGATGAGGAAATTGCTTTGATTAAATCTGAACTATTGAGTTCTTACTTTATGTCAGAGAAAATACTGACTGGTGAACCTAGTCAAGAGGAACAAATCTATTTCTATCAATCAACAATTATTCCTATTCTTGCTCAACTTGAAAAAGAACTAAGTTACAAACTTATTTCAGAAACTCGTAGACGGAAAGTTAAAGGGAATATGTATTATGAGCGTATTATCATTGATAATCAATTGTTCAAATTTGCTAGTCTAAAAGACATGCTTGAATTGTATCACGAAAATACACAAGCACCTATCATGACTATAAATGAGTTCAAAGTTCTTATTGGTCTTGAGCCAGTTGAGGGCGGAGATGTTTACTTAACGAATTTAAACTCAAAAGTTATTAAAAACTTTAGTGACTTAGAGGTTAAAGATAATCCTGATGGAAAGGAGGACTAACAACTTGAAATTAGTCGAAAATATCGCAAAAGTTGAATTGGTTGAGAACGAAAGTGGTGATAAAGCTATTCGTGCTATTGCCAGCTATGTACATAAAACAAATAATAATGACTTGTACTTGGATGGTGATGTAATTGAATTTACACGTGAGGTTTATCCATTCTTATTCAATCATGGTAAATCAGCTGATGATTTCTTAGGTGAGGCTCGTACTCATTATGATGCAGAGCTTGATGCATATGTATCAGATATTAATGTTTATGAAAACCGTCCTGAAATTATCAAAGCTATTGAAAACGGTGTTTATGATTCTGTTTCTATTTCTTATTACATTACTGAATATACATTTGGTGATGAGGATGAAATTATTGTTAAACATGCAATTATGAATGAAGTATCACTCGTTTCTGTCGGTGCTGACCCTGAGGCTAAACTTATGAATAATGAGTTAGCTGAGGAACGTACAGCATTTATCGAAGCACGAAATCAATTGAAGGAGATTAAAGCTCAATATGAATAAACTTGACCGTCTTGAACTTGAAAAATCTATCAAAGATTTACAAGCTCGTAATAATGAAATCAAAGGTCTGATTCTTGCAGAAAACTCTGTTGAATCAGCAAAAGTTCTTGACTCTGAATTTAAAGAGAACGAAGCAAAAATCAACAGTGCACAAATCAAATTAGAAGAAAATTCTAAAATCAAAGGAGAACCTACTATGTCTAAATATCTTGAAACTCAAAACTCATCACGTGACTTTATCAACATCTTGAAAACTGCTGGCGACAAAGATGCTGTTATTAACGCTTGGAACGCTAAACTTGCTGAAAATGACCTCAAAGTTGAGGATAAAGGATTGGTATTGCCAAAACGTTTGGTTGATTCAATCGAAACTGCACTTACTGAAACTAACCCAGTTTTCAAAGTATTCCAATTGACTCACGTTGGTGCTTTGCTTATTAACAAAGGTTTGAAATCAACTGATGAAGCTAAAGTACACGTTGAGGGAACTGAAAAAGTATTGCAAAACGCTGTATTGACTGCTGACTCTATCACTCCACAACTTATCTACAAAGCTCAATCAATCTCTACTCGTAATAAAGAATTGCTTGAAAACTTTGAAGAAGTTTACGCTGTAGTAGTTGCTGAGCTTACTCAAGCTATCGTAAACAAAGCTGTTGACCTTGCTCTTGTTGAAGGTAAAGGTAACGCTGATGGATTCCTTGCTATCATGAACGAAACTGATGCTGAGAAAGTTAAAGAAATCACTGCTACAACTCTTGTAGATGGTATTGAAGATGCTACTGACTTTGTGCGTGGTCGTGAAGGTCGTAAATTCCTTATCGTAACTGCTGAACAACGTAAAGCTTTGCTTAAAGAAGTACGTGCGTTGGTTGCACCAGCTCGTGTGCGTAATGACGATGCTGAAATTGCAAGTGAAGTTGGTGTTGATGAACTTATTGTCTACACTGGTACTAAAGCTATCAAACCAATCGTTGTTGTTGACCAAGCTTACAAAATCGACATGAAAGACTTGACTAAAGTTGATGCATTCGAATGGAAAACTAACGGAAACGTTATCCTTATGGAATCACTTTCAGCTGGTAAAATGGCTAAAATCAAAGGTGCTGCCTTCGTAACAGTTACACCCTAATAACCCCCTTGAAAGGGGCTTAGATACTGAGACTTCTGAACTAGATAGTCTCTCAGTAGCAAATAGTACGAAAAAAGAAATTATGGCAAGCCTTGACTCTCAAGGTATAGATTATAAAAGTTCTATGACCAAAGCAGAGTTACTTGCTCTTGTGTAACAGAAAGGGGATAACCTTATGTTAGATTACATCAAGACATATTGTGGCATTCCCTTGAATGTTACTTTATATGATAAGACAATTGAGATGAATAAATCAATTGCTTTAAAACGGTTAAATATTGCTGGTGTTTCTACTGATGAGACAAATGAGATTGTACAACAATATGTTGCTACTTTCTGTAGATTCCAATTGGTGTCAGAACCAAGTAGAGTCTTTGTTGATACTGAAACAGCAAGAATGAAAGAGATGCTCGAACTGCTTACTTATGGAGGTGTCTGATGATATTTACACAAGTAACACTTGAGATTACTAAAACTGAAAAGAAACCTAATGGTGCTGAGAAACAAGTTATAAAACCTGTTGCTTTGCCAGCTAAGAAAGAACGAATCACTCAGAATAGATTAGATGAGTTCTCTATGCAAGGTTTAAAGAAAGTTTCAAGATATTCTCTTAATAATGTTGGTGAGTATGAGGATGAAATATTTGATTACTTTACTGATGAAAAAGGCAATAGATATAAGCGTACACTTTGGGAAAGAGACCCTAAAACAAACAAAATAATTCTTGAGGGCGAAGTCGCTAACTCGATTTAAAGGAGAACAAAATGGCATTTAATTCATACATAGAGTGGAAACAAGCTGTTGATAAGATTGGATTTGCTGACATTATACTAGGTGTCAAAGACACAATTGAACCAAACACAGTATACATCCAAGTTTCTGATTCAAAGGTAGTTGGCTCTGATAACTTTAAATTTGTCATTGGTTATTCTTACAGCGTTGTAGCAAGTGTTCCAGAGGTTGATAGTCACTTGGTCAAAGAGTTGGCTGAGTTACTTGACTCTGGTTTGGAGATGGTAAATTTCTCTGAGACAAGTCACTTATACAATTTCTCTGGAACTATTTATTTACCTGTTGGGTCAAAAGGTGATGCATTTGAGTAAAGATAACTTTGATATTAAAGCAATTAGTGAACAGTTTGCGAATGATGTGACTGATAAGGTTGCTGATTTCATTGAAACTCAAACTAAAGCTGAGGCTCAGAGAGCAAGTGGTAGACAGAAACGATTCAGAGCACATGGTAAGACTTATACATATGCTAAATATCGTAACACTGGTCAGCTTGCTAGAAACTTAAGAATAGACAAAAAAGGCAAATACAAAGTTGTACATGATGGTAGACGGTCTGATTACTCAGATGGTTCATACCACGGAATGTATTTCTTGGTTGAGAAACGTGGTGAAAGAGCCATTAAAAAAATTCTCAAAGATACCAAGGTCTATACAGAATCTACAAAACTATAGAAAGAAGGCATATACATGGCTTTAAATTTAAAATATGATGACCGCAAAATCTTTTGGGGTAACGAAGGATTGCTTGTTGGTAAGATTGATACAGCTGGTTCTAAACCAACTGCTAAAGACATCCAATTAGCTACTGGTATGGTATCTGCATCTGCAATGGAAGACCAAGCTGAAACAGCTAATTTCCCAGCAGACAACAAACCTGACCACGGTTCTAAAAAGGGTTCAACACTCTTACAAGGTGAAATGGTATTCATGCAAATTGATGAACCTGTTGGTGAGGGATTACTTGGACAAGTTAAATCTGAAAATGGTTTAGGTTGGGTACCAACTGGTAACTACACTGACCACATTGTACAATACGTTAACCGTGCAATGAAAAAGACTGCTGAGGGTGAAGTTGTTAATGGTTATAAAATCATTGTTTACCCAGCACTTAAAGCAACTGGTGAGGGAACATCTGAATCTGAGACTGATTCGATAGACGGTGTAGACCCGCTCACATATACAATTCCATTGCAAGCTACTGCAACACCTGCTTACAAATCTGGTAACTATCAACCAGCTGAAATGAAATATGAGGTTTGGGGCAAGCAAGCTGAGGAATTTGAAAAAATGATGGAAAAACAACTTTTCATTATGTTCCCAGATACAGTTATCGCTGATGGTTCAACTGAATCAGAAGGAAAATAATTATTAACTAAAGAAGAAAGAGGTACAAACCTATGGCACAACAATTATCACCTGCACGTAAATTTAAACTGATTACAGGAAAAGACATTTTTAAAGCAAGTAAAGAACTTGAAAAAACAATGAAAGACGAAGAATCAAATGATGCTACTGAGATGGTAGAGTTTGTTCAATATGGTTTGTATCTTGCTTTTTACAATCCTGACATGACAAAAGCAAAAGAAGAATTTAACAAGTTTATTGAAACTGGTGAGTTAGATACTGGTTCTGAAACTGTTAAGTCATTGATGGAAAAATTCAAAGCCACTTTCGGCTAATAGAGGGATTGGCGATACTGTTTGGTATCGCTTTTTCTTTTGGTTTAGAAAGGGGAATTATGAAGTTAAAAGATACGATTAGATATTATGAGCTGACTGGCTCAGATATTTTATCTGACATGGAAAAACAATCTAAATATATCACCGCTCTGGAATTTGAATATATATATGATGATTTCACTGAGGTTATGGAAACTTTATATGACAACTTATTGTTGTTGTGGTGTGACTCTCATGAGATTACTGATGAAACAGAGTTGCCAAGTAAAGAACAATTATCTGGTTTATATTTGCATTCTATTCCAAAGCCAGAATCTGACAAGAAAAATGATATTGAATTTGAAATTCCTAGTCGTTTTTCCATGAAAATCAAGCAAAAAGAAGAGAATAAAATTGTTCTTTTACTTGTTTCAATCATGAGCGCAGAGATGAGCATAGAGCAATTCTATGAAATGGAAGTAGAGACTGTCGTTGATTTACTGAATGCTTACGGTGAAAAAATGGAAGCTGAGGAAAAGAAACGCAAGCAAAAGAAATCTAAGCTCTAATTAGAAATCCGAAGGAAGATGATAACCTTAGGGTTTCTCTATGAAGGAAATAAATATTGATGTATTTTCACTTATTTTCTTGATAAAGAAACCCTAGGAAATATGACAACCGTGGGATTTGATTAAGAGACTATTTTTTAATTTTTCCTTTTAATATTTTCTCTGAGAGAAACAGAAAAAAGGAATATTATGAGAAATAAATTTGAAAAATAAAAGAACAAAAAAGACAAATTTGAAAAGGAGGTTATAAACTATGAGTTCAAATGCAAAGTTTGAAGTAGAGATTTATGGTAATACAGCCAAATTTGAGAACTCCTTAAAAGGTATAAACTCTGCAATGACCAGCTTAAGAGGTGAGGCAAGTCAATTAAGAAAAGACTTAAAACTTGACCCAACTAATACTGCTAAGATGGCTCAATTGCAAAGAAACTATACTCAACAACTTGAACAAACTAAAAACAAAGCTAGTCAATTAAAAACTGAACTAGCTGGAATTGATAAGTCTACACCTGACGGACAAAAGAAATTCATTCAACTTTCTAAGTCTTTACAGGACAGTGAGCTAAAAGCAAACTACCTTGAGAAAGACATCAAGCAACTTGATAATTCTATTTCAAATGGTAAGTATGAGGTTAATTTAAAAACTGATAAGGCTGAGGGTCAAGTCAGTAAAGTTAAAACTAGTTTTAGTGCCTTACGTGAGGTTGCTACAGGTGCTCTTAGACAAATAGGTTCTAGTATAACAAATGCACTCGGAAACAAAATGGGTGATTGGATAAGTGACACAATGGCAACTCAAAAAGCCATGAACTCACTGAAGAATACAATGAACTTTGCTGGTGTTGGTAGTGAGTTTGATTCTTTAAGTAAACGTATGGGTCAAGTTGCAGTAGATACAAATGCTAACACAGAGGACACCCTAAAACTAGCATCAACATTTGTTGGTCTTGGTGATAGTGCTCAAACAGCTGGTGATAAAGTTGAAAATATTGTTAAAGCTAACCAAGCATTTGGTGGTTCTGGTGAGGACTTAAAAGGTGTTGTACAAGCTTACGGTCAAATGTCAGCAAGTGGTAAGGTCACTGCTGAGAACATTAATCAGTTGACTGATAACAATACAGCACTTGGTGCATCACTTAAGAAAACAGTAATGGACATGAACCCACAACTGAAACAATATGGTTCATTTGCTGAGGCATCATCTAAAGGTGCTGTGTCTGTTGAGATGCTTGATAAAGCTTTAGCACAATTAGGTCAAGCAGGCGGTGGCGGTGTTGAGACCATTGGTGATGCTTTTGCAAGTTTAGATGAAACAATCGCTCTTGCATTACTACCAACTCTTGATGAAATAACACCACTTGTTACAGATATTGTAAATGGCATAGCAGATGCTTTACCAGATATCTTGTCTAAGTTGACAGACTTAGCTAAATTCTTAAAAGAAAACTGGGATTGGCTAAGTAAGGTGGCAATTGCTGTAGGGGCTGTAGCCATTGCATTCGGAATATTTAATGCAGTCATGGGTGTGGCAAGTACTGTTATGACAGTGTTTGAGATAAGCATGGGTGTTGCATTCGGATGGATAGGGATTATAATCGCAGCGATTGTAGGACTTATTGCTGTAGGTGTTCTTATCTGGCAAAACTGGCAAACAATTGCTGACTTTGCTGTTTCAATCTGGGGTGGCATTAAAGAGTTCTTTGCTGGATTAGGTGTTTGGTTTGGTGAATTATGGACAGGTATTACAGAAACAGCAAAGAATGTGTGGAATGGTGTTGGTGAGTTTATCATGAACATCTGGAATGGTATCAAAGAGTTCTTTGGAACACTTGGTGAGTTCTTCAACACAGTGTTCACTGCAATAGGTTCATTTATTGGTAATGTGTTTACTAATATTGCAAACTTTGCAAGCACGGCATTTCAAGCAATTGTTACATTCTTTACACCACTTGGAAATGTACTTGGTGCAATCTTTGATTTAGTAGTTGCTGTATTCCGACTAGGATGGGAAATTATTAAAGCACTTGCACGTGGTGCATTCCAAGGTATCCAAGCTATTTGGTCTGTGATTGGTGGATTCTTTAGTACTATTTTTAACGTTGTTAAGAATGTTGTTATGGGTGTATTTAATACATTCGCAGGATTTGCTAGAGTAGCATGGAATGGTATTACAGCTATCTTTAGCGTTGTTGGTGGATGGTTTAGTAATATATTCAACTCAGTAAGAAATGTTGTCTCAAATGTGTTCAATGCCTTTGGTGGTATCGCTAGTGGTGCATGGGGCGCAATAAGAGGTGTATTTGGTGCTGTTGGTGGATGGTTCTCAAACATCTTTAATGGTGCACGTAATGCAGTATCTAACGTATTTAATGCTTTTGGTGGATTTGCACAAAACGCTTGGAATAGTATTACAGGAGTTTTTTCTGGTCTTGGTGGTTGGTTCTCAAATCTATTTAGTGGAATTAAAAATACAGTAGATAATGTGTTTGGTGGAATCACAAATACTATTAATGGTATTAAAAATACTATAGATGGTGTAACTGGTAAAGTAAAAGGATTATTCAAAGGTTCTAATATTGCAGTATCTCAAGAGTTTGCAGACTTAAAAGCTCGTGGACTCGTTCAAAACAGTGCTAGTCAATTAACTAGCAATTATAATAATACATTCAATATCAATGCTGGTAATCATGATACAACAGCTTTGGCACGTGCTATTAAACGTGAATTTGATTTAGGAAGGGCTTAAAATGGTAAGACAATATAGAATACATACTGACATAGATGGTTCTAATAATAAAACATATGATATGACAAATGGTCTTATTAGATTCTATGAACCTAATGATTTAGGTTTATCTATATCTAATAACGTTTGGCAAAGTCAAGGGATTGGTATTTCAGGGAATAGTTCTATTTCTCATCCAAGTCTTGAGTTTAAATTTGAAACGTTCGGAAATAGCTTGGAAGAAAACTATAGAATCTTTAACGAATTTATTAAAACAATATTAGAATCTAAGTACGTTACATTAGAATATACTAATGCTATTGGAACATACTATGCAGATATTAAATTAGAAACAATTACAAAGACCGAAGGATATGGATTTAATGGTACTTTTTCTGAAAAGATTTCATTCAGTCCTATTACAATGTGGTACGTCTATGAACAATTAAAATTTAGTAAAGTTCAAAATGGTGAGATTGGTATTAATACTAAAATTCATACTGACCAAAACTCTAATATATCTTTACCTGATGATGACAATGATGAGTTTGGTGATGGTAATAATCTTTTACCAAACTCTACTTGGAATCTTGGTAATGGTACATGGACTTTTAATGTAGGTACTGGTAGTAGCTTTGAAATTCAACAGCCAGACAACGATAAACCACGCAGTAATATTTTACATGCTTTACCTACAGCTACTGGAACTCAACAGATTAGTAATATTCCTCATCCTATTCATGTAAGTACAGATGATGTATTAACTATATCATTTGATTTTAAAGAAAACCAAATACCAAGTAAAGATTCAACTTTATTTGCACTAAGAGTATTCCCTGATGCTACTATTGCTAACTCACAAGCTAATGCAGTATGGTATGAAAATATTTCACATTCATCTGTTATTCCTAATTGGAATACTAATCCTGTAACAGGATGGAAACGTTTCACTTATACTTTTACAGTAACAGCTGATGGATGGCTTGACCTAGTAATTTATGATTCAGATACTGGTGGTACACATGAGTCTTGGTATAGAGAAATTAAGATTGAGGCTGGTGACACAGCTACAGCTTGGACACCTAACAAACAAGATGTTCTTAAATCTCGTTATACTTATGATTATTCATACTATGGTGAGGATGATGTAGAACGTTTCTCTAAGTGGAAAATTGATGATGGTATCTTTAGCTTTACAGCTCGTATGATACCAAGTGCAATACCTACAACTCCACCAGACCAAACTGGTCGTACAGATTATGGTGTAAGATTCTTAGATGAACAATTCAATGAATATACAGCTGTATTATTTGGTGATAAAATCAAACCAGATTCTATACAATTTAATACGGATGTTAATGATGAATATTACTTAGCACAAGTTGGAATGTCAACAATGAATATATTCTCTGCTTTAAATTATCAACGATTCAGAACTAGGTTTATTCAAAAAGGAATAATGGAATTGGTTAATGTTGATATGGTAGAGATGAATGTTAAAAGAAAGGTAGAATTTGTATAATGCTTGAATATAACTTATATGATAATTTTAATCCCAATATTTATGCACCTAATGACTCAACAAAGCCAAGTGATAAACCTAACTTGCCAGACCCAAAAGCCCGTGGGGTTATTATGAATTATGAGTTATGGCAAACAGGATATAAATTTACTAGTTCTGGCATAATAACAACAGATGCTGAGATTGGCGATATAATTGAGGTATTACATCAAGAAGAATTTTTAGTTCCAGTTGATGATACCAAAATTTTTAACAAAAAACTTTCAATGTTTTATCTTGTTACTGACATTGATGACGGTAACAAAGTTACTCTTAAAAATTATGCATGGGCTATGATTGATGGAATAGAAATTCCAACTACTGCTCTAAAACAAAATAATCAACAACTTATTGTTAATATGATGAGCCCTGCTGTTGCTAGTTTAGTTACTCATGGTTATCTGGGAAATCCATCAGAAATAAATATTCCAGTTAAATGGAATCGTAAATCTGAAACTGATGAAATGACTAATATTGCAAAAGACTTATTTAGAGTTATTAGATTACAGCCAACTGTATATTATCAGGGGATGATGGTGCCTCGTCCTGATGGTTCACTAGAACCAGTAAATAATAATTTATATATTTCATTTATTGGTCGCGAATGGTCTAGGAAAGAAATACCAGTACGAATTGATTTTTCTCAGAATGTTTCAACTGAACATGAAACAATTATTGAGCGTTCTAATTATAATTATCTTAATGCCTATGTTAAGAAACCAGATGGTACTTATAATAGTTATGGTCAACAGTGGACAATTAATGATAAAAACGAAGTTGTTGATATGTTTACTTATCGTGGTCAAGGCTATGAATTACCTAAACAAAGATTAGTTAAAACAGTGTTTTATGATGAAGCACCTAATAATGGTGAGATTAAATCTCAGATTACAAAAGATTCAACTGTTATTAATATGTACTTTGACCAACATCCATTAATGAAGCTTGTTCTAAATGACCTTGTTCATGTATGGTATAACGATAAAGACTATCATGGTTATATAGCAGACCGTTGCTTTATAGAATCTGATACAGGTATTCAAACAGATAGATTATTATTTGTGGAGGGACTTAAAGGATGATATATAAAGCAATATTAGGTAATAAATATATTATAAATGATTTCATAGAACATGTTGAATTAAGACTAGACCATCAACTAGTTTTACCAGCAAAAGTTTATAAGTATGATAATAACTCAGTAGTTATTGATACACCACTTAAATATCCTGTTAAACAAGGTGTTTCAATTGGTGGATATCCAGAGGGTAGTAAGAGATTTAGATTACTTGAGGTCTCAATTACTGATTACCCTGTATTTCAAAATGCTTATATCTCAGAAATCATTTACGATGATAATAATTCAATTTACTTACCATCAATAGAATCAATACTTGATGATAGTTATAAAGAACCAATTAATAGACCTAATAAGTATGAACTTATGGTTATTACACAAGACTCAGAAAAAGGAGAGTAACAATTATGACAATTAGAAATTATACATTCTTTAGTCCAAACGGAACAGAGTTTCCAGTTTCAGCTAATGCTGATGCCAAGCTCTATATGATGCTTGCAAACCAAGACTATTCACAATTTAAATTAAATCACTGGGTAGAACCAACAAATACTGGATTAAACAGATTATACAATAACACAAGCATCTTGCTTGGTGGACGATATTTTGAACTTAGTGGTGAGCCAGTTCAACTTTTACCAAACGGAACTAACTACATTCACGCTAACATTGACCCAAGTAACACTCTTAATCCAGTAACACTCAGTGTTGAATCATCTATCAACCAGAATACTGTTGACATTAATAGTGGTACTGGTGTTATCAAACACGTTATTGAAACTTTGGTAACTGATGCAACTAAAGTAACTAAGGTTACAATTTCAGACCAATATCAAGGGCAGATTGCTACTAATAGTCGTATGATTTATCCTAATGATGTACTTGGTAGTGCTACACCAACAATGGATTCTAAATGGACTTGGAATGGTGGATACTACCGAATTATTGGTGGTATTCTGTATCTACACATTGAGGGTGCTCGCCCTAAAGCTAATCTCACAAGCCCTACTTATCCAGTAGTTGGAACTATTCCAAAAGATATTGCTAATAGAATGCTAGGTAATGCAAACTTTAGATGGTCTAACTATTCTGGTGGTGGTACAACTTATAGTGGGCGATTAGAACAAGCAACTGGTAATATTGTATTTTATTTATTGCCAGCTGGAACAATTGCAACAAATCACCGTTTTAGTGTTGACTTAGCTATTCCACTTAAAGATGTTTAATCACACACAAATTTAAAATCTAGAAAGAAAATCCCCTTATGATAATGATACTAAAACTCTTATTTATATCAGTGTTAGTGTTAGCAATATTATTCGTAACGTGGGTCAAAGATAGAGAGAATATGAATCCACCTCTGAAACGTAGAGTGGTCATAGACTTAACGACAATTGTAATCTTTTGGCTCTTGTTTCTAGGATTTATTGTTATTGGTAACGGTGAGTATGACAAATCAATCACATCAATTATTGATTTAGCCTTACTGTTCTTCACAACACGACTTGTACAGCTCGTAGCAATTATGAATCCTATGGTTCAGGAATTGATTGCATTCATAAAAAATAGAGGAAGTGGAAACGAGAATAAATAGAGAACAAATAGAGAATAAGGGATTTAGAGAGCAGAAATGCTCTCTTTTTTTGTACTTTCTACTATTGAATAGGTATTGCTAAATAGAACCACTTTTTTAAATGGTTTTGTTTATACATACTAGACAATTTTAAATTCATATGCTATACTTCATTTAAACATAAGAACAGCACTATACAAGGATTTATCATATCGGTCATGCCAAATCAAAACTGGTTCACTTTCACGTACAGACCGTATGGCTAAATACAACCAATTGCTTCGTATCGAAGACCAATTGGGTGAAGTTGCCGTTTACAAAGGTCTTAACGCATTCTACAACCTTAAAAAATAAGGTTTAGAGAGCAACTAATGCTTAATGAAACACTCTTTCGATGTTTAATTTTTAAACATCGAAAGAGTGTTTTTTAGTTTGGAAATTGAGAGACAAGAAGCAAGGGTGTAAAGGTTAGCTTATGCTATAATGAGTACATGAATAAGGTAAACGAAGAACGTGTACACGAAATATTTAATAATATATCCACTGATTATGACAAAATGAATGCAATCATTAGTTTCAAGCAGCATGACTTATGGCGGGATAAAACCATGAAAAAAATGGGGAATTTATCTGACATGACCATTTTGGATTTGTGTTGTGGTACTGGGGATTGGACTTTTGACCTTTCAAAAGCTGTGGGGCAAAAGGGTAAGGTCGTGGGCTTAGACTTTTCTGAAAATATGCTGAAAGTGGCCCAAGATAAACTTGACAAAAAAGGCAATGAAAACATTGAATTTATTCAAGGAAATGCCATGGCCATTCCTTTTGAAAATGACATGTTTGATGCTGTTACGATTGGTTACGGCTTGAGAAACACGCCTGATTATCTCACAGTGCTACGAGAAATTTTCCGTGTCTTAAAAACTGGCGGAAAAGTGGTGTGTATTGAAACTTCTCATCCGACTTTGCCTATTTACAAGCAAGCATTTGAACTTTATTTTAAAAAAGTGATGCCTTTTCTGGGAAAAGTCTTTGCCAAGTCTTTGAAGGAATACCAATGGCTTCAAAAATCTGCGGAGAATTTTCCTGATGCGAAAGCTTTGGCTTTATTGTTTAGCGAGGCGGGTTTTTCTACTGTAAGCTATCAAAAACATGGCGGTGGAGCCATTGCTACACACTTTGGGACCAAAGGCTTTCCTGTAACAAAAGAAGACTCACAATAATTTTATAGTCACAAAAGACTTTGTTTACGTTTGTAAACAAAGTCTTTTGCTTTCTGAATTTTAAGTGATATACTAACAACATATAAAGAATGAAGTAAAATTCAAAAGAAACGAGAATAAGTATGGACACTCAACCCTTTAATATTAAAAAAATTACTTTGAAAGCTTCCAATCGACAAGTCATGCGTCATTTTTATGAGGAGTTACTAGGTTTTTATCTTTCTGAGGAAACAGAGCATACACTTGCCTATGCGTTTAGAGAAAAAGAAATTCCTTTTTTAAAACTCGAGTTTGGTGGAAATGCAAGTACAGAAAAAACGACCGGCCTTTTTCATTACGCTCTTCTTTTTCCCGATCGTGCCTCAAAAGCTGGACTTATTTCACGACTCATGATGGCAAACTATCCATTAGGAGCGGGAGACCATCTCGTCAGTGAATCTTTTTATCTTAGTGATCCTGAAGGAAATGGAATTGAGCTCTATCATGACCGCGACCCGAAAACTTGGAAATGGAATGAAGGACAAGTTGAAATGGGGACCTTTGCTGTTGATCTTGAAGCTGTTTTAGCAACAAAAAAGGTAGGAGCATTTCGTTATCCGCCAAAAATGAGTATTGGTCATCTCCATTTCACGGGAAGTTCTCTTGCACAGGCTGATACACTCTTTATGGATATACTTCGGACGGATCTAGTCGCACGAGTGGGTAATACTGCTCATTTTTACTCGCAAAATCATTACCATCATCACTTTGCGACAAATCTCTGGGAAGGGACAAGCTTGAAAAAACGAAACCTTCAAAAAAACGGCATTTTAGCTTGGGAGATTGAAGTTGGAAGAGCGTATTATGAAGCAGTTTTGGAACGACTGTTGGCAACGGAGTGGACTTACGAAGCGAGAGGGACGAGCATGATCTTAGAGGATCATGTCGGCGCGCAACTTGTGATAACACAGATATAAAAAACCTTGTTGCTCTTATGAGCCAGCAAGGTTTTTATCATGTCTTTTTTATGAAGCATTGTTGGTCTGACTTAATGCAAAAGTATTTTTTTCTTGAATCAATAGTTCAAGCAACTGAAGCACTTGGAAGAGACCTGCGCGATTCTCAAACTCTTCACGTGTTTGTGGCAAGTCCATCTGACGGTAATGAGAATAGGCATTTTCTATTTTCTTTAAGAGCTCGCTGCCGTCATTATGGGCAGCATAGGTAAGTGACAAAGTTTCAAAAATATTGGAAATTTCGGCGATATGCGTACTTTCCACATCTATTTCTTCTAATTTCATAATAATATCTTTGAGAAGTGTAATTTGGATATGGCGCATGTCAAAATAGCGTTGATAAAATGTATTATTTCTTAAAAGGTTATTCTCTGATTTTTCAGTGGCGACTTTACTGCTGGCATCAATGAGTTCCAGCAGGTTCTCACACTGCGCCACGAGATCCTGGAGATCTTGCTTTTGATTCAAACAAATGACGAGATGTGCTGAAATATTTTTGAATTCTTTTTCTAAAATATTAAGATTATTTTCTAATAATCTTTCATTGCTTGGCATATATATGTTTGCCAAAAGTGCTAAACCTACTCCAATGAACATTAATGAAAACTCATTGCCTACGAGAGGAAAAGTTATTTCTTGAGCCAAAAGGTAATGGGAAAAAAGCACAGAGTTTACGACAATGCCTTCGCTCGTATTTGTGGCAACAGAGATAGGAATAAATAATAATAAAAAGATACCAAAAGATAAAGGTGTAAAATTAAATAAATTTAAAACGATAAAGGCGAGTAAGGTGGCGATGATAAGCCCTAGAACACGCAGAAATCCTAATCGTAAGGTGCTTTTCTGTGTGTTCGTAATGGAAAGAATGGCAATGATGCCTGCGCTGGTCGCAGATTCTAAGTGGAAAAACTGTGCAATAATAATGGCTAATGTTGCACAAATTGCAGTTTTGATTGTTCTTTGCCCTATTTTGATATGGCTGTAATTCACATTTTGTCTCCTTGTGATAAGTATATAAGCAGTGAAAGAGTGCTTCTCAAAGGTTTTAGTGTATGTTGAGAGCTTTCTTAACTAGAGTAATTATACCAAAAAATAGGAGAGAAACAGATGCAACACTTTCAAAATTTTAGCTAAGAACAGATTATCTTAGATTTTAGAGCAGATGAAGCGAGAGGAACGAAAAAACTGTGTATAATAGAAAGTAAGAGAATAAAGGAGAAAAAATCAGATGAAAAAGTATATTATTGTAGGGATGTTTTCGTTCTTACTTGGAGCAATAGTAGCCTTAGGGATATCTAATATTACTCAATCACCTGCTACACCGATGGCAAAGGAAAGTTCTAGTTCCTCAACATCCACCAAAGAGAGTACTACCTCCAGTAGTTCCTCTGAAGTGAAAACAACACCCTCTTCAACTTCAACAAGCAGTAGTGAACAGTCTATCTCTTCTCTCTATCATCTCGTTCCACCTCAAAGCACCTATAAGAACTTAATTGTAGCTAAGACAGCGGAAGCAGAAGCTTATATTCAAACCAATGGTTACAATCTTATCAGTAAAACGAATCATGACTTGAACGAAAAGTCACTCATCAGCGAAGCATCTACAGAACTGCCTAATCCAGTAGATGCCTCAGGCAAGGAAAGTTATCTTTACTTTTGGGCAAATGATGCGCAAGCAAACGAGTTAGGCAGCGTTCGCATGGATAATAAAGTTGTTTTCTTTAAAGCAACGGATGATTATTTAAGTCGTTTGAATTAAAAAAGACAGGATTTGCGTCCTGTCTTTTTTGTAGGAAAGGGATTGACTCACATGGCCATCCATACAGGCTCTAAGCAGTTACCATCTGGATCTTGAACTTCAAGGCCATACATAACGTCCTCAGGAATGCCATTTTCTAAATGAAGGGATTGTCCGCCATATTGACTGGCAAGTTTGCCGAATGCTTTGACAGCATCTGCACTTGGAAGAGTAAAGGCAGCAAGAGCGCCACTTACTTTGTGTGTATCAGCGATTGTTTTATCACCAATAAATGTTTGGTAACGCTCATGCGAAACTAACATGATATAGAAATTTTCATCCCAAACCATACAGCTTACCAAATCGTCTGAAAAATCAGGGTTCTTTTTGAAACCAAGCTTTTCATAAAAAGCTGTGGAAACCTGAATATCTGAGACAGGAAAGTTGACGAAAACCATTGTCGACATATGAAATCCTCCTTAAAATTAAATTTTATATCAAAATATTCTTAACTTTAAGCTCATTGTAACATAAATCATATTTTTTACCGCTTGATTGGCTTGGAAAATGCTTTCAAAAAAGTAAGGTGAAAATCATGGGAGAAAACAGCGTTTGAGACGTTTATTTAAGAGATTTTCTGTTAAAATATAACTATGATTAAAAACTATGAATTGTCAGCTGAACATCGGCTAGTCTCTACGGCAGAGATGAGGAATTTTACATACGTACTTAATCCGACACGTGAAGAAATTGGTAGTGTCTCGGAGTACTTTCAACTGCCTTTTGACTACCTTAGCGGCATTCTCGATGATTATGAAAACGCCCGTTTTGAAACGGATGATATCGATAATAATCTTATACTTTTACAATATCCAGCCTCATCAAGTTATGGCGAGGTAGGCACATTTCCTTACTCTTTGATTTGGACAAAAAATGAAGCTGTCATTTTAGCTTTAAATCATGACATTAAGGGAGAACATATATTCGGTAGAGAATACAGCTCTACACGCTATAAGCATGAAATTATTTATCAGGTTATGTATCAAATGACACATGACTTCCATGATTATCTACGAGAATTTCGTCTCCGTCGTCGTCGTCTTGAGGTAGGAATCAAAAACTCAACCAAAAATGATCAAATTGTTGATATGATTGGTATTCAAGCTAGCCTTATTTATTTTGAAGATGCTTTGAATAATAATCTCGAAGTGTTGAAGAAATTTATTGATTATCTGCGTGAAGAAGATGAAGATGGTTTTGCTGATAAGATTTACGATATTTATATTGAAACGGATCAGGCCTACACGGAAACACGTATTCAACTGAAATTGCTCCAAAACCTGCGCGACTTGTTCTCAAATATTGTGTCTAACAATTTGAATATTGTCATGAAAATCATGACATCCGCAACCTTTGTCTTGGGTATTCCAGGTGTTGTTGTCGGTTTTTATGGGATGAATGTCCCCATACCTGGTCAGGAAATCAGTTGGGTCATGTGGGCCATATTAGGGTTAACGCTTATATTTTGTGGCATTGTCGTTTGGGCGTTACGCAAAAAAGACATGCTGTGATCGTTTAACCATCGCAAGTTATCATAAAGGAACAGTTATTCATGTATAGATTACGTATTTTTGCACAAAATTTAGCAATCTTCTTGTCCGTAGTGATTGATATTGGAGCAATTTTGGCTTTCTATTTGCATCGATCACCTGTTTTGAGAGAGTATTTTCCTTCCTATAGCTTCATGCCGCATTATATTTTAGGTTTTGCTTTAGGACTTTTGGGGCTTTTGGTCTCTCTCAATCTCTACCGACGGGTAAGGTCAGCTTGGATTATTACTATTGTCGTTCAATTTGTCATTTTACGGTTGAACTTTATTTCTACTCAGAGGTTTTTCAGTATTGGCTCACTTCTTTCACTTATCATTCTGGTTATTCTCGGGTTGACTTATCGTGATTTTAGTCGAACAATGGACCGTAATTATGCAAAAAAGGCAGTGTTTCTCGGTTTCATCCCACTGGTATTGGCTTTCTTTAATACCTTATTGAGTTTAAGCTTTTTGAAGCGCGATTATTTAGGAAATCCAGATGTATATTCTATCTTTAAGCAATCCTTGCATTTTCTTTTTACAATGGATATCCGGCAAGCGCATTTCAATTCTCATGTACATGGCTTTTATATGGTTGGGCTAATCATCATTACTTGGATTTGTGTGATGTTAGCACTCTATTATATATTGAAACCATTGGTTTATTACCCAATCTTAAGTGGTCGTGAAAAAGAGAAAGCCATCGCACTTGTTGAAAAATATGGTCAAAATCCGATGGCTTATATGACCATTGATGGTCAAAAATCTTATTTTTTCAGTGTTACTGTTGAAGGGATGCTTGCCTATACCGTTGTAAACAACGTTCTCGTAGGTTGTGGGGATATCGTTTGTGACCCTAAAGATGCCGCTCGTTTTATGGGAGAACTGGTTCATTTTTCACGTCGTAATGGATGGAAAATCTTGTTTATGGACATTACAGAAACGATGCGCCCTGCCTATGAATCTTATGGATTTTCGATGATTAAGATTGGTGAAGATGCTTGTTTGCGCTTAGAGGACTTTAGCCTTAAGGGCAAGAAAACAGCAAAGGTTCGTGCCAATATCAATCATGCGCGCCGCTTAGGTATTACTGTTGAAGAATACAAGCCAAATGAAAAACGAGATATAAAAATTGAAAATGAACTTCAAGAAATATCAGACGAATGGTTTGGCTCTAAAGGCCCTGAGCTTGGCTTTATGCTGGGAGGCTTGGCTTTAGAAAATCCTCTTGGGCGCCGTTATTTTTACAGTCGTGATGCATCCGGAAAAATGTTGGCTTTTGTAATTTTTGTTCCGTATGCTGAAGGCAAGGAAAGTGGTTATATGGCTGATGTGACGCGCCGCCGCGTGCAAGTGCCTAATGGCTCTATGGAAGTGTGTCTTCTCCAAGCCTTTGAAACAATGCGCGAGGAGGGAGTGACTTGGGGTAATCTCGGTCTCTGCCCTTTGGCAAATATCAAAGATGACGAGGATAGCAGCAAAGTGACAACACAGCTCTTCCAGTTTATTTATGAAAATATGAATGGTGTATATGGCTTCAAGGGGCTTTATCAAGCCAAGAAAAAATGGAACCCAAGCGATTGGCAAGCGCGTTATATCGCTTATGCGCTCAAACCTTTTAGTTTCAGCTATGCCTACGCTATGCTGAAGGCTCAAAATCCTAAAGGGATAAACAAGTTGATCCTTGAAAAACTTCGTACAAAGATTGAAAAATAAAAGCACCGCAGTTTTTGCGGTGCTTTTTCTTAATAAAAAACCTCTCAACGAGAGGGCGAAATATAACAATTATTTACGGACGACAAGAGTATCACATGGCGCATTTTTAATGATATAGTCTGCAACAGAACCAATAAAGATACGTTCAATGTAACTCAAACCAGTTGCACCAAGCACGATAAGGTCAATGTTTTCTTCTTTTGGAAGTGTTTGTCCCAACATAACTTTTGGTGAGCCGAATTCGACACGAGTAGTTACTGTTTTTACACCAGCGTTTTTCGCTTCAGTTGCAAAGTCATTAATGAGGTTTTCGGCACCTTTATGTGTATCATCCGCTACAACAGAATCATAAGCAGAGATAGACTGAAATGCACGCAAGTCAATGACGTTAGCGATGACCAATTCGGCATCGTTACGAAGAGCAGTGGCAACAGCTTTATCAAAGGCCTTAGTTGATTCTACAGAACCGTCAAGACCAACGAGGATTTTTTTGTAATTATCGAGCATAGTGGGACTCCTTTTCTTTTTTTTACTATACTCTAATTTTACTCTAATTTGTAGCATTTGTAAAAGAAAAACTATTTTTGGGGGTCTGGCTTTAGCGCAGGAGGGGCTTAACCGAACAGAAGAGGACAAGGCAAAGGCATATGCAAGTGTATTTTTTGAGATTTTTACGGCCTTCTTACTGTAAAATCACCTTTTTGGTGAATCAAAGTGGCAGGTAAAGGTTGCTGTATGTTGAGAAGAACACCTGTGTGCTGTGTCATTGCGTCTAATTTGATATAATTATAAAGATCTATTTTTAAATGGCCGAGCAAAGCAAAGCCTTATAAAAATAAATAGAAGTTGAAAGGTAAAAAAATGACTCGATATGCTGTGGTGGATTTAGAAGCCACCGATGCGCACAGCTCGCAGAATAAAATTATCCAAATTGGTATTGCGCTAGTCGAGGGTGGAGAAGTGGTAGACACTTATACGACAGATGTCAATCCACATGAGTCACTTTTGCCGAGAATTGCGAGCCTTACAGGTTTGTCTGATCGTCGCTTGTCAAAAGCGCCAGACTTTTCGGAAGTTGCAGAAGAAGTGCGCCAAAAATTGGAAGGCACCATTTTTGTGGCACACAATGCGCGCTTTGATTACTCCTTATTAATGAAAAGTCTTTTTCCTTTAGGCTTGGATTTGGAATTACCGCGTGTAGATACAGTTGAGCTGGCGCGAGTTGTTTTTCCTACCTTTGAAAAATATGGGATGGAAGCTCTGAGTGAGCGACTGGACTTACGACACGATCAGCCTCATGCGGCCTTATCCGATGCTTTGGCTACAGCGGAGTTGTTGCTTAAAATGCAAGACAAGATTCGGGAACTTCCACGTGCTGTGTTAGAGGAGATTATTCACCATTCGGACAGCTTACTCTATGAGACGAAAGAATTCTTGAAGGAGCAGCTGCCTTATACATCACTCAACGTTGAACATCTTTATGTAGTTCATAATATTGCTACCCGTAGAGAAAAAGTTAAAGAAAACAGACAGCCCCTTGCCAATTCTTTTGCTAAAAATATCTCTCGTTTGGGTCTTAAAGTCCGGAAAAATCAAGAAAAGATTGCCGAAAAAATAAAAGAAGAACTTACACAAAGTCGCCCTTCTTTCATTGAAGCCCCCACTGGCATCGGGAAGACATATGCTTATCTTTTACCTTTGCTTGCAGAAGGACGGGAAATTGTTGTATCAACGCCGACTAAAGTTCTACAAAATCAGATGATTCATGGTGTAGCACCTATTCTTAAAGAAAAATTTGGTGTGAATTTCTCTAAGCTTTTAGGAACGAAGAATTATATTTCTTTAGAAAAATTTTCACGGCTTTTGCTGGCAAATACTGAAGGAAAAAACTTCGAAATTTTTAAGATGAAAATCTTGGTTTGGTTGACGGAGACGCTTACAGGGGAGCTAGACGAGCTCTCCAAAGTGATGACCAATGAGGAGTACTTTGCTCAGATTGCGCATGATGGCTATGTTAACAATAAACAACTGCATTATGAACAGGACTTCTGGCTGAAAGCACAACGCCGAGCTGAAATTTCGCAAGTCAAAGTCGTCAATCATGCTTACCTAATTGAACGTCTTGCAGATTATCCTGAGACTTTCTTACAGGAACGTATTTTGGTTGTGGATGAAGCACAGCAACTCTTCACAACACTGGAAAGAGCCAATCAGAAAACAGTTAAAATCTCGGAGCAATTGGAAACCGTCGATATAGAAAATTCGCATTTAAATAAACGCCTTGTGGAAAGTTTGACATTTCAGCTCAAAAATAAAAAGTTGGACAGTGAGAAAATCGCTCTTGATGCGAGAGAGCTTGGTTTAAAAGAACTGGCTGAAATTTTTGAACATCCAGAGCAGAACTTTATTTGGCGCGAGGGAGATATGGTTCACGCTTCAAGTACGGATTTTTATAATTTTGAAAAACTGGTACCTTCAGGAACTAAAATATATATGCTGGGGGCAACCTTATCTCTGACAGAAGACAAACCTATTTTCCCAGAACTTTTGGGCTTTAAGGACTATCGTTTCTTCAAATTTGACAGCCATCCCGCCGATAACCAAGAAATATTTATCGTGTCTGATGGGCCGCATATCAAAAATACAGGTGTTATGGCTTATGCACATTATGTTGCGGATAAAGTTTCCGAGGTTGCTGAGCTAGGCTGCCAAGTTGTTGTTCTCTTTACGGCAAAAGTGTCCTTAACTTTTGTAGCAGAACAACTGTCCGCTGAAGGTTGGGATGTATTGGCTCAAGATATTAATGGGACTGCTGCACAAATCAAGAAAAAATTTGATAAAGGAGAAGGGCAGATTCTTCTGGGCTTATCTTCCTTCTGGGAGGGTGTGGATTTTGAGAAGCAAGATCATCTTGTTTTGATGATTCCCCGGCTACCCTTTGCTACGCCAGATGATATTTTAACGAAAAAGTATGCAAAACGTTTTAATAATCCTTTTTACGATTTTAATGTCCCTATGGCAACTTTGAAGTTGCAGCAAGCTCTTGGACGTGTCAATCGTCGCCATAATCAGTATTCCAAAGTTGTGATTCTTGACAATCGATTAGCAGGAAAATCTTATGCGAAAAGAATGCGTAAAAATCTTGCGCAAACTGCGCCGCTTAAAACACTTGAAAATAGTGAATTAGTAGAAAAAATTATTGAATTCTTGATGTGAAGTGATACCCGATACAGATAAGTCCAAGAAGAAGTTAAGAAAAGACACCGAATTTCTTCAATGACAAGATTACGGAAAATTATGGATTTAACTTTTTCTGGTAGAAGACCTTTGTAGAGAAGCAATTTCGTTGCTTTTTTGCTATAATTAAATAGATTATCTAAAGGACAGAAAGGTAGGCTATGAGAAGAAGACGAATGACTCTGCACACACAGATTATTATCGGTGTTTTAACGGTAATTCTGGCAGGTTTTATTGCGATAAGCCTCTTTATCTGGAGAGCAGTCAGCCCTTACAATACAGCAAGAAGCGCTGCAATTGCTATAGCAAAGGATAAAACTGAGCTGAAAACTCCAACAGCTTTTGACATTGCAACTACAGATAGCACAGATTATTCTTTACTTGGCAAAACTGAAAAAGGCAAGGAGATAGGTGTTTTAATTCCGGAAAAAGGGGGAAATTTAACAGTTATTTACATGGCAACAGGTGTTAAGCCCGAAACGCTTCAAGCAGATAATACGACATCTATCGTCTTGGCCCTGTATAAAAATCAGCCCGTATGGCAGGTAAATAGTCGTGAAGGTTTTAAACTTTATGATTTCAAGACGGGTAAGGAGCTGATGTAATTTATGAAAAAATTATCTGATTTTGTTTCAAACATCGAAGAGTCTGTGACTCTCGCTGCTGCAAAGCGTGCCAAAGATCTCGCAAGCCAAGGAAAAAACATTATTGATTTAACTTTGGGACAGCCAGACTTTTCTACCCCAGAACTCATCGGGGAAGCAGCCATTGATTCTATTCATTCAGGCAAGGCAAGTTTCTATACCCAAGCTTCTGGCTTACCTGAGTTGAAAAGTGCTGTGCGTAATTATTGGGATAAATATTATGGTTACGCCATTGAAGATAAGGAAATTTTAGTTACCACGGGTGCTAAATTTGCGCTTTATGCCTTCTTCCAAAGTGTTTTAGATAAAGGAGATGAAGTCATCATCCCAGCCCCGTATTGGGTGAGCTATGTGGATCAAGTCAAAATGTCAGGAGGTCAACCTGTTGTCGTTTCGACTTTGCAAGAAAATGACTTTAAAATCACAGTTGAACAACTTGAGGCAGTAAAAACCGAAAAGACGAAGGTGCTTTTATTAAATAGTCCATCCAATCCAACAGGAATGATTTATTCAAAAGAAGAATTACTGGCCTTGGGAAATTGGGCTGTTGCTAATGATTTGTTAATCTTAGCAGACGATATTTATCACCGATTGGTTTATAATAAAAGCGAGTTTACAGCTATTTCATCCTTATCAGAGGAGATTCGTCAACGCACGATTGTCATTAATGGTGTATCGAAAACCTTTGCGATGACCGGTTGGCGCATTGGACTTGCAGTTGGTGATAGCGAAATTATTGCAGCAATGACGAAGATTGCAGGTCAAACGACCTCAAACCCAAGTACAGTTGCTCAATATGCAGCCATTGAAGCTTTTAATTCTGATGAAGCGGCAGTCGAAAAAATGCGTACAGCATTTGAATCAAGGCTAAACTTGATACATCCTATGATCGATCAAATACCTGGCTTTGAGGCTATTAAGCCTAATGGTGCATTCTATCTCTTTCCTAAAGTTGAGAAAGCAATGGCACTGAAAGGGTATGACAATGTTACGGATTTTGCGACAGCGATTCTTGAAGAAACTGGAGTGGCTCTGGTGACGGGGGAAGGATTTGGGTCACCCGTACATGTGAGGTTGAGTTATGCCACTGACCTTGAGAGTTTGACAGAAGCAGTAAAACGTCTTCAGATTTGGATGGAAGAGTCGCATGATAGATAAAAAAGAAGCAAAATCAGCTTATAAGCTCCAAGAAAAGCTTGGTGCTGTTGTAGCTTATAAAAATATTTCAAAAAACAAGTTTTATCTTGATATAGCACCAGATTTACCTGGTTTGAAAAATCGCTTTGAATTTTCACGAAAAACAGGTATCGGTGTTCCCCTAGCCATTGACAAAGATTGGAAGTCTGATGACTTTGAACTCCTGGTGTTGGAAGAGCTTAAAAAAGATGAATTACAGACACCAAAAGCTTTTAAAGAAGATTTGAAAACTTTGAAAGAAATCTGGTTAGAGAAATTTATAGACAAAGATTTATATTAAAAAAGAGAAGGAATTATTTATGAAAGACTTAGTATCAATCATCGATGTGAAAGACCACGTCGGAGAAGAAATTAAAATTGGCGCTTGGGTTGCAGACAAATCAGGAAAAGGAAAATTGCAATTTCTCCAACTCCGTGATGGTACAGCTTATTTCCAAGCTGTCGTTTTCAAACCAAACATGTTTGAAAAATTTGGTGAAGAAGCAGGACTAGAAAAGTTCACTGAAATCAAACACTTGGCTCAAGAAACATCAGTAATCGTAACAGGGATTGTAAAAGAAGATTCACGTTCAAAATTTGGTTACGAGCTTGATGTCACAGACCTTGAAGTCATTGGTGGATCTGTGGATTATCCTATCACACCAAAAGAGCATGGTACAGATTTCTTGATGGATAACCGTCACTTGTGGCTACGTAGCCGCAAGCAACATGCTATCATGCTTGTACGTAACGAAATTATTCGTGCAACATATGAGTTTTACAATGCCAATGGCTTTGTTAAAATTGATAGTCCAATCTTGACAGGTTCAGCTCCTGAAGGAACAACAGAACTCTTTGAGACAGATTACTTTGGACAGCCTGCTTACTTGTCACAAACTGGTCAGCTCTATGCAGAAGCGGGTGCGATGGCATTTGGCAAAGTCTTTACCTTTGGTCCAACTTTCCGTGCTGAAAAATCAAAAACGCGCCGTCATTTGACAGAATTCTGGATGATTGAGCCAGAAATGGCCTTCACAACTCATGAAGAATCTTTGGATATTCAAGAAGCTTATGTCAAACATTTGATCAAATCAGTCTTGGAAAATCAACGTTATGCTTTAGAAAGTTTGGAACGTGACATTGATTTATTGGAAAAATATGTCAATGAACCATTCAAACGTGTCACTTACGATGATGCGATTGAACTTCTTCAAAAAGAAGAAGCAAATAATGATTATGATCATATCGAGTGGGGTGATGACTTTGGTTCACCACATGAAACATTTGTTTCTAACTACTATGGTGTGCCAACATTTATCATCAACTACCCTAAAGCGATTAAAGCTTTCTACATGAAACCACATCCAACACGTGAAGATGTTGTGATTTGTGCCGATCTTATCGCGCCAGAAGGATATGGTGAAATCATTGGTGGTTCAGAACGTGCGACAGATTATGATTACTTGGTTGAAAAAGTAAAAGAATTCGGGCTTTCAGAAGAAGAGTACAGCTGGTACCTTGACTTACGTAAATTCGGTTCTGTGCCACATTCTGGTTTTGGACTTGGCTTGGAACGTGCGGTAACCTTTATTACAGGTAACCAACATATCCGTGAAGCTATTCCATTCCCACGTATGCTTGGACGTATTCGCCCTTAAAGCTTAAATAAAAGTTCTCAAGTTACTTGAGGGCTTTTTTGTATAAAACCAAGGGGTGAAACATCCTTTTTCAGTGGAGTTTTTGATATAATAAGAGGGAGAATTAAAGGAGGAACCTTATCTATGGAACTTAAGGATTATCAAAAGGAAATAATAAAATTTGATGTCAATGGTCCTCTAGCGGATATTGAGCAGGTAAATTTTGCTTTTTTAGATAAGGTACTCGGTTTAGCGGGGGAATCAGGAGAAGTTGCGGATAAGATAAAAAAAATCATCCGTGATCAGGATGGCATTATTAAAGATGATGATAAAAATGCTTTGGGAAAAGAATTAGGCGATGTCTTATGGCATGTGGCAACCTGTGCGCGCTATCTGGGGCTTGATTTGGAACAAGTCGCTCAAGCCAACTTAAATAAACTAGAAAGTCGTCAGTTGAGAGGCAAAATAGCGGGCAGCGGGGACGAGCGATGAGAGTACTTATTCATGCAGGACGGCCAGCCAGCCTACCTGAAGAAAGCTATGATTATTATGTCGGCATTGACCGTGGCGCTTTATTTTTACTTGAGGAACATCAAGACTTGGACTTAGCGGTTGGTGATTTTGACTCTGTAAGTAAGGAAGAATTCGATAAACTATCAGAAGCTGCTCATGAACTTGTTAAACTTCCGGCAGAGAAGGATCAGACGGATTTAGAAGCTGGTTTAGATCAGGTACTTTCTCGTTTTCCAGATGCAGAAATTATGATTATTGGCGCCCTTGGTGGAAGGCTTGACCATCATTTGACCAATGTGTATCTGCCCCTGTATTTTGCCTGTCCGGAAAGGATTTCTTTGAAGGACAATCAAAATTTTGTAACATATTTGACTCAAGGGCAGCATACAATTCGCAAGATTGAAGGCTATCCGTATTTGGGAATTGTTCAGGTTGGAACAAACAGAAGTTTAGAGATTAAAAACGCAAAATATCCACTGAAAGCTGAGGATAACTTTGCGGACATCTATGCAAGTAATGCTTTTATCAGTGAGACGATGGAGTTAAAAATTGCTCAAGGCAAGCTCATCGTAATTTATTCAAAAGACAGTTAGAGAGATTATATGATTATTGGAATAATTGGTGCAACATCAAATATCGCAGGTAAGGCCTATCTGCCCGTTTATGCGAAAATGCAGGCCGAACATCGCTTCATTTTGCATTCGAGAACCTGGGAAAAAGCTGAAGAGATTCGAAAAAAATACAAATTTGAATATGCGACAACGGATTTAAGCGCGTTGGAAACTTGCGATATGGTTGTCATTCATGCAGCAACGGCCCAACATTTTGAACTTGCAAAACGTTATTTGAGTGCAGGGACACATGTCATGATGGATAAGCCGATTTCCGAAAACTTTGAGGAGGTCCAAGAACTTCATCGCTTGGCTGAGGAAAATAATGTCCTCTTTGTTATCGGTTTTAATCGCCGTTTTGCCCCACTGACCGACAAACTAAAAGAGGTCAATCAAAAAAACTTTATCAAAGTAAGTAAAAACTTAGCGAACAATGCCGACGAAGTGCAGTTTAGTTTGTATGATATTTTCATTCATCCTTTGGATACGTTGATTTACTTGTTGGATGATGAGATTGAACGTTACAGTTATCAATTAGCGATGACACCGGACAAAAAACTTTCACGTGTGATGGTCACACTGAGAACACAATCTTGTATGGGTGTTGCCAGCATGAACTTGGTCTCAGGCGCTTTTTCTGAGGAATTTACGGTTGAAGCAAGCAGTGGAACCTATCGTTTATCAGAACTGACGGAGTTAGAAATTCTTACAGGACTAGACAAGCAAAAAATAGGAATTAACGGCTGGCAAACTGCCACATATAATCGTGGTTTTGAAAGTTTGGTTTTTGGTATGGTTGAAGCAGTAGCTAATTTTGATGGCCATAACAGAGTGGAACTCATGAAACAAATGAAGCAAACAAATGTTCTGGATTCGCATGAAATTATCCATGAAATCTTGGACAAAATGTAACTTATAAAGGAGTAAAGAAATGAAAGATATCTTAATTTTAACTACAAATGATGCACCAGGCTATCGTGTGGTTGAGGTCTATGGTGAAGTTTTTGGTTTAACCACTCGTTCACGTAACGTCTTCTCAAGTACTGGACAACAATTAAAAACGATTGTCGGAGGAGAAATTGCCGGCTATACGAAACTCCAGCATGAAACGCGTGAGAGTGCTATTGAACGTCTTGCAGAAGAAGCACGAGATAAAGGTGCTAATGCAATTCTCGCTATGCGTTTTGACTCATCGACATTTGGTAATGTTGACTCAGTTGCTGCTTACGGTACAGCTGTTAAACTAGAAAAATTATAAAAAGCAAACTGGAGTTTGCTTTTTATAATTAAACTGAAAAAAGAGATGTTTATCCCTTTTCTTTAGCTAGAAGTTCTTTTTCAAAAGTTTCTTTGATTGCTCTTTCTTTAATTAATTTTAATTTTTGTGAACGATTGAGTTTATGCTTAAACCACCATTCGCATTTTAAGGCGCGTTTCTTATCTGAAAATTCAACGGAAGTCAGAAGTTGAAGAGGACGTCGTGCTTTAGTATATTTGGCACCTTTACCAGAATTATGGGTTTCCAGTCGTTTTGTAACATCGTCTGTATAGCCACAATAAAGCGTATCGTCAGCACAACGTAAAACATAGACAAAATAAGATTTCATGATAAGGCTATTGTACCTTAAAATGTAGTATAATTGAAGTATCTTTATCGAAAATAAGAAATTCAGTCTCAGTGAATTTGGGATAGAAGTGAGAAGGGAAGAATAAATGCCCCAAGATAAAATTGTTATACATGGTGCTCGAGAGCACAATTTAAAAAATATAGATGTTACTATTCCGCGTGATAAGTTGGTCGTTGTTACAGGTGTATCAGGTTCAGGGAAGTCTTCTCTGGCTTTTGAGACTTTATATGCTGAAGGACAACGACGTTATGTCGAATCATTATCTGCTTATGCCCGTCAGTTTTTAGGTAATATGGATAAACCAGATGTGGACAGTATTGACGGCTTGTCGCCAGCTATCTCTATTGACCAGAAAACAACTAGCAAAAATCCACGCTCTACTGTTGGAACAGTAACGGAGATTAACGATTATCTCCGTTTACTTTTTGCGCGTGTCGGAAAACCTTTCTGTATCAATGGACACGGAGAAATTTCAGCACAATCGGTTGAAGAAATTGTGGACCAAATCCTCGAATTGCCTGAAAAAACACGCCTACAGATTTTAGCACCAATTGTGCGTGGTAAAAAAGGACAGCACGTTAAAGTTTTTGAGCGTGTGCAAAAAGAGGGCTATGTGCGTGTCCGCGCTGATGGTGAAGTTTACGATGTAACAGAAGCACCAGAGCTTGATAAAAATAAAAAGCACAATATCGAAGTCGTTATTGACCGTATCGTTGTAAAAGAAGGTATTCGTTCACGTTTGTTCGACTCTGTTGAAGCAGCACTTCGTATTGCTGAAGGCTATGTTATTGTGGACAAGATGGATGGGGAGGAACTCCTTTTCAGTGAGTTTTATGCCTGTCCTGTCTGTGGTTTTACAGTTCCCGAGTTAGAACCACGTCTCTTTTCATTTAATGCGCCTTTTGGTTCTTGTCCAGACTGTGATGGTCTAGGGATGAAAAATGAAGTCGATCCTGACTTGGTTATTCCTGACGACAGTAAGACCTTACGTGAAGGTGCTGTCGCTGCCTGGAATCCTATCTCTTCAAATTACTATCCAACCATGTTGGAATGTGCTAGCCGTGATTTTGGAATTGATATGGATACACCATGGGCTGACTTGCCGGAAGAACACAAAGATATTATTCTTAATGGTTCTGGTGAGCGTAAATTTCATTTTTACTATGTCGGTGATTTTGGAAATGTGTCTGATAAAGACATGGTTTTCCCTGGTATAATCAATAATATCAACCGTCGTTTCCGCGAAACTTCAAGTGATTATACACGTGAATACCTTCGTGGTTACATGACGGAGTTAACATGTACGACTTGTCACGGCTATCGTTTGAACGATCAAGCCCTTTCGGTTAAGGTTGATGGGAAACATATCGGAGAACTTTCTAACTTAGCTATCGGTGACGAGTTAGAGTTTTTAGCTACTCTTACTTTATCTACAAACGATGAAATGATTGCGCAACCTATTGTAAAGGAAATCAAAGATCGCTTATCTTTCTTAAAAAATGTGGGTCTAGATTATCTGACACTTTCACGGGCTTCAGGTACTTTATCAGGTGGAGAATCGCAACGTATTCGTTTAGCAACCCAGATTGGTTCTAACCTTTCAGGTGTACTTTATATCCTTGATGAGCCATCAATTGGTCTACATCAAAGAGACAATGACCGCTTGATTGAATCCCTCCAAAAAATGCGTGATTTAGGAAATACACTTATCGTGGTTGAGCACGATGAAGATACGATGAAAGCAGCAGATTGGCTGATTGATGTCGGACCAGGCGCTGGAGATTTAGGTGGTGAAATCATTGCTGCTGGTACGCCGAAACAAGTAGCGAAAAATAAAAAATCTTTGACAGGACAATATTTATCAGGAAAACGTTCCATCCCTGTACCTGCCAAACGCCGTAAAATCGATAAAAAACGTATGGTGAAGGTCACTGGGGCTTCAGAAAACAATTTACAAAATATCGATGCCCAATTTCCTTTAGGGATTATGACAGCTGTAACTGGTGTTTCAGGGTCGGGTAAATCAACCTTGGTTAATTCGATTCTGAAGAAAACCTTGGCGCAAAAACTTAATCATAATTCAGAAAAACCAGGTAAACATAAAAAAGTTACTGGTTATGAAGAAATTGAACGTTTGATTGATATTGACCAATCGCCGATTGGACGTACACCACGGTCAAATCCAGCAACCTATACCTCTGTATTTGATGATATCCGTGGACTCTTTGCTGAAACCAATGAAGCCAAAATACGTGGCTACAAAAAAGGACGTTTTTCATTTAACGTGAAAGGCGGACGTTGTGAAGCTTGTTCGGGTGACGGGATTATCAAGATAGAAATGCATTTTCTTCCAGATGTGTATGTCCCATGTGAAATCTGTCATGGCAAACGCTATAACTCAGAGACTTTGGAAGTACATTACAAAGGAAAAAATATTTCGGAAATTCTTGATATGCGCGTGTCGGATGCTTTAGAATTCTTCCGTCATATTCCCAAAATCGAGAGAAAATTGCAAACCATCGTTGATGTCGGCTTAGGCTATGTTACTTTGGGACAACCAGCTACAACCTTATCTGGTGGTGAAGCCCAAAGGATGAAGCTTGCTTCCGAATTGCAAAAACGCAGTACAGGCAAGAGCTTTTATATCTTGGATGAGCCCACAACAGGCTTGCACAGCGAAGATATCGCCACATTGATTAAAGTTTTGGATCGGCTTGTGGATCAAGGCAATACCATCGTGGTTATTGAACATAATCTTGATGTGATCAAGACCGCTGACTATATTATCGATCTTGGACCAGAAGGCGGTGCTGGCGGCGGAACAATCCTAGCTACAGGCACACCTGAAGAAGTTGCTGAGGTTGAGCAATCTTACACCGGACAATATTTAAAACAAAAATTATAATTGTCTGATTAAAAAAAGAGTAAAGTCTGATCTTTGCTCTTTTTTGCATGGAAAAAACACATTTAGAAGAAAGCGCTTTACTATAAATGTTAAAAATACTATAATGTAGGCATGTTGCTTTTATTACGAAGCAAGAATTAGAGGAGAAAACAGATCATGGATGAAAAGTACTATAAGCTGCTAAAAGAACAGTTTGTATCCAAAGAAGCAGTCTTAACCGAAATCATAAACCTCAGCGCAATTTGTGAACTTCCTAAAGGTACAGAACATTTTGTGAGTGACATACATGGGGAATACGATGCTTTTAATCATGTCTTGCGTAATGGCTCAGGTTCGATTAAAGAAAAGCTCCGCGAATGCTTTCCTGACCTAGATCCTACCGAGATTTCAGAGCTTGCAACTTTAATTTATTACCCAGAAGAAAAGCTGGTTTCCAAAGAAAGTCAGCTTTCGCAAGATGCATTTGCATATTATTGCCGTGAGAACCTGATTTCCTTATTGAAACTCGCCCGTTTTGCAGGGAAAAAATATACACGGTCGAAAGTACGTAAAGCTTTTCCAGAAAAATTCCGCTATATTCTGGAGGAATTAAAACATGAGGTTGAGTCGAGTTCAGAAAAACGTGCTTATTTTGACTCCATTATTGAAAAGCTTCAACATCTGGGTGAACTTCCGAACTTAATTATTGCACTTGCGGATAGTGTGAGACGTTTGACCGTTGACCATTTACATGTGGTGGGCGATATTTATGATCGTGGCCCTTTTCCGGATAAAATTATCGATCGACTGATCAGTATGCCTTCGGTTGATGTTCAATGGGGCAACCATGATATTATCTGGATGGCAGCCATCGCAGGTTCACCGCTTGCGATGATGAATGTTATTCGGATTAGCTCGCGTTATGGGAACTTGGATATTCTTGAAGATTCATATGGGATTAACTTACGTCCGCTGATTGAATATGCGGAGCGATATTATAAGCCCAGTACAGCCTTTGCCCCTCGTTTGACGGAAGGAGAATATCTGTCACAGGAGGAGTGCGATTTACTCAATAAACTCCAACAAGCTACGGCAATCTTACAGTTCAAGTTAGAAAGTCAATTAATTGCACGACGCTCAGATTTTCATCTGGAAGAGCGGGATGTCTTGCATTTTATTAATTATGATGAAGAGCGTATCACGCTCAAAGGCAAACAGTATGATTTACAGGAATTTCAGGCACCCACGGTTGATCCAGTTCAACCGGAGCAGTTAACAGACGAGGAAGAAATCTTACTGAAAAAACTGCTGAAAAATTTTCAGGCTTCCCAAAAACTCAAAAAACATATTGATTTTCTTTTAGAAAAAGGTTCAATGTATCTTTCCTACAATGGCAATTTATTGATTCATGGTTGCCTTCCTCTCCATGAAAACGGCGACTTCAAGTGTTTCAGACTTGAAGGAGAAGCTTATTCTGGGCGCGAATTGCTCGATCTTTTTGAAGATCATGTGAGAAAGAGTTTGGCGCATCCTGATGTGAAAGAAGATTTATCTACAGACTTACTCTGGTATCTGTGGGTGGGAGAATCTTCTTCACTTTTTGGTAAAGAAGCGATGACCACTTTTGAGCGTTATTATATCACGGATAAAGCAACACATGTGGAAAAGAAAAATCCTTATTATCGTCTAAGAGAAGAGCCAGAGACGATTAGTCGTATCTTGAAAAATTTTGGGATGGATGAAAAAGGGCATGTCATCAATGGACATACACCGGTTAAAGAAAAGAAAGGTGAAGAACCAATCAAAGCTGGTGGTAAACTGATTGTAATTGATGGCGGTTTTTCTAAGCCTTACCAAAAAGAAACTGGAATTGCGGGATACACTTTGCTTTATAACAGCTATGGTATGCAGTTGGCAGCTCACGAGCCTTTTAAAACGATAAAAGCAGCTGTCGAAGACGGCAGCGATATTGTAAGTGTCAAGCGATTAGTTGATCGAGTAGAGGAAAGAACCTGTGTTAAAGATACCAATATCGGTCAGGAGCTTTTGAAGACAATTGATGATTTAGAGTATCTTTTTGAAAATTATGAAAAATATTGACTTGCAATGCTCGAAAATACAAATTTTGAAGTTAAAGGAGTGACAATTGAAAACCTTAAGTGAAGCAGAGTCGTATTGTTGGAATCATATTCAAGATAATTTAAATCGGATTCCTAATCTATCTATCTCGATATTGGCAACAGAATCACATGTCAGTGTTTCCACAGTTAATAGAACCTTGAAAAAAATGGGCTACGATGGTTATTCTGACTTTAAACAAACTATTCGTAATACCAAAAACGAGCGTCGCAAAAATGGCTTTTCAAAAGAGGTTAATCAGGCGATCCGTAAAAATGAAATAGAAATTACACGGACGATTAATCAACTTTCAGCGGATGATATTGAAGCTGCTATTAAGTTGATTGATCATCATAGCAAAATTATGATTTTTTGTGCAGGGCTGAGTGCTAATGTTGCACGGGAAATGATGGATAAGCTGCAACTTTTTGGAAAACTTTGTGTTATTCACGATGATTTTGATTATATGCAGTATTTTGCAAGTAAAGCCAACCGTGATTATCTCATCGTTGCCTTTTCTTTGAGTGGCGAAACACCTGAGATTGTACAAGCACTTCATAAAGCGAAGAATCGGGGAGCAAAGATTATTGCACTTGTGGGAGCAATGCCGAGTGCCATTGGAAGTCAAGCTGATGTTTACATCCATGCTTACAAATCAACTCAAAAAACGATTAATTTTGGTTTAGACGTGGGGAGTCGCCTATGTTTACAAGTTGTGAATCGTATCTTGTTGGATGCTTTTGCCCTTTACAAAAATTTAGCACCTATTCGTGAAGATTAAATAAGACAAGCAGAGAAGATAAAATCTCTGTTTTTTTTGGGAAAATTTTCCACTTATATAAGGGACTTTTTGGAAAATTTTCCCCTTATTTCTGATTTATACTAAGAAAAAAGATAAATGGAGGTAAGGCATGACTTACTATATTAAAGCAGATAAATTTTTTTATCCTTATCAAACGCTCAGTGGTGGCTATTTAGAAATTAAAGCGGGTAAATTTGGCAAACACATGCAAGAAGTTCCTGAAGATGCTGAGGTCAAAGATTATACAGGATACTGGATTGCGCCAGGATTGGTGGATACACATATACATGGTTTCGATGGCGCAGATGTGATGGACGGATAGTCAGAGTTGCTTGATAAGATGAGTCAGAGTTTACTTAGAGGGGGTGTAACTTCTTGGATAGCTACACCATTAACAGGGAAACATGAGCGCCTTAGAGAAGTCTGCGAAGTAGTTGGAAATTATAAACCAGCAGTTACAGGGGCCAAAATACAAGGTCTTTTCTTTGAAGGACCATACTTTACTACTCAACATAAAGGTGCGCAAAATCCCGCTTATATGACAGATCCAAATGTGGAAGAATTTGAAAATTGGAACCAAGCAGCGCATGGTATGATTCGAAAAATAGCCGTTGCACCTGAAAGAGAAGGAAGTATCGAATTTATCCGAGCTTTGACAAATCGAGGAATCACGGTTGCTTTGGGACACTCTAACGCTACTTTAGCTCAAGCAACAGCAGCAGTAGAAGCAGGTGCTACTGTCTTTGTCCATACATTTAATGGCATGAGTCCCTTTAACCATCGGGAACCCGGAATGGTTGGTGCGGCACTGAGCCTTCCGAATACATATGCCGAGCTTATCTGTGACGGACATCATGTTCATCCGACAGCGGCTAAAATATTAATTCAAAGTAAGGGAGCATCGCACACGGTCCTGATTACCGATGCGATGCGTGCTGCAGGAATGCCCGATGGAGATTACATGTTGGGAGAATTTCCTGTACGTGTTGAAGGAGGCGCTGCTCATCTTAAAGAAGGAAATAGTTTGGCTGGTTCTATCCTCATGTTAAAGGATGCGGTTAAAAACATAGTAGATTGGGGAATTGCAACACCGGAGGAAGCTCTTATGATGGCGACCTTAACTGCTGCCAAGTCTGTTAATATTGATGACCGCTGTGGTCAAATTAAAGAAAACTATAATGCTGACTTTATCGTTTTAAAGTCCAATATGGAACTTTCAGAAGTCTACGTCAATGGTGAACAGGTCATGTCGTCTTAAAACGCGAAAGTATATAAAGACAAAACATAGTTGTAAGCGGTTAATTCAGGAAAATTTACCAAAAATATAGGACTTATTTGGAAAAATTTCCTATAATTCATAGCTTATAATAAAACTAAATTGAGAAGACAAGGAGAAATGATGAAAGCTTTAATTTCTGGGCATGCGCATTTTGCAGAAGGTATGAAGAGTGCGGTTGAATTAATTACCGGACCACAGGCAGACTTAATCACACTTACTTTTGATGAAGCAACAAACCTTGAAGAGTATCAAGAGGCTTTAAATAATTTTTGTAAAAATGGTGAAGAAGTAGCCATTTTTACGGATCTACTTGGAGGGACACCTTTTAATAAAGCAATGATAGCTAAAGGAGATAGTGAGAACGTGCATATTTTTACGGGTACGAATCTTCCGATGCTGATTGAGTTTGTTTCTCAAGGAATGATGGAAACAGAGGGTGATTTAATACTTGATTTGTCTGTTTCTACAGCTAAAGATGGTGTCACTCTTGACTTAGCGCTCGGCAAAAAAATGCTAGAAGTTGAAGAAAGCGATGGCATTTAAATGACGGCACAATTTATTATCAACAGTTCACTTGTCTTTATTGGTTTTATTCTTCTAGGCGGTGCTTTTTATAGCATTGTTAGTGGTCTGCAGTTTAGCAAGCGAAAAAAAGTTATCGCCGAGCTGCATCAGACTCTTGCCGTAGGGAGTGAGGTCATGTTTAGTGGCGGCTTGACAGGAGTGGTTACTGATTTAGATGAAGAATTCTGCCGCATAAAGCTTGCGGATAAGTTGGTGATTAGAGTTTCACGTTATGCCATCACGCAGATATTGTAAAACGTTCATTTCCCTATCTTCTAGGATGTTAAATAAAATTTGAGTAGAACAAAGAGCTTCCTATTCTTTATTAAGAAAGGTTATTTTTATGCCAAATATTTTACTTACTCGTATTGACAATCGCTTGATTCATGGTCAAGTTGCCACACAGTGGAACAGCTTTGTCGGCTCCAACCTTTTGCTTGTCGCAAATGATGATGTGGCAAGCAATCCACAGCGTCAAGCACTGATGGATATGGCCGCACCGACTGGAGTTGCGACACGCTATTTTAGTCTCCAAAAAACGATTGATATTATTAGTAAAGCTGCTGATCGCCAATTGATTTTTATTATCTGTGAAAATCCCCAAGATGTATTACGTCTTGTTGAAGGTGGTGTACCCATTAAAAAAGTGAATATCGGTAATATGCACATGTCAGAAGGAAAACGTCAAGTTGCAACTGTTATCGCCGTGGATGACGATGATGTGGCAGCATTTAAGAAACTGAAAGGACTTGGTGTTGAGCTTGAGATACAGCGCGTGCCAACGACAGCAATAGAGCCATTAGATAAGCTCTTCAAATGATACTCGTGATACATTTCTAATTTTGGTAACAAGAGGATTTTGCAAGAAAATAGAGTATTTATTGTCAAGTGAATTTATTTTTCTCGTATTGATATTATAGGCTCTCAATTTTTTGGTTAAAATCCAACAAAAAAATATAAGGAGAAAAACTTATGGATGCTTCCATTTTTCAGATTATTTTGATCTTTGCAGTGACTTTTGTCGTTGCCATTGACCAATTTAGTTTACTTCAATCTTTGTACCAGCCTATTGTCACCGGTTTGGTTATCGGCCTTATTCTCGGTGATGTTCAAACCGGTTTGATTGTTGGTGGTACTTATCAACTGATGACTATTGGTAATATGCCGGTTGGTGGGGCTCAACCACCAAATGCGGTTATCGGTGGTATTATGGCAACAGTCTTGGCTATCACTCTGGGTCTCCAGCCCGCAGCAGCCGTTGCCACTGTTATCCCATTCTCATTGCTAGGTCAATATGGTGTAACCTTGATCTTCACAGTTATGGCACCGGTAATGGGTGTAGCGGATAAATATGCAGAAGAAGCAAACCCAGCCGGAATCGCGAAAATTAACTGGCTAGCGATGTGTGCACTCGGAACAATCTTTGGTATTGTCGTAACGCTCTTCTTTATTGGAGGGAAAGCCTTTGGAGATACAGTAGTAAATGCTATTCCAGCCTGGCTTATGTGTGGACTCGGTGCATCCGGAAACATGATGCGTTATGTCGGTTTTGCAATCTTGATTAAAGTTATGGTTTCAAAAGAACTTTGGGGCTTCTACTTCCTAGGCTTCGTGCTTGCTGTTATTGTTACCGGTATTGAAGCGCTCAAAGGTCCAGCGTTACTTTTACTCGCCGTAATTGGTTTTGCATTCGCCTACTGGGATTTCCAAATGAATACAAAACTCAAAGCAGCTGCTGCAGCAGCACCAGCTAGTGAAGGAGATTATGAAGATGGTATTTAATATTCCTGATAATTATTCTAACCAAACGCCAGCACCACAACTTGATAAAAAAACACTCAACAAAATGGTTTGGCGCTCCGTTTACCTCCAAGCATCTTTTAACTATGAACGGATGCAAGCCGGTGGATGGCTCTACTCGATCTTGCCCGGTTTGGAAAAAATCCACACGGACAAAAAAGACCTTTCAGCTTCAATGGCGCACAATTTAGAGTTTTTCAACACACACCCATTTTTGGTTAACTTTGTAATGGGGATCGTGCTTTCACTTGAGCAAAATAAAACAGATATTCAGACGATACGTGCCGTTCGTGTTGCAGCGATGGGACCACTTGGAGGGATTGGTGATGCACTCTTCTGGTTCACGCTTGTACCAATTACGGCAGGGATAACAGCCAATATGGCGATTGCGGGAAATATCGCAGCACCGTTCATCTTCCTCTTTATTTTCAATGCTGTACAGTTCGGCTTGCGTTACTTCCTGATGCATTGGTCTTACCGAAAAGGAACAGATGCTATCAGCATCATGACTGCTAATGCAAAAGAATTTACACGCGCAGCTTCTATCCTTGGTATTTTCGTAGTGGGGGCATTGACTTCAGCTATGGGAGCTACTTCAGTAAACATTGTCATTCCAAATGGTGAAGCTGAAATTAATATTCAATCCATCTTAGATGGTATCTTGCCATCAATGTTGCCGCTAGGATTAACTTTACTTTTGTTCTATCTCATGCAGAAGCACAAATGGACACCTATCCGTTGTATTCTTTTACTCCTCTGCCTTGGCATCCTTGGCTCAGGAATAGGTATCTGGCCTTCAATCTGGCCGTAAATATAAAAAAGTAAGTGTGGGACAAAGACACTTACTTTTTTATATTTCTTTTTTTCTTAAAGCATAAGAGTCAAGCAAAATTCGTGAAAGAATAGTCAGAGGAAGTCGTGAGCGTACTTCATAGTCTGGGAAAAAGGAGCCATCTGATTTAAAACCAACTAGAGCAACATCAGATAGGGAGGTCAGCGTGGATTCACCCGCTGTCGTAAGGAGAAGTGTTGCAATATTGTGTTGTTGACAATTTTGTGCAGCATTTACCAATTCTGGAGTTTCGCCATTTAAAGATATGAAAAGGACAGCGTCTTCGGGGGATAATTTTTTACTCATGATTTTAATGATTTCAGGGTCTGTAAAGAGTTCACAGTATTTTTCTGTAAGCTGAAACTTGATCATCATCTCTTGGGCAACCATTTCTGAAAAACCACGGGCAAATAAAATGAGCCGTCTTGAAGCAGTGATAATTCGAATTGCTTCTTCAAGTTTCTGGATATTAATCATTGAGATGGTGCGCATGACTTCTTGCTCATTTTTGGTAATGACGAGACGAATACCTTCATCTTCTTGATCAAACTGGGAAAAATCTTCATGCAACTTTCTTCGCTCTTTGAGTTTATACTTGAAGTCGGCATATCCAGAATACCCTTTTTTCTTTAGTGTACGCACAATTGTTGCTGTTGAAACAGCAGCTTCAACACTTAATTCGGCGATGGAATAGTTAGGGATTTCTATAATATTACGCTCAATATAATTCCATAAATATTGCTCAGAGTCGCTTAGTTTAGTACTCACAGTAAACCTCCCCGTTTTCTAAGATTTATTACTCTAAGTATAGCAAAATTAAAAATAGAAGTGTAACGTTTTTCAGAAATATCCAAAATTTGTAAGCGGGTACATAAATAATACGCTATGATAATACTATGATAAAAAGAAAGTGAGGTGTTCAATGATCTACACAGCTACACTAAATTTAGCAATTGATCTGTTTATTGACACCCAGGAGATGTCTCCTAAAATAGTGAATCGTACAGAAGAGTATGATGTTCAAGCCAATGGAAAAGGTGTCAATGTTTCTTTGATCTTGCAGCAACTCGGAGTGACAAGTACAGCACTTGGTTTTAAGGCTGGGTTTACCGGAAATTTCATCGATGACACGCTCCGAAATGAAGGCATTTACACAGACTTTATCGAAGTTGACGGTATAACCAGAATCAATGTCTTTACACATGTAAAAAAAGAAAATCTGGAGTATAAGCTAGTCAATAAAGGGCCAAAAGTTACATCTGAACAAGTAGAAATGTTTTTAAAGCAAGTACACCAACTCAGAGAGGGGGACTACCTCTGTTTATCTGGCAGTTTTTCTGAAGGAGTTCCACCCATACTCTTAAAAGAGATTGCAGCGATCTGTCAAGAAAACAAGGTGAGACTCATTATTGATACCAGCTATGCAGAAGTACTGGATACTTTGTCTTACAAACCTTTCTTGCTTAAACCCAATGATGAGGAACTGGCGCACTGGTTTAATGTGGAGCTAAAAACGCCAGAAGATGTAATCTATTACGGTAAAAAATTGGTAGAGCAAGGTGCGCAAAATGTTTTGATTTCCTTTGGGGAAAAAGGTGCCTTGTTTATCAATTCGGACCAAATCTTATCTGTAAATGCTCCGCAAGGAGAAGTTGTCAACACAGCTTGTGCAGGCGATAGCTTGCTTGGAACTTTCTTAGCCGGAATAATCAAAAATGAAGCTATCGGAAAAAATTTGCAATTAGCAATTGCAGCTGGCTCTTCTACAGCTTTTCAAAAAGGCTTGACTGATTTTTCCGATGTTCCACAGCTGATGAAACAAATTACTGTTACTGAAACTATGAATAAACTATAAGGAGGATTTATGGGAAACTATAAAATAATCGCTGCAACAGGTTGTCCAACAGGGATAGCACACACGTTTATGGCACAGGAAGCTTTAGAAGCGGCGGCAAAAAAAGCAGGTGTATCAATCAAGGTAGAAACACATGGACAGATTGGTGTAGAAAATGAATTGACAAACGAGGACATTCGTCATGCAGAAGCTGTAATTATTGCAGCCGATAAAGATGTCCATGCTGAGCGTTTTGCTGGAAAACGGGTCATTGAAGTTTCTGTTTCAGCAGGGATTAAAGAGGCGGACCACTTGATTAAGGAAGCATTAGCTGGGAAAGGAAAAATCAAGGACGGTACAACGACTAGGGAAAATACCTCAACAGCACCAGATGTATCTAAAATTGGGCACAGCATCTACAAAAACCTTATGAACGGTGTCTCGCATATGCTGCCTTTCGTTGTTGCTGGTGGTGTTTTGATTGCAATTTCTTTTGCAGTTTGGGGGATCCATTCTGCAGAACCAGATCATGCTACATATAATGCCACAGCAGCGATGATCAATGATATTGGCGGGCAAGCTATGGGAATGATGGTGCCAATATTGTCAGCTTTCATTGCTGAAAGCATTGCTAAGCGTCCCGCGCTTGTCGCAGGTTTGATTGGTGGTATCGTAGCAAATGCAGGTGGTGCAGGTTTCTTAGGAGGAATTCTATCAGGTTTCTTAGCGGGTTACTTAATTCTTTTCCTTCAAAAACTCTTGCGTAAGATGCCCAAATCTCTTGATGGATTAAAAGCTGTCTTTATTTTACCGGTTCTAGGAGTCGCAATTGTCGGAATAGCTATGTATTTGTTGGCAGCTCCTATGGAAGCCATCAATCAAGCTATGATGAATTTCTTGGCTGGATTTGAAAACAGTAACCCGATTGTTTTAGGACTTATTGTTGGTTCAATGTGTGCCTTTGATATGGGAGGTCCGATCAACAAAGCTGCCTATGTTACAGGTACAGCGCTCTTAGCTCAAGGGAATTACTCCTTTATGGCAGGTGTGTCAGCTGCTTGTATTGCGCCGCCATTGATTACAAGTATTGCAACGCTTGTATTTAGAAAGTATTACAATACTGAAGAACGTAATGCAGGGATTGTGAACCTCATCTTAGGTTCCACACATATCACTGAGGGCGCAATTCCTTTTGCAGCCAAAAATCCCTTGATTATTTTGCCTATTTTTATGGTGGGTTCTTCAATCGCTTCAATTTTAACTTATCTTTTCGGAGTAAAGGTTCCTGCGCCACATGGAGGATTTCTTGTTTTACCTGTTGTCACAGGTGCTTTCCAATGGGTTTTATCAATTTTGATTGGTTCGGCAGTAGGTGGAATTTTACTTGGCCTCTATCAAAAACGACGCTGGGAGAAGGAAAAACGTGAAAATAAAGAATTAGCCACTGAAGAAATTCTAGCTCCCTCTGCATTCCTTTCTGAAAATGATGTCTTTCTCCATCAGACATTCAATACACGAGATGAGATGTTCGACTTTTTAGCAGAAAAAACAATCCAACGAGGAATCGCCACAGACAAGGAAGAAATCAAGGAAAAGTTAGTGGCGCGTGAACTCGAAGGAACTACAGGAATGATGGACGGCTTTGCCATACCGCATGCTAAATCGTCAAATATTAATAAAGCCAGTTTGATTATTGTAAAAAATGAGAAAGGTATTGCTTGGGATAGCTTAGATGGTCAACCAATTACTTTTATCATTGGACTTTTTATACCCAAACATCAAAAAGGTACGGCACATCTACAATTGCTCTCTTCTGTTGCGAAAATGCTCATGATACCTGCGGTGATAGATCAGCTAAAAGCAGCGGACAGCCAAGCGGAGATTGTGTCAATCATTAACCAAAAACTAGTTGAAAATAGTGAGGAAGCTTCAGAAAGCCTTGTATATGCAGGAGTATAAGATGAGCTTTAATACGATTATCTTTGATATGGACGGTGTTTTAATCGATACGGAGTATCATTATGCCCAAGTATTTGATGCCTTTTTCGATAAAAAGGGCATTCCGATAGCACATCTAAATCGCCGTGAGCTTTTAGGTCGCCCTCTGAGAGACTTGTGGCCGTTCATTTTGGGAGAAGATTTTGATAAGAAAGATGCGGCAAGGTTACAAAAAGAGTTCTTCACCTATAAAAAGAGTAGCCATTTTCCCATCGAGGAAATGCTGTTTCCTGATGTGAAAGTTGTCCTGCAACGCTTGTCTGAAACAAAACTAAAGATTGGTTTAGCCACAAGTTCGTCACACGATGAAATTGCAGAAGTTCTTGATACACATAATCTTCGTAAATATTTTGAGGTTATTTCATCTGGCGAAGATTTTCCAGAGTCTAAGCCCCATCCTGCCGTTTATTTGTCTGCCATGAAGCAGTTGAATGCCAGAGCATCTGATGTGCTTGTCATTGAAGATTCACCCAATGGTATTGCAGCGGGAAAAGCAGTGGGAGCAACCATTTGGGCGATTAGAGATCAACGATTTGATAGTGACCAGAGTCATGCAGACAGACGTGTTGAGCATTTAACTGAAGTATTGGAACTTCTTGGTTTTTCATGATGTGACAAAATAATTCTATGGAGCATTGAAACATTCCCTTGAAATCAGGAAAAATTTCCATTTTGGTAAAGTGCCATTTGGAAAATTTTCCTATGGTTATCACCTTATAATAGATACCATAAGCTTAAAGAAAAATAGAAATCGAGGGAATAATATGCTTCAATTACCAGAAGAACGAGTCAAAGAACTAGGTGCGGCTATCACCGTTAAAGAAACTTTAGGGCAACCAGACTTATGGCGCAAGGTTTTCGGAGAATACGCAGAAAGAAAAACAGAGATTGATGCTTTCTTAGCAAAACTTATCGAAAAACATGGCTTTATCCGAGTAATTTTTACTGGGGCAGGTAGCTCGCAGTATGTGGGTGACACCGTACTTAAAAGTTTAATTGAGCTGGGAGATACGGAACATTTCCGTTTTGAATCAATCGGAACAACGGATATCGTAGCAGCCCCACAAGCTACGTTGGAGCAGAATACACCGACCTTGTTGGTTTCATTTGCACGCAGTGGAAACTCCCCTGAATCTGTTGCAGCAGTCAATATTGTAGAAGAGCTAGTCCAAGACAGTTATCAGTTGGTAATTACTTGCGCCAAAGAAGGCAAGCTCGCTCAGCAAGCCCTCACCATGGAAAATGCGTTGACTTGTATCTTGCCAGATGAGTCTAACGATAAAGGGTTTGCAATGACAGGCTCATGCAGTTCAATGACGCTTTTATCAACGCTTATTTTTTCAACAGAAGACCTTTCGGAAAAAGAAAAGCAGGTCAGCGTTGCCGCGGATTTAGCTGCAGATGTTTTTCAGCGAGAAACGGAAATTGTAAGTTTTTTAAATGACGATACAGACCGTATGGTTTACGTGGGCTCAAGTACACTTTCAGGTTTTGTACGTGAAGCTCAACTCAAGGTTTTGGAATTAACAGCAGGAAAAATAGCAACCATGTTTGACAGCTCGATGGGCTTCCGTCATGGACCTAAATCTTTCATTAATGAAAATACTGTCGTTTTCGTCTTTGCTGCCAATAACGCTTATACACGTCAATATGATTTGGATCTCTACAAAGAGGTTGCCGGTGATGCAATTGCTCAGCGAACAGTCGTCATCGGACAAAATCTTACTGAAGGTTTTACGTATAAGGAAGTACCAGAGCTTAAAGAAGCATATCTTGTCTTCCCAGCATTTGCATTTGCTCATGTCATTGCCTTGAATGCTTCAATTTTGGTGAAAAATACGCCTGATACACCTTCAGCATCAGGCACAGTGAACCGTGTCGTAAAAGGTGTGATTATCCATCCTCTGGAAAAATAGGAGAGCAGTAAACCATGAGTATTTTAACAGTCACACTTAATCCTGCTATCGATATTTCTTATCCATTGGAAGCCTTTCACTTAAATACGGTCAATCGTGTGGCACAGGTTGGTAAAACGGCTGGTGGTAAAGGGCTTAATGTATCACGTGTGCTGAAAGAACTAGGTGCAGAGGTCTTGGCGACAGGATTTGCTGACGATATCTTAGGTGCGGAGATTGTCGAGAACTTAAAAGGTGAAGGCATTGATAGTCGATTTACTAAGATTTCTGGAAAGACACGCAACTGTATTGCGATTTTACACGAAGGACAACAGACCGAGATTTTAGAAAAAGGACCACAGATTTTAAGGCAAGAAGCAGAAGAGTTTATTGAAAATTTTAAAGCAATGTTATCTGAAGTTGAAGCAATTGCCATTTCTGGTTCTCTGCCTGATGGCTTACAGGAAACTTTCTATTCTGAGCTTATCGCAATTGCCAACAAGCAAGAGAAAACAGTTGTTTTGGATTGTTCGGGGCGCTCACTTGAAGCAGTGCTTAAAAACCCACATAAGCCAAGTGTAATCAAACCCAACTTGGAAGAGTTGACGGATTTGTTAGGGAAGGAAGTCACCTTAGAAAATATCAAAGAAAGTTTACAGGATAGGCTTTTTAACGGTATTGAGTGGATTGTGGTTTCTCTTGGAAAAGAAGGCGCATTTGCTAAAGTTTCCAATGACTTTTATCGTGTGCAAATCCCCAAAATAGATGTAGTAAATCCGGTCGGATCCGGCGATGCGACTGTTGCAGGGCTTGTTTATGGGATAAGCCAGAATGAAACTGTTGAGAATACCTTGAAAGGTGCTAATGTATGTGGCATGCTCAATGCGCAGGAGGCGAAGACAGGTTATATTAATCGGACAAATTATCAAGCTTTGTTTGATCAACTCAAAGTAGAAAAAATATAAAACAAAGACGTGAAGAGGAGAAAAAATGGTACTTGTAAAAAGTAAAGAAATGATAGAAAAGGCATTTAAAAATGGCTATGCCATTGGGGCCTTTAATGCAGAAAATATGGAAATGGCGGAAGCAATCGTAGAAGCAGCGCAAGAGATGAATGCCCCCGTCATTGTCCAAACAACTTCGGGTACGCTCAATACGACACCCCCAGAAATGTTCTACCATATGGTTAAAGCAGCAGCAGACAAGGTCTCAGTGCCTGTAGTGATGCATCTTGATCATGGTGATGATTTTGAACGCGTCGCACGTTGCTTGCGTACAGGTTATACCTCGGTAATGATTGATGCTTCGAAAAAACCATTTGAAGAAAATGTCGCAATAACCGAAGAAGTGGTCAAGATGGCACATTCGATGGGTATTCCAGTAGAAGCTGAACTAGGTATTGTTGGTGGAAAAGAAGATGGCAATAATGCAGAGACGGTAGCTTTTACCGATCCAGAAGAAGCTGAAAAATTTGTCAAATCTACAAATGTTGACTTTTTAGCTATTGGTATCGGCAACTCACACGGCTTTTACAAAGCAGAACCAAAGTTACAATATGATATCTTAGAGGCTGTCAAAGCGAGAACGGGTGATGTACCATTGGTCCTTCACGGCACTTCAGGGATCCCTGACGAAGATGTTTCAAAAGCTGTTGCTATGGGCATTGCTAAAGTTAACTATGCCACTGAACTCCGCGCTGTTTTCACAAATGCTATCAAATCCTACATCTCCGAAGATGAAAAAGTCGTAGATCCGAAAAAATACAACTCCGCAGCTAAACAAGCAGTCAAAGAACTTGTGAAACAAAAAATTCAAGTGCTTGGTTCTGATGGAAAAGCTGAGGAGTGATGGTGCGCAGTAATCTAAGTGATTCAGTATATCTAAATAAAAAAACAAGATAAGCAATACCTCATATATTACATCTCAATATAAAAAATAACCGCTTACTTATGCTATAATAAAGCTATGAAATTTAAAGCAATTGTATTTGATATGGACGGTGTTTTGGTAGATTCAGAACGTTTTCACTCTAAGGTTTTAGATAACTTTTTCGTTGAAAGTGGTATTGATGCTAGCCATTTAACACCAAAAGATTTTGTCGGCAGTGTTTTGAAAGACATGTGGCCAAAAGTATTACGTGATGAGTTTACAGAGGCGCATGCAGCGCAAGTGCACCAAGAATTCTTAGATTACGATGCACAATTTCCGATTCCTTATAAGGAGCTACTTTTACCTGGTGTTACGGACGCCTTGAAGACCTTTTCAGAAAAGGGATATAAAATGGCCGTAGCTTCAAGCTCTCGTCGTCATGAGATTGCTGAAGTCTTGGATACGCATGATTTACGCCAGTATTTTGAGTTTTTCTTGTCAGGGCAGGACGAGTTTGAGCAGTCTAAACCTAATCCAGCTATTTATCTGGCTGCTATGGAAAAGCTTGGTGTAGAACCTTCAGAAACCTTGATTATTGAAGATTCGCATTATGGTATTATGGCTGGTAAGGCGGCTGGAGCCACTGTTTGGGCAGTTAAGGATAACTATTTCGGTATTAATCAAGAGCAAGCAGACCGTTTTATTGAGACACTTACGGATGCCAAAAATTTGTTGGCGGAATCAGAATAAAGGAAAGAACTTCTGCTTTTAGGAGTTCTTTTTTCTCTAGATAAAGATTCAATATTATAGTTCAGACTTTGTTATAATAGAAGAAAACATCCCAATTAAAAAGGAGAAATCAATGAGAATCAGTAACTTAAAAGAAAAAATAGCACGAGAAAATTTAGATGGCTTAATCCTTACTGATATGAAAAACATCTACTATTTGACGGGTTTTTCGGGTACAGCTGGAACGATTTTCATGACAGCAGAACATTCCTACTTTATGACGGATGATCGTTATATTGGAATTGCATGCCAATTGATTACGGGGTTTGAAATCATCCAGACACGTGATGCCTTATCTGAAATTGCTGACCTTGCTGAAGACCTTCAAGCTATTGGTTTTGAAGATACAGTTGATTTTGCATTTTATCGTGTATTAGCGGAAAAATTAAAGAAAGCGAAACTTGTTCCTACGACAAATTTTGTAGCTGAGCTTCGCCAAATCAAAGAGGTCGATGAAATCGCCACAATCAAGAAAGCTTGTCAAATTGCTGATAAGGCCTTTGAAGCTGTATTGAGATATATCGAGCCAGGCAGAACAGAAATAGAAGTCGCTAATTTTCTTGACTTTAAAATGCGAGAAATGGGCGCAAGTGGCATCTCTTTTGACACAATCGTTGCTTCAGGAAAACGCAGCAGTTTGCCACATGGAGTAGCAACCCATAAAATGATTGAGTTTGGGGATCCTGTAACCATTGATTTCGGCTGTTATTATAATCATTATGCAAGTGACATGACAAGAACAGTCTTTGTTGGCGAAGCAAGTCCGAAGATGCGTGAAATCTATCAGACAGTACGTCAAGCAAATGAAGCTCTGATCGCAGAAGCAAAAGAAGGCATGTCTCTTGCTGACTTTGACAAAGTGCCACGCGATGTCATTGAAGCAGCCTCATACGGAGGACACTTTACACATGGGATTGGTCATGGTTTAGGCTTAGATGTACATGAAATTCCTTACTTTGGTGCTAAAGCAAAAGGAGCACTCATGTCCAATATGGTCGTTACGGATGAACCAGGAATCTATATTCCTGACTTTGGTGGTGTACGGATAGAAGACGATTTGCTTATTACTGAGGAGGGCTGTCAGGTACTGACCCAATCGCCGAAAGAACTTCTCGTTCTTTAATTTGAATTCTTGCTTCAAGAGCTTCATTTGCTCTAAAGTTTGTCTGAAGGAAACAAACAGACATTTGAAAAAAGGGTGAATTTGTGCTAAAATGAATTGTTAAAAGCTGCCTCTTTGGGCGGTAAATAGAATATTCACTAGGAGATATATATAATTATGGTAGCAGCAAAAGACCTCAAAGCCGGAATGACATTTTTGAACGGAGACAAACTCCTCCGTGTTATGGAAGCAAGTCACCACAAACCAGGTAAAGGTAACACAATCATGCGTATGAAATTGCGTGATGTGCGTTCAGGCTCTACATTTGACGATACATACCGTCCAGAAGACAAATTTGAACAAGCTGTGATTGATACAGTGCCTGCACAATATCTTTACCAAATGGACGATACAGCTTTCTTCATGAACAACGAAACATATGATCAATATGAAATCCCTGTTGAACAAGTTAAAGAAGAATTGCTCTATGTCCTTGAAAATACAGATGTAAAAATCCAATTTTACGGTACAGAAGTCATCGGGCTTCAATTGCCAACGACTGTTGTCCTTGAAGTCGCTGAAACTCAACCTTCTATCAAAGGTGCAACAGTAACAGGTTCAGGTAAGCCAGCAACAATGGAAACAGGCTTGGTTGTTAACGTCCCTGACTTTGTTGAAGCAGGAACAAAACTCGAAATCAACACACAAACAGGTGAATACCTTAAACGTGCATAAGCCGTTTTGGGCTAGCTCTCCCACAAGGTGAGGAGTTATAAAAGCCCTGCTCCACGGAGAAACAAAAGAAAAGATAGAGGAGAGAACTATGGCAGATACAACTGTTCATACTGAAGAACTTGGTGAAATCGTTATTGCACCAGAAGTTCTTGAAGTAATTATCGGTATCACAACTGCAAAAATCGATGGTGTTTATGCATTACGCAACAAGCATTTTTCAGATAGCCTCGGCAAAAAATCAGAAGGCCGTGGTGTTTATATCGAAAGCAAAGACGACAAAGTTGTTGTCAACATCTATGTTTACTTGGCTTTCGGTATCAACGTCCCACAAGTAGCTATGAATATTCAAAAAGAAGTGAAAGAAGCAGTTGAACAAGCAACAGAAATCGTAATTGATGATGTGAACATCCACGTAGTAGGTATCGTTCCTGAAAAATTACCAAAACCAAGCTTTGAAGATTTGTTTGATGAGGGTTTCTTTGATGCCTAACAAGCTAACGCAACATAGCATTCGTCAGCGCACTGTGCAAACTCTTTTTGAATACGAAATCAGAAAAGCAATGTCAGAAACGGTTTTGACAGAGTTCAAGAACAATGTCGAAAAGATTAATCGTGAGTTGGCAAAACCGATTCGTTTTGATGTTGCCTACAAAGATGAACGCATTACAGTACGTGATTTTCCACGCTTTTTCACAAAACCATTAAAAGAAATTGATAAGATTTATGAAATTTTAGATATTCCAAACCGTGAAAAAACAGCTGTTTACAAAGCTTTGAGTTTTATTCGTGATTTTGGTGGTTATACGAAACGTATGACAGATCAAGAAGCTATTGATTTGTACAAAGATGTCTTCATGAACCTGAACTTGGTACGCCTTTTCAATATTGAACTTGAAGAAGAAAATATTGCGGTTCGTGTCCGTGATTTCTTGCGTGCAAGTTTCCGATCAGAGACAGCAGAGCAAAAATTAGAGGTTTTCAACCGAGTTTTCTCTGATGTTCATACAAGTGTTCGTGAAAAGATTACAGTTGATCTTTTCAAACCTTTGACGGTTCAAAATGAAGTTTCTGAAATTTTGGCGATGACTGAGCCAAAATTTGCCACAGCTTCTAAAGATATCTTAGTTCAAGCCAAAACTTTTGCTTTGAATTATGATAACGATACAGATGAACCCGTAGAAGCACCCGCTTATTTTTCAGAATTGGTGGACGGCATCATAGAGAAACAAAATGTTCTTGATGCTGCTTTATCCGAGCATTTAGCAAAAGGTTGGACTTTCTCGCGCTTAACAACAGTGGAGCAAGCCTTGCTTCGTCTAGGTGCCTATGAAATCCTCTTTACTGAAACACCGGATTTGGTTGCCATTGATGAGGCTATCGAACTGACTAAAGATTTCAGTGATGAAAAATCAAGTAAGTTTATCAATGGTATGTTGACTAATTTAATTAAAAAATAAAATAAAAGACACAGAAAATTGGCTCTTTGTCAACTGTAGTGGGTAGATGAAAAGCTAACATCTAGAGAGGACGAA
>OMJG01000068.1_pt1 | contig 70192 bp, 53 predicted proteins | sample 1646431 | NCBI WGS metagenome assembly OMJG01 (sample SAMN03771674, study PRJEB25209) | food metagenome | isolation source: Cotija cheese | place: Mexico:Jalisco,Michoacan | collected 2011-12-12 | reverse complement strand
ACAGTTCCCATCCGCTCTGAGAGCTGTCCTAAACGAAACTGTGCATGAGTGCACGCGAAGCTGGCACATCGGCGTGCTTAACGCGTCATATTGCACAGTTGCGTATTTACTACTCATGCGCGGGAATGTGCCACACACAAAACCGTGCAAAGCAGCACACAAAGCCAGCAAATCAGAGTGCTTCGCGTGCTCATATGCACAGTTCTACTCATTCGCAGAAACGTGTCGCGTGCGCAACTACGGCACCGTATCAGCGATATGCGGGTGAATGTGGTCGCGTGGGTCTGGCGTATTACATGTATCGCCTAGGAGTGTGCGATACTAGATAGCGGTGGAACTGCAAAGCCACCACTAGCGATGGCGTCGATCCCCTTGCAACAGCCGCAATGAGCGTTTGCAAACGATGGTGTCCGCTTTCGCCTTAGATGACTTTTTTGTAGCCTGATGATGCAGCGCAGAGATGCGGCCACGGTGAGAGCGTGGTGTGAGAATGTATCGAAGGCCAGGATGACGGTACGTTGCAGCGTGCCGCAAGGAGCATTGTGCCCAAGGAACAGAACAACGGCCTCAGCAACGCTGACGCCAACAATATGAATGCCGATTCAGCAGGCAACGAATCCGTGAATGAAGCGAATTCGAACGCTGCTGCAGAGTCCACGAATTCGGCGGCAACAGGAAGCAAACGACGCAGAACAGGACGACGCGTGGTGCGTGTGGCCGGGGCTGCAGGAGCCGCCGTGCCGGTCAAGGTAGAAGGTGCGCCGCATCCGAAGGCCGAACACGCGGAGAATTCCGACGCGACGCAGCAAGGCAGCCAGGCCGACGGAAACGACCGTCATAGTGAGGGGCAGGCAGAAGCTCATGCGTCAGAGCCGAAGCGTCGTAGAAGCCGCCGAAAGACCTCAGCACAGGTAAACGCGGATAGCGATGCCGAGCGTAACACCGATGCTCCATCAGCAGCGTCGGAGAGCAAGGATGATGAGCCCAGACATATCGCTGCCACGAGCGGAAGCTCATCCAGACGAGGCAAGAGCGCACAGACTTCGACATCAGGACGGCAAGCGTCGTCTTCGAAGAATCGGGCACGCGCCGATATCGTGGAATTTGAAGAGCCCGTCGTCGAAGATGAAGAGTCCCGTGGCAGGCGTCGTGGCCGTGGCCGCGCCCACGAGCAGCAGACCGAAGACCCGCAGGACCGCAGTCAGCGGGCCGCCAAGGCTGTCGATGCCATCAAATTCCTGCAAGTCGACACCGCACACTCCGCAGACAAGCAGACCGACCATAAGGCTTCGCACAGCAAGCCGATGATCTCCCCGCTGTTCCAAGAACCCGTTCTGCCTGCCGCATCCAGCCACCCAGTCGACACTGACCACAGCGACAGCGACGACACTGAGGAAAGCCCTAGCGCTTCACGAAGGGGTAACGCCAAACGAGGCAGGAATCACCGGCGTCATGAAACCACGATCGAAATCATCGAACGTGGAGGCAAGAGCATCCACGATTCAGCCGATGCCCGAGACTATGACTCAACGGAGAACACCGACGAGGACGACAACAGGGACGAGGAGCATTCCGGGCATTCACGCCGTTCTCGCAGAATGAACGCTCAAGAACGTCGTGCCGCAGCCGAGGTCGGGCAGATTGAGGACGACCTCGAATACGACGAGATACCATACGACCCCATCGATGACGACACCCGTGCGGCCAAACGATCCAGACGTTCGCGTACACGTTCCTCCGAAGCTGAAGAAAACACCACACGTCACGCTCGACATGTTGAGTCCGAGCAGGATGAAGAACAAGGCGATGGCAGAAAACACCGCTCGTACAGCAGAGACACGGATGACGATGACAATGATTCCACCGTCACACGTCGCCGTCGTCGCCGCCGCGGCAGCGTGAAGGCGTCGGAAGAGGAAAGCTCGGAGCAGAGCGGTTCGAAACGCTCACGCAAGCAGCAGTACATCGATGAAATCACCAACATCGAAGGGTCCACCCGTCTCGAAGCAAAACGTCAGCGCCGTCGGGACAACCGTCGCGACCGTTCACGGCAGACGCAGCTCATAGAACAGGATTTCCTGGCACGCCGGGAGAACGTCGACCGCGCCATGGTGGTGCGCGAAAAGGAACAGCACACCCAGATTTCGGTTGTTGAAGACAACATACTGGTGGAACATTACGTCTCGGACATCCAGGAAGTGGCCACGGTAGGCAACATCTATCTCGGTCGCGTGCAGAACGTCCTGCCGAGCATGGAAGCCGCCTTCGTGGACATCGGGCAGGCCCGCAACGGCGTGCTGTACGCCGGTGAGGTCAACTGGGACAGCGCACGTCTTGACGGACAGCCTCGCCGCATCGAACTGGCGTTCAAATCCGGTGACCCTGTGCTCGTGCAGGTCACCAAAGACCCCATCGGGCATAAGGGCGCACGCCTGACTTCACAGGTGACGCTCGCAGGCCGCTTCCTCGTGCTGGTCCCCTCGGGAGGCATGACCGGTGTCAGCCGCAAGCTGTCCGAGCATGAACGTTCACGCCTCAAGGGCATCGTCACCAAGATCGCGCCCAAGGATATGGGTGTCATCATCCGCACGGCCGCCGACCACGCCAGCGAGGAAGCCATCACCAAAGACCTCGAAAACCTGGTGAGGCAGTGGGAAAGCGTCGAAAGCAAGCGCGACTCGGCGAAGAACCATAAGAAGCCGAAACTCCTCAAGGGAGAACCGGATGTGGCCATCCGCGTCGTGCGCGATATTTTCAACGATGACTTCAACGAACTCATCGTCGAAGGCGACAAGGTCTACGAACGCATCAGCGAATATCTCGATTCGATGGCTCCCGACTTGCGCGAGAAACTCACCAAGTGGGACCCGGCGGACCATGAGGGAGCAGATGTATTCGACCGTTGGCAGATTGACGGACAGTTGCGTAAAGGCATGGAACGTCAGGTGTATCTGCCCAGCGGAGGCTCGCTGGTCATCGACCGTACCGAAGCCATGACCACCATCGACGTCAACACAGGACGCTTCATCGGCAAAGGCAAGTCCCTTGAGGAAACGGTTACGCGCTGCAACCTCGAAGCCTCCGAGGAAATCGCCCGACAGCTCAGGCTCAGAGATATCGGCGGCATGGTCATGATTGATTACGTGGACATGGTGATGCAGGCCAACCGTGACCTCGTGCTGCGACGCCTGGTCGAATGCCTTGCACGAGACCGGACCAAGCATCAGGTCGCCGAAGTGACCTCCCTCGGTTTGGTGCAGATGACACGCAAACGCGTCGGCCAGGGGCTTGTGGAGGCCTTCTCCGAGGAGTGCCCGACCTGCAAGGGACGTGGCTTCATTCTCCATGACGAGCCGACCATTTCCGCGTCGTCTGACGACCCGTATGCGGTGAAGGGTGGAGACCCCTTCATCAAGTCGACTCCCAAGCACCATGCGCAGCCCAAAGACAGCGCGGCCCCCAAGGGTTCGTCCCCTGACGTCAAGGCCAAGCTGGCAAAGATTGCTGCTGCGGCTCAGTCGTCATCGGAGGATGCCGACTGAACCGCAGCCTTCGCGCCCGTGGGGTCGCTCACCACACCTCAGTCAGGCACGCTGTGCCTGTCTGTTGACGGTGTGGTGGCTCAGTCGTCATCGGAGGATGCCGACTGAACCGCAGATAACTGCACTAAAAGGACAGCAATATGGTAAAAATTTCTCCGGAAAGCTGTCCTTTTAGTGCAGTTATCCGCGTGAATGCTATCTGTGACCATCGTATTCACGACGAAACCTCCGGCGAAGTACGTCCGCTCGAAACCGTGCCCGGTCAGCTGCGCAGTTTCTTCCTGACTGCTTTGAGATAGTTCATTTTGAATGCTCTTGCATTGCCGAAGATTTTGAGGTCCGTGGCGGTCTGCGTGTTGGCAGCGTATTTTAAGGCAGTCAGTTCCAATGTGCACAACAGGTCGGCCGACTGCTCCAGACGATAATCCCTGACACAAGTCTCGCGGTAGACGATTGCCTCTTTCGACAACGCGTAACTGATGGAGCTTTTCAACGCGTCGGTGACGACCTGCTGCCCGTTGTCGTAATACACTTTGACGGTTCCGTAGGTTTGGAAACGTTCGAGATGGGAGAGCAGATAGTCGGCGAGATCACGTTTCAGTTGCGCCTCGAAACGTTGTCTGTTGTCATCGAACTCGCTTTTCTTGTGGGCGAAGGTGACATAGGTGAAGGGCATGTTCCTCACCAGCGTAAGAAACGCCACCAACAGGCGTTTGCGTTCCCGCATCTGCATGCCCTCGTAGTCACCGTGCCCGTTGAGCAGGGGCCCCGCGTGAAAGGGAATATCCGGCAGACCCGCGTTGCCAAGGTGAGCTTCATACTTCGCTATATGGGTTCCCAAGTCATCGGATTGGTCATGAAACACCAGAGTGATGAGATAATACTCCGAGAGCTTGCCCCATTCGCCTGACTCGTCACACATGATGCTCAGCTCGGACATGCTGCTTCCTCGCAGACAAAGAGATTGCCGGGGGAATACCCCCGGCGGCTTGGAGCCTTCCTTCGTTTCCAAGAGAAAGCTATTCAATTGTATGGCATTTCAGCGCTGTACGGAACGGTCCTGGTGCTTCAGGCGTATGGACTTGACGGAACATGGACTTGACGGAAATCCATGGGAGCGTGTATGTTGGATAGTCGGTGTCTAGCCATGCCTTTCGTCATGTCAGGATGCTAGACCAACAAGCAGCTTTAAGAACACAGGCAAGGTAGGGCTATGTACGCGATTGTGAAGGCCGGTGGCCATCAGGAAAAGGTCGAGGTCGGAGACGTTATCAGCGTCAATCGTCTTGACAGCAAGAACGGTGAGACCGTCGAATTCCCGGTCGCGCTGGTCGTTGACGGTGCCAAGGTGACGGTTGCCGCGAAGGATCTCGCCAAGATTTCGGTCAAGGCCGAGGTTGTCGACGACGAGGCCAAAGGCCCCAAGATCCGCATCCAAAAATTCAAGAACAAGACTGGCGTCGCTCGCAAGCAGGGCCATCGTCAGAAGCTGACGGTCGTCAAGATCACTGCGATCGCCTGATACAAGACTTTCCGGAAAGGAACAGACATGGCACATAAGAAGGGAGCGTCCGCATCACGTAACGGGCGCGATTCAAATGCACAGTACCTCGGTGTGAAGAAGTTCGGCGGCGAGTCTGTCATCGCTGGCAACATCATCGTGCGTCAGCGCGGCACCAACTTCCATCCTGGTCAGAATGTCGGCATCGGCAAGGACCATACACTGTTCGCTTTGGCTGATGGCAACGTGCAGTTCGGCGTTCGCCGCGACCGCAAGGTTGTGGATGTCGTTTCCGCCTGAACCACAGTTGTAACTTTGGCAAGCCGCGCCCTCTGAGGACGCGGCTTGTTTGTTTTTAACCCAAGATACTTCGTAATAGGCTCGAGGAGCTTCCCCGAGCCCAGTCTGCCGCGCGCAAGGTGCGGATGGAACATTCAGTGTGTGAAACTGCAGAGATTCCGCTGACCGCAACAAATATTTCAGTAAGGTACATAAGTATGAGTGCATTTGTAGACCGGGTTACGGTCCATGTTCGCGGTGGTGACGGCGGTAACGGCGCATCTTCGATCAGACGCGAGAAATACAAGCCGCTGGCAGGTCCCGACGGTGGCAACGGTGGTGACGGCGGGTCGGTGATCTTCGTCGCCGACTCGAATGCCACGAGTCTTCTGGACTATCGATTCCTGCCGCACCGTTCCGCGGATTCCGGCACGATGGGTCTCGGGGGAGACAAGGACGGCAGCAAAGGCGAGGACGTGCTGCTGCCCGTGCCGATCGGAACGGTCGTATTCGATGCCGGGGACGTGAAGGACGGCAGGAAAGCCAAGACGGCGAAACCGCTCGCCGACCTGCGTCACCCAGGAGAGCAGTTCATCGCGGCTCACGGCGGCAACGGAGGTCTGGGGAACAGGTCTCTGGCCAATCGCACCCGAAGAGCACCCGGCTTCGCCCTGCTCGGTGAACCCGGCGAAGAACGGGATATTCTGCTTGAACTCAAATCCATCGCCGATGTGGCGTTGGTGGGATTCCCCAGCGCAGGCAAGTCAAGCCTTATCGCCGCGATGAGCTCGGCGAAGCCGAAGATAGCCGACTATCCCTTCACTACTTTGGTGCCGAACCTTGGCGTCGTCGAAGCAGGAGACCAGCGTTTCACCATAGCGGATGTGCCGGGGCTGATTCCCGGAGCGTCACAGGGCAAGGGTCTGGGACTCGAGTTCCTCAGGCATATCGAGCGCACCGAGATCATCGCGCATGTCATTGATTGCGCCACTCTTGAACCGGACCGCGACCCGATAGCCGACTACCACGCCTTGGAGAACGAGCTGTCAGCCTATGCGGATGCCTTGGATCTCCCGCTGGGAGTCATCCCCATCGCCGACAGACCGCGCATCGTGGTGTTGAACAAATGCGATGTGCCCGAAGCGAAGGAACTCGCGGAATTCGTTCGTCCGGAATTCGAAGCCATGGGCCTGCGCGTATTCGAAGTGTCGACCGCATCCCATGAGGGTCTCAAAGAGCTGCGTTTCGCACTCTCCGAGCTTGTCTCCAAGTTGCGTGAGAAGCTCGCCGAGCAGGAGCGTGACCAGGAGCAGGAGCGTGTGGTCATACGTCCTCTTGAAACGGGTCGTCCACGCCGTAGAAACGACGAGACCGGATTCGCTTCGGAATTCTCCATCAAGCGCGAACAGGACCGGAACGGCAACCATTGGTTCGTCGTCACCGGCACCAAGCCAGAACGTTGGGTCATGCAAACGAACTTCGATAACGATGAGGCGGTCGGTTATCTCGGTGACCGACTCGCAAAGCTGGGTGTCGAGGATGCTCTGCGTCGCGCAGGGGCTCATCCCGGGGATGAAGTACATATTGGCCAGGGCAAGAACTCGGTCGAATTCGATTGGGACCCCACCATCATCGCCGGTGCGGAGATGCTGGACGGTGAGCCGATGGTTTCACGCGGCAAGGACCTGCGCCTGATGGACCAGGACGGGTACGCCCGCAGACGCAGCAACACCGAGCGCCGAGAGCAATACCACGAAATGATGGACGCCCGCCAGGCGGTCAGGGACGCGATGATGGCTGAGCGGAAGGCCGGTCATTGGGCCGATCCCGCAGTCAAGGACGACCCTGAAGGCAAACATTTCGGCATCAAGGGCGCCGCCGGCACTGCGGATTCCAGCACTGGGGATTCCGGCACCGCGGATTCCGACCAGCAATCAGCGCAGAGCGACAGCGAAGACTGATATCGAGGGGCGGTAATGCCTCGACCTTTGTCAGCACAAGCGGCAATACCCGTGTCGGCATCATTCAGGGAAGGGAATGGGTCATATGGCGACCCCATCGCAACAGCAGATACGCTCACGCATCGCGCAGGCGCGCACCATCGTGGTCAAAGTCGGTTCCAGCTCTCTGACGTCCGCTACCGGGCATCTCGACGTGCAGCGTCTGACGAAGCTCACCGGCGCTCTGGCCCAGATGTCGATGCTGGGGGCCCGAGTGGTCTTGGTGTCTTCGGGTGCCATCGCCGCAGGCTTCGGCCCCCTGGGATTCCCCGCGCGGCCCACTGATGTGGCAACCCAGCAGGCTGCCGCCTCCGTGGGTCAGGGCCTGCTTATGGCCCATTACGAGTCTGCCTTCGGACGTTTCGGGATACGCGTGGGGCAGATACTCATCACCGCCCAGGACACCATCAGAGCCACTCAGTACCGCAACGCGCAGCGAACCCTGGAACGTCTGCTCGATCTGTCGGTGGTGCCGATAGTCAACGAAAACGATGCTCTTGCGAGCAATGAGATACGCTTCGGAGACAATGACCGGCTGTCTGCTCTGGTGGCCAATATCGTTCGTGCCGACGCATTGGTGCTCCTCACCGATGTTGATGGGCTGTACACCGCCCCGCCATCGCATCCCGGAGCTACACGCATCTCCTACGTTCCGGACGTGCTGGGTGTCCTCGATGACATCGAGGTCGCCGGTTCCGGCTCGCATGTGGGCACCGGCGGGATGGTCACCAAACTCGAAGCCGTTCATGTGGCCACGGCCTCGGGCATTCCTGCCGTGCTGACATGCGCCGAAAACGCCGGTCCGGCGATGCTGGGCGACCCTGTGGGCACCGTCTTCGCACCGGTGAAGCGTCGTGGTTCGTCCAGACGCCTGTGGATTGCCTTCGCAGCCTCGCCGAGGGGCGACCTCATTGTCGACGAGGGGGCGGCCAAGGCCATTCAGACGGGCCGCGCGAGTCTGCTGGCTGCAGGCGTCGTAGGTGTCGACGGCGAATTCTCGGCAGGTGATCCCGTGTGGATCAGCAACGAGCAGGGTGCACACCTGGCCAAAGGTCTGGCGGGATTCGACTCCGAAGAGATACCGCCGATGCTGGGCGCGAACAGTTCGCGTCTGCGCAAGGAGTTCGGCAGCGAGTATGCGCATCCTCTGGTCCACCGCGATGATCTGGTGCTGGTATGACCTGTTGCGCGTGCTGAATGGCGCGTCACCTTTTCGTATGCAAGCGTTAGAGTGTAAGCCATGAGCATGGCATCATGGCAAACCCTAAGTGACCGCATCAATATCGTCTCCCCAAGCGCAACCCTGGCTGTCGATTCCAAAGCCAAGGCGATGAAGGCTGCGGGTGTTGACGTCATCGGTTTCGGAGCCGGAGAACCGAATTTTCCCACCCCGCAGAACATCGTGGACACCGCCGCCGCTGCCTGCCGTGACCCCAAAAATCACCGCTACACGCCTACGGCCGGATTGCCGGAGCTCCGCGAAGCGATTGCCGCCAAAACCCTGCGCGATTCCTCCTATCAGGTGGATGCGAATCAGGTCGTCGTGACCAATGGCGGCAAACAAGCCGTGTATGAGGTCTTTCAGATTCTGCTCGATGAAGGCGATGAGGTCATCATCCCCGCACCCTTCTGGACCAGTTACCCCGAAGTGGTGAAGCTCGCGGGCGGAAATCCGGTAGAGGTCTTCTCCGGCCACGAGCAGGGCTTCATCCCTACGGTGGAGCAACTTGACGCTGCCCGCACCCAGCGAACTAAGGCGATTATTCTCAATTCCCCCTCGAACCCCACCGGCGCTGTATGGGACGAGGAACTGGTACGGGAGGTCGGGAAGTGGGCGTTCGACAATCATCTTTGGGTGATTTCCGATGAAATCTATGAGCATCTGACCTATGACGGGGTGCGGACCTCGTATGTGGGCGAATTGCTTCCCGAATTGAGGGACCAGCTGATTGTGCTGAACGGCGTTGCCAAAACATATGCGATGACGGGTTGGAGGGTCGGCTGGATGGTCGCTCCTGTTGACGTGGCCAAAGCCGCGTCCAAGTTGCAGGGGCATATGACGTCGAATGTTTCGAATGTTTCACAACGGGCGGCTCTCTGCGCGGTTGCCGGTCCCTTGGACGAGGTCGGTCATATGCGAGAGGCGTTCGACGTGAGGCGTAAAGCGATTACGACTGCGTTGAACGCCATCCCCGGCGTGTCCTGTCCCACGCCGCAGGGGGCGTTCTATGCCTTCCCCAACGTCGAGGCGCTGTTGAACAGGGCTTTGGGGCCCAAAGGGAGCGTCGCGGCGAGCTCCGCCGAATTGGCTGCCCTGCTGCTTGACGAGGCGCATATCGCCGCTGTGCCTGGTGAGGCCTTCGGCGCTCCGGGATATCTGCGTTTTTCCTACGCGCTTGCCGACGCCGATTTGGCAGAGGGCATGCGGCGCATGCATGAGTGGGTCACCGCCTGACGGGGAGATTGCCGGGCCAGGAGCTTGGAGTGTCTGTTGAGTGTCTGTTGAGTGTCTGTTGAGCGTCTGCCGAGTATGAGGCTGAACACTCGTATATGAGGCTGAGTGGACGAATTCACTCAGCCACGCTAGACTGTTCACTTGGCGGTTTTGCCCAGCTTCGTGAGACCGTTTTCGTGAGATGCGAGTACGATGGGCAAAGTTCTCCTAGGGAAGTGGCGCAATTGGTAGCGCAACGGTCTCCAAAACCGTAGGTTGTGGGTTCGAGTCCCGCCTTCCCTGCCAATGGATTGGCCACCAGCAAGCAAAGGACAGATATGGCGAAGGCAACTGGGTCCGATGAAAAGTCACTCAAGCCGAACTTCTTTATGCGCATCGGTCTGTTCATCAAGCAGATAATTGACGAGTTGCGCAAGGTGGTCACCCCGACCCGCAAGGAGCTCCTGCTCTGGTCGGTCGCCGTGTTCATCTTCGTGGTGCTGCTGATGCTGTTCGTTACGGCCATGGACTTCGGACTTGGCAAACTTGTGCTGTGGCTGTTCGGGTGATATGCGATTTGTGCAAAGGGATTTAGATAATGACTGATGATCAGAATGTTGAAGATACTTCGGCTGTGGAAGACGCAGTTGCAGGGGAGGCCGCGCCAATCGCCGACGAAGAACTCAACGATGCCGCACAGGTTGAGGCAGGGCTCGATACGCCTGTAGAACCGACGCCGGACCAGAACGCGCTTGGTGAGGTTGAAGGCACCGAGTCGGGTGATTTGGATGAGGACGTCATTTCGGATGCACAGTCCGAGAGCACTGCAGACAGCGATGTCGCGGATGCCGCCGTCCCCGATGCCGCCGTCGCCGACGAAACACAACCCGCAACCGATGTGAAGTCCGATGGCTCTGATGCAGATGCTTCCGACGATGGTGAAGACGATGAGGCTCAGGACGCCGGAGAACTCGCAGTCAAGGCCTTCTCGAAGCAGTTGCGCACGCTGGAGGGCAAGTGGTACGTTCTCCACACCTATTCAGGCTACGAAAAGCGCGTGAAAGCCAACGTCGAGTCCCGCGTGTCCTCATTCGGTCTTGAAGACAAGATCTTCCAGGTTGAGATTCCTATGGAAGAGGTCGAGAAGCACACCGACAAAGGCAAGAAGATTGTCACACGCGTGCGGATTCCCGGATATGTCCTCATTCGTATGTGGCCTGACGAGGATGCTCGTCGTATCGTTCGTGAGACCGAAGCCGTCACCGGATTCGTGGGCCCATCCCAAGAGCCGGCCCCGCTCAGCCGCAAAGAAGTCGTGAACATGATGGCTCCTATGATTGCCTCCGAAGCTCTCAAGGAAGCCGGTGACAAGCCTGCGGCTGCCAAGAAGCGTCAGGTCGAGGTCTCCTTCGCCGTCGGCGATCAGGTCACCGTCATCGACGGCCCATTCGCCACCATGCCTGCCGTCGTCTCCGACGTCGAGGCGTCCACTCAGAAGATCACCGTCCTCGTATCCATCTTCGGACGCGATACGCCGGTGGAGCTTAGCTTCGAGCAAGTCGAAAAACTCTCTTAAACACCTTCCGCGGTGCGTTGTCTGCCGCATGCCGCAGTCGATGTACCGTTGTACACCTTCCTTTGGCTTGCGTTGACACCGCACGCGCGGAAGGTGTTTAAGTGTGCATCTTCGGCGGTGGGTTGTCTGCCGCATGCCGCAGTCGATGTACCTTTGTGTATCTTCCTTTCGTATGTGTTGATATCGCAGGCGCGGAAGGCCTATGCAGAGGGCACATTTCGGGGGTGACGCCGTCAGTCCAGTCGCCAAATATCAACTCAGTACGATTGTGTAGGGATTGCTGAGTAGTCAGCGCGATTTCATTGGTTTCATCATTGGAATTCCTGGCATCCCTTTTGGCAATACTCAAGGTGTCAACGAAATTCCCTACACAAATGGGCTTACAGCCCATAGCGCGGGTTGTCCGGTGCCTTTGGCACAATAAGAAAGCTTGTGACCAGCGGATGTTTCGCGGTTACAGAAGAACTATCAGTTGCGGGAGGAAGCAGCGCTTCCGTTCGCACCGCTTCACAGAAAGAAGAACCAGAATATGGCTCCTAAGAAGAAAGTCTCAGCGCTGATCAAGCTCGAGATTCAGGCAGGCAAGGCCAATCCGGCCCCGCCACTGGGTCCTGCATTGGGTTCGCATGGCGTAAACATCATGGACTTCTGCAAGGCATACAACGATGCCACGAAGGACAAGATGGGCCAGGTCGTGCCTGTTGAGATCACCGTTTTCGAAGATCGCAGCTTCACCTTCATCCTGAAGACCCCTCCGGCAGCGGATTTGCTTCGCAAGGCTGCAGGTGTTTCCAAGGGCGCTGGCAATCCTTTGACCACCAAGGTCGGATCCGTCACCAAGGCGCAGGTCAGGGAGATCGCAGAGATCAAGATGCCTGATTTGTCTGCACGCGACGTTGAAGCCGGAATGAAGATCATCGAGGGCTCAGCCCGCTCGATGGGAATCACCGTAACCGACTGAATTTATTCGTAATGAGCGGAAGGGCAAACGCTTGCCCGCACCGCGACTGCTGAATAGGAGAAGCAGATGGCAAAGCGTTCCAAGAAATATCGCGAGGCGGCCGAGAAGGTCGATCGCAACAACCTGTACACAGCGAATGAGGCAATCGCACTGCTCAAGGGTCTGCCGAAGCGTGGCTTCGACGAGACCGTAGAGGCCGTGTACCGCCTTAATGTCGATCCTCGCAAGGCCGACCAGCTGGTACGTGGTACCGTCAACCTTCCTCACGGAACCGGCAAAACCGCCCGCGTGGTGGTCTTCGCTCGTGGTCCTCAGGCGACCGCAGCTCTCGAAGCAGGCGCCGACGAGGTCGGAGATGACGATCTGATCGCCAAGGTGGCCGACGGCTACACCGATTTCGATGCCGTGGTGGCAACACCCGACATGATGGGCAAGGTCGGTCGTCTGGGCCGTGTGCTCGGACCCCGTGGTCTGATGCCGAACCCGAAGACCGGAACCGTCACGATGGATGTCGCGAAGGCCGTAACCGAAATCAAGGGTGGAAAGATCGAGTTCCGCGTGGACAAGCACGGCAACTTGAGCTTCCTCATCGGCAAGCTCTCCTTCGAGGAGAGCGCTCTGGACGAGAACTTCAAGGCCGTTGCCGATGAAGTCAAGCGTCTGAAGCCCAGCACGGTGAAGGGCCGCTACATCACCAAGGCGACCATCACCTCGACGATGGGACCGGGAGTTCCTCTCGATCCTTCGATTCTCGGCTAATACCGAAACGCTGCAAATGCGAGGGCCCGGACGGTTTACCGTCCGGGCCCTCCTGCGTTCCCGGCAGTCTGGACCCTTGTACTAACTGTGCGCAACACCACGTCGAAATAGATAACTGCACTAAAAGGACAGCAATTGGGCAATAATTTCTCGGGAAAGCTGTCCTTTTAGTGCAGTTATCGTATTAGGAGGGCTCTTTGCGAGTGCATCGTCGCTCAGCTCCGGGAATCCTCGATGAGCCCGATTTTCACTGCGGTGAGCAGCACATAGGCTTCCCGTGGATTCATCGGGTCCCAACCTGTGATTTCGACAGAGCGCTTCAACCGGTACCGCACCGTATTGGGATGGACGTTGAGTTCCCGTGCGGTGATTTCCAACGAGCTCCCTGACAGCAGGAAGGTGCTCAGGGTTTTCAGCAGGGGATTGCTCGCATCTTCGCCACGGAGGCTCGCGTAGACGGAAGTGTAGAGTTCCTGTCTCGCGATAGCGTCCCCGAACAACGCACGTTCGGGAAGGACGTCGTCGGCGCGCAGAGGCCGAGGTATACCCGTGGACTCATTCAGCCCTGTCATCGCCGGAGCGGTCTGGTAGGTCATCAAGGCGGCACGGATGCTCTCGGCTGCGCCCGAGACCTGATGACGCAAGGGGCCCAGGCACAACGGTCCCTCGTCGAAGTATCTCATCAGGGGTTCGAGGAATTCCTCGGCGGTGCCCTTGTCCCGCGGATCGACCAGCACTACAAGAAGGCCGTCATGGTTCGACAGCAGGCATTCTCCACCTTGCGCACGGATGGTTCCACGTATGCGACGCTGGACCAGACCGGATTCCAGCTCTCTGCCGTCCGCGAGCTTTCCTACGACCGCGAAGCAACGATAATCATTCGTCCAGCCGAGCATGCCCATGCGCGAGGTGACATGATGGTCGGTGACGTTGTCGATGAGGTCCTCGATGGTGAGAGTCTCGATGCGTGTGTCCCAATCGCCGCGTGCCTCGGCGGAGGTGGCATACACGGATGCCGCGGAGAAGGCCACTTCGCGGGCGTAGTAGAGCATGCCGTTGCGTATTTCCTGCTCATCCTCGGGTTCGCTGAAGCCGGATATATTGCGCTCCAGAATATCGACTATGAGACGGGTGACTTCAAGAGCCTGCTTCAGACTAATCGCTTTGGTGAATTCCAAAGGAGCGACGAAGAAGATGTGGTCCGTCGATGGGCGCGGCCCGGTGGAAGAATCGGTGCTTTTCCTGAATTCCTTCATCCATGCCAGGAAATCGGATACAGCCGTTTCGATGATGAGGTTCAGCAGTTCCTTGTCCTGTGTGCTCAGATTGCTGTGCCAGGCTAGGTCGCGATCGAGATGCAGGATGGCCTTGTCGACGGCCTTCTGGACACCTTCAGGAAGCTCGGGAGAACTGTCATGCTGAGTTTTGAGACTCATGCGGTCGGCGACTTCCTGTGTGTCGCTCAAAGCCACAACATGGTCCAGCTGTGATTCGACGGTCTCCTGATTCTTGTCCTCGTCCGGTTGCGAAGCGGTATTGCGGCGTTTTCGCCGTCTTGCCGAAGTTGATTGCTCTTTGCCGGAGGTGCCGCCGCCTTCGCCATCGGACTTATGGTTGCCGGTGTCGCGGTGTTTGGCGCGTTCTTCATGCGCATCTGCCGAATTTTCTCCGGATCGACGCAGCTCGGGGTTGAACAGGGCGACCGCATCATGGGCCACTTTCGCCAGGGTCCCGGCGTTGGACCGTTCTTTCGGCTTGGATGATTTGCTACGGCTCATGATGCCAGCTTATCGTCGTCGGGCACGTCACGGTCGCTGAGTTCTCGAGATCGGCATTCCGGACGGTCGCATTCCGGGCTGTGGATGTCGCGGCTGCGATTGTTTCCACATTGCTGTTCTCCACAGTGGCTTTCCTGCCAGAAGGCGATGGCGATGAACACGAAGGAGAATGCTATCGGCAGCATATGCCTCTCGAAGTTGTTCGCAGGGGCCACAACCATGACTCCCATCAGCAGCAGGAGTGGCAGCTGGTAGGCAAGGGAGCGCCATCGTCTCAGAAGCAGTTCGGAGCCGAGCATGACCAGAGTGAGAACCACCCAGAAATTGCCGTGCGTGAACCAGCCCCAGAAGGGCGTGTTTCCCCAGGCGGTGGTGCGTTCCGCGACGCTGTTTCGCCAATCGTGCGACCATCCTTTAATCCAGACCGTCGAATCCTGCACATAGGTGTTGTTCACGTAGTAGCTCATCGCCACATATGGTGGATCGGTCACATCGAAATACCCATAGGATTTGGCGAGGAAGGCATCGAGGTACAGGACGGGATTGCGCAAACCGATTTCCAGCCAAGCCTTGTTGAAGGCCTTCATATCGTGTGCGGTCACCGTGCGCCACTTGTACGTGGTGACCTTGCCCATGGTCCCTGAGGATTTCACGCGGTCGGCATCGTTGGGGAAGTACTCCTGTCCCATGGCCTGGAGGTCGAGTATCGGTTCGAGCATCTTGCGGGCATCCTCGGGAATGCCTTGGGGATTGCGCTGAGCGACGCGCGCTATCTGCTGCAATTGCACGCCTTTGCTCTCGATGGGGTCCCCGGTGATGATGGTTCCGGTGCCCACCAGGGTGCTGATCATCACTTGAAACACCACGAGCGGCACGGCAAGGGAGACGATATAGAATCTCCAACGTTTTCTATCCGCAATCAGGAACACCAGCAACTGGATGGCGACGATGTACAGCGCGTACTTCACGGAGATGAGCATGACCACCGTGGATACCGCCATCGCCAGAGTCAGCCGTCCGGGAATGGAGTAGGTTGGCTTTCTGCGGCCCTCAACGGAGTCATGTGCAGTCCGGCGTCGTTCATCCTTGGTGTCCTCCATGCCATCAGACCTCATACGCAGCAGTTGGTACCAGATACCGAGCCACCACACGAAGGCGAAGGCGAACAGCGGCGATTTGGTGATCGAAATCGTGCTGAATACGACAAGCGGGCAACACAGCAGGAAGACCAGAATCAGGATTCTTGGCAGCGCTCCCGCGCTCGCTTTCACGCTGTTGCCCTGGTGCCGGTATGGCTTGCCGAAGGTGAGTATCCGGTGTGCCGTGACCGAAAGGCAGAAAGCGGCAAAGAGATACTGCGTTCCTGCAAGGACGACCAGACCGAGGTCGTCGGAACCGCTGAACGCACGGCAAACGGCCACGATGCCCCCGTAGACCATGGTGAGCACGATATTGTGCTGATTGGTGAGATACGTCGCCTGTTCAGGCCAGAGATAGTGAGCCGTGGGGTAGATGTCCATCTGCGTGAAGCCCTGATTGTAGGGAAGCACGATGCCATGCAGATTCGCCCACCACAGGTTGAATTCGTTGACTTGTGCGCGCACATCCGCTCCGAAGGCGACCAGTAGGGTCACATAGGCCCAGAGCCAGCCGACGCAGAGGATGATGGCGATTTTCCACCACCGGTCTGTGCATCGGATGATGAGACGACTGGCATTCTGTCCGAAGCTGTGGAGCCGTGGATGATCGTGCGCAACATTCCTCATGCGTACTTCGAAGGCCTGAATACGAAGACGAAGTCCTGAGCTCGTTCGGCGCTCGCTCGGCGCTTCTGCGTTCCAGGGCCCTCGATGCGTCTGGTTTCCGTTGTGCTCTCGTTCACGCCGCCTGTGCTCGGCACGGCGTGCCCATAGGTATAGGACGACCATTCCCGCGAAGCACACCGCGAAGGTGCAGATGAAGAGCAGCAGGTTATGCCAGGAGAAGTCGAGAATCGAAGCGTTGGCGCGATAGATGGGACCGACGGCCGTGCATAGCGCAATCCATGCGCAAGCCAGTACGCAGATTCCCCAACGGAGCGTCCCTGTGAAGGAAAGCGACCTCGAATGGAGTCTGTTGAGATGGTCCTGTTCGGTCGCCGCTTTCGTGACTGCTGTGACCTCGGCGTTGCCGGATTGCTGTCGTGCTGTCTTGATCATCGCATCCGATTCTACTGCCTGCAGCAAAGGGTTCACAGGGTCACCGGCTGCCCTGCGCTTAGCCTGGCGGATTGCGAGATGATAACTGCACTAAAAGGACAGCTTTGTGGTAGGAATTTCCCGAAAAAGCTGTCCTTTTAGTGCAGTTATCGTATTCGGTGGCCCGTACACGCCAAATGCGCGGTGCTATGAGTCAGATGCCTCTCGCATTCATGGCGTCCGCGAGTTCATCGGCCTGTTTGAGACTGATGACCAGCAGCGGGACGGCCCATGCCATCACGCCGCCATGCCCGCCGCGGGCGATATGCGCTTCACGAACGGCACGCATATTGGCGCTTACCAGCGGGATGGCGCTCAAGGTCAGGGCGGTCACCAGGGCGATGGCGTCGGTGTTGACGCCCAGGCGGCTCAGAGGCCGTAACAACGAGAGCATCCCGTCGAGCAACTCGGATACGGGTGTGCTCAAAGTGACCAGCGATGCGAGCAGCACCACGTCGAGCACTCGCAGGGTATTGGCGCTCATCCGTTGCCATGATTGGAAAAAAACCTGCGCGATGATGGTGAATGCCAGAATCCATCTCGCATTCCAGGCTTGTCTGAACAATTCCGTGATGCCGAATCCGCCGATGATGAATGCGATGACGCACAGCACGCTCACCGCGCCCAGAACCCACCATCGCGCGAAGGGGATGGCCAGACTTACCCCGGCGACGAATAGGGCGAGCAGTTTCCAGAGCGCGGGGCATCGGTGCAAGGGGCTGTCACCTGGGCGATAGAGCGAGGCAATCATCGGAAGACCTCGGGGGACTGGGCGGTGAATTGCCGGTACCGCTGTGCGCAGTCCTGACGATAGTGCTCGATGACCTCCTGCGCGGGACCTTCCTCCACGAGTCGGCCGTTTGCGAATCGCACCGCGTAATCACAACGTGAAGCCAGCGCCAGATCGTGTGTGGCGATGATGACCGGACGAGCGAGATGGTCGATAAGATAGTCGCCGATCAGTTGTGCGTTCGGCAGGTCGAGCATGGTGGTCGGCTCATCGGCGATGACGAGTTCAGGGCCTCGCAGCAGCACCGAAGCCAGGGCGAGCATCTGCTTCTGTCCTCCGGACAGACTGTGCGCCGGCGTCTGCGCGTGTTCCGACAATCCGAATGTGCGCAGACACTGCTCGACTCGGAGTTCGCCGGCCTCTTTGCTGAGTTTCATGCCGCGCAGGGAAAAGGCGACATCCTCACGAACCGTGGGCATGATGATCTGGGTGTCAGGGTTGGTGAACACGAAGCCTACGCGTCGGTGCAGGTCCTTGGCCTGTTTGGCAGGATTGATGCCCATAACCGATATGGTGCCCGACGATGCCTGTTCCAGACCGTCGATGAGCCTCAGGAAGCTGGATTTTCCGGAGCCATTGGTGCCGAGCACGGCAAGTCGTGACACCTGCAGACGACAGCTGAGATCAGTGATGATGCTGTTGCCGTCGACACGGTAACTGACGTCTTGGAACGCGATTTCTGCCGAGTTCATCATGCTCCTTTGAACTTGCGCAATACTGCGGCGGTGGCGTACGTTATCCCGAGCGTAGTCGGCCTGCGCTGAACATGCCGGAGGCAGAGACCTTGATGTATGCGCTTGCTCGGGATGATCGTAGCTGGTGATATGTTCAGGCGATGCGCCGACGCAAGGATGCCGGGAACGCCGAGGGATATGCCTTCCACAACGCTCCTGTGATCACCGTGGCCAGAACGATTTTGACGATGTCACCGGGTACGAAGGCCGCCGCGCTCCAAGCAGTGTTGGCGATGTTCTGCCCGAGGACCGCGGCGGTGACCGGTATGCCGCAGAGATATGGAACAAGCATGCCTCCGCAGACGCAGGCGAGGGCCGTCTTCCACCATGTCAGACGGTGCCCCTGATGTGCGATGAGTCCCACGATCAGTGCTCCGAGCGCAAAACCGAGTAGATATCCGGCGGTTGGGCCGACGAATACCGCGAAGCCTCCATTGCCTCCCAGCAGCGGCAATCCGACGAGTACCAAAGCCAGGAAGAGCAGCACGGCCAAAGCACCGAGCCACGGTCCAAGAACAGTGCCGGCGAGCATTACGGCAAGATTCTGCATCGTGATGGGCACCGGTCCAATCGGGATGCGGATGAAGCTGAAGGCTGCGAGAATGGCGGTGAAGACGGCTATTCTGGCGAGATCTCGGTTGTCGAAACGGTGAGTGGTCATGCGTGACGCTTTCTGTGAGTCGGGGCGTTTGGAAGTGTGCTCCCAAGCGATCGCCCCAATCCTAGAAGTTCATCGCAACGGCCCTTTTGTGGGATTGTACAAAATGACCCCACCTGATTTGTATATTGTGGGCTTTCTCACGATTCCTCGAATTGATACTTTGGAATCTATGTCTTATCAAGATCGAGTTATGGCCTCTGCGGCACCCCGGACGGCGGCGGTGGTGTCTTCGATCAAGGTGATGGACAGTGTCGATTCGACCAATTCACTGCTGCGTCGCGCCCTGACTCTGGGCGACCGCAGAGATGCCCGCTCGCTGATAGCCGGTCTGTTCGACCAGAGCGGGGAGGGTGCGGGAAGCACCCCGTCGGAGGATTCCCTGCCGATCAGTGTGGCGACTTCCGATGTGCAGACCCAATGCCACGGACGTTTGGGACGGCCCTGGTCGAACAAGCCCGGTGAATCCTTCATGGTGTCCTGGGTGTTGCCCGCTCCATGCTCAATAGTGCAGGGTGAATACGCCGGGTGGCTGACGATGATCGCCGGATTATCCGTTCAGGCGGGGATCAGAGAGGTCCTGAGCTCGTGCGGGGCGCAGGCCTTGCGCGAGGAATCCGAACTGGCGTTGAAATGGCCCAACGACATTTTCGTCAACGGTCGTAAGCTGGGTGGCATCCTCAGCGAGATGGTGCCGATTGACGAACAATGGTCGGCGGTCCTCTTCGGCGTAGGCATCAACATGTTCATGGGTCAGGCCGATCTGCCGATTGACCTCGCCACATCCCTGCAGTTGGAATACGCGCCCCTGCCTGCATACGAAGAGTTACGAGACAGGCTCGCTGCGGCGATCAGCGTGGAACTGCGCAATCGACTCGTCGCATTCTATGACGATCCCGAGGGATATGCCCTGCAGTCGCACAACATGCTGAGCGCGGAGAGCTGGACCATCGGGCGGCAGGTGAAAGCCAACCTTGCCTCCGGAGAAAGCGTTATCGGCAGAGCATTGCGCATTGACGACGATGCTTCGCTGATCATCAAGTGCCACGACGGGTCGGAACGCACGGTCACCACAGGCGATGTCGGGGTGCTGCCGGGGTGACGGGCGAACAGGAATCTGCGGTTTTCAAGGGTCGTGCCGTGAATAATCGCACTCATGCATTCACATCCAATGCCGAATATGAAGGGTCGAGGCTACCAGACGAGCGGAATCCAGAAAGGATTGTATGAAGAAGCTGCTAATTGCCAACCGAGGGGAAATCGCGTTGCGCGTCGTGCGCACCGCGCAGGAGATGGGAATCGCGACCGTGGCGGTGTACGCCGAACAGGATCGCAACGCGCCCTATGCGCAGATGGCCGATGAAGCCTATCTGCTGCCGGGTGACACGAATATCCAGACCTATCTCAACGAGGATCTGATCGTGTCGGTCGCCGATCGCGCCGGTGCGGATGCCTTGCACCCCGGGTATGGTTTCCTTTCCGAATTCTCATCCTTCGCCGCCAAGGTGAAGGATGCCGGAATCTCGTGGGTCGGCCCCGACCCGAGCGTGCTTGACGAACTGGGCGACAAAATCACCGCCTGCAAGGTGGCGGAACGGGCGAAGGTGCCTGTGGTCCCGGGCATCGCCGAGCCTGTCAGTAATATGCGAACACTGCTGGATTTCGCCAATACCAGCGGCTACCCGGTGATGATGAAAAAGGCGGACGGCGGTGGCGGACGTGGCATCACGCTGATTCGCAACGATGACGAGCTTCGCGCCTTCTACATGAATCACGATGCGCTCCAGGGCGGAGACCTGGGCGACTACTTCATCGAGAAGTTCGTCGACCGTGCACGTCATGTGGAAACCCAGTCGGGCAGGGATTCCCACGGTAACTTCACCGTGTACTCCACCCGCGACTGCTCGGTGCAGCGTCGAAACCAGAAACTGGTCGAGGAGGCGCCGGCGCCCTTCCTCCCCAAAGACACCATCGCCCAGCTTGAGGGATTCTCGCATCGACTGTTCGACACGGTCGGCTATGTGGGTCTGGGCACCTGCGAGTTTCTGGTCACTCCGGCGAACAAGGTCTACTTCATGGAGGTCAACCCCCGTCTGCAGGTGGAGCACACCGTGAGCGAAGAGGTGTGCGGTCTGGATCTGGTCCGTGAACAGCTGAACATCGCCGACGGCGGCAATCTGACGCAGGCTCCGGCACCACGCGGGCACAGCTTTGAATTGCGTATTACCAGTGAGGACCCGGCGACCAATCTGACGCCGAGCGCAGGAACGCTTGAAGGTATCAGCTGGCCTACCGGTCCCGGAATTCGCGTGGATTCGGGCGTCGAAGTGGGGGACACGGTCTCCCCGAAGGACGATTCGATGATGGGCAAGGTGATCATCACCGCACAGAACCGCTTGGCGGCTGTCGCACGCGTCCGTCGTGCGCTGCGAGAGATGAGCATAGAGGGCGTGCCCACACCGGCCAGCCTGTTCCAGAAGATTTTCACGAATCCCGAATTCACCGCCGAGGACCACTCCTTCGATGTGTCGACCAAATGGTTGGAGCGGAACTACCTCAACGTCGAGCCCAAGACGACCACGGCCGGGCAGCCTGCTTCGGTCAGCGGCGAAGGCGAGAGCCGTAACAAGGACAGCGTCGAGACCTTCACCATCGAAGTGGACGACAAGCGCGTGAAACTGGCGGTTCCCCAGACGATGTTCGCCGGTATGGGCGCTGGTTCCGCTTCGTCGCGTGGTGCCCGCCGACCAACGCAGCCTCTGCGTGGACATGGTCTGCACGACGTGGCCAAGCAGACCCAGCATACGGATTCCAGCCGGTCCGGGGTGATCGTCGCCACCATGCAGGCCGTCGTCACCAGAATCAATGTGGCACAAGGTCAGAAGGTCGACAAAGGTGATCTGCTGGTCGTGCTCGAATCCATGAAAATGGAAAACTACGTCTACGCGCCATGCAGCGGCACCGTGAGCGAAGTCGAGATTTCCGTGGCGGACGGCGTCGACCCGGGCGAGACGCTGGTGAAGCTGGACGTTCAGGCCTCAGCAGCCGGCAAGGGAAGCGATGACGGCCAGACCGGCGACGGCAGCGACTCGCAGGAGCCGGCTTCGACCGAACAGGACGCGACAGGGGAAGGTGCAACAGCATGACCGACATCATCGATATGGCGAATACCAAACCCGCCGACCTTTCCGTATCCATCGCTCCCCGGCAGTCGGCGGCTCAGGGCTCCACGGCAGACGAAGCGAAAAAACAGCCGGTGCGCGAGGCCATCATCCGTGCCGCCGAATTGGCGCGCGGAGCAGAGGAGCACGCACGGGGACGTCAGCATGCCAAGGGCAAGCACACGGCCCGTGAACGCCTCGACCTGCTGTTCGATACAGACACCTTCCAGGAGATCGGTCGCTTCGCAGGCGGGGATATCGCCAAAGGCAAGGCCGGTTCCGCGGTCATCACCGGTTTCGGTGAGATATACGGACGCAAGGTGGGTGTGTACGCGCAGGACTTTTCCGTTCGCGGTGGCACGCTCGGCACGGCTGAAGGCATCAAGATCTGCCATCTGATGGATATGGCCCTCGATATGAAGGTCCCTGTCGTCTCCCTGATTGATTCGGGCGGCGCTCGCATTCAGGAGGGTGTGGCCGCGCTCACGCAATACGGGCGTATCTTCCGCAAGACCTGCGAAGCCAGCGGGTTCATCCCGCAGATTTCCGTCATCCTCGGCCCCTGCGCGGGCGGTGCGGTGTATTGCCCGGCCTTGACCGATCTGATCGTGATGACCAAGGAAAACTCGAATATGTTCGTCACCGGTCCGGATGTGGTGAAAGCCGCGACCGGCGAGACCATCAGCATGGACGAACTCGGCGGCGGATATGTGCACAGCACGAAATCCGGTGTCGCGCATTACCTCGGCGAGGACGAGGCGGATGCCATCGACTATGCCAGAAGCGTCCTGGCGTATCTGCCGTCCAGCAGCGACCAACAGGCGCCGACCTACGCCTACGCCTCCGGGCATGCCGAGCGAGAGGCCGCCAAACGGCTGAAAACCATCGTTCCGGAAAACGACAGGCAACCATATGATGTGCTTGACGTGATTCGAGGCATCGTGGATTACGGCGAATTCGTCCAGGTCCATGAACTCTTCGCCCAGTCGGCGGTCGTCGGCTTTGCCTGCATCGCAGGGAAGCCCGTAGGCATCGTCGCCAATCAGCCTGCCGTCAGCGCGGGCATTCTCGATGTGGACGCCTCGGAAAAGGTGGCGCGTTTCGTCAGACTGTGCGACGCATTCAACCTTCCCGTGGTGACCTTGGTCGATGTACCCGGGTACAAACCGGGAAGCGACCAGGAGCATGCGGGCATCATCCGCCGCGGCGCCAAAGTGATTTATGCCTACGCCAACGCCCAGGTGCCCATGGTGACGGTGATTCTGCGCAAGGCCTTCGGCGGCGCATACATCGTGATGGGGTCCAAGGCCATTGGCGCGGATATGAATTTCGCCTGGCCCACCTCCCAGATAGCGGTGCTTGGTGCGACGGGAGCCGTCAACATCATTCACCGTAAGGACATGCAGAAGGCCAAGGAAGCCGGACAGGACGTCGACGCTCTGCGTGACAGACTGGCGTCGGAATACGAGGCCAGCACGGTCAACGCCAACCTTTCCCTGGAAATGGGTGAGATTGACGCGATGATCGACCCCGAGCAGACCCGTGAGGTCATCGAGGAATCGCTCGGCATGCTCGCCAGCAAACGGCGCATCAGGCGCACCGATAAGCACCACGGGAACCAGCCTCTATGACGCAGACCAACTCGGCAGATTCTTCACCCGCTTCAGCAAGGCCGTCCGACGGCATCACCCCAATCGACTTCTCTCAAGAGCAACCGAATAACAAAAGGAACACAATGAGTAGCACCTTTTTCCTGAATCGTCTGGCATCACAGCCTCATGCCCTGGTATTCGCCGGGCAGTCAACGCCCTGGACCGTGGCGTTGTCCGAGCTGGTGGCAGACCCTACGATCGATGAAGCGCTGAGAGGACACATCGATTCCGCGACTCGTCTGCTCTCGCCGGTTGCCGCCGAGTTGCTCGCAACCACCGGCAAGCCCACCGACCTCTTCGCTTTCGCGCCGAATCCCGCAGCTTTGGGTGCCGCAGCAGCCGCCACGGTCAGTGTCCCCGGCATCGCGCTCTCTCAGCTGGGGGCTCTGCTGGATGCCGCGAATCTCGGATATGACGTCGCCAGCGTCACGCCGAAGGCCGTGCTCGGCCATTCGCAGGGCATTCTCGCGGCCCACATGGTCCATGACATCGCTGCTGCAGGGTCCTTCGCCAAGGCCGCCGCAGGAATCGATGAGATTCTGGCCGTCGCCACACTCATCGGAGCCGCCGGAACTCGTCAGACCAGACAGCTGGGTCTCATCGCACAAGGCGAGGCGACTCCGATGCTTTCCATCAAGGGTGCGACTCGCGCACAGGTGGACCAGCTCATTTCACGAGTCACCGATTCTCGCGGCCCCATCGCCATCGCGGTCACGAACGCTCCCCGCCACCACGTGCTGTCGGGCTACCCGGAGGATCTCGCCGCATTTTCGGTGGAGGTCGAGAAGGAACACCTTCGTCAGGCCAAGCTCCGTGAGGAGAAGGTCCGTGGTGGAGCGGTGTTCGCTCCCGTACTCGAATATCTTGAGGTCACGCTGCCCTTCCATTCGCCGTTGATGACGGAAGCGGTGGAGCAGACAGTCTCCTGGGCCACCGAGTGCGGCCTCGACTCCAGGCGCGCGCGTCTGCTGGCATCCGAAGTACTGCTCAACGAAGTCGACTGGGTCGGCCAGATTCAGGAGCTGCTCGACCAGAACGATCCCACCCAACTGTGGATCGTGGATATGGGTCCGGGCGTCACGCTCGGCAAGCTCGTCGGCGCTTTGGTGCAGGGCAGTGGCGTCGGCATCGTCGAGGCGGCATCAAGTGCCGACCGTGCCAAGCTGTCCACTCTGGAGGGCGAGCCTGCCCGCACACAGGACTGGAAGCGTTTCGCTCCAGGTGTGATCAGCACCCCGGCAGGGGACAAGATTCGCACGCGATTCAGTGAGCTCACCGGCAAGGCTCCGGTGCTTCTCGCGGGTATGACGCCCACAACCGTCGAGCCCGAGATCGTCGCCGCTGCGGCGAATGCAGGATACTGGGCCGAGCTGGCCGGCGGGGGTCAGGTGACTGCGGAGGTCTTCGACCAGCATGTCGAGCGCCTGGAGCAGGAGCTCGAAGAAGGACGCACGGTCCAGTTCAACGCCATGTTCATGGACCGCTATCTGTGGAATCTGCAATTCGGCACCCAGCGCATCGTGCCCAAGAAGCGTTCATCAGGCACGCCGATTGACGGTGTGGTGATATCCGCAGGCATTCCCGAGCTCGACGAGGCCAAGGAACTCATCGCCTCGTTGCAGGCGGACGGATTCCCCTATGTTTCCTTCAAGCCCGGCACAATCGACCAGATTCGACAGGTCGTACGTATCGCCAAGGCTGTGGCACCCACCAAGATCCTCATCGAGGTCGAGGGCGGTGCCGCAGGCGGACATCACTCCTGGGAATCCCTGGATGACCTGCTGGTCAGTACATATGCCGAGATGCGTTCCTGCGAGAATCTGGTACTGGTGGTCGGTGGAGGCATCGGCACTCCCGAGCGCGCCGCAGACTATATTTCCGGTGACTGGTCGCAGAGCTACGGCATGCCGAACATGCCTGTTGACGGTGTGCTGGTCGGTACCGCCGCGATGACCGCGAAAGAGGCTCACACCAGTCCTCAGGTCAAGCAGATGCTCGTTGACACACCTGGAATCGTCGATACGGGCGTCGACGCCGACCCCTTCGCGCCCCTGGGCGAGAAGTGGGTGCCGAGCGGTCATTCGGTCGGTGGCGTGACCTCCGGTCTGAGCCATCTGCACGCCGACATCTATGAGCTGGAGAACGCTTCTGCGCAATGCGGACGCCTGCTGGTGCGGATGATGAAGCACCCGGAGGAGATCGAGACCCGTCGTGACGAGGTCATCGAAGCGCTGGGCAAAACCGCCAAGCCGTACTTCGGGGATCTGGAAAGCATGACCTACCTGCAGTGGGCGCAGCGTTTCGCCGAACTCGCCTACCCTTGGGCCGATGGCACCTACGTCGACCGATTCCTGCATCTGCTGCACCGCATCGAAGCCCGTGTCTGCGATCAGGAGAGCGGTGAATTCACCTCGCTCTTCGCCGATCGCGCAGACGTGAGCGACCCGAACCAGGCTCTGGAACGTCTGGAAAGCACATATCCGCAAACGGCGACCCTGCTCATCACTCCTACTGATGTGGCTTGGTTCCCGACGCTTGTACGCGAGTATCCCAAGCCGATGCCCTTCGTGCCTGTCATAGACAACGATCTGCTCCGTTGGTGGGGACAGGATCAGTTGTGGCAGTCGGAAGACCCTCGATACTCCGCCGATTCGGTGCGCATCATCCCCGGACCCATCTCGGTCGGCGGCATCACCACGGTCGATGAACCCGTGGCGAGCATTCTCGGTCGTTTCGAGCAGGCGGCGCTGGAACGCGTCCGTGAGGCCAGAGATGCCGAAGGCGATACGGCCGAAGGTGCCTCAGCCAACAGCGCCGAAGCCTTCTGCGAGCTTTCCTGCGCCGCAAGCGCCGAGGAATTCATTCGCCGCAGCCCGCATATCTCCTGGGTCGGCCATCTGATGGCGAATCCCGCCTTCGGAACCGAAGTGGGCGATCCCTTCTACGAGATCACCAGAATCGGTCAGGACGAATCCGGTGAACTCTTCGATCTGGACCTGCACCTCGACACCTTCTGGGACAACGATCCGGACCATGGAGTCAGCAAGCACGCGGTGCGTGACATCGTGATTCCGCTGGTGGTCGACGGCACCCAGGCGGGGCTGTTCCCCGTCGTGGATCGCAACCGTCTGCCGCAGCATGTCTATGCGATGCTGGCGGCGACCGCGGGCATCGGCAACACCACCATCACCGGTGATGTGCTGAGCGAGATGCCGCAGATCGAAGCCGTCGAGGACACCGGAACATATCCCTTCGGCATGGCTCACACCTCGTACACCTTCTCGGCGAATCTTGGATTCGACCATGAGGCGGCCACGGGCGGCGCACTGTCTTCCGGTCTGGTGCCTTCCCGCATCGCCCCGGACGCCTTGGTCGGTCCGGCATGGCCAGCCATCTATACGGCATTGGGTTCGGTGTATGTCAAGGGCTTCCCCGTTATCGAAGGTCTGCTCAACGCGGTGCATCTTGACCATCTGATTCGACTCGAGGTCACCGAGAACGAGCTGCTCGACCACGTCGGCGAGCAGATCACTCTGACCAGCTGGGCGGAGGATTATCTGGAATCCGCATCGGGACGCGTGGTGACCATCAATGTCGTCCACAGCGCTTCGGACGGTACGGTGCTCGCCCGTGAAACGGAGCGTTTCGCCATTCGCGGCCGCGCCTACAGCGATGCGCTTCCTCCTGAGGCACCTGAGTACGGCGGCATCGAAGAGGAGACCCTGGGCACGCCCCGTCGTCTGCTGCGTCGTGTCAAGGTCACTGCACCGCACGATATGACGGCCTTCGCAAGGACCTCAGGCGACTTCAACCCGATTCACACCTCGAAGCGCGGAGCGGCGGTATCCGGTCTGAGCGCGCCTCTGGTGCACGGCATGTGGCTTTCCGCCACCGCGCAACACATCGCCCAGGCCTTCGACGACACCGGCACGCATTACGAAATCGCCGGATGGACCTACAACATGTACGGCATGGTGCAGTTGGACGATCAGGTCGAAATTTCCGTCGAACGAGTCGGCAAGGTCAACCATGGCGGGCTCGTGCTCGAAGTCACCAGCCGCATCGACGGACAACTGGTGTCGCGCGGCACGGCCATCGCACTGGCACCCAAATCCGCATTCGTCTACCCCGGTCAGGGTATCCAGAAGCAGGGCATGGTCCTCGACGAGCGTGCCAAGTCGGCGGCAGCCCGCGAGACCTGGGAACGCGCCGATGCGCTGACCCGCGAGAAGCTCGGCTTCTCCATCCTCGCCGTGGTGCGCGATAACCCGAAGGAACTCACTGCCAACGGCGTGACCTACCGTCACCCTGAAGGGCTGCTGAATCTGACGCAGTTCACTCAGGTGGCCTTGGCAACCGTCGCTTTCGCTCAGACCGCACGCTTGCGTGAGGCGGGTTCGGATATTTGGCCTGCATACTTCGCGGGTCATTCCCTGGGAGAATACAATGCCCTGAGCTCCTTCGCGGGCATCATCCCTCTGGAGACCGTGCTGGAGCTGGTATTCCACCGTGGCTCCACGATGCATCACCTGATCGACCGTGACGAACGCGGCCGTTCCAACTACCGCATGGGTGCCCTGCGTCCTAACCAGTTCGGTCTGGGCGACGACGGCATCAAGGATTACATCAAGAGCGTTTCCGACGCTTCGGGCGAGTTCCTGGAAATCGTCAATTACAACCTCGCAGGTCAGCAATATGCCATTGCAGGTACGATCGCGGGTCTCAAATACCTTCAGGCGGACGCATCGCGCCGTGCGAAGGAATATGGCGGCAAGCCGCCGTTCATGATGGTTCCCGGCATAGACGTGCCCTTCCATTCCACACTGCTGCGCAAGGGTGTGCCTGAGTTTAGGGACAAGCTCGATGCGCTGCTGCCGCAGCATATCGACTACGCCCGTCTGGAGGGACGCTATATCCCGAATCTGGTGGCCGTGCCCTTCGCGATGACGAAGGACTTCGCCCGCAGGATTCTCGAAGTCGTGCCTTCCGAACGCATCCAACAGGCCCTTGATGACGACGCCGTGTGGAACGAATACGCCGCCGATGACCAGAAGCTCGGCCGTCTGCTGCTGACCGAACTGCTGTCATGGCAGTTCGCCTCACCGGTTCGTTGGATTGAAACGCAGGCGCTGCTCTTCGGAGCTGGCACGCAAGGCGGTCTGGGTGTTGAGGAATACGTCGAGGTCGGTCTCGGCAATGCCCCGACCCTGGCGAACCTCGGAGCCAAGACACTTGCGCTTCCTGAGTTCTCGGGTCGTCACGTGACGGTGTACAACGTCGGCCGTGACGAGGGTCGCGTATATATGACCGATTCCGATTCATTGGCACAGGATGTCGATGACGATGTGGTGGAGGATGCGGCCCCGACGCAATCGGCGGCACCTGCACAGAGCGCTCAGCCCGCAGCTGCGAGCCAGCCTGCTCAGTCCGCGGCTCCCGCAGCATCCGCTCCCGTCGCGGCAAGCGGCGAACGCCCGGCGGATATTCCGTTCAAGGCCTCCGATGCCATAGCCACGCTGCTCGCTTACTCCGCCAAGGTGCGACTCGATCAGATCGGTGAGAACGACACCACCGACACCTTGACCAACGGCGTATCGTCACGACGCAACCAGCTGCTGATGGACATCAGCTCCGAACTGGGCGTTGCCAGCGTCGACGGTGCCGCCGAAGCCGATATCGCTGCCCTGAATGCTCTGGTGAACAAGGTCGCACCGAATTACAAGGCCTTCGGGCCGGTGCTCGCGGACATCGTGCGTGACCGTCTGCGCGCGCTCTTCGGCGCCGCCGGGGTGAAGCTTCAGCAGATCGAGAAGCGCGTCACCGATGTGTGGCAGCTCGGCTCGGGATGGGCGTACTTCACCGTTGCCGCACTGCTGCTCGATACCCGCGAAGGGGCGTCCTCACGTGGTGGCGATCTGGCGACGCTGTCATCCGACCCGGTTTCCACGGTCGCAGCCGCGAACGACCTCATCGACCAGGCGGTGCAGAAGGTCGCACAGGCGCATGGCGTGAGTGTGGGTCTGCCGAACGCCGGTGGTGCGGCCGGTGGTGCGGTCGTCGACTCGGCGGCTTTGGATGCCTTCGCCCAGCAGGTTACGGGTTCGAAGGGCGTCCTCGCCTCGACCGCACGCTTCGTTCTCAGTCAGCTCGGTGTGCAAGGCACTCTGCCTGAGCAGGATGAGGATGAGAGCGCAGCGGTGGTGGAAGCGGTGCAAAGCGAGTTGGGAGCCGACTGGCCTCAGCAGGTGGCTCCGCGTTTCGACGACCGCAAGGCCATATTGCTCGATGACCGGTGGGCCACCGCCCGCGAGGATCTTGCGCGCATCTTCTACAACCGAGACACCACGGTCGGCTCGCTGAGCTTCCTCGGTGCCGGTCAGCAGGTGCAGGAACAAGCGACATGGTATGCCACCAAGTCCCGCAAGTCCGGTGACGACGACTTGGCGCAGACCTTCATGCGTATCGCTCAGGAGGCCGGACAGTCCACATTGCAGGATGCCTCGGCTTCACGATTCGCCAAGGACGTCGCGGTGGTGACGGGCGTTGCACCGAACTCCATCGCCGCCCAGGTGGTCGCAGGATTGCTGGCCGGAGGAGCCACCGTCGTGGCGACCTCGCACAGCTTCAAGCCTTCCATCGTCGAATGGGCGAAGCGCACATACCGCGACCATGCGGTCGGCGGAGCCAAGCTCTGGATCGTCCCGGCGAATCTTTCGAGCTATCGCGATGTGGATGCCTTGGTTTCCTGGGTCGGCAACGAGCAGAAGAAAACCACAGGCGCGACCACCACGATTCTCAAGCCCGCCTACGAACCAAGCCTGTTCTTCCCCTTCGCTGCACCTCCGGTGCACGGCACCTTGGCCGATTCGGGAGAGCTCTTCGAATCCCAGGCAAGGCTGATGCTGTGGGGCGTCGAGCGCGCGATCGGCGGCTTTGCGGCCCTCGGTTCAAGCATCGACGTTCAGCACAAGATGCATGTGGTGCTGCCCGGGTCTCCGAACCGTGGCATCTTCGGCGGTGACGGCGCTTACGGCGAGGTCAAGTCGGCCTTCGACGCCATCGTGAATCGTGCTCGTGCCGAAAAGAACTGGTCCGACCGAGTGACCTTCGCCCATCCGAGAATCGGCTGGGTACGCGGCACCGGACTGATGGGCGGCAACGACCCATTGGTCGAGGTCGTGGAACGCCATGGATTGAAGACCTACTCCACGGAGCAGATTTCCTCCGAACTGCTTGATCTGTGCACGGTGGACGCCCGCATCAAGGCCATCAATGGGCCATTGAACGTGGACCTCACCGGTGGTCTCGGCGATGCCCCGATTGATATCAAGGCGCTTCGTGCGGAGGCCATGGCGGATGCCGCACGCGATGAAGCCGCACGATCCTCGACAGGGGAGCATGCGAAAGACTCGTCCGAGAACGACGCTTCGCTGGACGATGCCCCGAAGGCGGTCATCAAGGCTCTGCCGACACCGCATGTGCCTAGCCAGCCGCATGTGAATCTCTCCGAGTGGAAGCGCGTGAGCGCCAAGCCCGAGGACGAGATAGTCATCGTTTCGGTGGGCGAGCTCGGCCCCTGGGGTTCGGGACGTACCCGCTTCGAAGCCGAGTTGGGCATTCACTCCGACGGACAGGTCGAACTCACCGCGGCCGGCGTGCTTGAACTCGCTTGGAACATGGGTCTGCTCGTATGGCAGGACAGCCCGAAGGCCGGTTGGTACGACGCCGATGGCAATCTGGTCCCCGAAGAGGACATCGCCGAGCGCTATCACGACGAAGTCGTGGCACGCTCCGGCATTCGTCCCTTCGAGGAAGGCATGGGCAACGACTACAAGGACGGCACGGATGAGGAAGAGGCAGATGTCTTCCTCGACCACGATGTGGAGTTCTCGGTACCGACCGAAGCGGTCGCCAGGGAGTATGTGAAGCTGGATGAATCCCATACCTCCATCCGTCCGGATGACGAGTCCGGCGAATGGGTGGTCACCCGTCATCAGGGTTCCGTGGTGCGCGTTCCTCGTCGTGCGACGATGAGCAGAACGGTCGGCGGACAGTTCCCGAAGGGCTTCGACCCGCTCAAGTGGGGTATTCCCGCCTCGATGGTCGGCGCTGTCGACAAGATTGCACTGTGGAATATCGTCACCGCAGTGGATGCCTACATCTCCGCAGGATTCTCGCCTGTCGAGATTCTGCAGGCCGTGCATCCGTCAATGGTCGCCAGCACGCAGGGCACCGGTTTCGGCGGTATGTCCTCGATGCGCAAGCTCTATCTCGACCGTTTCCTCAATAAGGAGGTCCCGACGGACATCCTGCAGGAAGCGCTGCCGAACGTGGTCGCCGCGCATGTGATGCAGTCCTATATCGGTGGTTACGGCAGCATGGTGCAGCCGGTATCCGCCTGCGCCACCGCCGCGGTCTCCCTTGAAGAGGGTGTTGACAAAATCGCTCTGGGCAAGGCCGACTTCGTGGTGACCGGTGCAATCGACGACATCGGCGTGGAATCGGTAATCGGCTTCGGCAACATGAACGCCACCGCCGATGCCTCCGAGATGCTGGCTAAGGGCATCAGCCCGCGCTTCTTCTCACGCGCCAACGACCGCCGTCGCGGTGGATTCCTCGAATCACAGGGTGGCGGCACGATTCTGGTCACTCGTGGCGACATTGCGCTGCGCATGGGATTGCCCGTCGCCGGAGTCGTTGGATACATCCACTCCTTCGCCGACGGTGGTCACACCTCGATTCCCGCCCCCGGGTTGGGTGCGCTCGCAGCGGGTCTCGGCGGCAAGGATTCCAAGCTGGTCCGCGACCTGGATGCGCTGGGCGTTTCACCCGATGAGATCGGCGTGGTATCGAAGCATGACACCTCAACGAACGCCAACGACCCGAACGAGTCCGAACTGCACAACACCCTGGCTCATGCCATCGGTCGTGCCGACGGCAACCCGCTCTTCGTGATTTCCCAGAAGAGCCTGACCGGCCATGCCAAGGGCGGTGCCTGCATCTTCCAGATCAACGGTTTGACCCAGCTTTTCAAATCGGGTGTGATTCCTGCGAATGCCTCGCTGGACTGCGTCGACCCGAAGCTGCGGGGCGACGACCACATGGTCTGGTTGACCAATCCATTGCACGTCGGTACGGTCAAGGCGGGTCTGGTCACCTCTCTCGGCTTCGGTCACGTCTCCGGTTTCGGAGCCATCGTCAACCCGGGTGCTTTCGAAGCCGCAGTGGCGAACACCGCAGGCAAGAAGGCTTTGGAGGAATGGCGCGAGAAGGCGAATGCCCGTCTGGCATCCGGTCAGCGTCACTTCATCGAAGGTATGATGGGCCGCGCCGAGCTGTATACGCCGATCGACAACCGTCGTTTCCATGAGGACGGCCACGGTTACGACGGTCACGAGGTCGAGAAGGCCATGTTGCTCGACCCCGAAGCCCGTCTGGGTGACAGCGGCTACTACGAGCGCTGATCTGACCGGTCCGAGTGTTATCTGAAACTGTGCACACCGGCACGCAAGGCACCTGTTGTTGAGGTGTCCGCGTGCCGATGTGCACAGTTTTTTGTAGTGTTGCCGTTTGCATAGTGATTCTTGCTGCACGCGGCGGGAGAATGGAATTATGAGCATTGACGATCTGCCCGCAGCGCGGGTTCTCGGACTGGGGCATGATGTGGTGGATGTGCAGGCCTTCGCAGAGCAACTCGATATGCCTGGTTCCACGTTCACGGCACTGTTCTCGGCGCGTGAACGCAGGCAATGCGCCATGCGTGCTCAACTCAAGGGAGACGGTGAAGCATGCCACCTTGCAGTCCGCTGGGCGGGCAAGGAGGCTGTCATCAAAGCCTGGGACGAAGCTCTCGGGGAGCTGCCCGCGCCGTATGACGTCGAATCCATTCCCTGGTCGCGCATCGAGATTCTGGATGATTCCAGGGGGCGCCCGCATGTGGTGCTTTCCGATGGTGTGGAGCGACGATTGCATGAATCCTTGGGTTGCGGCAGCGGCTCCGGCGAGGATGGCCGCATTGCCGGGCAGGCAGGCATCATCTGGCATCTGTCGCTCACCCATGACGGTCCCATCGCTTCCGCGGTCGCCCTGTGCTGCCGGAACGCCTGAGATGTGCGGCGGCACAGGGCTGGGATCTCAGGGCAATCGCCGCAGCTCCTCATCGCTGAGCATGAGCTGTGTGGCAGCGAAGGAATCCCGTATCTCATGAGGGTTGCGTGCGCTGGGAATGGTGATCAGTCGGTCGTATTTCGACAGCTCCCAGGCGAGCACCACGCGCTGATATGAGACACCACGTTCCGCGGCGATGGCCTTGAATGCTTCATAGGCCTGCGCGTCCACCGGGTCGAGGAATCCTCCTAGGGGAGACCAGCATACGAAGGCCAGGTCGTGTTTCTCGCAGTGCTCCATGGTGTGCAGAGGGTCGGGATATGACGGTGAGAACTGGTTCTGCACGGCGATGAGGTCCTTGCCGAGAACGCGCAGGGCTACGTCGATATCGGTGTTATCGACTCTGGAGATACCGATGGCGCGGGCCACGCCCTCATCGACCAAGCGGCGAAAGGCCTCCATCTGCTCAACATAGGGGACTTGCGGGTCGTTGCAATGTGAATACAGCAGCCCGAAGCTGTCGACGCCCAGACGATGCGCCGATTCCTTCGCCTGCGAGATAATCGTTTCCGGACGCGCGTCGGCTTTCCATCCGTACCGGCCTTGGGCGTCCACGGTTCGGGACCATCCGATTTTGCTGGCCACGAGAACCTCGTCCTGCGCGCCCTTCCATGTGCTCAGCGCGTCGTGCACCAAGCGCTCGCCGTAGTCCGAACGATAATCGTTTCCCCTGCCCGTAGCCGGGGATTGATGACGGGATGGCGTCTGAACGGACCGGGCCGGACGGTATTCAGGCAGGTAGTATGACCAGGCGGTGTCGAGATAACGCACTCCCGCATCCAGGGCGCTGTGGATGGTGGTGATGGCGGTGTCTCGTTCGGGGCGTCCTTCGATGGACAGCGCCATGCATCCCATGCCCAGACGCGGGATGTCGACTCCCGCGAAGTTCATCCTATGCATTGATGACGTGGCCATCAGCGACCTGCTATATGAGTTTGCGAAGCATCTTGAGTGGAAGCCTCTCCAACGAAAACATCCGGAGTGGATTCGGCAACGGGGGAATCGCCTTGCGGGAAATCACCGAGCTCTATGCTGGGCGTCTGCATGCCCAGAGCCTTCATCTCGGTGATGGGATTCATGAATTCGCGTTCTCTCTCAATCCTTCCCGCGCGCATTTCGAAGGAGTAGATGAAATGGTTCCGGTACGGAACGGCTTCATGACCGGGGAGCATGAGCGTTCCGCCGCCGTCGCATTCCGCCCAGAACTGGTTGACGTCGTCGGTCGGCCATATGCGGATATTGCTCCACTGCCAATCCGGGAAATGCTCGGACGACCACACGTCGTAGCGGGCGATGTCGTCCCGGCCCTGTGCGAACACCGGTTCACCGCTGTCGGATGTCCAAAGACCGGCTATGCCGTCCTCGCAGAAGAGTTCGTGTCGGTGCAGCAGAGCCTCGCCGTGTCCCGAATGCAGAAAACGCTCGACCACCTCGCGGTTGCGAATACGCTGCTCTTCGACGGAAGGGGATGCCGAATCGTCGCGGTCGGTGGTCCCGGTGCTGCCTGATGCGGGTGCTGTGCTCATGCTTACATCTTGCCAAGGCGCGGGACATTGCGGATTCGCGTGTTGTCTGCCGGTTGTCGCGTCCGTGCCGCAGAAGTATGCCTTTGCTCGAATGTCGACGCGTGAGGCGAATATCAGACTTGTAATCGAACGGGAGCCTGAACAGGCTGAGAGGAAGTCTCTGACTTCGACCGAGAACTTGATGCGGGTAATGCCGCCGTAAGGACATGGTTATTCGACGTCTCATGACGTCAACTCTTGTATCCCGTCGTTCGACGTAGGTGACACGAAACTCCCGTCGACGCTCCATCATGCCGATGGACGTCATGACCGAAGAGCTTCATATCACTCATGCCGTCCGACGGGCTTGCTGTCAGTGCTCGCGTTCCCGTGATTCGGTACCGATTGCGCGCCATCCTTGGGGATGCGCACGCGCCGCTATCGAGCGCACTCTTCGGGAATAGGGGGAGACAGCAGTGATTGTCAATGGAAGGCAGTGCACGCAGACCGGTGAGGTCAGTGTGTCCGACCTGCTTCGTGAGCGTGGGATGCAGGCGCAACGAGTGGCGGTCGAGGTCAACGGTGATATTGTCCCGCTGCGCAGGCACGCCGAAACGATGCTCCGAGACGGCGATAGCATCGAAATCGTCACCTTCGTTCAAGGAGGCTGAGGATGGGTATCCAGGAAGCTCAGAACGTCGCTGCGGCACGACGTGAGGAGACGCGGCGCAGGGCGGTGCGCGACGCCGGGAATCCCAAAGACATGGTGGATAGGCAGGAGCTGTATGACGCCCTGTATGAGCGTCATACCAAGCAGGTGCAGGATAGGCTTGACGCGGCCCATGTGGCCATCGCGGGCCTTGGTGGTCTGGGGTCGACCATTGCGGTCGCACTGACCCGCATCGGCGTCGGGCATCTGCATCTTGTGGACTTCGACCGGGTTGACATGTCGAATCTCAACCGGCAGCAGTATTTTCTCAGGGATCTCGGCCGTTTGAAAACCGAGGCTCTGCAAGGCAATCTTGCCCAGATAAACCCTTTCATCGATGTGCGGATTGATTCCGTGGCCGTCGATGAGCATAATGTCGCCTCCTTGTTCGCCGATGACGACATCATTGCGGAGGCTTTCGATGTGCCTGAAAACAAAAGCATTCTGGTGAACGGTGTTTTGGAGCATTTGCCCGAGGCGAAGCTGCTGTCCGCATCGGGTATGGCGGGTTTCGGCAGTGCCAACAGCATCGTCACCAGGAGGGTTTCCGAAGGCTTCTATTTCTGTGGCGACGGTGTGACCGCACCCACGCCGGGCAACGGGCTTATGGCTCCCAGGGTCGGCGTGGTCGCATGCCATGAGGCCAATATGATCACCAGACTCATCCTCGGACAGGATGAAGCCTGAATGTCGATATGACCGTAGATGGCATCTTCGGTCGAAGAGAAAGCATGATGATGAACAGTATGACTTCGGAACACACCACGGCGCAGGCCGATGTCGCTAGCTCCTGCGTGCAGGAGACTTCCTCGGGCGCGTTGCAGCTCGACGAACTCGTCGGCTCGGCCACCAACACCGCGCTGCTGCCCGCACCGAATAAACACGCCTTCGATGATCTGGCGACAGGGGAGCAGGACCCGCTGATGCTCGGCGGCCACGCATTCTCCAGCCGCTTCATTCTCGGTTCCGGACGCTATGATCTTTCCCTGATCGAGGCGGCCATCGAGAACGCCGGGACGCAGATCATCACCATGGCCTTGCGTCGCTGCAGGACTGCGGAGAACAATCTGCTTGACTACATCCCGGACGGCATCACGCTGCTTCCCAACACCTCCGGTGCGCACGATGCAGGCGAGGCGGTTCGCATAGCCAGACTGGCCAGAGAGGTGTGCGGCACGGATTTCATCAAGGTCGAAATCGAGCATGAAAGCAGGTATCTTCTGCCGGACAATGCCGAGACGATTAAGGCGACCGAGATACTCGCGGCCGAAGGCTTCGTGGTGATGCCCTATATGCTTCCCGACCCTTTGGCCGCGACGCAACTGGAGGATGCCGGTGCGGCGTGCGTGATGCCTTTGGGATCGTTGATAGGGTCGAACAAGGGTCTGGGAGCGCGTGATCTCATCGAGGTCATCATCGACAACGCTTCTGTTCCGGTGATTATCGATGCGGGGATAGGCCGCCCCAGCCAGGCTGCTCAGGCCATGGAAATGGGTGCCGACGCCATTATGGCGTATACGGCGATTGCCAGCGCGAGGAATATCCCGGTGATGGCCCGAGCATTCAAGCATGCCGTGCAGGCGGGAAGAGAGGCCTACCTTGCCGGCCTGGGCATAGTTACGCACGGTCATGCGGTCGCGTCGAGTCCGACCGAGGAATCCGATTATCTGGGGGCTTCTTCGGCATCCTGAGGGGGTAGCTGCGATAGCGGTGGAGGTGATTGCGTGCAGGAATGCAGAGCAGCTCCGCTGGTATCGCAGTTATCGCAGGCGTCTCTGTGAAGCGGACTCAATCCTGAACCAGAGCGTCGGCGCTGGCCCGGATGATGGCTTGGGCCACCGTGTCGAGTGCGGGTGACGAGAGTTTCCACTGCTGCCAGAACAGGGGGAGCAGCAATGGTTCCTGTGGGGACAGCCGGACCAGGGTATTGCGCGGGTATGCTGCGAAACTGGTGGATGGAATCAGTCCCCAGCCGAATCCGAGCGACACGGCATCGTTGTAGCCCGTGGATGTGGGCACGAAGTGCATCGGCGGATGCACTTTGGCTCGGGTGATGCGCCGGATGAAATGGTATTGCAGCTGATCGTCGCGGTCGTATTGCACGAGTGGCGCGACTTCAAGCGACTCGCGTGTGAGCCCTTCGGGGAACCAGCGTTCGGCGAATTCCGGAGTGGCTGCGGCGAAATAGGCCATCGAACCGAGTTTGGTCATCGTGCAGCCCTGCACGGGCGTGTCTTCGGCGGTGATGGCCGCCATCGCCTCTCCGGAGCGCAGCAGCCGTGTCGAGATGTGCTCGTCCTGACGTTTGATGTCGATGGCGATGGACTGTTTGACCACGGGAGCGAGGGCGGGCAAAACCCAGCCTTCTAATGAATCCGCATTGACGGCGATGCGGATGTTGACGGTGCTGCTGCGCTGTTCGCTTTCGATGCGTTGCGCGGCTTCCTCCTGGGCCAGGGTGATTTGCCGAGCCAAACGCAGCAGGAGCTGGCCCATTGCTGTTGCCTGCACCGGTTTGCTCCTTTGGATGACGATATGGCCGACTTGGGATTCCAGTGATTTGATGCGTTGGCTGATGGCAGACTGCGAGATGTGCATGACGTCGGCGGCGGCGTCGAAGCTGCCTTCCTCGATGATGCTTTGGAGCGCCATCAGCTGTTCGATGGGTATGGCCCTGATGCGTGCGGAAAGGTCGTGGGCTTCCAGCAAGGAGATGCCGTCGGTGGGGGAGCTGCCGGCTCCGTGGATGTTTGCGGCAGAGTTCGGTGAGTCTCCGCGATATTCGTTCATATAAGCAATACTAATATAATATAAATATATTTACTTGGACTTACCTGTCGCGCGAAGCTATTCTCCAAGTATGAATTCCTTGTTCCTCCCGATAATCATCTCGGGTTTCCTCAGCCAGGCAGGTCTGATCGTCGCGGTCGGTGCACAGAACACCTTCATCATCCGACAGGGCATCGCCCGCTCGCATGTGCCCGCAATCCTGATGATTTGCATCGCCGCCGATCTGCTGATGATTACCTTGGGAACACAGGGCATGGGTCAGATCGTGCAGAGCCACCCTCTCGTCATCAAGGGGCTGACCTGGGCGGGAGCGGCCGTGCTGTTGCTCTACGGCATCTTTGGATTCCGAAGAGCGTGGATACAGCTGAGAGCCATGCGAGCGGAACGTCGCAGGATGCCTGGCGAAGCCACGGGGGATGGTTTCACCGTCGAACAGGCCGGGAATGACGGCGCGCCGGTTGGTGCTTCGGAGCAGGGCGGCTCTTCCTCGGCGGTGGCCATGAAGCCTGCACAGACATCTTTGAAGAAGAGTGTGCTGTCCTGCCTGGGGTTCACTTTCCTCAACCCAAGCGTGTATCTGGACTCCATCGTGCTGCTGGGCAGCATCGCCGCGACCTACGGCAGCGACCTGCGGTGGTCCTTCGCCACAGGTGCGATGCTGTGCAGCGTCGTATGGTTCCTGCTGCTTGGTTTCGTATCGAGCAAAATGGCGAAGCTCTTCAACAACCGTCTTGCCTGGATTGCCCTCGATACGACCATCGGCATCGTGATGGTGCTGCTTGCCGCGCACCTGGTACTGCAATAAGGCGAGTTGGATACGGCACTGCTCCGAGTGTTATCGCAGGTGCCTTGTGATTATGGCGGCGCGCAGTGGCCCAGGCGCTGTTTTCGGGTGCCGCGCGGCCCTGAGACTTGCAGAGGATTGCATGGTCGCTGGGGTTTGGTCGTTGCATTGTGTATAATGACTCAGGTTGTTTATGAACAACACGCCTCGCGGGCGTAGCTCAATGGTAGAGCCTCAGTCTTCCAAACTGATTACGCGGGTTCGATTCCCGTCGCCCGCTCCACATGCGGAGCTGCAACGTTGCGGCATTCCAATGTTCTACGCCAAGCTATTACAGAAATTCACCTCGTCGGGTACATGCCGCGCATCCATGTCGTGACTGTTCATCACATCGTCGGCCATCTCGACCTCAGAGAGTCGATAATCACACGACGCGTAACAATCAGGAAACAGAAAAAAACATCGCCCGAAACTTGCATACATCATTGTATACATCATTACATACACCGGTACATACAGTGCCGAAGCTTACGGGGAGTAGCCTTCCCATAGCTTCGAGCTGGGCGCCGCCACGCTTCCGTGAGAAAGTTTGCACAATATGACACAAGAGAATCCCAGGACTCGCACCTCGGAGACATCGTCCCGTGTGGTTCACGCGGATGCGATTTACGCCGACCTGCGCGACCGCCTGATGCAGGGGAAGGTGTCTCCTCTGGAGCGCATCACTGAAATCGCGCTTGCGGACCGTTATGAGGTCTCTCGCACCCCGGTGCGTGAGGCGATTACACGACTCGTGTCCGACGGTCTGCTGATGCGCAGGAACTCCGGTATCTACCCGTATGTGCCGAGTTACGGGGACCTCAAGGAATTGTACGAGCTGCGGATTCTGCTCGAAAAGCAGGGGATTCGCCGTATTCAGGAGGGTTTGGGCCGCTCCGACCTCACTCTGCTCACTCAGATTCACGAGCACTGGGAAAGCCACCGGAATGACAGGCCCAGACCAGATGCGAGCTTTGTATCGGAAGACGAATCCTTCCACGTCATGACGCTCCAATCCGCAGGCAACGCCTCGCTGGTGACGGTGCTCAAGGACGTCAACCGCAAAATCAGACCGGTGCGCATGTTCGATTATCTGAGCGAGGACCGCATGCAGGCCACGGTTGACGAGCACCTGGCCATCATCGACCTCATCGTGTCCGAGCGCTACGAGGAAGCAATCGAAGCCTTGTCCACACACATCATGGTCTCTGAACAGGTGGTGCTCGAACAATCAAGTCACGCCTTGTCGTTGCCGCGTCTTTTTGGGGAGGGAATCTGAAATGGATAGAACGTCGTTGGAGCATAAGGCCCGAAGCCTGATGTCCCGTATCTGGGCGCAACAGGAATCGCTGGGCAGTGAGGTCTGGATATCCTTGACTTCGCAGGAGCGTTTGGAACAGGAGATAGCCAGAGTCGGTGACGCTTTGGATTCGGGCGAGTCGATGCCGCTGGCGGGGCTGTTCTTCGCCGCCAAAGACAATATCGACGTCGCCGGCTTCGCTACGACTGCCGCCCACCCGGACTTCAGTCATATGCCAGAGCGTTCCTCCGCCGTCGTGGCTGCTTTGGAGCAGGCCGGCGCAATCGCCCTCGGAAAGACCAACATGGATCAGTTCGCCACCGGCCTGACCGGGTCGCGAAGCCCATACGGCGCGGTGCACAGTGACACCTTCCCCGACAGGGTCTCGGGGGGGTCCTCATCGGGTTCCGCAGTCTCCGTCGCCAAGGATTTCGTTGATTTCTCGCTGGGGACGGATACCGCCGGTTCGGGTAGGGTGCCTGCGGCGTTCAACCACATCTACGGTTTCAAGCCCACGTGTGGAGTGACGGTGGTTGAGGGTGTTGTGCCAGCCTGCGAATCATTCGATTGCGTATCGGTGTTCGCCAAGGATTTCGCAACGGGGTCTCTGGTGTACAGAACCATGTTGGACCCCAAGTTCCCGGCAAGGGGACGTGGTGACGAGGCAGCCATGGCGCCGATACATCGGACGCGTCGACTGGCCGTACCCCGCGAGGAGGATCTCGCCTCTCTCAGCCCAATATTCAGGGATGAGTTCGAGAAATGCCTTGCAGACGTTCAGAGCCACGGCTACCAGTTGGTGCCCGTCGATATGACGCCCTTCTTCGAGAGCGGCAAGCTGCTGTATGAAGGCGCGCTGGTGGCGGAACGCTATGCGGCCGTCGGGGAGTTCATGGAGCACCATCATGAGCACGCGGACCCCAGCGTGGAGCATATCGTGCTGAACGCCAAGGAGCCGCCCGCATACCGATACGTCCGGGAGAAGGACTTGCTTGCCCGTCGTATCAAAGAGACCCTGCCCTTGTTCTCCGAGTGCGAAGGTCTGCTGGTGCCGACGACGGGCAGACATCCCACGATGTCGGAAGTCGCCGCGCAGCCGATTGCGGTGAACTCCGAACTCGGGCTGTTCACGACATTCGTCAATCTGCTCGATATGGCGGGAATTGCTTTCCCGGTGGCTTCGACTGCGGAAGGGGAGTGCGGTGCCACGCTTCTGGTGCCCGCACTGCACGATGCCGAGGCCATTCGTATCGTGGCTGAACTCGCGGATGAGCAGCTTCCCGAATCGGATATCGAACAGGGGTCTGTGCCCATCCTGGTTTTCGGCGCTCACAGACGGGGGCAGGCGTTGAATTCGCAGCTTACGCAGCTGCAGGCACAATATCTCAGTACCGTGAGCACAGCTCCGCATTACGTGATGGGGGTTATGCCCGGGACAGGGTATCCCCGTGTTCGACTTGTCGAAGGCGAGGCCGGCGAATCGATAACCGGCGAGCTCTGGAATGTTCCGGTGAATGCCTTCGCTCGATTCGCGCAGATGGTTCGCCAGCCTCTGTCTATCGGTCCTGTCGAGTTGAGCGACGGGAGGTATGTGCTCGGTTTTCTCTGCGGCAGCGTGATTCCGGGGGAGGAGACGAATATCTCCGAACTGGAGGATTGGCTGAGCTACGCAGAAGCGGCCGGATGAGCTGTTCTCAACGCTCATTGCTGTGCTGCTGTCTGAAATGTCACGCGTAATTGGATTTGGATAAAAGGAGAAACATCATGAAGAAGGTACACAAGCTCTTGGCCGCAGTGGCGGCAGCCTCACTGCTGGTATTGGGGGCAGGTTGCTCTCCCGATTCCGCAGCGACTTCCACGTCATCCAACGGGGGAACCACGACGGTGAAAATCGGCACTCTCAAGAACCAGCCGCATTTGTACGAGCCGTACTATTACGAGAAATATGCGCCCAGCGGCGTGAAGTTCGAAACGGTGCTCTTCGATTCCTCGCCCGACATCAAGAACGCCGTGGTCAGCGGTGCCATTGACTTCGGAGTCGAGGGGGCGTCGTCGGCCATCTCCGGCGCCTCATCCGGTCAGGATATCGCCATCGTCGCCAGTGCGACGAACGGCGGAACCGCCATCGTAGGCAAGCCGGACATCACCTCGCTCGCGGATCTCAAAGGCAAGAAGGTCGGATACCCGAAGGGCTCCACCCAGGAGATACTGCTGTACTTGACTCTGCAGAAGGCCGGAATCGACATGAACAAGGACCTGACCTTGGTCAACCTGCCGTTCTCGGATATGGCGACCGCATACGAGTCCGGTCGTGTCGATGCCTTCATCAGCGCCGAGAACGGTCCCTCAATCGCCAAAACGAAGGGAGCGCACGAAATCGCTTCCGCATATGACACCGACCTCGGCAAGTCCAACATCGTGCTGACCACGACCAACGCGCTGATCAAAAAGAATCCGGAGCTGGTGCAGAAAGTCGTGGAAACGCATTCCAAGGCCGTCGACTACATGAAGGACCACCCGGAGCAGGTCGCCGCAGATGTATCCAAGACCTTCGGTGTCGACAAGGATGTGGTGGATCTTGCGGTCAAGAACATCTGGCCCAGCTGGACCATCGACGCCGCATACAAGAAGCAGCTTGAGAGCACGGTTTCAGAGATGGTGGAATTCAAGCAGATCGACAAGTCGGTTCCCGTCTCGACCCTGGTGAACGACACCTTCGTCGCCAAACTGTCATAGTCAATCACCGATGCCACCTCCTCGTGGCATGGCAAACGCACATCAGTGCCGGGCCGAGATGGATCGGCCCGGCAGGGGGGAAGAACCATGAGCGCATCGACAAAAACCATGGGCGCACCGCTGAAGGCGGCGGGTCATGTGTTGCGGCAAGTGCTGCTGGCACTGCCGATACCACTGCTAATACTGTATTTGTGGCATCTTGGTGTCGCGCAGAAGTGGGAGCTCCCGATGGGCATCAAAATGGCCTATCTCTCGTCTCCCGGGGAAGTGGTCAAGCGAATCTACGACCTGGCGTTCGGAGGGATATTCGACGACACCTTCAGCCATACCTTGATTCTTCATCTGTGGGCGAGCACGCAGCGAGCGTTGAGCGGCTTCCTCATCGCCACGGTTATCGCCGTGCCACTGGGCATCGTCATGGGGCGCGTGGCTCTGGCGAACGACATGCTCGACCCGCTGTTGAATCTGCTGCGTCCGATTCCCGTCACCGCATGGGTTCCGCTGGCGCTGCTGATCATAGGCTTCGGTGACAAGGCCACGATATTCCTGGTGTTCATCGCATGCTTCTTCCCGATTCTGATCAATACCATCGCAGGGGTGAAACAGGTTCCCGAACGCCTGATCGAAGCGTCGTCGATGCTGGGAACCCCCAAATTTCAGCAGCTTTACAAAGTCGTCTTCCCTGCGGCGTTGCAATCCATCATCAGCGGTCTGCGCCTTGCGCTGGGGCAGGCTTGGGTCATTCTGGTCGTCGCCGAACAGGTGGGCATCAGCATCGGTCTGGGGTCGTTGATTACGCAGGCGAGGGATATGTCGAAAACCGATTTGGTCATAGCCACCATGCTGATCATCGGTCTGGTCGGTTTTCTGGCCGATCGTGTGCTGTTGCTGCTGATGAAGGTCATCACACGCAACCGCCCCACACTGACCTGAGCCGTCATCCACTGGCAGCACTCGGAAGAACCGACGAATCGTGAAAAAGGAGAGCATCGTGGCCGTACATATCGGAGAGGTGCGTCAGAACACCCCGGCAGCCATTGACATCAAGGGTCTGAGCAAGGAATACACCACGGCCCGTGGCACAGTGAAGGCGATGGCCCCGATGGATTTGCCCATCAAGGCCGGAGAGTTCATCTGTGTCGTAGGGACCAGCGGATGCGGGAAGAGTACGCTGCTCAGGCTCGTCGCGGGCTTTGAGAAAGCGACGACCGGCAGCATCGCCGTCGATACGGAGGAAGTGCTGGGGCCGAGTCCCTCGCGAGGTGTGGTGTTTCAGGATTACGGGCTGTTCCCATGGCTGACGGTGCGCGAAAACGTCGCCTGGGGGCCCAAGCAGGCCCACCTGAAAACCAGTCTGGTGAAGGAGCGTTGCGACAAGTACATCAGTGCGGTCGGTCTTGAGCTGTTCGCCGATCGTTACCCGCATGAGCTGTCCGGCGGTATGCAGCAGCGGGTGTCTATCGCTAGGGTACTGGCGAACGAACCCTCGGTAATGCTGATGGACGAGCCCTTCGGAGCCTTGGATGCTCTGACGAGACGCGGCATGCAGGAACAGCTGTCGCGCTTGCATCGTGACATCAAGACCACGGTCATATTCATCACCCACTCCATAGAGGAGGCCGTGCTTCTGGCGGACAGGGTCGTGGTGATGACCGGCGGAGCCGCGAAGAACGTTCCCGGTCATATCAGAGAAATCGTCACCATTGATCTTCCCGAGAACAGGGATGTGAACAGCGAACATTTCAACGACCTCGAACGCAGCATCTCACGCTTGGTGAACACCGAGGAGGATGATTCCTCGCACGGTGTCGACGCTGATGCCTTCGCCGAGGTTCAGACGGGCGAAACCAATGCCGAGGACGAGCACAAGCCAGTCGCTGTTCCTCGGGTTTAGTGGCGGTGACGGGATGTGACGACACTGACGTCGGGCCACATCCCCAGAGCGGCGGCGAAACTGACCGGCGGCGGTGCGTACCCTGGAAGCCGGCCGGTCAGCGGGATGCTTTGATGGCGGTGACGATGATGCCGCTGACAATCACCAATAGTCCTGATGCGATGAATACCGCCGAATATCCGGATATGGCGATTCCCACCGCGGCGATGATGGGTCCGAGGGCTATCGAACTCAGATCGGCCACATTGATGAGGCTCAAATCACTCGCCCTCCTGTTGTCGTCGGGCAGCAGATGAACGGCCAGGGCGGTGCTCGCCGACGTGTATGCGCCGTAACCGATGCCTGTGAGAACCGCCAGTGTGAGGACTCCTATCCAGCTGCCGGTGACGGCGCCGAGAACAGCGCCGATGGCGAAGACGAGTGTCGCCGACACCAGATTCCATTTGAAGCGGCGTGTGCGGTCGGTCATTCCACCTGATACCACTGCGGCGACCACAACGCAGGGCGCGTAGACCGCGGTGAGTATCAGCACGCCGTCATCGGTGGATTGCCCGGGATGCCGGTCGGCGTAGTGAATCACATCCTGCAGGTAGTAGGAGAGATACGCCAAGGCCATGTTCTGCCCGAGTCCGAAGAGGATTCGATGCAGGCACACCAGCCAGAAGTCGGAGTTGTGTGCGGCGATATCGCGCAGTTTTCGCCTCTGTCGAATCCTTGCCTGAGGTTGGGTGCGGTCGCCTCGTAGCGTGACGATGAACAGCGTCTGCGTGACGGCGATCAGGATGCCCAGAATCATATAGACGCTGGCAGGAGATGAAACCGAGCTTTGCACGCCGGTGCCCAGCACGGGCGCCACGGCGGCCGCTATTCCCGTGCACGCCGAAGCCATGCCTCTTCTTCCCTCGGGAACGACGTCGGCGATGGTGGCCGATGTCGGTGCCAAGAGCATGTTGGCTCCCACTTGCAGCAGTGCCCACCACAGGGCGAGTTCGCCGATGGATTGCGACTCGCCAATCATGACGCATACGGGGAGGATAACCGCCGTTCCTGCGATGAGCCAGGGAATGCGTCTGCCGAATCGGGTTCTGGTGATATCGCTGAGATGGCCGATTAGGGGATTGGTGATGATGCCGATTGCTCCGGCGACCCCGGTCACGAGGGCCAGGGCATAGACTTTGTTCGTCGGTGCCAGAGTGTTGACCTGGGTGGGGATGGTGCTGAGGACGGGGCCCAGAATGATTGCCCACATGGCCGTGCTGGCGGCGACGAGGGCGGGGTAGTAGCCGCGACCGATGGCGGGCCGGTCGGTGACGGCGCCTTCGATGGCCGCGCTCATGCGTGCCCGATTCGAGCTGTCGAAGAAGCAAAGGATGCAGATTTTATATTGACCATATGGCCAATATAAATCACCTGTCCGGTGCCTGGTCGCTTCTTGACACTGAATTAACCTCAGTGGTCGTTGTCTGTAACGAAACCGAAACCGGCCAGGGTCGCATTCATGATGGCGAACATGCGGTCAGAGGATATGCGGTCGGGGTACAGCGCCACCTGAGCTCCCAGTCCATCGAGCGTGCAGATGATGGTTTCGGCGATCAGGGACGGGTCCGGAGCGCTGAGGTGCTGCTCCGCCTGGGCTCCTCTGATGAGGAGTTCAAGTGCTCTGCGCCACTCGGTATACGAGCGCCAGCGTTCCTCGGCTATGTCATGGTTCCCTAGACCGTATGCCCAGAATGCCAGTTCTATCTGCTCGCCGATGCGTCCCTCCTCGTCGTTGGGAAGCGCGTCGTGTATGGCCTGCCGCAGGGCTTCGGTGCCTGACAGACCATTGAGGTTCGCGTCTATGCGTTCGGCGAGCTGCTGGTACGAGCGTTGCAGCGCCGCTCGCAGGATGTCGTTCTTGCTGTTGAAATAATGGGCGATGATGCCGTGCGAGACGCCTGCCTCCTTGGCTATCTCGCGAGTCGTTGCACCGGACAGACCGGCACGGGATACGACGGCGAGACAGGCATCGGCGATTTCCAGACGGCGCTCCGCATGATTCACGATCTTGCTCATGAATGTAAGCATACTGAGTGGGTATCACCGGGTGTGCGAATGAGCTTGACGTGATTTCGCGTTTCATTTATATTGGACAAATGGCCAATATACGTTATCGGCCATCTCGTCAGCACTCATATGCGCCGTAATGGCAACATCGCGGATCGCCCACACGGAAGCAAAGGATGGTAAGCATTTCATGATCCAGATTTCCAATCCCAGTGATATCGCGGAACTCCGGGAAGTCATCGTCGGCCCATACAAAACCTTCAACTGGTGGAATCTCATATGGGGTTCGCTGCGTTACCCCGATCTCGCCAGCCTGAGATATGTGGAGAACAACACCGTCAAAGTACCCGATCACCGAATTGCCCGTCGCCAGCACGAACGGCTGGTCCAGACGCTTGTGGATGCCGGTGCCGAGGTGCATGCCCTGCCCTCGGTTCCCGACGTGGACATACAGCTGTATCCCAGGGACATCGCCTTCGCCGTTGACGATACGATTTTCCTGTCTCGCTCCCGCGATCCCATCAGGCAGAAGGAGCAGAGGGCGCTTGAGTCCTTCCTCCCGCGCTTCTCGAAAGTGGAGCGCATTGCCTCCGGCCATATCGAAGGCGGTGACGTGATGGTCACCGATGATGTGGTGTTCGTGGGGTTGAGTGAAGCGACCAACCTCCAGGGTGTCAGCGCGCTCCGTGAATGCTTCGTCCATGCCGGCATCGACAGGGAGATTGTGCCCATCGAGTTCTCCGGCAGGGGAGTGGTGCATCTGGACACCAAGTTCACGATGGTCGGGCCCAGGCTCGGCTATATCCATTCCGCCGCGCTGACTCCGTATTCGCGCAGTCTGATTGCCGCCCGCTTCGATCTCATCGAAGCGGATGTCGCAGAAGCCCGGTCGCTGATGGTCAATACCGTCGCGCTTGCTCCTGACAGAATCATCATCGACGCTAGGGCAACCCGCTTGGCCGAAGCATTGCGTGCGCACGGCGTGGAGCCGGTGCCGCTCGATTTCTCCGAAGTGACGAAGTTCCCCGGCGGATTCCGCTGCGCCACGCTTCCTCTCCGCAGAGGCTGAGATTCTGCGAGACTGCCGCCCGCCCTTTTCGTCTTTCGTTGTGTCTGGAAGACTATCGGGCGGGCATTGTCGTCTATGGCTGGTCGGCGATGGCTAAATTCCGGCGTTGCGAGTGACGGTCTTGTGAAATGTCGTCATCTCGGTGGGGGGCAATTGCGACAGCCGAAGTGCTTTCAGATTCTCAAACCCATCCAGCTCGCTGACAGTGCGATGCCCAGGAAAGCGAGTAGAGACCACAGGATTATCCACGCCAAGGCGGGAATTCGGGTCAATTCTGCAAGCTGGTCCGCGTCGGAGCGTCCAGCCTGGCCTTTGGCGCGTTGGGATTGCAGTTCCAGTAGTGGCCGTATCGAGCCGAGTTGAAGAAAGAATGCCAGACTGGTGGCGCTGAGCAGGCGAAGTTGCGGCGAGCCCCACCAGGACAGTGCGATAACCGCCGCCAGAACGCAGATGATGCAGAACGCTCCATATATATTACGAATTCGGGTAAGCATCAGCGCCAGGAGCAGCACCAGCAGCCACAAAGCGCCGGTGGCGTACCCTGATGACACCAGGGCGGCGCAGCCCAGGCCCCACAGCATCGGTGCGAGATACCCCGAGAAGCAGGTCAGCCAAAAGCCGAATCCTCGGGTTCTGCCGTAGCTGACGGTGAGTCCTGAAGTGTCGGAATGCAGTTGAATGCCCGAGAGCCGTCTGCCGGTAAGGAGTGCCGCGACGGCATGGCCTCCCTCATGGGCGATGGTGATGACATTGCGAGCAATCCGCCATAGAGGCCGTAGCAGAATCAGTATCAGGCTTATGGCAAGGGCGATGAGCATTGTCCGGGAATCCGGCTGTTCAAGTGCGGTCGTCGAGGCAGTCCATATGGTGCCGAAGATTGTCGACAGGTCGTCACCCGTGCTTGCGGCGGTCTCAACCATTATGCGTGTTCCTTCTTGCCTGCGATGCGGGTGTAGCGAGTGCGGCCTTGGCGTTTATGGTCAGCGATGGTGATTCCGGGCCGATGTCGGCGGCCACGGCGGTTGCCTGTTCCGGATTGTGCATCATGACTTCGCAAGTGTGTCATGGCTGTCTGATGTTTTTCTGTGTAGGTCGCTGCGGTGCTTTCCACGCAGCGGCGGTAGGGAAAAACTAGCTCCGTTCGGGTACGATAGGAGCACGAGGTCCGAGCATTGGGGGAACGATTCGTCGCTTCCCGTATGTCTAGGGCAACAACGCAAGGGAGAGAGGTACAAGATGACTGAAGGGCAAACGCCTATTCCTCAGAACAACCAGGGGGGCAATGTCTCAGGAGCCAATCAAGGCAACACCAATCCCAATCCTTCGGGGTATCGGCAAAACGGGCAGCGTCCCGTCGCGAATCCTATGAACACGAACGCGGGAGCCAGACCCATGTATGCGCCGCGTCCGGCCGGAGCTCCGATTCAGCCGCAGGCACCGCTGATGCCGGTTCAGTATGAGAAGGCCAAGGGCAGCGCGGCCAAGGGATTCGCCATCGCAGGCTTCATCCTCGCACTCATTGGTCTGTTCGTGGTGGTCTGGCAGTACAACAGGTATCTCAACCCATTCGGCACGGTCGGATTGGTGATGTCGGTGGTCGGGTTGCTGATTCCCGAAAAAGGTGAGGACCGTAACCGAATCACCTACATCTTCGCTGTTGTGGGCATCATCATCTCGGTGCTGGTGCTCATTGCCACGCTGATCATCGGCATTTTCGATTTGCAACCATTCGTGTACTGAGGGTTGCCGTCCAACATGGTTCCGGCCCTGTCCTCTGCTGAGGACAGGGCCGCTTCGTTTGACGACTTGAGTATGAGACGGACACTCATGCGGCGTTTGCCGGCTTGGCGATGCAGCTTTGCCGTGGCAGTGCAGATGACGTTCGGTATCTGTGAGATATGAGCCGTCGAATGCTCATTTTCCTTCCCGGAGCTCGTGGTAGTCTGTCTGCGAATGCGCGCTGCGCGAATGAGTGTGGTTATGGACAATCGGGTTGGTGAAAAGATATGACACGGAATGAGGGTGATGTCTTGAACGATGCCCATGGAGCGACCGGAACCCATATGCAGGAATCTTCCGGCTCGAAACGACAGGAAAGTTCCGGCGCGGAAGACTCTTTTTCCGCTGAGCAGATGACGGATCGCAAACTTTCCCTTGCCGATATCGAGCGTAGGCGCTCCAAGCCTCTGGGCTGGGTGTTCTTCATCATCGGATTGCTGATCGCCATCGTTGCTCCATACGGCGTAGGCCGATTCCTGGCGGTGAGGCACACGGGGATGCTGGTTCGCTACCTCGACGTCTTCGAACCTCGCGGCATCGCCCTGATAGCTTGGGTCGCGGCATTCCTCGCCATCGTGAGCATAGCGATGTGCATCATCGAGGCACGTTCCTGGACATGGCGGATACTCCTGCTGGTCACCGTCTCGGCGGAACAGTTCATCGCCGGGCTGTGTCTGTTGAAGATGTCCTTCTGGTACAGCACCTATGTGGTTTTCGGCGACAAGGCCTACCTGGCCAACGCCGCCAATCTGGGAATCATCGCCGCTGGTCTCGGCGCGGCGGTGTTCGCGGTGCTGTTCGTCGCGATTCTCGTGCTGGTGAAGAAGGACTCTCCGCTGAACATCCTGACCCGCAGCTGGGTGGCGTTGTCGGTATTCACCGTTATTGAGGTTCTTGCGCTGCTCATTGTCCTTTTTGGAGGGCTGTTGACGGTCGTTTGAGGCCCAATGCGCGTTTGTGTAGGGATGTCTAAGTACAACCCCGCAAGATGGGGCGAATTTCCGCGGAATTCCGTCAAGGTGAGTCTTGCGTGCGGTATCTCATCGTAGAAATCCCTACACAAACGGAGCCGCTGGCCTGAAACGTGGTCTCCGGCCTGCTGAATTCAGATTCCATCCCCCGAATATGGTGAGGGGTTGTGTGTATACTGGCGGGTGGCGTGTTTCCGCCCGCGGATACAGAGCGTTTCGGCATTGGGCCGTGGCACCGCGCAGCAGATATAAGGAGGAGTCGTGGCACTTACGACCGAAGAAAAGCAAGAGATCGTCACCAAGTATGCGACGCATGAAGGCGACACGGGTTCTCCCGAGGTTCAGGTTGCGTTGCTGACTAAGCGCATCACGGATCTCACCGAGCATCTCAAGGAGCACAAGCACGATCACCACTCACGTCGTGGTCTGCTGCTCATGGTTGGCGATCGTCGTCGTCTGCTTGATTACCTCAAGCGCGTTGACATCGAACGCTACCGCTCGCTGATTGAGCGTCTCGGTTTGCGCCGATAATTGAATTCTTCCGCCCGGGCCTTGTGCTCGGGCGCTTTTGCATGCTGGCATTCAGACAGGTGAACACAGGTCATGAGGGCCAACGACGAATTACAACAGATTCACGAGGAATCTCCGGCGAGGATTACGCGGCCAGGTATGCCGCGCCCAGCATGTCGGGCACATTCGGTGAATATGCCCGTTGGACGGTAGACAAGCAATCCGTCCGTTGCAAGAGCAGCTTATGGACACGGGGTTCATAGGCGATGGAATAGATGATTGCACAGTTATAGAAGGAGGAACCCGTGGAGGGTCCCGAAATCAAGGCCGTAGAGGCCGTTATTGACAATGGTTCATTTGGCACGCGCACATTGCGCTTCGAGACGGGTCGTCTCGCCCAGCAGGCGGATGGGGCAGTTGCCGCTTATCTTGATGATGATTCGATGGTGTTGTCCACCACCACGGCCGGTTCAAGCCCGAAGGCGAATTACGACTTCTTCCCGCTGACCGTCGATGTGGAAGAGAAGATGTATGCCGCGGGAAAGATTCCGGGTTCGTTCTTCCGTCGTGAAGGTCGTCCTTCGACCGAGGCCATTCTGGCATGCCGTATCATCGACCGTCCGCTTCGTCCGCTCTTCCCGCATACCCTGCGCAATGAGGTTCAGGTCGTGGAGACCATCCTCGCGCTGGACCCTGAAGACTCCTACGACATGATCGCCCTGAACGCCGCTTCCGCGTCGACTCTGATTTCCGGACTGCCCTTCAGCGGCCCGGTCTCCGGTGTCCGTCTGGCACTGATCGACGGCCAGTGGGTCGCCTTCCCTCGCTGGAGCGAGCGTGAACGCGCAGTATTCGAAATCGTCGTCGCCGGTCGTGTGGTCGAAGGCGGAGATGTCGCCATCGCCATGATCGAGGCGGGTGCAGGCAAGAACGCCTGGACGCTGATTTACGACGAAGGTCAGATCAAGCCCGACGAAGATGTGGTCGCCCAGGGTCTTGAGGCCGCCAAGCCTTTCATCAAGGTCATCTGCGAGGCTCAGGACGAACTCAAGTCCAAGGCCGCGAAGGATACCAAGGACTTCCAGCTCTTCCCGGAGTACACCGAGGACCTCTACAACCGCATCGACCAGATCGCCCATGGTGATTTGGATGAGGCCCTGTCCATCGCGGAGAAGCTGCCTCGTCAGGAGCGCATCAGCGAGATCAAGTCCGTGGTCAAGGAGACGTTGGCCGGCGAGTTCACCGATATGGACGATGCCGAGAAGGACAAGGAGATCGGCAACGCCTTCAAGGAGTTGCAGCGTCAGATCGTTCGTCGCCGCATCCTGACCCAGGATTACCGCATCGACGGTCGCGGTCTGCGCGACATTCGTACGCTGTCCGCTGAGGTTGACATCGTTCCGCGCGTTCACGGTTCCGCGCTCTTCCAGCGCGGTGAGACCCAGATTCTGGGTGTCACGACACTGAATATGCTCAAGATGGAGCAGCAGGTCGATGCGCTTTCCGGCCCGACCTCCAAGCGCTACATGCATAATTACGAAATGCCGCCGTATTCGACCGGTGAGACCGGTCGTGTGGGTTCACCGAAGCGCCGCGAAATCGGCCACGGTGCGTTGGCGGAACGTGCCTTGCTCCCCGTGCTGCCTAGCCGCGAAGACTTCCCATACGCCATTCGTCAGGTGTCTGAGGCCATCGGTTCGAACGGTTCCACATCGATGGGCTCCGTCTGCGCTTCGACGCTGTCGCTGCTCGCCTCCGGTGTGCCGCTGAAGGCTCCCGTCGCGGGCATTGCCATGGGTCTGGTCTCGGGTGATGTCGACGGACAGCACATCTTCAAGACCCTCACCGATATCCTCGGTGCAGAGGACGCCTTCGGCGATATGGACTTCAAGGTCGCCGGAACATCCGAGTTCATCACGGCCCTGCAGCTCGACACCAAGCTTGACGGCATTCCTGCCGACATCCTTGCGGCGGCCCTGCAGCAGGCCAAGGAAGCTCGTACGACGATTCTCGAGGTCATCAACGAGTGCATCGACGAACCTGCCGAAATGAACTCCACCGCTCCTCGCATCATCACCACCAACGTTCCTGTGGACAAGATCGGTGAGGTCATCGGGCCCAAGGGCAAGATGATCAACCAGATTCAGGAAGATACCGGCGCCGATGTCAGCATCGAGGATGACGGTACGGTGTTCATCTCCTCCGAAGGCGGCGAAGCCGCACAGAAGGCCAAGGAGATCATCGACCAGATCGCCAACCCGCATGTTCCTTCCGCAGGTGAAACGTACAACGGCAAAGTCGTGAAGACCACGAGCTTCGGCGCTTTCGTGAACCTCACGCCAGGTACCGATGGTCTGCTGCACATCTCGCAGATTCGCAACCTCACCAACGGCGAGCGCGTCGATGCCGTCGAGGATGTGCTCAAGGAGGGCGATGCCGTCGAGGTGGTCGTCCAGGGTGTGGACGACCGTGGCAAGATTTCCCTCGCTATTCCGGGATTCGAGGATCAGGAAAGCTCTCATGCTTCCTCGGGTCGTGGCGGACGTGATCGTGATGATCGCCGTGATGACCGTCGTGGCGGGCGTGGTCGTGACGACCACCGTTCAGGTCGTGGCGAGCGTTCAGGGCGATATGACGACCGTGGTGGCCGTGACGATCGTCCGCGTCATCGTCGTGATGACCGCGATTTCGACCGTTCGGACCGTTCTGAGCGTTCCGACCGTTCGGAGGGTTATGACCGTCGTGATCGCAATGAGCGTTCCGAGCATGCCGACCGTCGTGACGACCGCCGTGGCGGACGTGATGAGCGTCGCGGTTCTGACCGTGGCGGTTACCGTGGTCGTCGCGAGAATGTTCACTATGCCGCTGATGAGCATTATGACGAGTACCGTGCGGACCGCGAAGAGCGCAGCGAGCGCCCGCGTCGTCGTGTACGCCGTGACTTCGATCCCTTCGACAACGAGTGAGCTGGCAAGGTGTGTGCTGATTTCAGCGCACTGATGTGATTCGTGAGAAGTGTTTTCCGAAAGTGTGCCAACAAGCACGGGAACGCCCAATATTTGGGCGCTTAGCGTGCTTGTTGGCACACTTTCGTATTTTTGGACGTCGGGTAGTGAAGAACATTCCATTGCCCATGAGACAATGGGGGATATGAACGGATTAACCATTACACTCATCGTCATCGTCGTGCTGATAGTCCTTGTGGTTCTGTGGGGTGTCGGAGCGTATAACTCTCTCGTGGATCTGCGCAACCGCGTCGCCAACGGCTGGGCTCAGATCGATGTCCAACTCAAGCAGCGAGCCGACCTCGTTCCCAACCTTGTCGAGACGGTAAAAGGCTATGCCGGTCACGAGTCCGAGGTCTTCCAGAAAGTGACTGAAGCCAGGTCTCATGCGGTTGAAGCCGCGCAGAACGGCAACCCGGAGCAGCGTGCGCAGGCCGAAGGCGAACTGAGCAGGGCTCTGGTCAACCTGCAGGCGACCGCCGAAGCGTATCCGCAACTGCAGGCGAACCAGAACTTCATGGATCTGCAGAACCAGCTCAACCAGTTGGAGCAGAAAATCGCGTACGCCCGTCAGTTCTACAACGATGTGGTGCAGAAGTTCAATACGAAGATTCAGAGCGTGCCCAGCAATATCATCGCCGGTCTCTTCCATTTCAAGGAGGCGCAGTTCTTCGAGGCCGCCGAACAGGATCGCGCGGTGCCGCAGGTCAGCTTCGCCAAGTAGCACAATGCCGTGGCGGTCAGGGAAGCCTGAGTACGGTGGAGGGCACACGGCCGTGTGCATCAAGGTCTGCACCCTTGCGTGTCGGGACGGTGCGGGGGAGATGAGGAGTCTCTCGCGGGTGCAGGCCTGAGGACGAAGAGCAGACTTGAGGGCCTCCTTCCTGGCGGAATGCGAGGAGAGGTTGTCGAATATGGGGAGGCAGAGGATGCCAGCGACGAAGGATTCAACAGGGGATGCAGGCCGACCGGTGCACAAACGGGGTCTGACGTGGAATACGGGACGGTTCATCGTCAGCGCCGTAATCGCGCTGGTGGTCGCGGCAGTCCTGTCCGTGCTGGCCCTGGGCATCAGTGCAGGCGGTGTCGGCAACGGGGACATGAGCTACACCTCGCTGGACTATGACACCCAGGTGTTGAAGAACGGCGACCTGCGAGTCAAGCAGCGAATCAACATCAGGCTCGGCCATCGTGAAGATGATGACGGCGACACCAAACCCTGGCGTCAGCTCTACCAGCAATATACGATCAATCCCGACAACCTCACGTCGATTTCGGACGTATCCGTGCGCAATGTCAGCGACAACCAGACGTATACGCAGACCGACCCGATAGCACCCAGCCAGGTCCAGAGCACTGCGGATTGGGATCAGCAGCAGGCAGGGCACTGGTATATCGCCGATGTCAGCGATTCGAGCAATCCAAGCTCATACACCCCAGGCACCAGCGGCGACCACGGCAAATATCCGGTTGAAATCGGGTGGAACATCCCGCAGACCGACGAGGCCGACAGCCTGGTATTCGATGTCTCCATGACCTTCCATGGCGTCAGCACGGCGCATCCTGATGTCACCAGCTTCCAGTGGGAACCTTTCGGAGCCAGCAACCAGATTCCGATAGAGAAGGTGTCCGCATCCGTACGATTCCCCGATGGCATCGATGCGGACAATTCCTGGGCATGGTTGCACTACGCAGGAGTCTCGCAAACGTCCCGGGCATCGGACGGCACGCTGAAGCTCACCGCGCAACAGGTGAGTCCAGGCGAGCATCTCGATGTCGTCGCGATGTTCGACTCCTCCGCGAGCGATCAGGTGGAACGCACCAGCAACACGAATGCGAAACAGCGCATCATCGACGATGAGACCCAGCAGGAGACGAAGGCAAGGAATTCGGCTCGTACACGCGCACGCGTGATAATCGCCGTGTGGATCATCTCCGCCATTCTCGCCCTCTTCGTGGGATACAAAGCCGTCCGTTCGGCATTCGTCACCTATCGTAAATCCCGGTACAGCGGAGACGTGGAATACTGGCGAGACCCGCCTGAGATGAGTCCTGCATCGGCCGCTCAGCTCAACGACATGCTGCAAGGTTCCGCAAGCAACCAGTCATCCAGGCAGATGGCGGCAAGCGTGCTGTCATTGGCATCGAAGCGGGCCATTTCGATATATCCCGGTCCGGTGTCGTCATATTTCGGCGTTGATCTGCTCAATACGCCCGACGCGAGCATCTCGGGGATGCTGTCGAACCAGGACCAGCGTTCCCAGAAGGCTTTCAACTCCACCTCCACCCTGGTCATACGGCCGGTATGCTCCGAGAACCGAAGCTCCCTGAATCTCAGCGCTTCCGAGGACGCCGCCCTGCACCTGCTCGAGGTCGCCGCAGGACGATTGCAGTCCCCGGTGTTCGACCTCAAGCAGATGCAGCAGAGTTTCAAGAAATGGGAATCCGGGTACAAGGAGCAGGAGCGTCTCTCCAATGCGATGGCGAGTGAATTCCTTCAGCTGAAAGCCACCTACCCCTTGATGTCCTCGGTCGGCTGGGGGGTCACCGGTGTGGCACTCGGTGTTCTGGCGCTCGCTTTCGCCGTATTCACGGGAGGGGGGACCCTCGGGGTCGGTCTGCTCGTAGGCTTCGTGTTGCTGCTGACTTCGTCCTTTGCTCTGGCTTACGGCAAATCCACGGGTTTGAGTGAGCGGGGCCAGGAATATGCCGGTCAGGTTCAGGGGCTGCGACGCTATCTGTTGGAATTCAGCGCCTTCCAGGAACGCGGGGTGGATGATCTCACTCTCTGGGATCGTTACCTCGTCTACGCGGCGGCCTTTGGCATCAGCAACCAGGCTCTCAAACAGTTGGCGCTGGCATACCCGCAGCTGAGCGACCCCCAGTGGCTCGATGCCAACGCCTCGGGATCGCTGCTGTACTGGACGTACCGGCCTTGGGCATTCGCCGGAGCCGCATATGGATACGGCATGGGAGGGGGCGTGGACCGGACGCCGGGCGCAATGGCAGCCGGTACCGCCTTCGGTGGTGGTTTCGGCGATTTGGGCGGACAGTTGACGTCAAGCTTCGCTTCCATTCATTCCACCATCCAGGCTGCGGCACCATCCTCGTCCTCCGGGGGCTCCTTCGGTGGTGGTGGATTCGCCGGCGGCGGCGGTGGTTCGGGCGGTGGTTCCTTCGGTGGTCGGTGAGGCCACGATGCCTCCTCTTTCCCAGAAGGATAACCGCAGCTGCCCAGAGGGATTTTCGGACACAATAGTTGTTAGGAATCGTCAACTCGAATAGGAATCGTCAACTCGAAAGGGAATGCTGATGACATTGCTCGCCAGAAATCTTGGACCATACACCACCACGGCCGTGGGTCTCGGTGAAATGCCGCTGACCATCGAAGGTAAACCGGATTTGGAGCAGGCAATCGAGACCATCCATGCCGCTCTGGACGCGGGATGCCGACATATTGATACCGCTTGGGCGTATTACGAGTCGGGTGGTGAGGAACAGACCGGTGAAAAGCTGGTGCATCAGGCCCTCCAATCCTGGAGCGGTCCGCGGCAGGACGTGCTGGTGGCAACCAAAGTCGGGCATTTCAGGAACTTCACTGACGGCAGACCTACGTGGGATGTGGACGGCAGTCCCGAGAACCTGATTCGACGAGGCAAGGAGTCGGCGAAGGCTCTCGGTGTGGACAGCATCGATCTGCTGTACTTCCATCGGCCCGACCCCAAAGTGCCATACGAACAATCCATCGAGGCCATGAAGCAGCTCGTCGATGAAGGTGTTGCCAAAACCATAGGCATCTCCAATGCGAGCGTTGACCAGATCGATATCGCGCTCGGTATTCTCGGCGATGACCTGGTCGCCGTGCAGAATCAGTATTCCCCGGTATTCCGTGAAAGCGAGGACACCCTGGCGTATACGGCCGAAAAGGGTCTGGCATTCGTGTGCTGGAGTCCTCTGGGCGGTTTCCGCAAGGCCAAGGACGATACGGTGTTCGAAGCGTTCCGGCAGGTCGCCCGGCAGCATGGGGTCAGCTACCAGCAAGTAGTGCTTGCCTGGGAGCTCAGCAAGGGCAGGCACGTCTTCGTCATACCCGGTGCGCACCGTCCTGCGACGATTCTCGACTCTCTGCAGGCGGGCGAGCTTGAATTGACCATAGACGAATTGGCGAAGCTCGGCTGAGACAGATTTTGACTGCGACCGTATATCGGTCGTGGAAGGCGAAGGAAAACCTGACGAGCGGAAAGCGGCGGCGATTATGAATTCCAGGCGTTCTCGCGCATTGATTATCGTGGATGTGCAACCAACCTTTTGCGAAGGCGGTGAACTGGCTGTCGAGGGTGGTAACGAGACTGCACGACGCATCGCGCAGTACGTCCGCGAGAGCGGAGGCTCCTACGATTTCGTGGCGACCACACAGGACTGGCACATCGAGCCTGGCGAGCATTTCTCCGCGACCCCCGATTTCGTGGATAGCTGGCCTCCGCACGGAGTGGCCGGCAGCGCGCAGGCGCGCCTGCACCCGGAGATAGAGGCTTTGGGCATCAGCAACCACTACAAGAAGGGCCAGTATGCGGCCGCCTACTCGGGTTTCGAGGGTGTCTCGCTGGTGGATGATGTGGATGTGCCTTCGCGTGAAGCGGTCGAAGACGCGTGGGAACAGCATCGCAATCTGGAAGATGCACTGCGCCGGCACGGGATCACCGAGGTTGATGTGGTGGGGATTGCGCTGTCTCATTGCGTGAAGGAAACCGCCGTGGACGCGAACAGGATGGGATTCCGTACCAGGGTGTTCAGAGACCTCAGCGTTCCGGTCAGTGAGGAGCTGGGAGTGCAGGCGTGCGAGCAGATGACCGCCGAGGGCATCACGATTGAAGATTCGACTGGCGGTCCTGAAGGCGACCACGGCGATGCGGAGATTCTCGACGACAGCACCGTGCCAAGCCATCATCAGGACGGCACCCCCGTGCCGGTGACCATTCCGATTGACCTCGCGCCCGGTATCAAGGTCGTCTACACGACCAGACTCGGCGGCGGCTCCCACGGCGATTTCGCTTCCTTGAATCTTGGGGGCAAAGGCGGCGATGATTTGCTCAATGTGGTTGCCAACCGTATGGCGCTCGCTCAGGAGATAGGCAGAGACCTGTCCTTGGTGAGCCAGGTCCATTCGGGCAAAGCGATAGATGCTGACGAGGTATGGGAACGTAACGCCCCCTATGGCTTTGACGCCAGTGGCTCGTCCTTGCTAACGCAGCTGGAAGGCGGTCTTCAGGAGAATCTCGGCGATGCCGCGCAGCAGGCGGAGGCCTATACGATTGCCGCCGACGGTCAGGTGTCTGCCAGCAGTCATGTTGCGGTCGGTGTGTTTGCGGCGGATTGTCTGCCGGTGTTGATGGCCGACCCCGAGACCGGTCTTATTGCGGCCGCCCATTGCGGGCGAATGGGATTGCTTCGCGGCATCATCGGCGAAACCGTGGACCTGATGGTTGCACGTGGTGCGGATCGTCGGCGGATCGTCGCCACATGCGGCCCATGCATATGCGCTGACTGCTACGAGGTGGGTGAGGCGATAGCTGCGGATTTCGACGAGCATTTCCCGGGGACCAGGACGGTCACACGTTTCGGCGGACCGGGAGTCGACATTGCCGGCGCCGCCGTACAATCATTGCAAAGCGCCGGGGTGACTCAGATCGTATCCTCGCAACCTCGTGTGGACGCCGCCACCCAATATCTCAACGGTGATGAGGAACTGCGCTCGCTGTGCGAATCTGACGGTGGCGAGGCCTTGGATGTGCGTCTGCAGCACATGCGGCACAGTCTGTGCACGCTCGAGAATCCACTGTGGTACTCGCACCGGGCATCGTCGTTGCATAACAGGCCGCAGGAAGGGCGTATGCTCGCCCTCATCATGCGTTCCTAGCCTCTTCGGGCACGGAGTCTTCCTCCTTGTCTTGCCGCATGCTTGTGAAAAGCAAGGCTGCAGCAGAACATGCATGTTCGGTGCAGATGCAGTCCGCGGTGCCGATTTGAGGTCTGGAGTTTTTTACGCTGTGTCTTATGAACGCAGACGATGCCAACAGTGCAATGGGTGACGACGCCGAACCCCGCGACCTTGACGGTCAGGAGACCGTTCCAGTGGTCGCGGTGGTGCTGGCCGCAGGATTCGGGACCCGTTTCGATGCTCAGCAGCCCAAGCAGTTGCTGGAAATCGATGGCAAGACACTTGTGTCCTGGTCCGTCGAGGCTTTTGACAAGTGCCCGCAGGTGAGTGATGTGGTTGTTGTAGTGAATCCCCAGGTGCGGGAGCAAGTGGAGCAAGCGCTGAAGGATTACGTCAAAGTGCGTATGGTGATTCCAGGCGGTGCCGAGCGTGCGGACAGTACCATGGAAGCCTTGCAGACATTGTCCTCCGCAGGCATCCCCGCACAGGCGAAGATTCTGATTCACGATGCTGCGCGGCCCTTCGTCACCGGTGATGCCATCATTTCATGCATCGACGCGCTTGACGCATACGATGCGGCCACTTTGGCCGTGCAATCCACCGACACCGTGCTCATCACACATGATTCGGGGGATCGCAGAGTTATCGGGAGCGTGCCGGAACGCGAGAGCACCTTTCGCGCGCAAACCCCGCAGGCCTTCAGGTTCCGTACCATTGTGCGAGCCTACGAGCTCGCCTCCTCCGACGAGGAGTTTCATCCCACCGACGACACGCGTGCGGTGGTCGAGTATCTGCCCGAAGTGGAGGTGGCGGTCGTTGCCGGTTCGCCCGACAACATGAAAATCACCCGCAAAGAGGATATTCCCCGTGCCGAGCACATCGCCGAGGAACGCAAATGGGCCGATGCCAGAGGAGTGGTGCATCGGATGCTCGAACAGGCCTTGGGAGAACCCTCTCCAGGAATCTGAGAACATGCACGGCACCGAAGGCGACGGTTGGACGAGTCATAAACGGCCCGGTGCTTGACAGGCATCGCCGGTGGAAGGAATGGTCTGGCGATGAACCCGCAAAGATTCGACGTTAGTGAACATTTGCACAACGAAGAGGGCGTAGCGGATTCCCTCAAGGCGTGCATCGGATGCTCGCAAGAGATAACTGCACTAAAAGGACAGCTTTTCGGAGAAATTATTGCCTGATTGCTGTCCTTTTAGTGCAGTTATCTCCCAATGGCCTTCCGACGACGGACGTTATTCGATATAGACTTGGGGCATGGAGAAGTTCAACGTCGTGGTTTCCGGGTTCGACCGATATGAGGATGTCGAGGTCAACCCCTCATACGAGGTGCCCAGGGCACTTGAGAATCAGGGTCTGATGCCGCTTTCCGGCGATGACGGCGCTCTGGAAGGCGTGGATGTCACCATCACGGCCGTAAGTCTGCCCGTAAGCTTCTCGCAGGCCTGGCCGATGCTCAGACAGGTGCTTGACCGGGTGCATCCCAACGTGGTGGTGGCGACAGGCTTGAAGCACGCCGCGCGTGGAATCGCCCTCGAACGATGCGCCACCAACCTTCGTGACGCGTCAAACGACGAGCACGACCAGAGTACCGGTGACCTGATTCCCGTTAGGCCCGACGGCCCGGCCGCGTACTGGACCCGACTGCCTCTGCGCTCCATACTCTCCGATTTCAGTTCGCATGGCATTCCCGCGACCCTGAGTTCGGATGCCGGTACCTATGTGTGCAACAGCCTGTTCTACAATCTGCTCAACTGGACCTCACAACAGGAGCATGTGCTTTCAGGCTTCGTCAGTTTCCCTCTCGTCAACGAGTCCGCGAGTCACGAATACGGCCTGCCGTTGAAACAGCAGATAGCCGCAGGGCAGGCGGTCGTCAGCAGGAGCGTGCGCTACTTCCAGGAGCCGACCGCGTCGGATATTCTGCTGGTGTGAGATGCTGGCGCGAATGCGTCGGGAGCGTTGCGAATCGACTGCGCGGAGGCTGTGCGGCGTGTTGCGCTGAGAATGTGTCGGATGGAAATCATTGAAGAACTTTTCGTGTTTTTTGAGCTACAGTGCTGACATGGATGTACGTCGGCTAATGGGCGGTCGGCGCAAGCACAGTGATGGTGACAGGAGTGAATATGGCGGACAATTTTCCGATTGCGTTACGCGGCTATGACAAGGAACGGGTGGACGCCGCGCTTTCCGGTCTGCAGGAGAACATAGCGCGTCTTAGGGAACAGATACGTGCGTATGACGAGCGCGTGCTGAAATTGGAAGCCGAACTGCAGGAGGAGAAGGCAAGGAAGAGCAAAGGGTCGAAGGACTCATTCGCGTCTCTGGGTGCCAATGCACAGCAGCTTCTGGCTTCCGCCGAGCAGACCAGCACGGAACTGCTCAACCGTGCCAAGCAGGATGCCGCCACCACACGACGTTCGGCGCAGGAGGAGGCGGATACCCTCATCAATAACGCGAAAATCGATTCGCGTCGTCTGATGGACGAGACCCAGGCCAAATCCAAGTCGATTATCAGCAATGCCGAGGATCAGGCCAAGACGATTACGACCGCCGCACGGCAGCAGGCTGAACAGCAGAAGTCCAGCGCCGCCAAAACCGTCGCCGAGCAGCGTCAGGCCCTTGACTTGGAACTGCAGAATTCGCGTGAGGAACATACGAAGCGTCTGGCCGCGGAACGGGCGTCCCAGGAGCATGAGATTTCCGTCTCTCAGGCGGAAGCGGCTCGCAAGATCGCGGAACAGCGCCAGCAGGCTGATGCCGAGATTACACGGCTTAAGGGAGAGGCCAACGACCAGATTCAACAGGCGCTTGCCGAAGCGAACAAGCGTCTGGGCGATGTGCGCGAGCAGGTCTCGAAGACCCTGACGGACGCCAAGCGCAAGGCGGGCGAGATCACCGACGATGCACGCGCCAAAGCCCAGCAGATTGTGGACGAGGCTGTCGTGACACGTGCGGATACGATGTCCAAGGTCTCCGCAGAGGTTCAGCAGATTCGTGCGGATATTTCGGCTCAGCAAGATGAGGCCACGGCGAAGGTCAACGAACTGCTCAAGCATCTCGAAGAGCGCAGGGTGCAGACGGCAAAGGAGACCGAGGACCTTCTTGGCCAGGCCAAGGCCTCCCGTGAGGAGGCGGACGCATATGCGGCGGAGAAACGTGCCCAGGCCGAGCATGAATCAGCGGCCATGTTGCACAAGGCCGAGGAGCAGGCTCAAGCCTTGGTCGATGAACGCCGTACCGCCGCTCAGGAGGAGCTGGAAGGTCTGAACGGCAGAATCGCCAAATTGCAGCAGCGCGAGGCGACCATCACCGCAAGGGTCGATGAGCTGCGCTCCATCTTCGCAAAGTCCTTCGGGGCATTTTCCTTGGACGACGACTCGTCGCAGGACGCATCGCACAATTCATCGCGCAATTCATCGCGCAATGAGGACTCCGGCAAAGCGGGGGGGCAGGAATCCGAGGAGGGTCACGAGGACGGCCCCGATGTGCCGGTTGTGAACAAGGTGCCTGACCAGGACAACGCCTGAGGCGAGAACCGTGTGGTGAATGTACTCCAGGTCATAACACCAGGTCATAACTGTACGAAGAGGCATATGAAGCGCGAGAATTACGTGGCTTCATGTGCCTCTTTGCATAGTTGCCTAACATTGATACCGGCTTTCATCAGTGCGGTCTTGACCTTTGCCTGTTCTCCCTGCCTGACCGCCGAGGCTGTCCAGACCCGCAGATGAATCATGAATCGCCGTTCCCAGAACAGGGGCGGTGATTCATTGTTATAGGATGGCACAGGGATCATCCGATACGGGCGGTAAGCACTGTCCGTATGAGCACTGTGTGGGGAGTGCCGTGCGGATGAATCATAGGTAAATGAAATATGTGTAGATGAAGGAATAACATCAAATGACAGATACCCTTAAGCCCTTGGATCAACAGACGCTGACCGGGTTGAATACGCAATTCGCTTCGAGCTCCGCCAACAGAGTGGCGATGAATGCGGTGACGGCGGCAGGCATAGGCGAGGTCTCCCGCAATTACGACAGATCCCGTCTGCTTCAACGTCGCTTCTCCGTGACGGTCGATAACGGGGAGGTGACCTCGCAGGAGCGTTCGGGCCGTTGCTGGCTGTTCAGCTCGCTGAACGTCGCACGGTTCATCGCCAAGCGCGCGCTGAATCTCAAGGAATTCGAGTTTTCGCAGAACTATGCGATGTACTTCGACAAGCTGGAGCGCATCAACTATTTCGTACAGGACGTCGCGGCGCTGATACGTCAGGGCGAGCCCAGCGATTCCCGTCTGATTCAGCATCTGCTGCAGGACGTGATGGGTGACGGCGGACAGTGGACGATGGCCATGAACGTCTACACCAAGTATGGTGCGGTGCCGAAGGATCTCTTCCCTGAGACAGCGTCATCCAAGAACACCACCGAGATGAATCATCAGCTCCGTGCGCTGCTGCACCAGGCCGTTGCCCATATGTATGCCGAGGGCGCCGACATCGAGCGCATCATGAAGGACACCGTCGAGGCTGGGCATCGCATGCTCACCATCCACCTCGGCACGCCGCCGACGAGCTTCGACTGGGAGTGGACCGATGCGGATGGCGAGTTCCACAGGGATGGCAGCGTCACACCGCAGCAGTTCTGGCACAAGTATGTGGACGCCGGTCTCGAGGACTATGTATGCCTCGTGGACGACCCTCGTGCGGAGCATCCCAAGGGGCGCAAAATCGGTATCGAGCATCTGGGCAATGTCGTCGGTGGTGCTGCAACCGAGTATCTGAACGTTCCCGGACAGTTCATGAAGGACTGTGTGCGCAAGATTCTCAGCGAGCAGGGTATTCCGGTCTGGTTCGGCGCGGATTGCCACCCGATGATGGACCGGAAGAACGGCGCATGGGCGACGGATCTTTTCGAATATGGTCGCGTCTACGGCGTCGATTTCGATTTGGACAAGGAGCAGCGTGTGCGCTTCGCCGATTCGGCGATGAACCACGCGATGGCTTTCGTCGGTGTGGATGTTGCTGACGACGGCTCCACAACCCGCCGCTGGAGGGTGGAGAACTCATGGGGATGCAAGATCGCCGATAAGGGCTACTTCACGATGGACGACCCTTGGTTCAGCGAGTTCGTGTATGAGGTCGCCGTACCGAAGTCGATGCTGCCGAAGGAATATCTTGACGCTCTCGAAGAGCCTGCCATCATGCTTCCTGCCTGGGACCCGATGGGTGCGCTCGCCTGAGCGAATGCCCCGAACGGCAACAAGTCGACAAGGGCTTGGATGAAGATGCGCATGACGATACGAGTGGCTGTGACATGTCAGCCCCTCACCGTCGTGCGCATCGTCATATGCGCAGTGTGGATGGAGTATGGATGGAGTATGGATGTTCGGTGCGCGAAGGCCTTGACATCCGCTATTGTGGGGAGTCGCGATATCAGGGCTCCTCGCAGTGAGAGAGCCCGGACAAGCTGTTGACAATAGTCGGTCGTTGAGGAGATGTGATGGCGGAGCTGCGTGGGCCTGACAGTTCGGAAGATGTGAAGCGTCGACGGTTGGGCGAACAGGCGGTCTTTCCCGAAACCGTCGACGTGAACATTCGTCAGCTCGATCCCATTCCGGCTCCGCGTTCCTTCATCAAGGAGCTGCCATTGGGCGCGGAACAGGCGAATCTGGTTCTGAAATCCCGCCACGATGTACGTCATGTGCTCGGCGGCAGCGATGATCGCCTTCTGGTGATCGTAGGGCCCTGTTCCATTCATGATCCCGCGGCCGCCAAGGACTATGCGCGCCGCCTGGCCACCGTCAGCCATGAGCTTGACGACCGTCTGGTCATGGTGATGCGCGTGTATTTCGAAAAGCCCCGAACCACCGTTGGATGGAAGGGCCTTATCAACGACCCTGATCTCGATGGCACGTACGATATCCGCAAAGGCATGTGGCTCGCCCGCAGAACCCTGCTCGATGTGCTCGACGCGGGCATACCGGCCGCCACTGAATGGCTGGACCCGATCACTCCGCAGTATCTCTCGGACGCGGTGAGCTGGGGTGCCATCGGTGCGCGCAACACCGAAAGCCAGGTCCATCGTGAATTGGCCAGCGGACTGTCGATGCCGGTAGGCTTCAAGAATTCGACGGACGGCAACGTGAAGGCTGCAGCCGATTCTTGTTTTGCTGCCGCATCAGAGCATCACTTCCTGTCCATCAACCTCGACGGCCATGTCATAGCCGCCGAGACGCGGGGTAATCCGGATTGCCACCTGATACTTCGTGGTTCCTCACACGGTCCGAACTATGATGCGGAATCGGTCCGCAGCGCGATGCAGGCTCTGGGCCGTTCCCAAGCCAGCGGGCCGAGTCTGCACGGGCTCATCATCGATGCAGCGCATGGCAATTCCGGCAAGGACGAAGTCATCGAGGCCGATGTGGTCGAGCGCATCGCGGCAAGGCTTGCCGCAGGCGAAACCGGAATTTCGGGCATCATGATGGAAAGCTTCATCGAAGCGGGCAATCAGCAGCCGGCTCCCCTGTCGCAACTCGTATACGGGAAATCGGTGACCGACCCCTGCATTCCCTGGGAACGCACCAATCAGCTCCTGCACACATTGGCAGATGCCGTGACCTCGCGACGTCACCTGGAATCAGGCAGATAACTGCATCATCAGTGAAGTTCAATCAGCATCATCAAGGGAAATATCTTCACTGATGATGCAGTTGTCTCTGTTGGGTACACTAGGTCGGGAATGGAGGAGCCGATGGATGGCAGTCGCACCGAGAATGAATCCGAGCAGCATGATGCCGTACGCAAGGCGATAGCCGCCGGGGAGAATCCACTGTCGATTGACGGGGTTCCCCGTTGGGAGGATGAAGTCGGCATAGACCCCATCGTCAACCGGCGCGTGCTGGAACTCGACCCCTTGCCCACACCGGCTCGTGTGCTGAGCGATCTGCCGCTGACGCCGGCTTCACGCGATGTGGTCGCCTTTTCGCGCGACGAATTGCGTGCCTGCCTCTATGGGCAGGACGATCGGCTGCTGGTGATCGTCGGCCCCTGCTCGGTTCATGATCCTCGTGCGGCCCTCGACTATGCTCAACGCCTGGCACGTCTGAAGAAGGAGCTCGAAGGGGAACTGATGATCGTGATGCGGGTGTATTTCGAGAAGCCGCGCACCACCGTCGGATGGAAGGGGTTGATCAACGATCCGGACATCGATGGCAGCCATCGCATTCGCAAGGGTCTGCTTCTTGCGCGAAAGATTCTTCTGGACGTTCTGAGCACAGGACTGCCTGCGGCGACGGAGTTTCTGGAACCGACATCCCCGCAGTTCATTTCCGATGCCATCACCTGGGGGGCGATTGGCGCTCGCAACACCGAAAGCCAGATTCACCGCCAGCTCGCCAGTGGTCTGTCCATGCCCGTCGGCTTCAAGAACGCCACTGACGGCAGCGTGAAGGCCGCTGTGGACGGGTGCTTCACGGCAGCACAGCAGCACACCTTCTTCGGCATTGACCACGAGGGACGTGCGGCGGCCGTCGAGACGCTCGGCAACCCGGATTGCCACGTGGTCCTGCGTGGTTCGTCGCACGGCCCGAATTTCGACCAGGCTTCGGTGCGTGAGGCCATGAAGAGCGTACGGGGGGAGTTGCCCGCGCAATCAGCCGCCGCGCATGGTCTGGTAATCGATGCCTCCCACGGCAATTCCGGCAAGGACGAGCACCGTCAGATGGAGGTCGTGCGTAATATCGCCTCGCGTATCGCCGCAGGGGAGCAGGGCATCACCGGTCTGATGATGGAGAGCTTCATCGAGGGCGGCAATCAGCCCGCCGCACCCCTCGCTCAGCTGGTGTACGGCAAGTCCATCACCGACAGGTGCATTTCCTGGCCGGATACCGAACGGCTTCTTCGGGAGTTGGCCGATGCGGTCAGCACTCGCCGATGGAATTAGGCGCAAGACGAACCGTATACACGCGCTCCTTCGTTTCCGGTATTCCCCGGCTATGCTCGAATGAGCGTAGAATAGGAGAATTGGTATGACGGAACAGCAAGGCACTGAAACTTCACGGCAGGTCGGCGCTTCGCAGCAGACGGTGGCGATTATCGGCGCTCTGGAAGAAGAAGTGAATCTTATCGCCCGGTCGCTTGATGACGTCGAGCACATGGAAGCCTCACGACGGGCCGGCCTCGACGTGGTCAGCGGGACGCTTCACAAGGCTGACGGCAGTGACATCAGGGTGGTCGCGACGGTTGGCGGCATGGGCACGGTCAACGCCGCAGCGACGACGCAGCATCTCATCGACGTGTATCGGCCCGGAGCGGTCATCTTCTCCGGTATAGCGGGCAATCTGAATCCCTCCCTGCATATCAACGATGTGGTGCTCGGCGGCACCTTGCGCTATCTGGATTCGGATATGCGTCTTATCGGGCAGTTCGCACCCAAAACCGAGGAATTCCATTCCGACGGTCATCTGCTGGATGTGGCCGATAGAGCGCTGTCGCAGATGGACATCACCCATATCGTGGGGATCATCGCCTCAGGCGATTATTTCGTCGATACTCCGGAGAAGACGCAACAGGTCGTCCGGGAGACCGGTGCCGACGCGGTGGAGATGGAAGGCGCGGCCGTCGCTCATGTCGCCGCACGCAACGAGGTGCCGGCTCTGGTGATCCGTGCGCTCAGTGATAACGCCGATACCGATTACGAGGTGTTCAAGGAATTCGACATCAGCGAATACGCGGATACCGCCGCGCGTCTGGTCATCCGGATTCTCATGCAGCTCTGAACCCGAGACAAATGATTTTTTGGCCTGTACTGCGCCACCTAACACGATAACTGCACTAAAAGGACAGCTTTTCGGAGAAATTATTACCACATTGCTGT
>OMJG01000067.1_pt1 | contig 71037 bp, 66 predicted proteins | sample 1646431 | NCBI WGS metagenome assembly OMJG01 (sample SAMN03771674, study PRJEB25209) | food metagenome | isolation source: Cotija cheese | place: Mexico:Jalisco,Michoacan | collected 2011-12-12 | reverse complement strand
GATCTGCGACGCCCTGCTCTCGGCGTCGGGCCTGGGGGACATGGGATCGGTGTTCGGGACCAGTCGTCCCGAATGGGCAGGGGCCTCCGGCGCCGCGTTCCTCGTCGAGACCGCCCGGATGCTCGACGAGGCGGGCTGGCAGATCGGCAACGTCGCCGTCCAGGTGATCGGCAATCGGCCGCGGATAGCGCCCCGGCGTCAGGAGGCCGAGGAGGTGCTGTCCCGGGCTGTAGGCGCTCCGGTCTCGGTCTCGGCGACCACCACCGACGGGCTCGGGTTCACCGGCCGGGGAGAGGGAGTGGCAGCGGTGGCGACGGCCCTCATCCTGCGGATCGGCGAGGTGCAGTCGCGATCGTCGGATCCGACTCAATGAGGGCAGCGAGGCGCCCACTTCCCGATACCGTGACGGTGTGCGTCTCTGGGTGACTCATCACGAGCCATGAGTGGTCATCCGGCCAGATGAGGTCCGGGGAGTGGCGGAATGCGATCTTGCCGCTGTCCCGATCCCACCGGGTCACGGCTGCCAGCGGGCCCCGGAAGAGTAGGTACTGCCTCCCGGTGAGGCTGAGCCGCTTGTGGAGGAGATCGTCCCACCATTCTCGTCTGGATGCTTGGCGAAGCGCAGTGTGGGCGGACATGCGCACCCCCATGGCCGCTGCCCTGAGTGTCGACCTCGTCAGCGGACCCCCACCGGGAGAGATCAACGGGCCGTCGATGGCCTGGCCCCATAATCCAGGGTGGCCCGCCCAGATTCCATAGGTCACCTCGGCGTGGAGGTGATGAGGTGTTCCACTTTTCAGGTGGCCGATGAGTGCGCTCAGCGTCGCAAGGGACAGGTCTCCCTCCGGCTCAACCGGAATCTGTGCGAACTGGTCGAACCCGTACAGGTGATCCTGCTCGCCGGCGACTCGTCTCCCGAGCCAGTCCGCGAATCTGAGGTCATCGGTTCGGCTGACAGGCATGGGTCCAATGTTGGCACTGGGACGCGGGTGCGGTCCGCTGATGCGGCACCTTCACCGACTGCATCTCCAGCACCGACTGAGGACTACTGCACTGACGAGTCCGGGGCGGTGAAGGTGTTGCAGGTCGAGATCGCAGTCGACCCCAGACCCTTCGTGTACCAGGAGCGGCGACTGTCGCCCGAACCGTGGTTGCCCTCCCCGGGAGCGATCTTGCCGTCGGATCCGATGTCGTCCCCGAAGTCGTAGAACAGCGTCTTGAGGTAGTTCTCATCGGCGGAGGTGAGCTTGAGGGACTGGGCCACCGAATTGGTGAACTGCGCCGACAGACAGTCGGCCTGGGTCTCGGAACGGCGTCCCGCATCCAGCTCGTCGGAGTCCTGCCCGGCCTTGTGGAACTCCTGTTTGGCGATCGCATTGGCCGCCAGGATGCCGGTCCGGGCCTGGATGGCGTGTCCGAACTCGTGGGCCATGATGGCCTCCACGACCTGCCGCTTCGAGCGCAGGTCCGGAGGAATGGTCTCGGGAAGATCGTGGGAGAAGTAGATCTGCTGGTCGCCCGAGCAGTAGAAGGCGTTGTGGCTCGGCGCCTTGCCGCAGGCGGTGCTCGGATTGCCGGTGTAGACGGTGACGGTCGGGCGTACCGCCGTGTACCCGGCCTCCTCCAGGGCCGGCCCCCAGACCCTCATGAGGCAGCCGGTGAGCTGATTGAGATGGTCCTCCACCTGGGAGTCCGAGGTCGACGCGTAGTTGATGTCGGGCAGCTGGCAGCGCACCGGTCTGGCGACGTTCACCGAGTAGATCTTGTTGCTGCGGGTCCAGGTGGTGAGCTCCGACCGGTACTCGGGAACCGGAATCTCCGGCGGGTTCGAGTCGGGCGGGGGCACCTGGTAGGTCTCATTCTTGTAGGCCGTCCCGCCCCCCGTGGAGGTGGACTCGCCCAGCGCCCCGAGGACGCCGACCCCTCCGACCAGCACCAGACCGGCGACGATCACCCACACCAGCACCGACACCGAGCTGCGGCGCTTGCGCACCGGCTGCGGGAAGACTCCCGGCTGGCCGGGCGGAGCCCACTGCGGGTACTGGGGGCGCTGGGGGGCCTGCGGGTAACCAGGCGCCTGAGGATACTGGGGGGCCGCGTACCGGGAACCCTGCGGATACCCCGGCTGGGCGTATCCCGGTGCCTGCGACTGGGGATATCCGGGAGCCTGCGGACGGGGGTAGCCAGGGGCCTGCGGACGGGGGTAGCCAGGGGCCTGCGGAGGTTGCGCGTAGCGACCCTGGTAGGCCTGCTGTCCGTACCCCTGCTGAGGCTGGCCGTATCCCTGCGGCGCCCGCTCCTCACTATGCTGCGGACGCTGGTACGGCGACCGCTGATACGCCCCGAAAGAACTGTGCGCGGGAGCCTGCCGACCGCCCCACGTGGACGAGCCTCCGCGTCCACCACCGGCCGCACTGGCGGCGCCCCGGGCCTGACCTGTTCTGGAGTCACGCCAGCCGCCGGGAGCCTCCTGGTGCCGTCGCGAATCGTCCCAGCCACGCCGGGGCCGGGTCTCTTCGCTGTCGGAACCGTGCGGTGCCCAAGGATTCTGGCTCACGGCCGTCAGAGTACCGGCCCGCAGCTCCCGTCGCGCGGGGCTCGCACCCGAAGTCCAATTTGCGGTGAGCTGATCTGGGGCCTGTGCAAGACTGACCCCGATCAGAGCCCACCGCACCGGGAGGCAGCGCAGTGACCGACATTCCGCACGACACAGACAGGCACGCACGGCGTCAACGGCGTCTCACCCGTCTGGTCGTGGCCCTCATCGCGCTCATGGCATCCCTGGTGGCCGCCGCGTCACCGGCCCGCGCCGACGATGCGGGAATCGCCACCAGCTACACCGTCGAGGGGACGGTCGCCAAGGACGGCGGGCTGACGGTGCGCGAGACCATCGCCTGGACCGGCGGCGACAACCCGCCCGCCTCCCTCACCCAGCGTCTGGCCACCCGCTACGACCAGCTCGACAATGCCTACTACGAGTACACGATCAGCGGGCTGAAGGCCTCCAGCGGCGGCCGCGATCTGGGCGCGAAGGTGAGCACCGACGGCACCTATCAGGTGATCACCGTCGACACCTCCAAGCTCAGCGGCAAGACGCTGACCATCTCCTACTCGGTGCGGGGAGCCGCGACCAAGGACGCCGAGGTGAAGGGCCGCAAGGCTCACACCACCATCGTGTGGCGGGTGCTCCAAGGGCTCTCGGTTCCGGTGCGCGAGGCGAGCGGCACGGTGAAGATGCCCGGCCTCATCGACCGCTACTCCTGCCAGTCGGGGGCCCCGGTGGCCCCGAGCGCCTGCCGGCTGTCCCAGGGCGGCGCCGGCGGCCAGCTCGACCCGGTCTTCACCGACGGTCCGCGCGGAGCCGGCGAGATGGTCGAGATGACCATCGGGATCTCCTCGACCCAGGTCTCCCCGGACGCCGTCCTCAAGCACGAGTGGACCCTCGACCGGGCCTTCTCCGCCAGCCCCGCCGCTCTCCTGTCGGCGCTGGCGGCGCTGCTGCTGGGTGGATTCCTGGTCTGGCTTCTCCACCGGCGCGGCGGCCGCGACCTGGAAGGCTCCGGGGAGCCCTCCAGGATCGCCGAGTTCTCACCCGTGGGCCCGGGCGAGGAGGAGTTCAGCCTCCTGGCCCCGGTGCGCCCCGGCGAGGTGGGCACGATCGCCGACGAGCGGGTCGATCCGGTCGACGTCACCGCCACCCTGCTGGATCTGGCCGTCCGCGGCCATCTCATCATCCACGAACTGCCGCGGGAGAATCCGCACGCGCCGATCGACTGGTCCTTCGAGAGGGTCGAGGGCGAGGACGAGCTGCGCGACTACGAACGCCTCCTGCTCGACGCCGTCGCCCCCCGCCGAGGCGAGGATCAGGTGAAGGTGTCGGAGATCTCCGAGGCCATCGGGCCGGTGATTCCCGAGGTGGAGGACGCCCTCTACGACGAGGTGGTGCGCGAGGGCTGGTTCGAGCGTCGTCCCGACGCCACCCGCAACCGCTGGAACGCGATGGGGGTCGGAGCGGTCGTGGTGGCCGCCGTCGCCGCCGCCCTGCTGGTCGCCTTCACCACTCTGGGCCTTCTTGGACTGGCCCTGCTGGCGGTGGCGGTGGCCCTGCTCGTCGTCGGCCAGCAGATGCCCAGGCGCACCGCCCGGGGGTCGGACGTGCTGGCCGGGCTGCACCTGCTGGCCGGGGAACTGATGTACCACCGCACCGACCAGATGCCGCCCGCACGCGCCTACGAGGAGCTGTCGCAGATCCTTCCCTACGCGGTGGTGCTCGGCGGGCGGGAACGGTGGCTCGACGCGCTGGCCGCCGCCGACGACGACATCGGCACCCCGGACCCCGAGGACCTCACCTGGTACCACGCCCCCGACACCTGGCACATGCAGGATCTTCCGGTCTCCATGGGGGCCTTCGTCACCACCGTCCAGGGCCGCCTCTTCGGCCGCTGATCGGGCGCCGATCCGGCCCGGGAGGCGGTCAGCGCCCGGACCGGCGCCTGTCCCGCACCCACTCGGAGATCGGGTTCGGAGGCTGGTCGGGACGCGGAGGAGTGGGGCCCACCAACTGGGTGAGCCTGCGATTGTCCACCGCACCCATCAGGATGAGAGCGGCGGCGCACACCAGTGCGGTCACCAGGATCACCCTGTCGCCCGGCACGAGCAGCGGCGTCAACGCCGTCACGGCCGTGAGAGCCCAGCCGCCCAGATGCCATCCGGTCAGAGCGGGGGACCGTTCGGCCAGCCATCGCAGCGCGAACTCGGCCGCCGCGAGCACCACCGGGCAGAGCAGCACGATGCCGGCTCCGAGAGCAGCTCCGGACCGGGACGCGTCCAGGGCGACCGCCAGCGCCAACAGGGCCAGGACCGCCAGTACCGCGACCCCCAGGACGAGGGTGCGCGTCCGGGTGCGGGAGACTCCTCGCCGCTCCTGGTAGCTGTGACACATTCCGGCCGTCACCGCGACGCCCAGACCGGCCACCATCACCGACATGGGTCGGTCGGCGGCCGTCAGCGCGACGAATATCAGGGTGATTCCGACGCCGGTCTCCACGGCGCCGGTGACCGTGTCCGGAGGGGCTGCTGTGCTCACCCCTGGAATGATACGGACATGGTCGTCCGGCCTCGCCGGGGCCCGGCCGTCCAGCTACGGTCGGGCACCAACCCCTGTTCCGGTGTCAGAGCTCCAGACCGGGGTAGAGCGGGAAGCTGCCGACCAGCTCGTCGGCCTCGGCATGGACCCGGTCGGCGACGCCGTCGGCCATCTCGTACTTCGCCTTGCCGGGCTTGCCGGTCGACGCCGTCTTCGGGGTGGTGGCCTTGAGGGCCTCGACGATGAGGGCGGCGACCCGGTCGAACTCGTCGGCGCCGAATCCGCGCGAGGTGAGCGCCGGGGTGCCGATCCGCACTCCGGAGGTGTACCAGGCGCCGTTCGGGTCCGCGGGGATCGAGTTGCGGTTGGTGACGATGCCCGAGTCCAGCAGCGCCGACTCGGCCTGCCGGCCGGTCAGCCCGAAGCTGGTGGTGACGTCGAGCAGGTTGATGTGGTTGTCGGTGCCGTCGGTGACGAGCTTGACGCCGCGCTTCATGAGCCCCTCGGCCAGCGCCTTGGAGTTGTCGGCGACCTTCTGCGCGTAGTCGCGGAAGGCCTGGGTGCGGGCCTCGGCCAGTGCGACGGCCTTGGCGGCCATGACGTGGCCGAGCGGGCCGCCCAGCACCATCGGGCAGCCGCGGTCGACGTCGTCGGCGTACTCCTTGTCCACCAGGATCATGCCGCCGCGCGGCCCGCGCAGCGACTTGTGGGTGGTCGTGGTGACCACCTGGGCGTTGGGCACCGGGTCCTCGTCGCCGGTGAACACCTTGCCGGCGACCAGGCCTGCGAAGTGGGCCATGTCGACCATGAGCACGGCGCCGATCTCGTCGGCGATCTCGCGCATCTTGGCGAAGTTGACCCGGCGTGGGTAGGCCGAGTAGCCGGCCACGATGACCAGCGGCTTGAACTCGCGCGCCAGCTCGCGCACCTTGTCGTAGTCCAGCAGCCCGGTCTGCGGATCGGTGCCGTAGGAGCGCTGGTTGAACATCTTGCCCGAGATGTTGGGGCGGAAGCCGTGGGTGAGGTGGCCGCCGGCGTCCAGGCTCATGCCGATGGCGCGCTGGTCGTTGAACCGGTGGCGCAGCGTCTCCCAGTCCTCGGCCGACAGGTCGTTGACGTTCTTCGACCCGAACTCGGCCAGGGCCGGGGTCTCCACGTGGTGGGCGAGGATCGCCCAGTAGGCGGTGAGGTTGGCGTCGATGCCCGAATGGGGCTGCACATAGGCGTGCTCGGCGCCGAACAGCTCGCGGGCGTGCTCGGCGGCCACCGACTCGACGGTGTCGACGTTCTGGCAGCCCGCGTAGAACCGGTGGCCGATGGTGCCCTCGGCGTACTTGTCGGAGAACCAGGTGCCCATGGTGGCCAGCACCGGCAGGGAGGCGTAGTTCTCGGAGGCGATGAGTTTGAGGGAGTGACGCTGGTCGTGCAGCTCGGCCCTGGTGGCGTCTGCGATCCTCGGCTCGACCGAACCGATGATGTCCAGCAGAGTCTGGTAGGCCGGGGCGGCCTGCGCGTTGATGCTCGTGGGTTCCGGGTAAGTGGACTCGGGCACAGATTCCTCCTGTTGTCGGGCGGTTTCACCCTAGTACCCGGCCGTCTGCCGACGTCACCCCTGAGACGCGATCCGACGGCGCCGGTCGGCCAGCCGCTCCAGGGCGAAGACGATGCCGGCGGCCGCCACGAAGGCCAGTGCTGCGATCACCACGCCGTGCCAGGCGAACCGGCTCCACAGGCCGACGGCCACCGCCGAGCCGATCGATCCGCCGATGAAGTACATCGTCATGTACAGCGAGTTGAGCCGTGAGCGCAGCGCCGGCTCCTGGGCGTAGACGACGTTCATGTTGGTGACGTGGGCGCTCTGCAGGCCCAGATCGGTGAGGATGAAACCGATCCCGAACATCACCACCGAGCCGGTCGCGAACCACATCGACGCCCATCCGGAGGCCATGACCACCAGCCCCAGGACGACAGTCCGGTTGCCGAGGCCGCGATCGGCCACCCGGCCCACCGGCCCGGCGGCGAAGGCCCCCACCACGCCGAGCAGGCCCAGGATCCCGATGACGCCGGGGCCCAGACGGTGCGGCGGGCCGGCCAGCAGCGGCGTCATGGTGGCGAAGCAGGCCGAGACGGAGGCGAAGAGCAGGGCGGAGATGACCGCGCGGGACCGCACCTTCGGGTACCTCATCCAGGCCCGGCCCATGGACGCCGGCACCCGGGTGAGGCTGAAGGACTCGGCGACGGGGACGTCGGGCAGCATCTTCCACAGGGTTGCGGCCATGACGAGGAGCAGGACGCCGAGCACCCAGTAGGCGGTCTTCCATCCGCCCACCAGGCTGAGCATCCCAGAGACGGCCCGGGCCACGAGGATGCCGGTGAGCAGGCCGGTCATCATCGTGCCCACCGCCGCCCCGCCACGGCCCGGGGCGGCCAGCTCGGAGGCGAAGGGCACCAGCACCTGGGCGGCCACCGAGAACAGCGAGGCGATCGCGGTGCCGATCATCATCACCGCGAAGGATCCGGAGACGGCCGCGGTGAGCAGCCCGGCCGCCGAGACCAGGAAGAGGGTGACGGCCAGCTTGCGCCGGTTGATCATGTCTCCCAGCGGCACGAAGAGCACCAGGCCCAGGGCGTAGGCGAACTGTGCGACGGTGACGCTGGTGGCGGCTGTCGAGACCGACACGGAGAAGTGCCGTGCGATCTCGTCGATCAGGGGCTGGTTGAGGTAGTTGCCTCCCACGGCCAGGCCGGTGGCGGTGGCCATGAGGAGCAGCAGGCCCCGGCTGAGGCCCCTACCGGCCTGCTTCTGCTCACCCACCCTCAACCTCCCGGTCGCGTCACCCAGCACTCGGTGGTCATCGGGATCGAGACCGTGTCCAAGGTTGCCACCTGGGGATCGGTGGCCAGGACGTCCCGCCATCCAGACATCCACCTGATCCGCTGCTCCTCGGTGGCAGTGAGCCACTGGGAGTGGGTCCGCCACAGTGCCAGGAAGTCCTCCTTGGTCATCGTGCGCGTCCAGTCGACGTCGTGGCGGGTGAACGGAGACCAGCCCTGGCCCGGGCTGACCGGTGTGCGGTCGGGGCCGCGGTTGAGCTCCGCGCCCCGCGGCACATTGCGGATCGCCTCGATGCGGGCCAGCCATCCGGTATCGGTGTGGTCGGTGTTCCAGGCCAGCCCCAGCGACCCGTTCGGGCGCATCACCCGGGCCAGTTCGCGGCCGACGGCCCCGGCGTCCATCCAGTGCCAGGCCTGACCGCACACCACGCCGTCGACGCAGGAATCGGGCAGCGGCAGAGACTCCCCGGTGCCGACCCGGCAATCGACGTCGGGGCGGCGACGCGAGAGCTCGGCGTGCATCTGCGCCGACGGGTCGACGGCCACCACCTCGAAGCCGAGGGCCACCAGGCGGTCAGTGAGTTTGCCGGTGCCGGCCCCCAGATCCAGCACCCGCCCGCCGGCCGGGGTGCCGGCCACAAGGTATGTGACGGCCTCGATCGGGTAGTCGGGGCGGTAGCTCTGGTAGTCGGCGGCCGCCTCTCCGAAGGAATGGGCGCGGGCCTGCCGGTCGGAGGGGGAGACGCCCCCGTCACTCACCGGAGCCCGTCCCGCGCACCCGCGAGACCTCGTAGAGGGCGATGGATGCGGCCACGGAGGCGTTGAGAGACTCTACCTGGCTGGTGATCGGGATGGACGCCAGGGTGTCGCAGGTCTCGCGGGTGAGCCTGGCCAGCCCCTCGCCCTCCGAACCGATGACCAGTACGAGCGGGCCGTCGAGCCCAGGTGCGGCGGCGATGTCGGCGTCCGCCTCCCCGGCAAGCCCGACCACCGTGTAGCCGGCCTTCTTGAGCTTGCCGAGGGACTGGTTGAGGTTGGAGGCCATCGCCACCGGGATCCGGGCGGCGGCCCCGGCCGACGTCTTCCAGGCCGCGGCGGTCATCGAGGCCGAGCGGCGCGAGGGGATGAGCACCCCCTGGGCGCCGAATGCGGCGGCCGAGCGGATGATCGCTCCCAGGTTGCGCGGGTCGGTCACCTTGTCCAGGGCGACGACCAGCCCTCCGGCGGGGGACTCGACGCCGGCGGCGATGAGGTCGTCGACCTCGGCGTACTCGTACTCGGGCATCCGGATCGCGACGCCCTGGTGGTTCGTGCCGCCGGTGAGCCGATCCAGCTCGCCGCGGGTGATCTGCAGCATCGGCATCGAGTGGTCAGCGGTGAAGGACAGGATCTCGCGCAGTCGCGAGTCGTGCTCGGCGCCCTCGGCGACGTAGGAGGCGCGCACCGGCAGGCCGGCGTGGAGGGCCTCCAGGACGGCGTTGCGCCCGATCACCCACTCGGGGCCGACCCCCTTGGGGGTGCGGGGCCCGGAGCTCTGCTTCGGCTGTCGGGCCTCGCGCTGCTGCTTGTCCTTGTAGGCCTTGTGGTAGGGCCGGTCCTCGGCCTTGGGGGTCGGCCCGCGACCCCTCAGGCCGCGGCGCACCCGGCCGCCGGAGCCGGCCGTGGTGCCCTTGCCGGCATTCTTGCCGGTCCGGTTGGCGCCGGCGCCTCGACGCTGTGAGTTTCCGGGCATGGTGCCTCCTGTGGAGCGATGGTTCAGGGTGCGGGGATCAGCTCAGCGACCATCGGGCCCCGGCGGGGGTGTCCTCGATGGTCAGGCCGAGACCCGACAGTGTGTCACGGATGGCGTCGGCGGTGGCCCAGTCCTTACGGGCGCGGGCCTCCTGACGCTGGGTCAGCATGGCCTGGACCAGGCCGTCGACCACCGGCTCCAGCTTGTCCTCGGCAGAACCCGGGGCGTCCGCCCACTCGGGGCCGTAGGGATCCAGGCCGAGGACGTCGAGCATTCGACGCACCGCGCCCAGCTGGCGGGCGGTGTCGGCGACCGATCCCGAGGCGATCGCCCGGTTGCCGGCGCCGATGGCGTCGAAGAGCGACGCGACCGCCATCGGGGTGCCGAGGTCGTCGTCCATCGCCCTCGCGAAGGCCTGCTCCTCGGGCGTCGGCGCGGGGTCGACGTCGTCGATGGCGCCCACCAGCTCGACGGCGCGGCGCAGGAATCCGTCGATCCGCTCGACGGCCTTCTCCGCCTCGTCCAGGGAGCCGAGGGTCTGTTCGTCGGCGGGGGAGAACTCGATGGTCGAGCGGTAGTGCGGGGCCAGCAGGAAGTAGCGCACGGCGCGCGGGTCGTGGTCGCGGGTCACCTCGGTGACCCTGGCCGTGTTGCCCAGCGACTTGCTCATCTTCTCCCCGGCCATCGTCACCCAGGCGTTGTGCATCCAGTAGTGGGCGAAGGGACGCCCGGCCGCCGCGGACTGCGCCAGCTCGTTCTCGTGGTGGGGGAAGCGCAGGTCGATGCCGCCGCCGTGGATGTCGAAGGCGTCACCCAGATACTTGCCGGCCATCGCCGAGCACTCCAGATGCCAGCCCGGCCGGCCGCGCCCCCACGGGGTGTTCCAGGAGGCGGTGAGGGGTTCGGTGTCCTTGTGGCCCTTCCACAGCGCGAAGTCCCGCGGATCGTGCTTGCCGCGGGGATCGGAGTCCTCGGCCGGGGCCATCTCGTCGACCTTCATCCCCGACAGCTCGCCGTAGCGGGGCCAGGACTTCACGTCGAAGTAGACGTCCCCCGAGCCGTCGGAGGCCGGGTAGGCGTGCCCGCGGTCGATGAGGGTGGCGATGAGCTCGATCATCTCCGGGATGTGACCGGTGGCGCGAGGCTCGTAGGTCGGCGGGCGGCACCCCAGGGCGTGGTAGGCGGCGTGCAGCTCGGTCTCGAAGTGATAGGCCAGCGCCCACCACGGCACCCCCTGTGCGGCCGACTTGGCGAGGATCTTGTCGTCGACGTCGGTGACATTGGCGACGACGGTGACGTCATATCCGCTGTGCTCCAGCCAGCGTCGCAGGACGTCGAAGACGACCTCCTTGCGGATGTGGCCCAGGTGAGGCGATGACTGCACCGTCATGCCGCAGTGGTAGATCGTCACCTTGCCGGGTGCGAGCGGAGTGAACGTCTCGATCTGGCGCGACGCGGTGTTGTACAGCTGGAAGGTCACGGGCCACAGCCTACCGGCGCGGTGCCCGCTGATGTTTACCATTGGCCCATGGCCGAGATCCGTAAGCACAAGCCGTCCTCCAGCGCGATCGCCCAGGCCCTCGCGGCGGCGATGGGGGAGCCGATCCGACCGACCGCCCCGGGGGCCAGGCCCTTCGACGACGAGGACGACAGCCCCGCTGCTCCCGCTCAGGGGCCGGCCCGGTCGGCGTCGTCCTCCCCGGTCAATCCCTCCGAGGTGGGTTCGTCGGCCGCCTGGAAGGGGTTCACGGTGAGCTCCCTGCCGAAGAAGAAGGTCGTCCGGGAGACCGCCGACGAGGATGACGACGAGGACTGAGCCTCGTCGAGTATGAGTTCTGCCATCTGGGGGCCACCGATCGGATGGGCCCCCGGCGGCACGCCACTGGCAGAACTCGGCTACTTCTTCGCCTTGGCGCGCAGCAGCGCCGCCATGTCGAGCACCTGGGGGGCGTCGTCGGCGGGGGCGGCGTCCTCCCACGGGTCGTAGGGGGGCTCGTCCTCCTGATCCTCGACATATCCCAGCGACGGATCGTAGGGGTTGACCATCTGGTGGACGGCCTGGTCGGCGATGCTCTCGCCCTCCACCGGGACCACCGACTCGGCGCTCATCGCCTCGTCGGGCAGCTTGGCCAGGACGTCGCGCACATATCCCTTGGCCGCCTCGACGTGGGCGACCTCACGGTTCTCGCGCTGGGACTGGTACCAGCGGTAGTCCAGCACCTCGTGGAAGAACTGGGCCAGCTCGCGCTTGCGGGCCAGCTCCGGCGGGATCTGGGCGATCACCGGCTCGAAGCACTCGGTGAGCCACATATGGGCCACCACCGCCTCGTCGGCGTGCTGAAGGCCCTTGCGGGCGCGGAAGGTGTCGAGGTCGTTGAGCAGACGGCGGGCCTGGTTCTCCTCGACGTCCAGCCCGGTGAGCCGCATCAGGCGGCGCTGGTGGTGGCCGGCGTCCACCACCTTCGGCTGGATGCGCAGGGTGGAGCCGTCGGGGGAGGTCTCGATGTCGAGCTCTGCGACGTCGAAGCCCAGCGCGTTGAGCCGGCGGACCCGCGACTCGACCTGGGAGAGATCGGATCCGGCGTACTCCTCGACCCCGGTGAGCTCGTTCCACAGCTCCCGGTAGCGGCTCTCGATCGTGGTCACCAGGTTGAGAGGGTCCAGGGAGGAGTCGAGCATGTCGCCCTCCTCCAGGTCGAGGAACTCGCCGAACATATTCGTCCGGGCGATCTGCAGGTCGTGCTCCCGCTGGCCGTCGGTGAGCGCATCGTGCAGCTCCCCGGTCTCGGCGTCGACCAGGTAGGCGGCGAAGGCCTCGGCGTCGCGGCGGAACAGCACGTTGGACAGGGAGACGTCGCCCCACAGGAAACCGACCAGGTGGAGCCTCACGAGCAGCACGACCAGGGCGTCGAGGAGCCGCATCACAGTGCCCTGGCGCACCCCGGTGTGGAAGAGCGACCGGTACGGCAGGGAGAACTGGAGGTGACGGGTGATGAGCACCGGGTCCAGCGGTTCGCCGACGGAATCGGTGCGGCCGGTGACCACGCCGATCGGCTCCACCGAGGGCGTGCCCAGGCGCTTGAGGTCGTGGAGGAGGCGGTACTCGTGGATCGCCAGGTGCTCGACGACCTCCTTGGCGGCGTAGACCGAGTCGTCCACCTTGATGAATCGCACGACGTGGCGGGAGATGCCTCGGGGCAGGGCCACGAGCCGATCCGTCGGCCAGTCGGCCAGCGGCGTGCTCCAGGGCAGGGGAAGCAGCCGCGCGTCGGGCTTGGCAGACAGGAATCGCGTCACAGGGCCAAGTCTGCCACCCCACGAGGAGGCAGGTGATCGACCTGCACTCCGAAGGTCGTGGCCGGCGGTGCTGTCCGCACCACCGGCCAGGTCGCCGCCCGGGGTTTCGAAGGGGTCGTCCCCTTAGCTGATACCACCAGCCCGTTCCAGCGCCTCGTGGAGGCAGGCCAGCAGATCCTCGGCCGGTTCGATGCCGACGCTCATCCGGATCATCGACTCGGTGACGCCGGCGTCGGCCTTGGCGCGTTCGCTCATCGCGGCGTGGGTCATCGTGAAGGGGTGGCAGACCAGCGACTCCACCCCGCCCAGGGACTCGGCCAGGGTGAATCCCCGCAGCCCGTCCAGGAAGCGGCGCACGGCGTCGATCCCGCCGTCGAGCTCGAAGCTGAGCAGGGATCCCGGTCCGTCCTGCTGCTTCTGGGCGAGCCGGTGGCCCGGGTGGTCGGGCAGCCCCGGCCAGTGCACCGCGGTGACCGCCGGATGGCCGGTGAGCATCTCGACGATCCGCCCGGTGTTCTCGGCGTGGACCCGCAGCCTGGCGTCCAGAGTGCGCAGACCGCGCAGGGTGAGCCAGGAGTCGAAGGGGGAGGCGGTGACGCCGATGACGTTGGCCAGGTACTTGATCTTCTCGGCCCCCTCGGCGGTGGCCGAGACCACCGATCCGCCGATGACGTCGGAGTGCCCGTTGATGAACTTCGTGTCGGAGGCGGTGACGAAATCGGCGCCGAACTCCAGAGGTCGCTGCAGAAGCGGGGAGCAGAAGGTGTTGTCGGCCACGACGGCGGCGCCCTGGGCGTGGGCGAGCCGGGAGACCGTCGCGATGTCGGTGATCCGCAGCAGCGGGTTGGACGGCGTCTCGATCCACACGAGATCGGTGTGCACCGGCCCGTCCTCGAAGGTGGTGAGGGCTGCGCCCAGGGCGGACAGATCCGTCTCGTCGACCCAGTCGACGGTGAGACGCCCGGTGCCGGCCCAGGTGTCGAGGAGCCGCCAGGTGCCGCCGTAGCAGTCGTGCGGGGCGATGACGTGGCCGCCGATCGGCACCAGGGCCTCGACGAGCAGGGTGATCGCCGACATGCCGCTGGAGGTGATGGTGCCACCGGCCCCGCCCTCAAGGGTGGCCAGCGCCTCGCCGAGCTGGTTGCGGGTGGGATTGCCGCCACGGGAGTAGTCGATCGGGGGGCGCCCTTCCAGGCCGTCGAAGCCGTAGTTGGTGCTCAGATAGATGGGTGGGACGACGGCGTTGTGCTGGGTGTCGACGTTCATCCCGGCGGTGAGGCCGCGCATTCGCGCGGACAGCCCTTCCCGGGAATCCCGGTGGTCGTGGCCCGCAACGGGGGACTGGCTGTCGGCTGCGCTCATGGTTTCTCCTTGTCCGCCGGGTGATGCCTGCGTTGGTGCGAACTCTAGCGATCGATGCAGGCCGGACCCCGGCGTCGCCAGTACGTGAAAAACTGGGGGCGCGGTCCGAGGCCTCGCCGGCCGGCGCATGATGGCTGGTGCGGGGCCCGCCCGCTCGACTCGATGGAGGTTCTGATGGCAGACGCCGCCGACCATGGCACGACCGAGAAGATTGGCACGACCGAGAAGAAGAGCGTGAGCAGGGAGCCGGGCACCGGACGTCCGGAGCGGGACTCGGCCGCGGGCCGTGATGAGGCCCGGGAGAGCCTGCCGCCCTCGCCGCTGCACACCGATCACGGCAGCACCCTGATCGCCGAGCAGGTGGTGCAGAAGATCGCCGGGATCGCATGCCAGGAGGTGCCCGGCGTCTACGCGATGGGCAATTCCGGGCGCCGGATGCTCACCAGCCTCACCGAGCGGATCCCCGGTTCCACCACCAACGTCTCCAACGGCGTCCAGGTGGAAAAGGGCGAGAGGCAGTGCGCCATCGACGTCAGCATCGTCGTCGAGTACGGCTACTCGGTGGTCGAGGTGGCCAACAAGCTGCGCGAGACCATCATCGACGCCGTCGAGTACGGCACCGGGCTGGAGGTCGTGGAGGTCAATATTCAGGTGACCGACGTCCAGATACTCGACGACGGCTACGAGGACGAGGTCTCCGGAGCCCCGGCCGAGAGGCGTCGCCCGTCCACCTCCGAGCTGTCCTGAGGCCGTCATGAATGCAGCAACGATCGGTGCCGGTATCGGCGTCCTGGTGGGTCTGGTCCTGGTCTTCGGTGGCTGGTGGCAGGCCCTGGTGGTGATCGGGCTGGGCCTGGTGGGCCTGATCGTGGGACGGATCATCGACGGACAGCTCGACATCAACGATCTCTTCGGCACCGGGCCGCGGCGGCGCGGTCGATGACTGCGACGCGGGCCCCGGGCGCCTCCGAGAGGTCGGGCTCCAAGGGGTCGCGGGGGAGCCTCGTGGTCGCCTCCGAGGTGGTCGAGAAGGTCGCCGCGGAGGTCGCCGCACGCACCGACGGGGTCGCCGTCCCGCACTCCTCGGCGCTCCGCAGGGTGCGTGGAGGACAGACGCCGGGGGTGAGGGCCACCGTGGTCGACGGGATCGCCGACCTGCAGGTCGAGGTGACGCTGCGTTATCCCGATCCGGTCGAGCGGACCTGCCGGGCGCTGCGCGACGCCCTCGCCGATCAGGTGCCGCGACTCTCCGGGGTGGAGCTGCGCCTCGTCGACATCACCGTCGTCGACCTCGTGCCCGACTCGTCCGAGGCGCGGCCCACAGCTGCCTCCGGGGCGGTGGAGGAACCCCGCCCCGGCAAGAAGGGCAGGCATGTCGCGCCGACGCTGCTGCGGCGTCCGGCCAGGATCGTGCCGGTCGCGGCGCTGGGGGTGCTGGCCGTCGGGCTGGGTCTCGCCGCCCTGGTGGCCGGTCTCCAGAGGGTGCAGCACGGCGTCCTTCCCGGGTGGTTCGCCGGGCCCCTGCATCGGCTGAGCCGGGGCAGTGCACTCACCTGGAGTTCCTGGGATTCCCGGTGGGCCTGGGCCGGATTCGTGCTGCTGGCCGTGGTGGCCGTGGTCTGCCTGGCCGGGTGCGTGCTGCCCGGGGGTGCCAACGGCGTGCGACTGAGCACGGGGGAGGCCGGCCAGGCGGGCGGCTCCCGTGAGATCTTCATGGCGGACGCGGATCTCGAGGGGCTGGTTGAGCGCTGGATCCGGGGCCACGACGGCGTGCGGGGGGTCAGGGTGAGGCGGCGGGGCCGTCGGCTGGTGGCGTCGGTGCGGACGACGGTGGCCTCCCCGGATCTGCTGCGCGAGGCGCTGGCCCGCGGCTGCGAGGATCTGGTGTACTCGCTGGGCCTGGCCCGTCCGATGGGAGTGAGGCTGAGGCTGCGATGAGTCGACGTCGTGCTGGCCGGCCGGGGGTCGGCAACCGGATCGTACTGGGAGTGGTCGGTCTGCTGGCGCTGGTGGCCGCCGCGTGGTTCGTCCTGATGCGCCTCGACCTGGCCGGGAGCTGGGGGATCCGGCAGCCGGACGCCGGGGCGCCCTTCCTCGACGTGCCTGGTGACTGGCGCGGGCGGCGGGCCTCCTGGGTCCTGGCGGGGGCCGGGGCGGTCCTGGTGGCGCTGGGCCTGTGGTGGCTCATCCGGCAGATCCCCGAGCGCTGGCGGGTGCGCCGGTTCTCCTTCGGGCAGGACGGGTCGGTGGACGACGGCGTCACCGACGTGACGACCGATGCGCTGGCCGGGGCGGTGGCCGACGACGTGGCGTCCCTTCCGGACGTCGCGACGGCCACCGTGAGATTCTTCGGCGCCCGGGCGGAGCCCGAGATGCTGGTGCGGATCGACGTCGAGGACGGTGCGGACGTCGGCGCCCTGCGGGCAGGCCTGGAGCGCGACGTCCTGCCCGATCTGGAACGGTCCCTGGGCGCCCGGTTGGCCCATGTGGGTGTGCAGATCCGTACCGGGGCGCGCATCGAGGGGCAGTCTGAGTTCGTCCCGACGGCCGTCGACCACCATCTTCTATGAACTTCTCAGGTAATTTTTGGTTTTTCTTCAGGATGGGTTAGTGTGTGGACACACGTTCACCGCGCACCCGATCCGGAGGAGATCCGAGTTGAAGACGACCCAAGCTCAGCCCAGACGCATGTCGGAGGCCGAGGTCTCCGAGCATCGTTCCGAGCCGCGCCGGGCCATGCCGAGCACGGGCAGTGTCCTGCGGCAGCGACTCACCGCCGGAGTCAGCGCCTTCGCGGTCGCCGCGGTGGTGGGCACCGCAGTCGTGTCCAGCGCATCGGCGTCCTCCAAGCAGTCCCTCTCAGGGGCTGCGGTCTCGCCGTCGGCCGCCCAGGTGAAGGCCGAGTCGAGCCCCTCCAGCACACCTCGCCGCGCGGCGCAGACGCCCGATGCGAGCAGCCGGGTGAGCAAGGAGATCAGCCGCTCCCAGGTGCGCAAGCCCCAGCGGGCCGCGATCACCGACACCAGGGCGACCGGAGCCCTCAAGGACAAGGCGATCCCCACCCCGAAGCCGAAGCCGACGGCCTCCTCGGACTCCGATGATTCCGAGTCCTCGCAGAAGTCGAGTTCGTCCTCCAGCTCCTCGAGCAGCTCATCCTCGAGTTCCTCGAGCAGCTCGTCGACCAAGCTGGACGTCGACACCAGCGGGCTGAGCGCCAACACTGTGGCCGTGATGAAGGCCGTCAAGGCGAAGTTCCCCGGTGTGCAGATGCTCACCGACGGCTCTCAGGACCACGCGAGCGGCAAGGCCGTCGACTTCATGGTCTCCGACTCGTCCACCGGGGATGCGATCGCCGCGTACGTGCGCTCCAACGCCTCGTCGCTGGGTGTGCACTATGTGATCTGGAGCCAGAAGATCTGGAATGTTCAGCGCAGCGGAGAGGGCTGGAGGCCCATGGAGGACCGCGGTTCGACCACCGCCAACCACTACGACCATGTTCACGTCTCGGTGAACTGAATCCCTCGTCAGGACGACGCCCCGGCCGCAACGGTCGGGGCGTCGGCGCGTTCTGCGGTGCCGCGTGAGTTCTGGCCCATCTCGCCTGTTCCGGGCCTGTTGCGCTGGGGAAATTACTCCCAACACGCCGTGCTCCGGCTCTGGCGGGCGCCGGGACGGCGTGTTGGGAGTAATTCCCCCCGGTGAAGTTCGGCCCGGATAGCACCCCGACGTGTCCGACCGGGTGAGCGCCCGCGTTGTAGCTCAGCGCGTGCGCAATCGTGTGAAGTCGTGGCTCGACGCACGGGGGATCGACCTCCGGTGAGTTCGGAGAGCCGGCCACTCGGCACAAACTGCGATTCTCGACGAGATCGGGCGACTACGGCGCTGCTGCCGCTGAAACTGGGGCCGGTCTCGTCGAGAATCGCAGTTCGTCATGGTGCAGGTTCGCGGATCCACCTGGGGCCGGCCAGCGGCGGGGGAGCGGTCCGCCTCGGATCCGTGCAGGACCAGAAGGCCCGCCAGGTTCTCGGGCCGGTGCTCAGTAGATCGAGCGCCCGGCGGGCCACATCCTCGGGATCACCCCACGCGACCGGGACGCGGATCTCGTAGCCGGGACCGTATCCCGGCACCGACTCGTAGAGGTGAAGGTCGAACTCGCCCGGCTCGGGGGACAGCCCGGGGACTCCGGTGGAGAGGTGGTACCGGGCGAGCGTCTTGTGGTCGGTTCCCTCCATGATGAGTCGGGCGGCGGTCTCCTCCGGCTGCTCCCATGAGTGGTCGGCGCCAGCCCTGGCTATCTCCGCGTCGTACTGCGCGGCATCGAAGACGAATCCGTGGGGCATCATCGCGTTCTCGTCCCAACCCCACTTCACGGTGTTGCCGTCCCTGGCGATGACGACCTGCTCATCCCACTCCCACTCATCGCCGGCGATCATCGTCCGCTGAGGCTCGTCGGTGGCCTCGAGATCATTGCCGGAAATGAACATGTCGAACGGGTGGACACCCGGTCCGACCACGGAGGTGATCTCCTGGCCGTTGACCCAGATCAGCACCTGGACCTCCGGCGCATGCATCGGGAGCCGCCTCACCTCCACGTGGATGACGTCGGTGGGCGGCCGGGGGAAGGTCCGCCCGCCGGGCCCGATCGCCGTCCACTGGTCGATGGTGCCGGGGCGCGGGATGCGCAGCTCGTCGAGGGCGGCGTTCATGACCTCGCGCAGGTCCTGGGTGTCGATGGTCGCCCTCTCACTGGCGAGCATCACGAGTGAGGTGGAGTCCAGGCCCTCGACCATGGCCCGGGTCGCGGCGTCGATGAGCTCCTGATTGCCCACCGAGCCCTCGTCGACCCAGACCGCCGCGGCATCGAAAAAGCGCTGCTCCGGGGAGTCGGTCATGGAGCCGATCCTCCCACCCGCACACGCTCGGGGGGGTCGATTCTAAGGATTCGGCCTGTGAGACCCTGTGTCGTTGCTCCAGTGAAGCACCTTGTCAGAAACATATACCACACAGGAGACGGCCAATTTCTATGAATTTCTCAGATTATTTTTGGTTTTTCTTCAGGTTTCGCTAGCGTCGGGGATGCTGGGCTGATCCAGCAGCCCCGAATCGAAGGAGAAGTCATGTCCTTCCTGACTCATCCGGCTCCCAAGCACATGCTGGACCTCCCAGCTGCCGATACCGATACCCGCTCGCGCGCCGTGGAACCTCGCCGTGCCAAGTCCCGGGTCAGCGTCGTCGTCGGACGCCGCCTGGCCGCCGGCGCAGGTGCGCTCACCGCGGCCGCGGTCATCGGGTCAGCAGCCGCCACGAACGCCTCCGCAACGCCCCAGGGGCACAGCGAGACCCAGTCGGTCTCCACCGGCTCGCACCAAGCGGGCTCCGGGGGGCACGGGTACTCCGGCCACACCGAGTACTCCGGCCACCACCAATACCGGCACTCGCAGTCCTCATCGGATGACTCCTCGTCCTCCGGATCAGGATCCACTTCCAGTGCTACCGGGTCGTCGGACAGCGACGGGTCCTCGAACGCGGGGTACTCAGGCGGATCCTCGTCGAACGGCAGCCACTCGTCCTACTCGGGCGGATCCTCCGACCGTGACGGCGGGTCCTCCTACTCGGGGTACTCCGGACGGTGGTCGAGCGGCAGTGGTTCGTCGTACTCCGGGTACTCGGGCTCCTCCTCGAGTTCCAGTGACTCGTCGTCGACCAGCAGTTCGAGCGGTTCCTCGGCCGCATCGACCAGTACCTCCGCGGTCGGCGCCGACGGCCTGAGTGCCAACACCACCGCCGTGATGAAGGCCATCAAGGCGAAGTACCCGTCGGTGACCTTCTCGACCGGTGGCGATCAGGACCACGCCACCGGCCACGCCGTCGACATCATGATCCCGAACGCGGGCACGGCCCAGGGTAAGCAGCTGGGCGACGAGATCGCCGCTTACCTCAAGGCCAACCAGTCCCAGTTCAAGGTCCACTACCTCATCTGGCAGCAGAAGATCTGGAACATCCAGCGCGACGATGAGGGCTGGCGCTCGATGGAGGACCGCGGCTCGACCACCGCCAACCACTACGACCACGTCCACGTCTCGGTGTACTGAGTCCCCGTTGGGGGGCGATCCCTCCATGCATGCCGGCCCTCGCCGCCTCCCCGAGCGGGTCGGGTCGGCGACCCGGTGGCCATTCACGGCCGGGGCACCCAAGCCTCCGACCTGTGGAAAACCATGTCGGGAGAACTGCCCTGTGGACAACTGACGATTCCCCGGTTCGGCCCCTAGAACTGGGATGTGAGGGAGAACACTCTCGAGAACCTGCCGACGGGGGTCACACTGCTGACCGCCGCCGAATCCAGGAGTCCGGAAATCCGCTACGCGCTCAGCCAGGGGGTCCTGGTCCGCGGCGCTCCGGTGGCCCCCCGAGTTGTCATGCCTGCACAACTCGCCGAGGATCCCAGAGCCTGGGTCTGCGCGGTGCACTGTGCAGAACCTGATCTCCCGGTCGCCGGCAGGGCGGCACTGTGGAGCACCCGGGGTCTGGACCCGACCATGCCCGTCCACGTCTTCAGTCCTGGCCCCCGGCGCAGCACGGCACGGGTCAAGTACATCCGCACCACCCTTCCCCGTGACCTGGTCATCGGAACGAACACCGGGTCGTGCACGGTGGACGAGATCTCCGTCATTCTCTGCGCAGCACTCGGCGATCTGGAGACGGCCTGCGAAGTGATCAGGGAGGGATGGGTCACCCGGAAAACCCTGGCCGAAGCCGCATCGATGCTGCCGAACAACTCGTGGCTGGGTCGACGCTCATCGGCGATCCTCGCCGATCTCGCCGGCAACCCCTGGTCGGTGGCAGAACTCAACCTTCACCGTCTCCTGCGACGAGCCGGCATCGACGGCTGGACGGGCAATCCGACCATCTATCTGGGAGATGGGCTGTCGAGGACGCCGGACGTGGCTCTGGTGGAGCACGGCATCATCATCGAGGTGAACAGCGTCGAGTTCCACAGCGGCGCCGAGGCCCTGGAACGCGACACCCGAAGAGTCTCGGACTTCATGCGAGCAGGGTGGACCGTCGTGACGCTGACCCCCAGCATGATCACTCAGGACCCTGACGGCGTGCTCGATCTCATCCGCTCGCAGATGGCTCCTCAGCGAATTCGCACTTCTCGACGAGACCAGTGCCGCTGGGGCGAGGATCGATGAGTATCTGCCCCGGTCTCGTCGAGAATCGCAGTCGGCCGGTGCCAGACACGTCGGGGAAAGAGATACAGACAGACGTCGCCCCCGGGCACAGGCCCGGGGGCGACGTTCAGCTCAATCCGTGATGCCTCAGGAGATGCGGTCGCCGGTCTTCTGGCTGAAGACGTGCACGAGGGTCGGATCCACACCGAGGCGGACGACGTCGCCGCGCTGCGGAGGACGACGGGTAGAGATGCGGGCCACGATCTGGTGGGCCTCCCCGTCCTCCATGTTGGCCAGGGTGGCGCCGTCGAGAGCGCCGTAGAGGTAGGCGTCCGAGCCCATCTCCTCGACGGTCGCGACGTTGAGGGCGATGCCCTCGTCACCCACTCCGAAGTTCTCGGGACGCACACCGATGGTCAGGCTGGGCTCGCCGGAGGCCTTGTCGAGGATCTCGCGGGCGACAGGAACGACGTAGTCGCCGATCTTGACGCCGCCGTCGACGACATCGCCTTCGAGCAGGTTCATCGACGGGGAGCCGATGAAGCCGGCCACGAAGAGGTTCTTCGGTGCATCGTAGAGAGTCAGCGGCGAGTCAACCTGCTGGAGCAGGCCGTCGCGCAGCACGGCGACCCGGTCGCCCATCGTCATGGCCTCGACCTGGTCGTGGGTCACGTAGACGGTGGTGACTCCCAGGCGCTGCTGGAGGGCGGCGATCTGGGTGCGGGTCTGGACGCGCAGCTTGGCGTCCAGGTTCGACAGGGGCTCATCCATCAGGAAGACCTGAGGGTTACGCACGATGGCGCGGCCCATGGCGACACGCTGCCTCTGGCCACCGGAGAGGGCCTTCGGCTTGCGGTTGAGGAAGTCCTCCAGGCCCAGCAGCTTGGCGGCCTCGAGGACACGCTGCTGACGCTCGGCCTTCGGCACGTTCTGCATCTTCAGAGCGAAGCCCATGTTGTCCGCGACAGTCATGTGCGGGTACAGGGCGTAGTTCTGGAAGACCATCGCGATGTCGCGGTCCTTCGGGGGCAGGTCGGTGACGTCGCGGTCGCCGATCCAGATGCTTCCGGCGTTGACCTCTTCGAGTCCGGCGAGCATACGAAGGGAGGTGGACTTGCCACAACCCGACGGCCCGACGAGCACCATGAACTCGCCGTCGCCGATATCAAGGTTGAGCTTGCTGACGGCCGCGCGATCCGTTCCGGGATAGACGCGCGTCGCGTCCTTGTACTGAACAGTTGCCATGACGGCTGTTCCTTTCCACGGGCAGGTACGTGCCCGACGATCCGTTGTGGAAGGGGGATGCCCGAGGGGATTCCCCGGTTCTCGGCGATGTACGGTCGCTCGAACCGATCATGAGCATAGCCGGAAACTCCGGATCCGCGTAAGGCGCCCCCGGCCTCATCTCGACATACGTACCTCAAGTCCGCGGCGCCCCTAGTGGGACGCCGTTCTGGAGGTCTGCGAGGCGGACTCGCCGTCCGCCCCGGATCCCATGAATGCCGGCTTGCCGAAGGCGAAGGCGCAGATCGCACCGATCAGCACCACGACCGCGGGGAGCAGAAGGGTCTGCGCCATCGCGGTGGTGAACGGCGCCTTCAGGAAGGCGGGCAGCTCGGCGGCCGCGCCCGCCATGGCGCTCCCGCCCCGCGCGCCTCCGGTCGCCGCGGACAGCTCGCTGCCGATCCGGCTGGCCATCAGGGCCGCGATCGCGGCCGAGCCGATCACCGATCCGAGCTGCCGGGTGGCGTTGTAGACGCCGGCACCCGCACCAGCCTGGTGCAGGGGCAGATTGCGGTTGGCGGTGGTGGAGATCGGCCCCCACACGAAGGCGCTGCCGGCCCCCATGACGACCGAGGGGATCAGCAGCCACCACCACTCGGTCGTGGCCGACATCATCGCCGAGTACAGCCCCATCCCGCCCGACATCAGCAGGATTCCGGGCCCGGCGAGCAGGGCCGGGTGGACACGGTCTGTCAGCCGGCCGGCGGGAGCGGCCAGGACGAGGCCGAGGACCGACGACGGCGCCGTCATGAGCGCGGACTGGGTGGGGGTCATGTCGTGGACGAGCTGGAAGTAGTAGATGAGTGGGACGAACAGTGCGGTGACGGCGAATCCCACGGTGGCGATGGCGATATTGGCCAGGGAGAAATTGCGGTCCCTGAAGAGGTTCAGCGGCAGCAGCGGCTCGTTCCGATTGACGGCCTGCCACCACAGGAACAGGCCCATGACGACGACGCCGGCCCCGATCCCCGACCAAACCCAGGCGTTCCAGTGGTACGAGTTGCCCTCCTGAAGGCTGAAGACGATGAGGAACATCGCGACTCCGGAGATCACCACCCCGAGCCAGTCGAAGTGGTGGGAGTGCAGCTCCAGGTGCGGCACAAGCCGGGTGACCAGGAGGAATCCGACCAAACCGATCGGTACGTTGACGAAGAAGATCCACTCCCAGCCGAGCCAGTCCACCAGGACGCCGCCGAGGATCGGTCCGATGAGGGTGCCGACCCCTGCTGTGGCGCCCCACAGTGCCATCGCCCCTCCCCGGCTCTCGCGGGGGAAGGTGCGGGTGAGGACGGCCATCGGCTGGGGGGACATCACCGCGGCGCCCAGCCCCTGGACGGCTCGGGCGACGATGAGGTTGGTGATGCCGGATCCGGGCAGCAGATTCGACAGGCCGCACCACAGCGAGGCCAGGGTGAAGACTGTCAGGCCGATGAGGAAGACCCGCCTGGGGCCGAAGCGGTCGCCCAGCCGGCCGGTGACCAGCAGCGGCACCGCGTAGGCCAGCAGGTATGAGCTGGTGACCCACAGGACGCCGGTGGTCGAGGTGCCCAGACCGCGCTGAATGGACGGATTGGCCACCGACACGATGGTGGTGTCGATGAGGATCATGAAGAAGCCGATGAGCATCGCCCACAGGGACGGCCACGGCCGGATCTCCTCGGCAGGTGTCTGACGCGAACTGTAGTGATCGGGCACCCGACAAGGCTTCAGCGCGGACGCCCGGGCGTCAATCGTCCTGGCCGTCTCCCAACTACGCCGATCGCGGACGCGGTCGCCCATGGCCGGTAGCGTTGCCGGGCATGGAAGTTGACCTTGAGCGCCTCGACCTCACGACGTCGGCAGATCGACGCGGTCTCGTCGCCTTCATGACCGGCAACCCCTTCCCGTTCCACGTCGGGGGGACCCCGAGCGTCCGCGAGATGGAATCGCGGATGGAATCAGGGATCTACGATGACGCCGACCACAGGTCCTTCTGGCTGGTCCATCCAGAGCTCGGCAGAATCGGGTTCACGCGGCTGGAGGATCTCAGCGATCCAACTCCCATGCTTGACCTCAGGTTGGAGGAACGGTTCCGTGGCCGCGGCCTGGGGGCTCCGTGTCTTGGTGCAGTGACCCGGCACGTGTTCGAGGAGATCCGGGCGGACCGGTTCGAGGGGCAGACGCGTCACGACAACATCGCCATGCGCCGCACCTTCGAGAAGTGCGGGTGGGTCAAGGAGGCCCACTACCGGCAGGGCTGGCCGGTTCCCGGCGGTGAGGCGGCCGACTCGGTGGCGTACGCCATGCTCCGACGCGACTGGGAGACCGGGGAGATGACGCCGTTCCAGGGCGTGGAGATCAGAAGGTGACCTGCTCGCCTGGACGCCAACGCTGCCAAGGCGTCACTGGTCGATCCAGGCCTGGCTGAGGGCGGACAGAGACGGCACGGCGACCGAGGCGCCCGGGAGCCCGGGGTTCACCACGATCGAGGACATCCCGGCGCGCGAAGCTGCCTCGATACCGGAGCGGGAGTCTTCCACGACGACACAGGCTGCTTCCTCGGAAAGGTCGAGCAGGCGTCGGGCGAGCAGAAAACCCTCGGGATCCGGCTTTCCGTGCTCAATGTCCTCGATGGTCACCACGCATCCAAGCACCGGGATCAGCCCAGTGCGCGCGAGCACCGGTTCCACCATTGGCCGGATCGTCCCTGTGACGACGGCACAGACCGTGCCGCGGTCGACCAGACGCTCCACCAGACGCCGATGCGATTCCGGTACCGGGGAGTGCTCCCGACAGTTCTCCAGGTATGACGCCGTGAGGAGGTCGAGCAACTCGTCTGTGCCGGCTGAACCCTCGCGGGCCGCCAACAGTGCCTGACAGATGTCGAGTTCACTCCGGCCCATCAGCCCCGCGTACTCACCGGGACCCATCGCCGGCAGCCCCAGAGCGGTCAGCGCAGCCACATAGGACCCCTCGAGAATCTCTTCATCGAGGCTGAGCGTGCCATTGAAGTCGAACAGCACGGCGTCAGCCTTCCGGAGCAGATTGACAGCCTCGCTGAGAGCGGACGAGGACGAAATTATCGCCACCTCAGAACTCCGTCGACATGCCGTCGAAGGCGACGCGGAACCCCATCGGTGCCGCGTGCTCGACGAGCTGTTCATGGGTTGACCCGCAGTTGTGTGAGAAGTGGTTGGCCACGAAGATCGTGCGGTCGTCGGCGAGACCCATTTCCAACAGGCGATCCCGGACCTCGGCGTTTCGAGGCAAGGACATGTGGATCGACATACCGCTGTGGGTGAATCCGCCGGTGCAGTCCAGCGACACGTAGTCATAGCGCACGCCTGCATCAGCGATCTGCTGCCAGCTTGTCTCGGTGAACGGTCCGGTGTCGTGGGCGTACAGCAGGGCCTTGTCGCCGTCATCCATCCCGTAGAAGACGCAGTCCCCGTTGCGATGTCCATGGGTCGCCTCGAAGACGTGAACGGTGAATCTCCCGTCGAGAACGGGGACGGAATCCCCGCCGAAAACCGTGTGGAACGCAGTCTCGGAGTCTCCTCCGCTTCCTCCAGGTGCAGTGCGCGATCGAAGAACTCCTCGACTGTCCTGGTGCCGTAGACGTCGAGGGCATCTTCGATGTTGTTGGCGTAGTCGGGGAGGCGGTAGGCGAGGTCCTCCCCATAGAAGTGGTCGGAATGCCAATGGGTCACCAGAAGCACCGGAATCCGTGCCAGGTTCAACCCATACCGCATGGAATGGAGATATGAGTCGCCGCCGAAATCCAGCAGCACGGTGTCGTCGACCAGTGCCTGGGCCTGAGTGCGGATGTCTTTGCCTCCGGCCTCCCGAGCATGGGTACACAGCTCGTCCTGGCAGAACAGGGCAGGGATTCGCTCAGCTGCGCCGGTGCCCAGATGTGTGATCTTCAATGCTGTCGCTCCCGTGCTAGCACTCGACGTGTTGATGCGCCGAGCTGCTAGCACTCGACGATGTTCACGGCGAGACCTCCGCGCGCGGTCTCCTTGTACTTCACCTTCATGTCCTTGCCGGTCTGCATCATCGTGCGGATCACCTGATCCAGGCTCACGATCTGCTGCTCATCGCCCGCGCAGGCCAGCCGGGCCGCCGTCAACGCCTTGATCGCACCCACCGCGTTCCGCTCGATGCACGGGATCTGCACCAGACCGCCCACCGGATCGCAGGTCAGCCCCAGATGGTGCTCCAGCCCGATCTCGGCGGCATTGCACACCTGATGCACCGTCGCGCCCATCACCTGTGCCAGGCCGGCGGCCGCCATCGAGCAGGCGACTCCCACCTCGCCCTGGCAGCCGACCTCGGCCCCCGAGATCGACGCCGACTGCTGGAAGATCGTCCCGATCGCCCCCGCCGTGAGCAGGAAGTCGACGATCGCGTTGTCGTCCCCGGTGTCCACACCAGGCGTCCCCGAGTCCGGACCCCCCTCGCTCACCAGATACTTCACCGCCAGGTGGAGGGCCGCCGGAACGATCCCGGCAGCCCCGTTCGTCGGCGCCGTGACGATCCGACCGCCGGCAGCGTTCTCCTCGTTGACCGCCAGCGCCCACACCGTCAACCAGTCCAGCGAGCCGAACGGCCCCTCGTCCGGGGAGGTCCGCTCGCGGCGCTCCAGATCGTGATGCATCTTCATCGCCCGGCGTCGCACATGCAGCCCTCCCGGCAGCACCCCCGAACGGGAGCACCCGCGCTCGACACAGCCGTGCATCACCTCCCAGATGTGCAGCAGCCCCTCGCGCACCCGCTCCTCGGCCCGCCCCGGATCCTCGGACCGCAACGAGACCTCATTGGCCATCGTCACCTCGGGAATGCTCATGCGGTTGTCGACGCAGTGCTCCAGCAGCTGCGCCCCGGTGCGGAACGGGAAGGGCACCGGGGTGGAGTCCGGCACCACAGCGGGATGCCCGTCATCGCCGTGCTCGACGACGAAGCCTCCGCCGATCGAGTAGAAGGTCCGCTCGGCGACCACGTCGCCGTCGGCCCAGGCCGTGAAGATCATCCCGTTCGGGTGGAAGGGCAGCGACCGGGTGCGATAGAGAACGAGATCCTCATCGGCGTCGAAGCCGATCTCCAGTGACTCGTCGGGCCGTGCGGCATTGAGGGCGATCCGCCCCGAGGTGCGGATCATCGCCTCACGCGGGCGCATCGCGTCGGTGTCCACCGTCGCCGGGTCCTCGCCCTCCAGACCTAGCAGCACGGCCCCCTCCGAGCCGTGCCCGTGACCGGTCGACCCCAGGGATCCGAAGAGCTGCGCCCGTACCCGGGTCAGCTCCCTGTACCGGGGATGAGATGCCAGATCGCCGGCAAAGACCCGGGCCGCCCTCATGGGTCCCACCGTGTGGGAACTCGACGGCCCGATGCCGATCTTGAAGATGTCGAACACACTCACAGCCACGCACTCATTATCGGCAGGGGGCAACCCCCTTGCATCCCCGGGACTCAAGTTCGGAGCGAGGTGGGGATTCTCCTCCCAACACGCCGTCCCCGAGCCCGGTGGAGCGGTGGGACGGCGTGTTGGGAGGAGAAACCCCCGAGGGAGAGGGCGGTCGGGGGCGGGAGGGGGATGTGCGGGCGGACCTGCGCGGTGACCGGATGGTGGGAATCCCGCCGAGCCTGTTGACAACTGCCGCCCTCTGCGCTGAGAGTGGAGCTGTTCATTTGAAAGACCCTTTCGAAAAGGGCTTTTGTAACCATCGTGTTTCAGCTTCGACACCGGGAGGGGCCATGGTCAGCAGCGATCAGGAGGCCAAGCGCGCCAGGGCCGACGTCGTCCTCGCGGCGCTGCGCCACACGAGCCCCGCCACCGTCCGGGACCTCGTCACGAAGACCGGTTTCTCCCGCCCGACCGTCATCTCCCTGCTGGGCGCCCTCGAATCGCACGGCGTCGTCCGCCAGTCGCAGGGCGGTGCCGGGAACGCCGTCGGACGCCCCGCGGCCAGCTGGGAGATCGAGCCCGCGGCGGGCATCATCGTCGCCGCCGACGTCCTGGTGAGCTCGGCCCTGGTGGTCGTCGCCTCCATCCACGGCGGGATCCTGTCCGCCAGGACCGTTGCGATCCACTCCCAGCAGCGCGAGGCACGGCTGGCGGAGGTGAGCGAGATGATCGCCGAAGCGGCGGGCCGCCAGGCCCCCGGTCACGGCGCCCTGCGCCAGATCGCCATCTCCACCACCGGCGTCATCGACGGCGACGGCGTCATCCAGCGCAGCGACCTCGTCCCGCAGTGGAACGGCCTGCCGCTGGCCGCCGAGATCTCCTCTCGGCTGGGGGTCCCCGTCGCCGTCGACAACGACATCAACATGGCGGCCCTCGGCGAGTTCTCCGCCAGACGCCAGGCCGGGTCCATCGCCCCCGACGCCGACCTGCTCATGGTGCAGATGACCCGCGGCTTCAACACCGGCCTGGTGCTGGGTGGGCGGGTCCACCACGGCCGGCAGTGGAACGCCGGCGAGGTGAGCGACATCCTCGGCCAGCCCCTCGACAAGTTCGACAGCCCCACCGACGAGTGGGTCGAGAGCGCGGCTGTGGCCATCGGCTCGGTGGCCGCCGTCATCGATCCGGATCTCATCGTCATCACGGGCCCGACCCCGGCCTCCCTGCTGGCCATCCGCCGTGTCGTCGCCCGGCTTATCAGCAACCGCCCGGTCGGCGCCCCGCCGCTTCCCGCGGAGGTCTCCGGGCTCGGCTGGGCCGCCTCGGTCTCGGGTGCCCTGGCCGTCGCCCTGCACACCGCCGCCGGCACCCTCCTGGGCATTCCGGACCCTCGGCCGGTGCCTTTCCGGAATTTCGATCTCGTCACAGCAGAACTTGAGAAAGGACCTCACTCCACAATGACGACCACCGTCCCCTCGCAGCTTCGCACCGACACCCTCAGAGTGGGGGTCGTCGGGGTCGGCGCCCGGGCCAGCCTCGCTCTGAACTCCGAACTCGAGGAGAACAACGGCGCGATCACCGCCGTCGCCGAGCCCCACCACCTGGCCCGCGAGCGGGTCGTCTCCCGGCTCAAGAAGGACCCCGACGAGATCTCCATCAGCCCCGACGTCGACGGGCTCATCAAGGCCGGGGTCGACGTCGCCTTCGTCACCTCTCCGGACGACACTCACGCCGACGCCACCTGCGCGCTGCTGGAGGCCGGCATCCCGGTCTATCTGGAGAAGCCGCTGGCCATCACCCTCGACTCGGCCACCCGCGTCCTGACCACCGCCTACGAAACCGGCACCAAGCTCTACGTCGGCCACAACATGCGCCACATGAACGTCGTCCGCTCGATGCGCGACCTCATCCGCACCGGGCGGATCGGCGAGGTCAAGGCCATCTGGTGCCGCCACTTCGTCGGCAACGGCGGCGACTACTACTTCAAGGACTGGCACGCCACCCGCGAGCACGGCACCGGCCTCCTGCTCCAGAAGGCGGCCCACGACATCGACGTCATGCACTGGTTCGCCGACTCCCACACCACAGACGTCGTGGCCATGGGCGGCCAGACCCTCTACAACCAGGTCTCCGACCGCCGCGACAACACCGACGACCTGATGGTCGACTGGTTCTCCCACGACAACTGGCCCCCGCTCACCCAGAAGGGGCTCAACCCGGTCATCGACGTCGAGGACCTCTCGATGATGCTCATGAGGATGGAGTCCGGCGTCTTCGCCTCCTACGAGCAGTGCCACTACACCCCCGACTACTGGCGCAACTACACCGTCATCGGCACCGAGGGCCGCATCGAGAACTTCGGTGACGGCGAGGGCGGGCTCATCCGGCTGTGGAACCACCGCACCGAGTACAGCGCCGAGGGGGACGAGCAGTTCCCGATCCTCGGGGACGCCAACGGCCACGGGGACGCCGACGTGCTCACCGTCACCGAGTTCATCCGGTTCGTTCGCAGCGGCGCCCGCACCGACACCTCCCCCCTGGGCGCCTGGTATGCGGTCGCGGCCGGTATCCAGGCCACAGACTCGCTGCGGCACGGTTCGACGCCGCGGCAGATCCCGTCGCTCCCTGGCGAGATCGTCACGTATTTCCTCAACGATCAGGTCAAGTGACCTCGGGAAAGCAAGGAGAAGACCATGAAGAGGCGTAGTTTCCTCACCGGAGCGGCAGCGCTCGCCGCAATGGCCGTGGCCGGATGCGGGTCGAAGGAGAGCGGGTCGCCCTCGGCGGCCGCATCCATCGACGCGAACACCTCCGCCACCCTGACCCTGGCGTACTGGGACAAGAACCAGACCCCGACCGTCCAGGCCAACATCAAGAGCTTCAACGCGAAGTACCCGAAGATCAAGATCCAGACGAATCTGACGGCCTACGCGGACTACTGGACCAAGATGAAGACCCAGGCGCAGGGCGGGGAACTGCCCGACGTCATGTGGATGAACGGCCCGAACATCCAGCTCTACGCCTCCAACAACATGCTCGAGCCGCTCGACTCGATCACCTCCCAGGGCGTCGACTGGAAGAACTACCCCGACGCCCTGGTGACGCTCTACACCTACGACGGCAAGCACTACGGCGTCCCGAAGGACTACGACACCATCGGCGTCTTCTACAACAAGGACCTGTTCAAGCAGGCGGGGGTGGAGGAGCCCAAGGCCGACTGGACCTGGGACGACTTCCACGACAAGGCCAAGAAGATCTCCGACTGGGGCAAGTCGAAGGGCATCTACGGCTGCGCCACCACCATCAACGGCGACGGACAGGGCACCTACTACAACACGATCGCCCAGGCCGGCGGCTACGTCATCAAGGACGGCAAGTCCGGCTACGACGACCCGAAGTCCATCGAGGGTCTGCAGTGTTGGGCCGACTGGATCAAGGACGGCTCGGTGGCCTCCGCCAAGATCGTCACCGACACCAAGCCCGACGTCATGTTCGAGAACGGCAAATCCGCCATGTTCTGGTCCGGGGACTGGATGGCCTCTCAGCTGGCCGCCGACCTCAAGGGCAAGGAGGACAAGTTCGGGGTCATCGACCTGCCCAAGAAGGAGAAGAAGGGCACCATCATTCACGGCCTGGCGTGGGCCGTCTCCCAGAAGTCGAAGAACAAGGCCGCAGCCATCGCGCTGGCCGCCCACATGAGCTCCAAGGAGGCCCATGAGGTGGAGGCCAAGAACGGCACCGCCATCCCGGCCTTCAATGACACCCAGGACGCCTGGGTGAAGGCCTTCCCGAAGTGGAACATGCAGCTGTTCATCGACGCCGCCAATGACTACGCGGTCACCTACCCGGTGAGCAAGAACACCGACGTCTGGGCCAACAAGGAGGCCGACATCCTGGTGCCGGCCTTCGACGGCTCGACGACCGTCAAGGCCGCGGCCAAGCAGATGGCCGACTTCATGAACGCTGAGCTGGCCAAGGAGAAGTGATGTCCGAAGCTGGTGCGCGGGGCGCCACCGCCCCGCGCCCCGGCTCCGCCAGCCCGAAGGGCCGGCGCCGCCGGGGCTCTCCCACAAGCGTCGGAGCCTGGCCCGTCGCCTTCATCGGCCTGCTCATGCTGGGCGTCGCGGTCTTCTACTACTGGCCCATCGTGAAGAACATCATCACGTCCTTCCAGCAGACCAACGCCTTCGGCGGCGACCCCCAGTTCGTCGGCCTTGACAACTACAAGTCCCTGTTCGCCGAGCCCGAGATCGGCTCGGCGATCGGCAACACCCTGCTGTACACGCTGATCCTGCTCATCGGGGTGCCGCTGTCGGTGGCCATCGCCTCGATGGTGGAGCTGCCCGGGCTGCGCGGCAAGAGCGTGTACCGGATGATCTACTTCCTGCCCTACCTGGCCATGCCGATGGCCGTGGCCCAGGTGTGGAAGGTGCTCTACAACGGCAACTTCGGACTCATCAACCAGTTCCTGAGAGTCGTCGGCGTCGACGACCCGCCGTACTGGATCGTCACCCCCGGATTCGCGATCGTCATCCTGCTCTTCGTGGCGATCGTCACGGTGATCCAGTTCATCGGCCAGAAGAAGTGGGTGAACTATGTCTGACTCGATGATCCAGACCCCGGGCGCCTCGGCCTCCGGTGTGCGCACGCCACTGGTGAGCACCGACGTCACCGGCGAGTACACCCGCGACGAGATCGCCCGGATGGCGAAGAAGCAGGGACACGTCTCGCAGAAGCGCTACCTGCCGGTCCACATCCTGCTGATCCTCGGCGGGATCGTGATGGTCTTCCCGTTCGTCTACCAGATCCTCATGTCGCTCTCGACGAATGCGCAGATCCAGGCGGTGCCGCCGAAACTCATCCCGGAGCACTGGAAGTGGAGCAACTACTCCGACGTCTTCGCGAAGCTGCCCTTCCTGCACCAGTTCTGGGTGTCGATCGAGATCACCGTGCTGAGGACTGTCGTCCAGCTGCTGCTGTGCTCGATGGCCGGCTACGCCTTCGCCCGGATGCGGTTCAAGGGTCGCGGTCTGCTCTTCGGTCTGCTGCTGGCCATCCTCATGGTGCCCGGCCAGTCCTACCTCATCGGCCAGTACCAGGTGGTTCAGAATCTGGGCCTGCTGGAGACGCCGTGGGGCATCGTGCTGCCCGGGTTCTTCTCGGCCTTCGGCGTCTTCCTCATGAGGCAGGCCTTCATGAGCCTGCCCATGGAACTGGAGGAGGCCGCCCGGCTGGACGGCTGCAACCCGTGGCAGACCTTCTGGAGGGTGATGTTCCCGTTGGTCAACCCGAGCCTCTTCGCGGTGATGATCACCACCGTGCTGTGGTCCTGGAACGACCTGCTGTGGCCGCTGATCGTCACCACCCGTGAGGAGTCGATGCCGCTGAGCGTCGGCATCGCCACCCTGGCCGGCCAGCATTCCACCGACTACGCCCTCATGATGGCGGCCTCGACGATGGCGATGGCACCCATCTTCATCCTCTTCTTCTCCATGCAGAAGAGGGTCATCGAGGGTCTGGCGACCTCCGGCATCAAGGGCTGAGGCCCAGGAGCCGGCCCAGGGCTCACCGGCACGCTTCCACACATCGGCCGGTGAGGCGGCGGCCCCGGCGGCATACTGTGCCGTACGGGGCCGCCGTCGTCGTCGGCCCTGTACGTGGAGGTACACATGAAGGCTCTGGTGAAGACCCGTCCCGCCCCGGGGCTGGAACTCATCGACGTCCCGGACCCGGTGGCCGGGCCCAATCAGGTCGTGGTCGAGGTGATGCGCACCGGAATCTGCGGCACCGACGTCCACATCGACCGGTGGGACGGCTGGGCCCGGCGCAACGTCGAGGCCCCCAGGATCGTCGGACACGAGTTCTGCGGGCGGATCGTCGAGCTCGGCTCGGAGGTCGACGATCTGAGGATCGGCCAGTTCGTCTCCGGCGAGGGCCACTATGTGTGCGGACGCTGCCGGGCCTGCCTGGCCGGCAAGCGTCACCTGTGCCGCAACACCCGGGGCATCGGGTACGCCGTCGATGGCGCCTACTGCCAGTACTTCGCGATGCCGGCGGCCAACGTGTGGGTGCACCATATCCGGGGCCTGGACCCCGACGTCGCGGCCATCTTCGACCCCTTCGGCAATGCGGTGCACACCGCCCTCCAGTTCCCCTGCCTGGCTGAGGACGTCCTCGTCTCGGGGGCCGGGCCGATCGGCATCATGGCCGCCCTGGTGGCCCAGTTCCAGGGAGCCCGCAACGTCGTCGTCACCGATCTGTCGGACGACCGGCTCGCCCTGGCCCGCAAGCTCGGTCTTCACAACACCGTCAATGTGGGCCGGCAGAGCCTTCCCGAGGTGTGGGACTCCTTCGACATGAAGGAGGGATTCGACATCGGACTGGAGATGTCGGGATCGGGGGCGGCGCTCACCTCGATGATCGACAACATGGCCCACGGCGGTCGGATCGCGCTGCTGGGCACTCCCACCGCACCCACCGAGGTGGACTTCTCGAAGATCATCTTCTCGATGCTCACCCTCCAGGGCGTGACCGGCCGGCAGATCTTCGAGACCTGGTACGCCATGTCCTCCCTGTTGCGTTCCGGCCTGGACATCTCCCCGGTGATCACCGACCGGCTGCCCGTCACCGAGTTCCGGCGGGCCTTCGACATCGCTGGCGACGGACACTCCGGAAAAGTCGTCATGAACTGGGAAGGACTGGCCTGAGGGCCGGAAAGGACACGCCATGTACGGTGCGATGAAGAACGACCTGGCAAGCAGGATCGCCGGGCTCAGGCAGGAGGGCCTCTACAAGGCCGAGGCGGCGCTGACCAGCCCTCAGGCCGCGGCCATCACGGTGGCCGGCGGGCGGCGGGTGATCAACCTGTGCGCCAACAACTACCTCGGCCTGGCGGACTCCCCGGTGCTCATCGCCGCGGCGAAGAAGGCCCTCGAGGAGTGGGGCTTCGGGATGGCCTCGGTGAGGTTCATCTGCGGCACCCAGACCCTCCACCAGAGGCTGGAACGGGCCATCACCGAGTTCCTCCACCCCGGGGACCCCGACGACTGGGACACCATCCTCTACTCGTCGTGCTTCGACGCCAATGGAGGCCTTTTCGAGGTGCTCTTCGGCGAGGAGGACGCCATCATCTCCGACGAGCTCAACCACGCCTCGATCATCGACGGCGTGCGGCTGTCCAAGGCCCGCCGGCTGCGTTACCACAACCAGGACATGGCCGATCTGGAGGTGCAGCTGAAACTCGCCCAGAAGCGCCGCTACAAGGTGGTGGCGACCGACGGGGTGTTCTCGATGGACGGATTCGTCGCCCCGCTGCCGCAGATCTGCGACCTGGCCGAGAGCTACGGCGCGATGGTGATGGTCGACGACTCCCATGCGGTGGGCTTCGTCGGCGACACCGGTGCCGGGACGCCGCAGAGGTGGGGCGTGCAGTCGCGCGTCGACATCGTCACCGGCACTCTCGGCAAGGCCCTGGGCGGCGCGTCGGGCGGCTACACCTGCTCCCACAAGGAGGTGGTGGAGATGCTGCGCCAGAACTCGCGGCCCTACCTGTTCTCCAACTCCCTGGCACCCTCCATCGCCGCTGCGGCCCTGGCGGCACTCGACCTGCTGCGCTCCTCGGGGGACCTTCGGGAGCGCCTCGCCGAGAACACGTCCTACTTCCGGTCCGAGATGGCCGCACGCGGCTTCGAGATCCCCGAGTCCGACCACCCCATCTGCCCGGTGATGATCGGTGACGCCGTGAAGGCCTCCAGGATGGCCGACGCCATGCTGGCCCGTGGCATCTACGTGCGGGCGTTCTCCTACCCGGTGGTCCCCAAAGGCAAGGCGCGCATCCGCACCCAGATGTCGGCCTCGCTCACCCGCGAGCAGATCGACCGGGCGATCACCGCCTTCGAGGAGGCGCGCGCCGAGGTCTGCTGATCATCGCACGGCGAACATCGCCCTGACTTGCCCCTGAACACTCGGTGACGGAGGTGCCGGGACAGCGGACCTGTGACTGGCTGTGGGTATTCTCGGGCCCATGGCTCGACCCTCCGACGCGCAGTCGCCGGCCTCCTCCGAGGCCTCCGGCGGCACCGCTGACGACCCCCAGGACGCAGCGATGACCGACTCCGGTGCACCCGGGGACGGCCAGGAGCCCCGGCGTCCCGGCGCCGAGGAGGAGACCCCCTGGTGGCAGGACGAGGGCATGCCCTGGCACAGCAAGCCCGGCAAGGCCGACTACTGGTGCCTGGGATGGATCGGGTTCCTGGGGATCTTCTCCCTGGCGATGCTGCCGCTCAAGGGATGGCTTCTCGGCCTGGACCCGCCGGTCATGATGGGGATCAGCGGGTCGCGGATCGGCGCCGCCGCGACCGGGGCGCTCGCCGAAGCCGGGAAGGCCCCGTTCTGGTGGGCCTGGCTGCTGCTGGGCTCGGTGATGTCGATCAAACTGGACTGGGTCTACTGGTGGGCCGGCAAACTGTGGGGCCGCGGGATCATCGAGGTCTGGGCGGGCAGCTCGGCGCGGGCCAGGAAGCGCTACGACCGCGCCGAGAGGTGGGCCGGCAAGCTCGGCTGGCTCGGAATCATCGTCGCCTACGTGCCGATCCCGCTGCCCATCATGCCGGTGGTCTTCGTGCTCACAGGTGCTTCGAGGATGCCGCTCAAGTGGTTCCTCGCCCTGGACTTCATCGCCGCGACGCTGTGGAACGGAGGGTTCATCGCGGCCGGGTGGCTGATCGGCGCCCCGATCGTCGACGTCCTGCACCAGTACAACAGGATCGTCAGCTACGTGACCGTCGCCCTGTGCCTCATCGTCATCGTCCCGATCTTCTTCCGCAGCTCGAAGAAGGACGGCGCGGCGAAGAAGTGAGCCTCAGCGCTCGAGCGCCGTGTGGTAGGCCCGCTCGGCCTTCGCGCTGAAGGCCACCAGCAGGATCCTCGTGACGACGTCGGGCCTGGCCCCGGTGCAGGCCTCGACGGCGACGCGGGCGGCCCGGTCCAGCGGGTAGCCGAAGGCCCCTGCCGAGATGGTGGGGAAGGCGATGCTGGTGGCGCCGATCTCGTCGGCCACCTTGATGCTGTTGACGTAGCAGGAGGCCAGCAGGCCGTCCTGGGCCCCCGAGTTGTCCCAGACCGGCCCGACGGTATGGATCACCCATCTCGCCTGCAGGTTCCCCGCCGAGGTCGCCACGGCCGCGCCGGTGGGCAGGCCGCTCCGGTACCGGGTCTGGCGGATCGTGCGGCATTCCTGATCGAGCACCGGGCCCGCCGCCCGGTGGATGGCGCCGTCGACCCCTCCGCCACCGGCCAGCGCAGAGTTCGCGGCGTTGACGACGGCGTCGACGGTCAGTGTCGTGATATCTGCCTGGATGATCTCCACAGTGGCCATGCGGCATTCTCTCGCATCGGCGCGGAACGTGCACCGGGATGGTGGCGGCCATGACATCTGTCACCCCGGATCCGTGACATCGGGGGATGGCTGCCCGGGCGTCTCTCACCGGAGCATGGATGCATGAGAAACGCCACCACCACACCAGTCAGAATCACCACGGACCCACCTGCGATCAGGGCCGACGATCTGGTGAAGACCTTCCGCCGGCCCGGCTCCCAGGATCGCCTCGTCGCCGTCGACCACGTCTCCTTCTCGATCCCCGCCGGGCAGCTGGTGGCCTTCCTGGGCCCCAACGGCGCCGGGAAGTCGACGTCGATCGACATGCTGCTGGGCCTCATCCGCCCCGACTCCGGCCGGGTGCAGGTGCTCGGCGGGGACCCGGGCCGTGCCGCTCGGGGCGGTCGCCTCGCCGCGGTGCACCAGATCGGCGGCCTGCTTCCCGACTTCACCGTCGCCGAGACGATGCGCGCCATCGCCGCGATCCACGGCGTCGGCCATCGGGTGGACGCCCTGCTCGAACGCTGGGACCTGACGGACTGCGCCTCGACGAGGGTGCGCAAATGCTCCGGCGGCCAGCAGCAGCGCCTGCGGTTCGCCCTGGCGATGCTGCCCTCCCCGCAGATCCTCATTCTCGACGAGCCCACCGCCGGCCTCGACGTCGACGCCCGTCGCCAGTTCTGGCGGATCATGCGCGCCGAGTCCAGCAAGGGCGTCACGATCCTCTTCGCCACCCACTACATCGAGGAGGCCGACACCTTCGCCGACCGGGTGGTTCTGCTCGACCGGGGACGCATCGTCGCCGACGGCACGGTCTCCGCGGTACGTGGCAGCTCCACCCTCGAGGACGCCTTCCTCAGGCTCACCGGAAAGACCGGCGTCGCCGACACCGATTCACAGGAGTTCGCATCATGACTCTCACCTACACACTCCTCGACGTCCGAAGGATGGTTCGCAATCCCGGCATCCTCATCTTCGCGGTGGCCATGCCGGCCGCCTTCTACGCGATGTTCGGGGCGCTGCAGAGCTACTCGGACATCGCCGTGTTCCATGGCAATGTCTCGGCGATGATCATGACCTCGATCGCCGCGTACGGGGCTGTCATCGCCGCCTCCTCGCTGGGTGCCGACGCCGCCCTGGAACAGGACCGCGGCTGGGGCCGGCAGCTGGCCATCACCCCGATGACGCCGGCCCGCTATCTGCTGACGAAGGTGGTGGCGATCCAGCTCGTGGCACTGATGCCGGTGGCCGCCGTCTTCGCCCTGGCGGCGGTCCTCGGCGCCCGTATCGACGGCATCGGCTGGCTGTGGGCCTTCCTGCTGTGCTGGTTGTGCTGCGTCCCGTTCACGATCTTCGGGCTGGGCATGGCCCAGCTCATCCGCACGGAGACCGCCGGGGCCATCACCTCCTTCTGCGTCATCGGCTTCGCCTTCCTCGGCAACATGCTCGTGCCGCTGTCCGGGACGATGCTGACGCTGTCGCCCTACACCCCGTTGTTCGGCATCAACCAGCTGGCTCGCTACCCGGTGATGGGCAACTGGGAGGTGACCGGGGGCGAACCGGTCGAGTTCAACATCTGGGTCGTGGTGGTCAATCTGGGTGCGTGGACAGCACTGTTCACCCTCGGTGCTCTGCTGGCCTCCCGCCGTGGCCAGGAGCGGTGACCGGGCCGGCGGGCATGATCGGTGATCGAGGAGGTGAGCCGAATGCACGGTGGCATTGAGCGGGCTCGCATTGGCGGGCGTGCACGGCCCGCCCGCGCCGTCGGACGGACGCCGGCGCCGATGCTGGTCGCCGCGGGCATCTGGCTCGGGTTCGCGGTCTTCCCGATCGTGGCCGTCATCTTCGACGAGTCCCTCTCGGCCACCGCGAGGACTCTCAGCCTGGTCGCCATCGGGCTCTTCATCGCCTGCTATCTGGTGGCCTTCTGGACCAATGGCGACGCCATGGGGCTGTGGCTGGTCCGGCGCAGGGTGAGGCCGAGGTCCTGGGTGTGGCTGGGGATCCTCGTCTGTCTGGTGGTGCTGCTGGCGGTGTGGAGCGGTGCCCCGGCGCTGACGATGTCGTGCTACGTGGTGGCCTACGCCGTCTTCCTGATGCCCGGCTGGACGGTCGGCGTCCTGACCGGAACCGCCGTCGTGGCCGTGATCACCGCCCTGCTGAGGGGAGCCATGGAGGGCGTGGAGGCGTTGCCTCTGATCGGGATGGCCCTGGTGCTCGTCTTCGGGTTCGTGGCCCGCAGCGAGACCCGGCGGGACATCGAGTCCGCCAGGGCACGCGACGCCGCGGCCCGGCTGGGGGAGCGGGAGCGGATCGCCTCCGACGTCCACGACCTGCTGGGCCAGTCGCTGACCGTGATGGCGATGAAGGCCGAACTGGTCGAGCGACTGGTCGAGGCCGACCCGCAGGCAGCCAGGGCTCAGGCCCGGGAACTGCACGACATGTCGCGGGAGTCCCTCTCCCAGATCCGGGCCCTGGTGGGAGGGCTTCAGGGCCACGGGGTGGACGGCCGGCTGGCCGAGGCCCGGGTGGCGCTTCGGGCCGCCGGAATCGACCTCGTCGTCCACGACACCCGCGCAACACGGCCCCCGGACGCCGAGCCCGACCCCTTCGATGTGGTGCGCGGATGGGTGCTGCGCGAATCGGTGACCAATGTCATCCGGCATTCCGGGGCTGCCACCTGCACCATCGACGTCGCCGATGAGCGGCTGCGGATCGCCGACGACGGCGTCGGCATGCAGGACGCCGCGGAGGGGGAGGGCCGGGCCGGGATGCGGCGTCGTGTGGAGGCGGCCGGAGGGGAGTTCTGGGCCGGCCCGGGCGCCGACGGGAGGGGAGTGGCCGTCGTGGTGACAGGATGACGCCATGACCATCCGGCTGGCGATCGCCGACGATCAGGCCTTGGTGCGCGGCGCGCTGAGGGCCCTGCTCGCCGGCGAGCCCGACCTCGACGTCGTCGCCGAGTGCGGCCGCGGGGACGAGGTGGTGGCCATGGTGGCCGAGGCCCGCCCCGACGTCTGCCTGCTGGACATCGAGATGCCGGGTCTGGACGGGATCACCGTCGCCGAGCAGCTCGCCGAGTCCTGTCCCGGATGCCGGGTGCTGGTGGTGACCACCTTCGGGCGGCCGGGCTACCTGCGACGGGCCATGGACGCCGGGGTGGCCGGGTTCATCGTCAAGGACACGCCTGCATCCGAGCTGGCCGACGCCGTGCGGAAGGTGCACGCCGGAGGCCGGGTGATCGATCCCGAGCTGGCCGCTGAGTCCCTGGTCGAGGGACACAATCCGTTGACTGAGCGGGAGCAGGAGATCCTCCGGCTGGCCGAGGAGGGCTCCTCCATCATGGTCATCGCCGAGCAGTTGAGCCTGTCGGCCGGGACGGTGCGCAACCACGTCTCCTCAGCGATCGCCAAGACTCACAGTGGCAACCGGGCCGAGGCGGCCCGAAATGCCCGAGAACTGGGCTGGCTCTAGCGGGGGTGACGGCGGCGGTCAGACGCCGCGCAGCGACAGCGCCGGCGCCCGATCGCCTCTGATGGCGGCCACCATGTCGACGACCCGTCGGGTCGCAGCGATGTCGTGGGCGCGGACGATGGTGGCTCCCAGCCAGACCGAGACCGCCACGGTGGCCAGGGTTCCCTCAAGCCGGTCGTCGACGGGCAGATCCAGGGTCTCCCCGACGAAGTCCTTGCGGGAGGCGGCCACCAGCACCGGATGGCCGAGCGCCACGAACCGGTCGGTGGCGCGCACGCAGGCCAGGGAGTCGGCGGTGGTCTTGCCGAAATCCAGAGTGGGGTCGACGATGATCCGCTCGGAGGGGGTGCCGGCCGCCTCGTCCCGGGCGGCCGCCGCGGCGAGTTGGGTCAGGGCGTCGGCCACCACGCCGTTGTCGTAGTGGACATGATGCGGGTCGGTGCGGGGAGGCAGACCTCCGGTGTGGGAGACGACGTGGCCGGTCCCGAGCTGAGCGGCCACCCCGACGAGCTCGGGGTCGGCCCCGGCCCAGGTGTCGTTGATGACGTCGACCAGGCCGGAGCAGGTGCGGGCCACCTCGGAGCGCCAGGTGTCGAGGCTCAGCAGGATCTCGGGGTGGTGACGGCGGGCCTCCTCGAGGAAGGGCCTCACCCGGTCGATCTCCTCATCCGGGCTCACCTCGGGGCCGTCCTGGCCTGCGCGGACCCCGCCGACGTCGACGATGTCCGCGCCCTGGGCGACGACCTCGTCGAGGCGTCGCAGGGCGTCGTCGAGGGTGTGCCGGGCGGGGGAGTAGAAGGAGTCGGGGGTGCGGTTGATGACGGCCATCACAGCGGGGTGCGACGCGTCGAAGCGCTGGCCGCGCAGGAGCAGCGGGGCCGGTGAGGGGAGTACGGAGCCTGACACGGTGGTCAGGCTACCTGCGCCGGATCGGCGTCCCGGGTGATGATCTCGCCGTTTCCCAGGACGAGGTCGAAGTCGCACTCGCGGTGGCTGCGGCCGTCGAGCAGGGCCAGGAGCACCCGCAGGGTGTCGCCGTGGGAGACGATGACGGCCCGGGCGGGGGAGTGGCCGCCGTCGGCGATGGCCAGATCGGCGAGGAACGAGCGCAGCCGTGCGGCGACGTCGGCCAGGGACTCGCCCCCTCCCCAGCGCACGTCGGCGATGTCGACGCCCTCGGGTGCGGGTTCGGGAGTGAGCTGCTCGGGAAGGAGGCCCTCCATCCGGCCCAAGTCCTGCTCGCGGAGCCTCGGGTCGGGGATGGGAAGGACGTCGAGGGCGTCAGCGATGGGGGAGGCGGTCTGAAGGGCGCGATCCTGGTCTGAGGAGTACACGGGGGTCGACGCCGGCACCAGGGCGGCGACCCTGCTCACGGCGGTGTCGGCCTGGCGGCGTCCCAGCGGGCTGAGAGGCACATCCATCCGCTGGCCCTGGAGGCGATGCTCGAGGTTCCAGGTGGACTGGCCGTGGCGCACCAGGACGAAGAAGGTCACGGCGAGAGCCTATCGGTGGCGTCCTGGTGCGCATCTCCGCCGAACCGGCGCCAGAGGATCGGTGATGTCGGAGAGGATCACCCCCCAAGGCCAGGACGGTGCCGACTCGGCGCCGCGACGCGAGCAGCGCGATAGTGAGCGGATCGAGAAGGGTGAGCGAGACCCAGTAGATGCGCAGCCCCGTGGGGAACTGCGCGTAGGTGTTCAGGCCACCGATCGCCAGATCGACGATGTGGGAGCCGGTGCCGACGAGGAAGCCGGTGATCCCGACAGAGAGGATGATTCTTCCGCGTCGCACAGCGCCGTCACACTCCGAGGTTGAACGTCCTTCGTGGCGTCTGGCAGGGCGAACGGATACATCAGCGTGATGTGAGCCGATATGCCGTCCTTGCAGGCGGCGTCGTGCCGCTGCCGCCATGGAGCGACGACGGGGTCGGCCGCGGGCATCCTGAACAGCAGCAGGGCCTCGCGCGGGGCGGTCCGCGGGACGCTCGCCTGAATCATGGGACCAGAGTAGTGAGCGCCATCGCAGTTCGGAGGAGGGCGATACGGGATGAGTTCTGCCATATTTCCGCCGCCACATGGATTATCCGGTCGGCGGTGGACACATGGCAGTTCTCGCGACGACGGCTCACTTGATCTCGCGCCGGATGCTCAGCACGGTGCCTGCCACCGCCGGGATGACGATCCAGATCCCGGCCGAGACGGCCACCCGCGCCCAGGCCTCCCCGGTCATGGCGCCGGAGGCCAGCAGGGACATGTTGTTCGCCGAGGCCCACTGCATGGCGGTGGCCAGTCCCGGGATGAGGGCCAGAGTCGACGTCATCAGCGGCTGGGCCATGTAGACGACGATCGAGACGGCGGCGCTGCCGAAGAGCATCGCCAGGGTCAGGCCCATCGCCACAGTCAGCACGGTGGAAGCCAGATCCCCCGCCGTCGCGGCCCAGTCGACCTGCCAGGACACGGGGGCGCCGGCATGCATGGCGCCGCCCAGCAGCGCCGACAGCGCGGTCAGGCCGCGGCATCCCAGCCAGAACACCACGGTGGTGGCGATGACGACGATCGCCTTGGCCGCCATCACCCTGCCGCGGCGGGGCTCCATGGTGAATGTGGTCAGGGCCGACCGGGTGCTCCACTCGGAGGTCACCAGGAGGATGGCCAGCACCGGCAGCAGCATCGTCGGGACGAATGAGATGAGTGCGTCGCCGGTGGTCCAGTCGCCCAGCATGCCGGCCAGCTCGTCCCACAGGGCGGCGGTCGTGATGGTTCCGGCGACGGCTCCCAGGGCGATGACGATCAGCAGCCAGAACCCGGAACGGGTGTCGGTGAGTTTACGGAACTCCGCCCTGACAAGGCGGATCAGTGGGACGGACGGCGGCTGGTCAGCGACTGGGCGGGAGGATGCCAATCCTGCCCGGATGGAACTCGCCTGGTCTGAATCCGTCTGTCGGGAAATCGTGGTGCTGGGCATGGAACGCTCCTGATGAGAGTCGTGGATGGAAGGGGAAGTGCCCGGTGCCGGCGTCACCGTCGGGTCACGGCGTCGGTGCGCGACAGGTAGAGCTCCTCGAGGCTGCGCTCCCCGTCGAGCAGCTCCTCGGTGGCACCCGAGGAGATCACCCGGCCGTCACCGATCAGGACGAGGGTGTCGGCGACCTGCTCCACCTCGTGGAGCAGATGGGAGCTCAGCAGGATCGTGTCGCCGCGATCGGCCAGACGGCGAAGCAGGTCGCGCATCCAGCGGATCCCCTCGGGATCCAGGCCGTTGGTGGGTTCGTCGAGGATCAGCACCCGCGGGTCGCCGAGCAGCGCCGTCGCGATGCCCAGCCTCTGCTGCATGCCCAGCGAGTAGGTGCGCACCCGCGCCCTGGCCTCGGCGCTGGTGAGGCCCACCTGCTCCAGAACGGAGTCCACACGGCCGGCGTCAAGACCCTGGACCAGGGAAGCGATGCGCAGCGTCTCCCGTCCGGTGCGGCCCGGGTGCTGGGCGGTGGCGTCGAGCATGATGCCGACCTGCCGGCCGGGATTCGGCAGGTGACGGTAGTTCGAACCGAGCACCGTGGCGGACCCCGACGTCGGGGTGGTGAGGCCCACCAGGCAGCGCATCGTGGTGGACTTCCCGGCCCCGTTGGGGCCCAGGAATCCGCACACCTGGCCGGGTTCGACGGTGAATGAGACGTCGTCGACAGCGGTGACCGGTCCGTAGCGTCGGGTGAGATGTGAGACGTTGATCATGGCGCCCAGCGTGCGCGGGCCACCCGGGAGGACGGCAAGGTCCACGGGTAGCCGGATTGATCGACCATCGGACGAGGACTCAATACCTTCGGACCGTCCCCGGGAGCCCGGCGCTTCCTACAGTGGGTCGCGTGAGCGCCGCATCCCCGGCCGAGACCGGCCACTATCCGCCACCGGAGCTGACGGGGTGGCAGCAGACCTGGCGGTGGGGGCTGTGCATTCTGAGTGCGATCGTGCTGATGATCACCAACACGGCTCATACCGCTGTGGTGCCGCTGGTGGCCGATCTCGCCGGGGGCGTCGTCTCCCTGGTCCTGGTCGGATTCCGGAGACGGCACCCGCTGCTGATCTGCGTCGTGCTGAGCGTCATCGCGGCCGTCTCGCTGAGCGCCGCGCCAGCCGCGGGATGGGCGGCGGTGAGCCTGTGCACCCGGCGCCGATGGCGCGAGATCGTGACCGCCACCCTGCTGTCACTGGGATTCGCTCTGGCCGGAAGCGCATGGACCGGAGATCTGGTGGGCGCTCTGAGGCCGCTGCCCGGCATGTCCGGGGCCGCCTACCTCACCTACCTCGGCGTTTTCGGCGGAGGCGTTCTGGCGATCATCGGGTCGGGGATCGCCCTGGGAATGTACGTCGGGGCCCGGCGCGATCTCGTCGCATCCTTGGCCGAGCGGGCCGCCACCGCGGAGCGGGAGCAGCAGATCCGGGTGCTGGCCGCCCGCTCCGAGGAACGCAACAAGATCGCCCGGGAGATGCATGACGCCCTGGCCCACCAGCTCACCCTGGTGTCCCTGCACGCCGCCGCCCTGGCCTCCCGCGAGGACCTCGCCCCCGAGCAGATCAGGCAGGCGGCCGCGATCATCCGGGAAGGGGCCGGACGCGCACTGGCCGAACTGCGCGGCATCCTCGGCTCGCTGCGCAACACCGAGGAGGTCGACGGAAAGCTTGCCCCGCCCCAGCCCACCCTCGCCGATCTCGCCGGACTCATCGACTCCGTGAGAGCCGCCGGCATGCGGGTCGAACTGCACGAGGACCTGGCCGACGCCGAGAAACTGCCTGCACCGATCGGGCGGAACCTCTACCGGGTCATCGCCGAATGCCTCACCAACGCCGGCAAGCACGCCCCCGGTGCGACGGTGCGGATGGCCCTGACCGGCGAGGAGGGGGAGGGGGTGAGCCTGCGGGTCACCAATTCGGTGCGCGGCGGGGTGCGCGACGTCGTCCCCGGATCGGGTTCGGGACTCATCGGCGCCGATGAGAGAGTCGAGTCCCTGGGTGGCAGGATCGACCACGGGATCAGGGACGGCGAGTTCGTGGTGGAGGTGTGGCTGCCGTGGTGAAGGACGGGACTGACGCCGTCGGGACGGTCGACGTCGCGGTGGTCGACGACGACGCCCTGGTCCGCAGCGGCCTGAGGCTCCTCCTGGAGGGCCCGACGTCGGGCATCCGGATCGTGGGGGAGGCCTCCGACGGCGACGAGGTGCCCGCCATGCTGGCCGACTGCGCCCCGCAGATCGTCCTGATGGACATCCGGATGCCCGGGACCGACGGCATCGAGGCGACCCGGCGTCTGCTGGCCGGCGACAATCCGCCGAAGGTCGTCATGCTCACCACCTTCGACGCCGACGACATGGTGCTGAGGGCCCTGGCCGCCGGAGCCCACGGGTTCCTGCTCAAGGACACCCAACCCGCACGCATGATCGAGATGATCCGCTCGGTGGCCTCGGGGGAGTACACCCTCTCACCGAGCGTGCTGCACTCGGTGATCGCCGCCGCCACCGACGGGATGGCAGATCCCCGGCGGGCCGAGGCCCGGAAGGCCCTCGAGGGGCTCAACGAACGTGAGCACGAGATCGCCGAGTGGGTGGCCGAGGGCCTCTCGAATGCCGAGATCGCCGACCGGATGTACCTGTCGGTGCCCACCATCAAGGCCGCCCTCACCAGGATCCTGGCGAGCCTGGGAATCACCAGTCGGGTGCAGCTGGCGATCCTGGTCCACGACGCCGAGTGACGGCGTTGGTAGGTTTACGGCCATGCCCATCACCCGGAACCGTCGTCGCGGAGCTGCGCTGCTGGCCAGGGGGGTGGGCGTGGGGATCGGCGTCGTCGCCGACCGGATCATCGGCGACCCGCAGCGCAACCACCCCGTCGCCCTCTTCGGCTCGGCCGCCGACGTCCTGGAGACGAGGATCTGGGCCGACTCAGTGCCCCGCGGGGCCCTCTACACCCTCTGCTGCCTGGCCCCACTGGCCACCCTGGGCGCCGGTCTCGAACGCGCCACCGACGGCCGCCCGGTGCTCAAGGCCCTGACCACCGCCGCCACCACCTGGGCCGTGGTCGGAGCCGCATCCCTGGCCCGCGAGGGCGACACCATGGCCGAGAGTCTGTCCTCGGGCGACCTCGACGGCGCCCGCGATCAGCTCTCCCACCTGTGCGGGCGCGATCCCGAGTCCCTCGACGAGCCCGAGCTGGCCCGCGCCACCGTCGAGTCGATGGCCGAGAACACCGCCGACGCCGCCGTCGCCTCCATCTTCTGGGGGGCTGTCGCCGGCATCCCCGGCATGCTCGTCCACCGCGGCGCCAACACCCTGGACGCCATGGTGGGCCACCACAACGAGCGCTTCGAACGCTTCGGCAAGGCGTCGGCCCACCTCGACGACCTCCTCGACCTGCTGCCCGCCCGCATCACCGGCACGCTGGCCGGGCTGCTCGCCCCGATCGTCGGCGGGAACCGCCGTCGCGCCCTGAGCGTGATGGCCCGCGACCACGCCCACCACCCCAGCCCCAACGGCGGTTGGTGCGAGTCCGCCTGGGCCGGGGCGCTCGGTGTCACCCTCGGCGGGCGCAACCTCTACTACGGCAACCGATACGAGGACCGCCCACTGCTGGGCGACGGCCCCCGGCCTGACGCTTCGAAGGTCCACGACGCCGCAACCCTCGTGCTGGCCGTATCGGCGGCCGCGGGAGTCCTGGGAGCTGGGGCCCTGGCCACCGCGGGCCATCTCCGGTTCTACGGCGGCATCATCCCCCGCCGTCGGAAGGGCGACTCATGACAGGCATCCTCATCGCCGGCACCTCCTCGGACGCCGGCAAGTCCCTCATGGTCACCGGCCTGTGCCGGGTCGCGGCCCGCCGGGGCATCGACGTCGCCCCCTACAAGGCGCAGAACATGTCGAACAACTCGATGGTCTGCGCCGACGGCGCCGAGATCGGCCGGGCCCAGTACCTCCAGGCCCACGCCGCCCGCCTGGAGCCGACGTCGGCCATGAACCCGGTGCTGCTCAAACCCGGCACCGACCGCCGCTCCTTCGTCGTGCTGCGCGGCCGGCCCGGCGGCACCCTTGAGGCCGGCGAGTACACCACCGGACGCAGAGCCCTTGCACTGGCCGCATGGGAGGCCTACGACGAACTGGCCGGCGCCCACGACCTGGTGATCTGCGAGGGTGCCGGGTCCCCGGCCGAGATCAATCTGCGGGTCGGCGACTACACCAACATGGGCCTGGCTCTCGCCAAGGACCTGCCCGTCGTCCTGGTGGGAGACATCGACCGCGGCGGGGTGCTCGCCTCCATCTACGGCACTTGGGCGCTGCTCGACGACGCCGACCGCTCCCATCTGGCCGGATACCTCATCAACAAATTCCGCGGCGACGACTCCATCCTCGCCCCGGGCCTGGAGGAGATCACCCGCCGCTCAGGGCTGCCCTGCTTCGGTGTGCTGCCCTATGTGCACGGCGTCTGGCTCGACGGGGAGGACGCCCTGGAGGTCGGCCGCTGGCGCCACGAGGGGGACCGCACCGACGAGCACGCCCTGCGCATCGCCGTCGTGAGATTCCCCAGGATCTCCAACGCCACCGACGTCGACGCCCTGGCCGGGGAGCCCGGCGTCGACGTCCAGGTGACCACCAACCCGGCCACCTGCGCCGCCGCCGACGTCGTCGTCCTGCCCGGATCCCGATCCACCGTCTCCGACCTGGCCTGGATGCGCGAGTCCGGGATCGCCGACGTCATCTCCCGGCGCGCCGCCGAGCACCGCACCGTCGTGGGGATCTGCGGCGGCTACCAGATGCTGTCCGAACTCATCCTGGATCCCGACGGCGAGGAGGCCGCCCCCGGATCGCGGATCGAGGGGCTCGGCCTGCTGCCCGTCGAGGTCGATTTCTCCGCCGCCAAGACACTGGCCCTGTCTCAGGGTTCCTGGAACGGCATCCCGGTCGGCGGCTACGAGATCCACCACGGCAGCTGTGTGGTCACAGGGGATGCCGAACCCTTCCTCGACGGATGCCGCGCAGGATCGGTGTGGGGGACGATGTGGCACGGGGCCTTCGAGTCCGACGCCTTCCGCCGCGCCTGGCTGGAGGCGGCCGCGGCGTCCGCCGGCATCGACTGGCACGCCGACCGCAGCGCGCCGGGCTATGCGGCCCGTCGCGAGCAGATGATCGACACCCTCGCCGACGCCGTCGAGAATCACCTCGACGTCGACGCCCTGTTCGGCCTGGCCCGCTGATCTCACGGCGGTGAGGGTCGCCTCACCGAGGTGTGAGAGAATCGGGCCCGCGTCCATCGACGAGGAATCCGGTGCGAACCCGGAGCGGTCCCGCCACTGTGACCCCGCACGGGGAAGCCAGACACTCGGGTGGAGATATCGGCGCACTGTTGATCGGGCGAGAGACCTGAGGAGGCCGGCATGACCCATGCCACTGACCCTGCACGCACACTGATCGGGGTCGGTGTGGGTCCGGGGGATCCCGAACTGGTCACCCTCAAGGCCGCCCGCATCCTGTCGAGCGCCGACGTCGTGCTCGTGCCGGCCACCGAGAAATCGGCCGAGAGGCCGGGCCGGGCCGAGGCCATCGTCCGCGCCGCCTGCCCGCAGATCGCCGGGCGGATCGAACGCATCCCCTTCTCGATGGCGCAGCGCCGCGGCATCGGCGAGAAGCGCACCGCCTCCTGGAAGGTCTCCGCCGACGCCGCCGTGGCCGCTTTCGAGGCCGGGGCCACCACCGTCGCCCTGGCCACCGTCGGCGACCCGGCGGTCTTCTCCACCTTCAGCTACCTGCGCGGCAACGTCGAACAGCGCCTCCCCGACGTCGAGGTGACCCTGGTCCCCGGCATCACCGCCATGCAGGCGCTGGCCGCGGCGTCGCGTACCCCGCTCGTCGAGGGCCGAGAGGTGCTCGCCCTGGTGCCGGCCACCGTCGGGCCGGAGAAACTCGGCCAGGTGCTCGACGTCGCCGACTCCGTCACCGTCTACAAGGGCGGACGCACCCTCCCCGCGGTTCTCGACCAGATCCGCGAGAGGGGGCGTGACGCCGTCCTGGGCACCGACGTCTCCATGGAGTCCGAGGAGCTCATCGAGCTGGCCGACGTCGCCGAGGGCCGGACGCTGCCGTACTTCTCGACCGTGATGTCGACGCCCGCACGTTCCACGACAGGAGGAAGCCTGTGAGCAAGCCAACAGAGGGCAAGGTGGTCTTCGTGGGGGCCGGGCCCGGCGCCGCCGACCTGGTGAGCGTCCGCGGGGCCCGCGTCATCGAGACCGCCGACATCATCATCTGGGCCTCGAGCCTCGTCCACCCCGACATGGTCGCCCGGCACAAGGACGGTGCCCAACTCATCGACTCGGCGTCCATCCCCCTGGAGGACCTCGAACCCCTCTACACCCGGGCCCGCGACGAGGGCCTGCTGGTCGCGCGGGTGCACACCGGTGACCCGTCGATCTACGGAGCCACCGCCGAGCAGCGCGACCTGTGCCGCCGCGTCGGCATCTCCTTCGAGACGATCCCCGGCATCTCCGCCTTCTCGGCGGCCGCCGCCCGGATGGACGTCGAGATCACCGTCCCCGAGGTCTCCCAGTCCCTGATCCTCACCCGCCTGGAAGGCGGACGCACACCGATGCCGAAGGGGGAGACCATCGCCTCCTTCGCCGCCCACGGCGCCACCATGGCGATCTACCTGTCGGCCGCCCGCAACAAGGCCCTCCAGGACGCCCTCCTGGAGGGCGGCTACGCCCCCGAGACCCCGTGCATCATCGGCCACGCCGTCACCTGGCCCGAGGAACTCATGCTGCGCTGCCCGCTGGCGGAACTGTCCGCCACGATGCGCGCCCACAAGCTGTGGAAGCACTCCGTGGTGCTCGTCGGCCCCGCCCTGGCCGAAGGACCCATCTCCACCCGCAGCCACCTCTACCACCCCGGCTTCCGCCACGAGTACCGCGGCGCCGACGCCGCCGCCCACGCCGACCTGGAGGCCCACGGCACCCGCGGAGTCCTCGACGAGCCCCCCACCGACGACACAGGAGAACAGTCATGATCCGGGTTCACGGATACCTCGGCGAGATCACCCGGGCGATGGCCGACGACGTCGCCGCATCCCAGCTGGTCGTCGGCGGGAAGCGCCACCTCGACGCCCTCGACGTCCCCGCCGACCGCCGGCAGGTTCTGGGCCTCATCGGGCCCGCCATCGAGAGGATCCAGAGCCTCGACGACGACGCCCGGGTCACCGTCATCGCCTCCGGCGACCCGCTCTTCTTCGGCGTCGTGCGCCGGATGCGTCAGGCCGGCCTGGCCCCCGAGGTGGTCACCGCTCCCAGCTCCCTCCAGGCCGCCTTCGCCGCCATCGCCCTGCCCTGGGACGACGCCCAGCTGGTCTCCTCCCACACCGGAGGCATCGAGTCGGCCATCCGGCTGGCGAAGGTGCACCCCAAGGTGGGCGTCCTCACCGCTCCGAGGAAGGGCCTGCCCGAACTGGTCGAGGGACTGGCCGGGCTGGGACGGTTCTTCGTCCTCGCCGAGCGGATCGGCGAGCCCGGCCAGCGGATCCGCGTCCTCGACGAGGACGCCGCCCGGTCGGTCATCGAGGCTGAGGATCTCACCAGCCCCTATGTGGTGATCGTGCTAGCCCACCACCCGGACTCCCCGGAGGCCATCGGCAGGAGCCCGGAGCTGGTCGGCGACGCCAACACCCCGGCCCCCGAGGACCCGGCGCCCGGATCCGACACCAACCCGGACGGCTCCGACAGGTCCCCGATCATCGGCCAGATCGTCAACACCGACGCCGCGATCGCCCACGCGCAGGCCATCGACAAGGCCCTGGGCACCGAGACGAAGAAGTACCCCGGCCCGGCCACCGCCGGCCTGGTGGAGGCCTGGGGCCAGTGCGACCTCATCGTCTCCCACCTGGCGCTGGGCGCGACCACCCGGATCATCGCCCCGCTGCTGGCCTCCAAGAAGACCGACCCCGGGGTGGTCGTCGTCGACGAGGCCGGACGCTTCGCCATCCCGCTGGTCGGCGGCCACGTCGGCGGCGCCAACGAGCTGGCACGACAGGTCTCGGAGGCCCTCGGCGGCACTGCCGTCGTCTCCACCGCCACCGACTCGCTGGACGTCCCCGCCCTCGACCAGCTCGGCTGGGCCTACGAGGGCGACGTCGCCGGCGTCACCGGGGCGATCATCGCCGGGCGTCCGGTCGCCGTGATCCGCGAGCATCCCTGGCCGCTGCCCCCGCTGCCCGTCAACGTCTCCGAGCAGGCCGAGAGCCCGGCCGCCCGGATCGTCGTGAGCGACCGGGTCGCCGAGGCGGCCCTGGACGGGATGCCCGAGCTGCCGTCGGTGGTGCTCCACCCCCGCTCCCTGGTGGTCGGGATGGGCTGCAACTCCGGCACCGACGTCGACCACCTGGCGTCGCTGCTGGACGACGTCTTGGCCGAGGCCTCGCTGGCCCCCGGATCGGTGAGCGCCCTTCTGAGCCACGAGGTGAAGGCCGGTGAGCTCGGACTGGTGAAACTGGCCCACCGGCTCGGCGTGGAGTATCGCACCTTCTCCGCCGAGGAGCTGGCCGCCCAGGACGCTCCCAACCCGTCGGCCACCGTGGCCCGGGAGGTCGGCACCGGCAGCGTCGCCGAGGCGTCGGTGCTCGCCGAGAAGGCCGAGTTGATCGTGCCCAAGCACAAGACCGGCGAGGCGACCTGCGCCGTCGGGCGGATCCCCGCATGCGGCCACCTGGCCGTCGTCGGGCTGGGGCCCGGAGCCCGCGACCTGCTCGCCCCGCGTGCCGTCAAGGCCATTCAGGACGCCACCTTCGTCGCCGGCTACGCCCCCTATGTGCGTCAGATCCGCGATCTGGTGCGCCCTGGGGCCCAGATCCTGGCGACGAAGATGGGCACCGAGGAGGAGCGTACCGAGGCGGCCATCGAGGCCGCCCGGCGCGGCAACAACGTCGCCTTCGTGTGCGGCGGCGACCCCGCCATCTACGCCATGGCGTCACCCACCCTCGAGATGGGCACCGACGGCATCGACGTCGAGATCGTTCCCGGCATCACCGCCGAACTGGCGATCTCGGCGATCCTCGGAGCACCGCTGGGCCACGACCACGCCACGATCAGCCTCTCGGACCTTCACACCGACTGGAACCTCATCCTCGAAAGGGTCCGGGCAGCGGCCGAGGGGGACATGGTGACCACCTTCTACAACCCGCGCTCGCGCACCCGCACCCACCAGCTGCCCGACGCCTTGGCGATCATGGCCGAACACCGACCGCCCACCACGCCGGTGGCGATGGTCTCCCACGCCGAGAGGCGCCAGCAGGAGGTCGTCATGTCGACCCTGGCCGAGTTCAAACCCGAGTGGGTGGGCATGACGGCGATGGTGGTCGTCGGCTCGTCGACCACGAAGTTCGTGAGCTCCGGCGACGGCCGTCGGATGATGGTGACCCCCCGCGACTACCACTGGATGGACGGGGCGATCAGCGCTCACAAGCAGAAGAACTACTCCCACCGCGACCTGCCCAGGGCCGACGACGCCTCCTACAACGGCCAGCGCAAGGCCCGTCAGGAGGTCTCGGACGAGGCCGGTAATGTCATCGAGGAGCACACGAAGGGATGACCATGACCGACCGCACAGCCGATGATCGTGCCGCCACCGGGGAGTTCACCTCCCGGGTGCCGCTGGTGATCGCCGCCCACGGCACCCGGAACGCCGACGGCGTCGAGACCTGTCGGGCCCTGGTGCGCCGCGTCTCCGCCAAGCTGCCCGGGGTGCCCGTGGAGCTGGGCTTCGTCGAGCTCGTCGAGCCGCCGATCTCGCAGGCCGTGAGCGCGGCGATCGCGGCCGGCAGGGACCAGCGCTACGATCTGGAGGCTGTCGCGGCGGTGCGGGCCGACGGCGCCTCGGTGCCTCCCGACGCCGTCGTCGTGCCGCTGATGATCAACACCGGCGGGCACGTCCAGCGCGACATCCCCGAGGCCATCGACGAGGGCCGCGGCGACGCCCGGGTGCTGTACTCCAGCCCGCTGCAGCCCGATCCGCGGTTGCGCGCCGCTCTGGGACGCCGCCTGCGCGAGGCCATGGAGACCGGCCCGAGGTGGGAGGCCAAGGACACCGCGGCGGTGCTCGTGGGGCGCGGCGCCCTGGATCCCGAGGCGAACGCCGCCCACTACCAGCTCACCCGCCTGTTCTGGGAGGAGAACGAGCTCAAGAGGGTGCAGCCGTCCTTCATCCAGGTGACCCCGCCCTCACTGCCCGAGGCGCTCAGCCTGCTCTCCTCGGAGGGCGCCTCCCAGATCGTCGTGGTGGGCAACTTCCTGTTCCCCGGGCGGCTCCACGAGTGGACGAACGACCAGGTGAGGGCCTGGAACGAGGCCCGGCCCGACGTCGAGGTGAGGGTCGCCGAGGTGATCGGCGACTGCGACGAGCTCGCCGACGTCGTCGTCGACCGCTACCGCTCCCCGCTGGGCGAGGAGGGGGTCGGCGAGGGCGCCCCGGTGTACATGTCGGGGCTGCGGCTGGCCGGCAGGGATGTCCTGGTGGTCGGCGCCGGCCACGTCGCCGAGAGGCGCGTCGTGCGACTGCTGGACGCCGGGGCGAAGGTCCACGTGGTGGCCCCCAATGCCGGGATCCAGCTCGGTCGGCTGGCCAGGCGGGGACAGGTCGAGTACCGCAAGAAGGCCTTCGAGCCCTCCGACCTGGACGGGATGTGGTTCGTCCAGGCGCTCACCAACGACCCTGAGGTCAACGCGCAGGTGGCCGCCGAGGCCGAGGAGCGCCGCATCTTCTGCGTGCGAGGGGATGCCGGGCGCAAGGGCTCGGCCTTCACGCCGGCCACCCAGCAGTCCGGTGGGATGACCGTCTCGGTGGTCGGGGACCGCACCCCGCGCCGCTCGGCGAAGCTGCGCGACGAACTCCTGCGGGCGCTTCAGGGCTGATCTCGTAGGATCGGCGGGTGATCTCGTTTGACCTGCACAGCCTCGGATTCGACGCCTCATCCCTCGACGAACTGGTCTCGGCCGCGGTGGCCGCCGGGGCCGCCGGCGCCCAGAACGTCGACGGCTTCGCACTCCTGGCTGCCTACACCGACCCCTCGGGAGCGCGCCTGGGGCTGATCCAGAACGGCGGCGAACTCGACACCATCGCCTCCCTGGTGTGCCCCACGACCCACCCCGCCGAGGTCTTCCGGTACTCCGAGACCCTGGCCCAGGTCGACGTCATGGCGCCCGGCCGGGGCGGCGGTCTGAGCCGGGCCGGGATCGGGGCGGCCGGGGTGATCAGCAGCGACGCGATTCTCAGCGGGCAGGGGCTGGGCTCCGAGCGGGAGCGGCTGGCACGGTTCCTGGCCAACGTCGACGACCCGGTGGAGTACCCGCTGGGGGCCGAGCCGGGCCAGGAGACCCCCAAGATGATCGAGCACCTGCGGGTGGGGGCGGTGCCCACCGAGTTCCCGAAGATCTACGACTCCGAGGAGGCCTACGGCCGGTCCGAGGAGGGATCCATGGGCACCGAGCTGTCCTTCTCCGCGGGGGCGCTGATCTCGCCGTGGCTGCTGGAGATCAGCGCCGGACGCGCCACCCGGGAGCAGGCGAGCGCGGCAGCCCAGATGACGATGGTGGTTCAGAAGGTGGAGCGGCGCACCAATGAACTCACCGGCGTGGCCTGGCTGCGCGTTATCGGCACGACGTCGATCCCGATGACCCTGGCACTGCCCGCCGACCTTCCCCACACCCCCCACGAGGGATCGGTGATCTCGGCGACCGTCACCCCCGTGGTGTCCTCGGGCACCTGGGAGGGCGGCCAGATCTGGGGCTGAGCCCTACTTGTGGAGATTCGTGAGCTCGTCCATGGATGCGATGGCGTTGACGGCGGCGACGGTGACCGCCGAGCCGCCCCGGCGTCCCAGCAGGGTGAGGTGCTCCAGGCCCAGGTCTGAGGCCACCAGCGCGTCCTTGGACTCGGCGGCGCCCACGAAGCCGACCGGGATCCCGACCACCGCGGCGGGCCGCTGACCGGTCTCGGCGGCCACCTCCAGCACCCGGAACAGCGCCGTGGGGGCGTTGCCGATCGCCACCACCGATCCGTCCAGGAGCCCCTCGGCGGCCCACAGGTCCACTGCCGCGCAGGTCTTCGTGGTGCCGTGCTCGGCCGCCAGCTCGGCCAGCCGCGGATCCTTGATGTGGCAGACCACCTCATTGTCGCGGGGCAGGCGCGACCGGATGATCCCGGTGGCCGTCATCGAGGAGTCGCACAGGATCGGCGCGCCGGCCTCCAGGGCCGCCCGGGCGGCCGCGACCACGCCGGGGGTGAAAGCGATGTCGGCGGCGATCGCCGGATCGGCGGCGGCGTGGATCATCCGCACCACGACATGCTCGACGTCGGCCGGGAAGCGCTCCAGATCGGACTCCTCGCGGATGATCCGGAAGGACTCCCGGTAGATGTCGGCGCCATTGTTGATGTACTCGTGGGCCACCTGTGGCTCCTTGTCGCGGTGAGGGGTGTCGCTGCTCGGGACTCGCGCCGAGCCTATCCGAGCCGATCGGGGGGAGGGGGCCTCTCGGGCCGGGCCCCGGAACCGATGTGCAATGCCGACCCCCGATGGCGTGGTCGGACGGCCGTGTGTTTGGATTGGTCATCGTTGCCGGAGGGTCTCTCAGCGGAGACCGCTCGGGCGACCGACATCCACAATTGAAGAAGTCATCGACGCCATGGCGAAAGCCGGACAGATCCGGCACGGTCGCGCCACTGTGAGCACCCCTCGAGGGTGGGAGTCAGAAAGGCCATGACGTCGATCCTTTCCAGGACGGGACGCAGTATCCCGAGAAAGGAGTGAAGACCCCCATGCACATCGCAGAGGGAATTCTCTCGCCGACAGAGTGCGCGGTCTGGTACGCAGCCGCCGCACCCTTCGTCATCCATGGCGCCCGCGAGGTCGTCAAGCAGGTCAAGCACCACCCCGAGAACAAGCTGCTGCTGGCCACCGCCGGCGCATTCACCTTCGTACTGTCGGCGATCAAGCTGCCCAGCGTGTCGGGCTCCTCATCCCACCCCACCGGCACCGGCGTCGGCGCCGTCCTCTTCAAGCCGCCGGTCATGGCCTTCCTGGGCATGATCGTACTCATCTTCCAGGCCCTGCTGCTGGCCCACGGCGGCATCAGCACACTGGGCGCCAACACCTTCTCGATGGCGATCGCCGGCCCCTGGGTCGGATACGCGTTCTACAAGCTCACCAAGAAGGCCGGCGGGCCCGACGCCCTGGCCATCTTCCTGTGCATGGTCTTCGCCGACTTCTCCACCTACTGCGTCACCTCCTTCCAGCTGGCCATCGCCTTCCCCGACCCCACCTCCGGAATCATGGGCGCCGCCGGGAAGTTCCTCTCCATCTTCGCCGTCACCCAGATCCCGCTGGCTCTGGCCGAGGGCGTTCTGGGCATCCTGCTGTTCCGCTTCCTCGCCAAGGTCGCCGGCCCGCAGCTGCGCAAGCTGGGCGTGCTGAGCGGCCCGGCCGACGACGTCGAGCAGGGCGGCACCGTTCCCGCCGCGAAGGTCCAGGAGGGCACCAATGTCTGAGTCCGTGAGCAAGCAGAAGAGCAACTTCCTGACCGGCGATCACAAGTGGGCCACTCCGGTGCTGCTGGTGATCCTGGTGGCCATCTTCGTGGTGAGCCTGGTCCTCGGCGGCCAGAAGCCGGCCGAGGAGGGCGAGGGCTTCGCCGGCACCGATGACGCCGCCGCCCAGGCCGCCGAGGCGGCCGGCGCCAAACAGTGGATCAAGCCGATCTTCGAGCCGAACTCCGGTGAGGTCGAGTCCGGCCTGTTCGCCCTCCAGGCCGCCCTGGGGGCCGGCATCGTCGGCTTCGCCCTGGGCCGGATGAGCGGACGGAAGAAGGGCCATGACGAGGCCATGGCAGCCTCCGAGCTGCCCGACGAGCTGCCGGCACCGGCCGGGCCGAGCGACGAGAAGGCGACCGAGACGGTTGCCGATCCCGCGCCGCGCGCATGAGCATCACCTCTCTCGACGACGCCGCCTGGGACTCTCCCTGGCGGCGTCGCCCGGTGGGGGAGAAGGTCGCGCTGTCGATCGGACTGATCGTCGTCGCCCTGTGCACCCCGGCATGGCCGGGAACGCTGTTCGTCTCGGTGATCTCCCTCGTCGCGATCCTCGGATTCGCCAGGATCCGGCCGCGGGTGCTGGCCCAGGCGATGTCCGCCCCGATCGTCTTCCTCATCCTGGGAGGGGTCTCGGTGCTCATCAGCGTCGGCACCACGCAGGATCCGGCCACCGTCTGGTGGCACGGCGGAATCTTCGCGATCGGTCCGGTCTCGGCCCGCCAGGCCGCAAATCTGGTGGCCCACGGCCTGGCCGGGACCCTCGCCCTGATGATCCTGGCGCTGACCACCCCGATGGTCGACCTGCTCACCTGGATGCGCAGGCTCCACGTCCCCGACGCGCTGCCGGAGATCGCGAACCTCACCTACCGGCTGATCTTCGTGCTCCTGGACACCGTCTTCACCGCCCATGAGGCGCAGAAGTGCCGGTTGGGCGATGCCCCGGTCGGTCGCCTCAACGGCTACCGGCGCCGCTTCGAGAACACCGCTGCCCTGATGGGATCGGTGGGGGTGCGCGCCTGGGCACGGTCCAACCGGCTCAACGACGGATTGGTGAACCGCGGGTTCGAGGACTCGCTGCTCACCCTGCCGGTTCAGCGTTCCGGCAGCTGGACATTCAAACTCGTGACCCTGCTGGTGATCGCAGGATCCTGGGCCGCGTGCTGGCCCATCGCAGGAAGGCTGTGGAGATGACCGAATCGCTTTTGACCACGGAATCGTTGTGCGCCACCCATCCGGGACGCCCGATGGTGCTCTCCGAGGTCTCGCTCGATATGCGCCGGGGGGTTCGGGTGGCGATCCTGGGAGCCAACGGCTCGGGGAAGACAACCCTGCTGCGGTGCCTCTCGGGTTCCCTGGAACCGGTTTCGGGCACCGTCCGCCGCGGCGGCACCGTGCTCAAGTACAGCCGCAAAGCACTGCGCGAGCACCGTCGGTCGGTGCAGCTGGTGCTGCAGGACCCCGACGACCAGCTGTTCAGCGCCGACGTCACCCAGGACGTCTCCTTCGGGCCGATGAATATGGGCCTGGAGGTCGACGAGGTCCGCAGCCGGGTGGCTCGGGCCCTGGAGCTGCTGGGCGCCGACCATCTGGCCGAACGAGCCACCCATCAGCTGTCCTACGGGGAGCGCAAGCGGGTGGCGGTGGCCGGGGCGGTCGCCATGATGCCCGACCTGCTGCTCCTCGACGAGCCGACGGCCGGGCTGGACCCTGCCGGGGTGGTGCAGATGATGGCCGCCCTGGACCGTCTGCGCGACGCCGGGACGACGGTCGTGATGGCCACCCACGACGTGGATCACGCCCTGGCCTGGGCCGATGAGGCTCTGGTGGTGGTCGATCACCACGTCGTCCAGGGGCCGGTCGATGAGTTGCTGTCCGATGAGAGCCTGATATCCCGAGCGCATCTGGAACTGCCCTGGCCACTGGCCCTGGCGAACCGCCTCGGGCTGCCCGGGCATCCCCGCAACCTCGAGGAAGTGGTGGGGATGCTGGGGGAGAGACCCGCCCAACTGGCCGGCTGAACTACTTGGTCCAGCTCCACGCGACGACGGTGCGGGCCGGCTTCCAGCCGTGGAGCCGGCCGATCCGGTCGGCGGTCTCCACGCCGATCCGCATGAGCTCGCCGCCCCATTCGGCATGAAGCTGCGCCACCAGGGTCTCGGCCTCGATCGTCACCCCGTGAATCACCAGCCGCCCGCCGCCGCGCAGGGCGTCGCGGCAGGCGGTCGCCAGCTCCAGGGTGGCCCCGCCGCCGATGAACACGGCATCGGGGGCGGGCAGCTCGGGCAACCCCGCCGACAGATCGGCGTCCACCACCTCGAACTGCCCGGGCAGAGTGAGCGCCTCGGCATTGGCCCGGGCGTTGGCGGCCCGGTCGATGCGCCGCTCCACCCCGATGGCCCGGCAGGTCGGGTCGGTGCGGCACCATTCGACGGCCACGGACCCGGCGCCGGTGCCGAGATCCCACAGCAGCTCGCCGGGCCGCGGGCGCAGGGCGGCCATCGCGACGGCGCGGATCGCGTGCTTGGTGATGAGCCCGTCGTGGGTGAAGTGCTCCTCGCCGAGCCCGGGGGCGCGCCCCAGATGCGAGGTGTCAGGGTCTGTGGTCACGGACCCAGCCTAGAAGACCGACCCGCGGACCCTCTCCGGATCGACGCGGCCAGGGTGTGACACAATCTCATCGGCCGGTCGGGAGGAATCCCGGTGAGGAGAGATCCGAGTCCGGAGCGGTCCCGCCACTGTGAGCGCTGATGCGCGAGCCAGGTCGTCCCTGCCGGCAGCCTCCGTCGATCCGCGGAGGTGACGATGCGGGCGAGGACCCGCGAGGAGGTTTCCCATGCCGCGCGCACGTACCGGTGCCGAGCCCGAGGACGGGCTGTCGACCCGGGAACGACGTCTGCGCCCAGTGCTGATCGTCAACACCGGCGACGGGAAGGGCAAGACGACGGCCGCGATGGGCACCGCGCTGCGGGCCTGGCACCAGGGCTGGTCGGTCGGCGTCTACCAGTTCGTGAAGTCCGGACGCTGGCATGTCGGCGAGCAGGATGCCCTGCTGGCCCTCGGAGAGCTGCACGAGCGGACCGGGGCGGGCGGGCCGGTGACCTGGGAGACGATGGGCACCGGATGGTCGTGGACCAAGGCCTTCGACGCGGAGAAGGATCCCGCCGAGGCCGCCCGCGAGGGATGGCGTCATGTCCGCGAACTGCTGGAGGCGCAGATCCACGACTTCTACCTCCTCGACGAGTTCACCTACCCGCTGGACTGGGGCTGGATCGACGTCGACGAGGTGGTCGAGGTGCTGAGCGCCCGGCCCGGCACCCAGCACGTCGTCATCACAGGACGCCGCGCTCCCGACAAGCTCATCGAGGCCGCCGACCTGGTGACAGGGATGACGAAGATCAAGCACCCCTTCGACGCCGGGCGACGCGGGCAGGCGGGCATCGAATGGTGACTGGTACCACGGGTCACGAACCGCTCCACATTCCCAGAATCCTCATCGCCGCCCCGGCCTCCGGCGGCGGCAAGACGACCGTGGCCACCGGCCTCATGGCCGCGCTGCGGGCCACCGGGCGCCAAGTGGCCCCGTTCAAGGTGGGGCCCGACTACATCGACCCCGGGTACCACGGCCTGGCCACCGGCCGGCCCGGGCGCAATCTCGACTCGGTGATGTGCGGCTCCCATCTCATGGCTCCGCTGCTGGCCCACGGTTTCGCCACTCCTGAGCCGGCCGACGTGGCCGTCATCGAGGGAGTGATGGGACTGTTCGACGGCAGGCTGGGCGACGGCGCAGGGTCCTCGGCGCAGATCGCGACGCTCACCGACACTCCCGTGGTGCTGGTGGTCGATGCGAGCCACGCCTCGCTGACCCATGCCGCGGTGGTCGCCGGGCTCGCCGGCTTCGACCCGGACGTGCGGGTCGCCGGGGCGATCCTCAACAAGGTGGGATCGGCCCGGCACGGCGCCGAGATCCGCCGGGGCATCGAGGGGCTGGGCATCCCGGTGCTCGGCGAGATCCCCCGCGATCCGGGCGTCGTCGTGCCCTCGCGGCATCTCGGGCTGGTGCCGGCCGCCGAGCGGGACGCCTCCGCCGCCCAGGTGCAGGCGCTCGCGGGGCTGATCGCCGGCCATGTCGATCTGGACGCCGTGATGGAGGTGGCCTCCTCGGCCCCCGACCTGGACACCATCCCCTGGGATCCCCACGACGCTCTTCGCTCCAGCGACGCCTGGGACGCCCTGGCGAGGAACGTGAGCGCGATTGCTGACTCGACCCGCGACGCGAGGCCTGCGACGCAGATTCCCGGCGGCGTCGAGCCGCCGCTACGAGGGGGGCAGCGAGCCCTGGCGAGCGTGGGGGGAGTCGTCTCCCCCTCTCCGACACTTGCGATCTTCTCGGGTCGCGCCTTCACCTTCCGGTATGCCGAGACCACCGAGCTGCTGGAGGCCGCGGGCTGCCGGGTGGTCGACGTCGACCCCCTCGCCGACACCGAGCTGCCCCAGGGCTGCTGCGGGCTGTACCTGGGCGGCGGATTCCCCGAGATGCACGCCGAAGAGCTGTCGGCCAACCGGTCTCTGCACGAGTCCATCCGCGCCCATGTGGACGGCGGGATGCCGGTGGTCGCCGAATGTGCCGGGCTGCTCATGCTGTGCCGGACCCTCGACGGCCATCCGATGACCGGGGCCCTGTCCCTCGACGCGGCGATGAGACGACGTCTCACCATGGGATACCGGGACGCGACGGCGCCCGCCGGCACCCTGCTCGCCCGGGCGGGGGAGCGGGTCATCGGCCACGAGTTCCACCGCACCGGGATCTCGCCGGTGGGGGAGCAGCCCGACGCCGCCTGGACCTTCACGATGCCCGACGGCAGCGTCCGCGAAGAGGGCGTCTCGATGGACCCCGCCGGGCTCGGTCACCCGAGCGTTCACGCCTCCTACCTGCACCTCCACTGGGCCGGAGCCCCCGCCTGCGCGGCCAGATTCGCCGCCGCGGCCTGGCAGTACTTGTCATCAGGGGGGGCAACCCCCCTGCACTCGCGGGAGCCCGACCTCTCCTTCCACGGCGACCAGGATGCAGCCCCCGGCCTGGTCGATCTCGCCGTCAACGTCCGCGTCGACCACACCCCCGACTGGCTGGTCGACGCCATCACCGCGAGCGCCTCCACCTGGCAGGCCTATCCCGACCCGGCGCCCGCCCGCGCGGCCCTGGCCCGCCACCATGGCGTCGACCCCTCGATGCTGCTGCCCACCAACGGCGGAGCCGAGGCCTTCGTCCTGGTCGCCAGGGCCCTCCACCCCCGCCACGCCGTCGTCGTCCACCCCCAGTTCACCGAACCCGAGGCCGCCCTGCGCGCCGCCGGGCACGACGTCGACCGCCTCATCCTCGGCCCCGGCAACGGTTTCGCCCTCGACCCGGCGGCGGTCCTGAACGACGCCGACCTGGTGATCATCGGCAACCCCACCAACCCCACCGGAGCCCTCCACCCCGCCGCCGACCTGAGCGCACTCGCCCGGCCCGGGCGGGTACTGGTGGTCGACGAGGCCTTCATGGACGCCACCGACGGCGCTCAGAGCCTCATCGGCCCCTCGATGGACGGGGTGCTGGTGCTCCGATCCCTCACCAAGACCTACGGGCTGGCCGGGATCCGCGCCGGATACGCCGTCGGCGACCCCGAGATCATCGTGCGACTGGCCGCCCAGCAGCAGGCCTGGGCCGTCTCCACCCCGGGGATCGCCGCGATGATCGCGTGCTGCACGGACGCCGCCGAGCAGCACCGTGCCCGGCTGGCCGCCGAGCTGCCCACGGCCCGTGACGATCTCACCGGCCGCCTGCGGCCCCTCGGGCTGCGGGTGATCGACTCCGGCGCCCCCTTCGTGCTCGTCGACACCTCGTCGATCGGGCCCTGTTCCGTCCGGGAACCGCTGGCCCGCCTGGGCTTCGCGGTACGGCGAGGGGAGACCTTCCCCGGGCTGGGACCCACCTGGATCAGGCTCGCCGTGCGCGACGCCGCCACCCATGCTTCGCTGGCCGACGCGCTGGCAGGGCTCATCACCACCGAGCCCATCACCACCAAGGAGAACCGATGACCTTCCCCCGGTACGCCCCGGATCTGGTGCCCGGCACCGTCACCCTGGTGGGCGGCGGGCCCGGAGATCCCGGCCTGCTGACTCTCGCCGGGTTCGAGGCGGTGCGCCAGGCCGACGTCATCCTCTATGACCGGCTCGCCCCGACCGCCGTGCTCGACGAGGCTCCCGAGGCCCAGAAGATCCGGGTGGGCAAGGTGCCCGGTGGCGAGTACGTGCCCCAGGAGAGGATCAACGAGCTGCTCGTCGCGCACGCCCGGGCCGGAGAGAGGGTGGTCCGGCTCAAGGGCGGCGACTCCTTCGTCTTCGGTCGCGGCGGCGAGGAGTGGCAGGCCTGCGCCGCCGCCGGGGTGCCGGTGCGGATCATCCCCGGCGTCACCTCCTCGGTGGCCGGCCCGGAACTCGCCGGGATCCCGCTGACCCACCGCCACATGGTGCAGGGATTCACCGTCGTGTCGGGCCACGTGGCCCCCGGCGACTCCCGTTCCGAACTCGACTGGGGCCAGCTCGCCCGCTGCGGCACCACCCTGGTGATCCTCATGGGGGTGGCGCACATCCAGCAGATCTCCGCCGACCTCATGGCCGGAGGCCTGACCGCCGACACCCCGGTCGCGGTGATCCGGCAGGCTTCTCTGCCCGACCAGTCCGTGCTCACCAGCACCCTCGCCGAGGTGGCCGACGCCATGGCCCGGTCCGGCGTGAGACCCCCGGCGATCACTGTGGTGGGGGACGTCGCCGGGCTGGATCTGGACCACACCGAGGCCGCCGACCGGACCCCGTCGGATCACTAGAGGACGGCGTCCAGCCGGCCCAGCGCATCCTCGAGGGTGGCGACGTCGACCCCGTAGGCCGGCGCCGGCGGCCTGGACACCATCACCACGGCGGTGCCGAGTTCCGCGGCGGCCACAAGTTTCGGGTCGAGTTCCGTCCCGCCGGAGTCCTTCGAGACCAGGACGTCCACCCCGGCCATCAGCGCCCGCTCGGACTCCAGATCGAAGGGGCCGCGAGCCCGCAGCACCGTCCAGGACAGCGGCAGCCGGACGTCGGGGGCGTCGATGCACCGCGCGATGACGCTGCGATCCGCCAGCGACGCCAAGTAGTGCGGCACCGGCTGGCGCCCGACCGTGAGCAGCACCCGGCCGCCGACCTCCCGCGCGGCCCGGGCCGCCGCCTCGTGGCCGTCCACCCACGTCCAGGCCGTCGACCCGGGCATCTCCCGCCAGCTGGGGGCGGCCAGTCGCAGCAGCGGCACATCCGCCCGCTCGGCGGCCAGTGCCGCGTGATCGCTGATCGTCGCAGCGAAGGGGTGGCTGGCGTCCACCACCGCGCGCACACCGCTGCTTCTCAGATAGTCGGCCAGGCCGTCCACCCCGCCGAAGCCGCCGACGCGGACCGTGCCGGGCACCGGCCGTCGCGACGCCGTCACCCCGGCCAGCGAGGTCACCACATCGATCCGCCGGTCCACCAGGGCCTGGGCGAGGCGCCGGGCGAGGCCGGTGCCACCGAGTACGAGGACGTCCATGACGCCATCAAACCAGCATGTGGAAGAATCGTCGGCGGCCCCTGGTGGAACACCGGTGCGGAGGGCGCGAGCCCGCCAGGTCCGGGGCGGTCCCGCCACTGTGAGCGCCGACGCGCAAGCCAGATCATCGCCCGGGGCCGCGGGCTCCGACCGGAGTCCGACGAGCATTCGGGTGCCCGACCCGCCACGACACCGGATCCTGCGAGGACACAGGATTCCGGGCGTCAGGCCGTGCGCCCGGGATCAGGAGATTCCAGCATGGCAGATCGGCTACCCGGCGCTGTGGCGCCCGACTCCCTCCTCGCCCGGACGGTGGCCGCGATCCGGCCCGCCGATGCGCAGGCCCTGGCCGCCGCCCACCAGCGCCAGCAGATCCTCACGAAACCAGAGGGTTCGCTGGGGCAGCTGGAGGCGCTGTCGATCCGGCTGGCGGGGATGAGCGGCCAGGTGCCCGTACCGGTGCCGTCGCGCCCCGTGGTGGGACTGTTCGCCGGCGACCACGGCGTCTGGGCCCAGGGCGTCTCCCCCGACCCCCAGGAGATCACCGCCCAGATGGCGGGCAATATGGCTGCCGGCGGTGCCGGGATCAGCGTCCTGTCGGCACAGATGGGCGCCCAGGTGTGGGTGACCGACGTCGGCGTCGCCACCGAACTGCCGGATGATTCCGGGGTGCGCAACCGGAATGTGCGCCGTTCCACCGACGACATCTCCCAGGGCCCCGCGATGACCCTCGAGGAGGCCGTCCGGGCGCTGGAGGTCGGCATCGAGACCGCCGACGAGGCCGTCGCGCAGGGGGCCGACATCCTGGTCACCGGCGAGATGGGGATCGCCAACACCACCCCCGCCGCAGCCCTCATCTCGCTGTTCACCGGGCTGCCCGTCGACGCTGTGACCGGCCGCGGAGCAGGCGCCGACGACCGGCGTCAGGCCCACAAGATCTCCGTCATCCAGCGGGCCCTGGACGTCAACCGGCCCGATGCCTCCGACCCCGTCGCCGCACTGGCGAAGGTCGGCGGATTCGAGCACGCCGCGATGGCCGGCCTGGTGCTCGGCGCCGCGGCGCATCGGATCCCGGTCGTCATCGACGGCGTCATCGCCTGCTCCTCGGCCCTGCTGGCCACCGCGATCGCCCCTGACGCCGCCGACTTCCTGGTGCCCGGACACGCGGGAGCCGAGCCCGGCATCACCGCCGCCCTGGAGAAGCTTGGCCTGCCGGCGCTGCTGGATCTGGGTCTGCGGCTGGGGGAGGGCACCGGCGCGGTGCTCGCCCTGCCGATCATCCAGGCCTCCGCCCACATCCTCAACGAGATGGCCACCTTCGAGGACGCCGCCGTCACCGACATCAAGGTCACCGGGGAGATCGATCTGCCCGTCGAGGAGGGAGCGGCGCGGTGACCGTCTACAAGCCGACCCGCGTCGACACCCGACCGGTGCGCGCGATCGTCCTGGGAGGGGCACGATCCGGGAAGTCCACATGGGCCGAGAGCCGCGTCTCGACATTCCCGGAGGTGACCTACGTCGCCACATCGGCGCGCAACCCCGACGACCCGGAATGGGAGGAACGGATCCGGATCCACCAGGCCCGTCGCCCGGCATCCTGGACGACGGAGGAGACCCTCGACATCGCCGGGGTGCTGCTGGACCGCAAGGACTCCCCGGTGCTGGTGGACTGCCTCGGCGTGTGGATCACCAGGATCCTCGACGAGACCGGAGCCTGGACCGGTGAGGACGGCTGGCAGGACGCCGTCCGCTCCCGGGTCGACGAGCTGGTCGACGCCGTCCACCGCACCACACGCGAGCTGGTGCTCGTCTCCAACGAGGTCGGCATGGGGGTCGTCCCCGAGACCCCGTCCGGACGGATCTTCCGCGACGAGCTCGGCCGTCTCAATGTCGCCGTCGCGGCCGCCTGCGACGAGGTGTGGGTGTGCGTGGCCGGGATCCCGAAGAGGTGGGCATGAGCGCTGACGACGAGCCCACCCACCGCATCGAGAGGCCGAGGCCGGCCCGCATCCCCGGTCCGGCGCTGGGCATCGTGGCGGCCTTCGCGCTCTTCTCGATCATCCCCTCCCCGGTGCTGCTCAGGATCGACCGCACAGTGGCGACCCGGGCGATCCGCGCCTTCCCCTGGATGGGCATGCTGCTGGGGGTCGTCGCCGGACTGGTCGCCGGGGGAGTGCTCGCCGCCGGCGCCGGATCCTGGCTGGCCGGGGTGCTGGCCCTGGGCTGGCTGGCCGGGGCGACCGGCGGCTTCCACCTCGACGGGGTCGCCGACACCGCCGACGGGCTGGCCTCCCGCAAGCCCGCCGACCAGGCGCTGGCCGTCATGAAGCAGTCCGACATCGGGCCGATGGGCGTCATCAGCCTCCTCATGGTGCTGCTCATCGATCTGGGATCGCTCACCAGCCTCACCGCCACCTCCGCCGGTCTCGGGTCCGGGGCCTGGTGGCGGGTCGGCCTGCTGATCCTCGTCGGCCCGGCGGTCGGACGCGCCTCGATCCTGCTGGCCACCCTGCCGAGCGTGCCCTGCGCCCGCCCCGGTGGCTTCGGATCGCTGGTGGCCGGAGTGACCGCCCCCCGGGCGGCCGCCGTGAACCTCGCCGTCCTGGGGCTGGTGTGGGCCGGTCTGGGATGGCTGGTCGCCGGCTGGACGGGCGCCGTGCTCGTCGTCGCGGCCTGCGCACTGGCCCTGGGATGGGCCCAGGGGTGGTCGCGTCATCTGATTCGCCGGCTCGGCGGGATGACCGGCGACACCTTCGGATCCCTCAATGAGACGACGCAGTGCGTCGCCTGGGCTCTGATGGCCATCGGGGCGGCCCTACTGTGGGGGGCGTGACCCTCGACGACCTCGCAACCCCTGTCGAACTCAACAACCCTGCCGTTCGCATCGTGAGCCTGGTGCCCTCCATCACGGAGGCCATCGCGCTGACCTGCCCCGAGCGGCTGGTGGGATGCACCGACTGGTGCATCCGCCCGACTGACATCGGGGAGCGGGCCGGGCACGCGGTGGCGCGGGTGCGGGGCACCAAGAACCCGAACCGCGAGGCCATCGCCACCCTGGAGCCCGACCTCATCGTCGCCAACCGGGAGGAGAACCGGCAGTTCGACGTCGACGCCCTGCGCGAAGCGGGGCTGCCGGTGTGGGTGACGAGCATCGACGGGGCGCAGGAGGCGGTGTCCAGCCTGGCCCGGCTGTTCGGGGCGATGGGCGTCACCGAACCGGACTGGCTCGGCCGGGCCCGTCGGGAGTGGAGCGCTCCGGCCCCCGGGCCGGTGCTGCGAGCGGTCGTCCCGATCTGGCGGGATCCCTGGATGTGCGCCGGGCCGGGCACCTACATCGCCGACCTGCTGCGTCACTGCGGGGTTGAGCTGGTGGATCTGCCGGACGACGGCACCCGCTACCCGCACGTCGACCTGGAGGTGCTGCGCGGTCTGGGCGCCGATCGGATCGTGCTGCCCGACGAGCCGTACCACTTCACCGCCGATGACGGCCCCGAGGCCTTCCCCGGGGCCGACGTGAGGCTGGTCGACGGGCAGAAGCTCGCCTGGTACGGGCCCTCGATGGTCGGGGCGCGCTCTCAACTCATCGACGCCATCCGCTGAGGTGCCCATGGACGACTTCGAACACCTGATCGAGGAGGGCGCATCGGCCGACGTCTCGGGCTGGGACTTCTCCTGGCTGGAGGGCCGCGCCACCGAGGAGCGCCCGCCCTGGGGATATGCGCGGCTCCTCGGCGAGCGCCTGGCCACCGCGACGGCGTCCCTGGACATCCAGACCGGTGGGGGAGAGGTGCTCTCCGAGGCGCCCGCCTTTCCTCCCACCGCGGTGGCGACCGAGTCCTGGCCGCCGAACCTGGCCAGGGCCACGAAGCTGCTGCACCCCCGCGGCGTCGTGGTGGTCGCCGATCCCGACGAGCCGCCGTTGCCCTTCGCCGACGAGGCCTTCGACCTGGTCACCAGCCGTCACCCGGCCACCATCTGGTGGGAGGAGATCGCCCGCGTGCTGCGGCACGGCGGCAGCTATGTGGCCCAGCACGTCGGTCCGTCGAGCGTCTTCGAACTCATCGAGTTCATGATGGGTCCCCAGCCGCAGGCCAGACGGGCCCGGCATCCCGACGATGAGGCGGCCGACGCCGTGGCGGCCGGACTGGAGATCGTCGACCTGAGGACCGCACGGCTGCGCATCGAGATCCACGACGTCGCCGCCGTCGTCTACCTGCTGCGCAAGGTGATCTGGTGGGTGCCGGGATTCACCGTCGACGGCTACCGGGACAGGTTGCGCGCCCTCCACGAGCGGATCAGGACCGACGGGCCGTTCATCGCCCATTCCACCAGGCATCTCATCGAGGCGCGCCGCCCCTGAGAGCCGGATTTCCCAGCCCGGCCTCGGCCTGTCAGAATGTGACGTGGCCCTGCGGGGCTGCGCCTGTGTAGCTCAGTAGGTAGAGCGCCGCTCTTGTAAAGCGATGGTCGCGGGTTCGATTCCTGTCACAGGCTCCCGTGAAACCCCTGGTCAGACGATGTTTGGCTGGGGGTTTCGTCATGTCCTTCCCGGTCGCGTGTCCTTGATATGTCCTTGAGGGATTCAGCGCGGGCCGCCGTGACCTTGTCCATGACGTCGTCAAGGTCGTCGTCGAACAGGTCGGCGTAGGTGTCCAAGGTCATAGCCGCCGAGGCGTGCCCGAGCATCCTCTGGACTGCGAGCACCGATGCTCCGGACCGGACCGCGAGACTGGCGGCGGTGTGCCGCAACTCGTGCGGGGTGATGTAGCCGATATCCGCCTGGCGGACAGCACGGTCGAACCAGTCCCGTCTCGCGTTCGACTCCCGTATCGGTGTGCCCACCTTCCCGGGGAACAGGAGTTGGTCGCGGGGCCGGCCGTCGACCTGGTGCTGCATCTGGTCGTCGAGGAAAGTCGGGAAGGGGACGCTGCGACGCTGATGAGTCTTCACGTCGGACCACTCCATCGTCCCGTTGACCTCGGTCACTGACTGCTCGACGAGGAGCCGGCGCCTGGCCGTGTTCACGTTGCCGACCTTCAGCGCGGCGAACTCCCCGAACCTCAGGCCGCAGTAGGCCAGCACCAGCACCTCGAACCCGTGATCCCCGGCCGCGTCGACGAGCTTCTGCACCTCGGTGTCGGACAGGTAGCGTCGCTGTTCCTTGACCTGGCGGGGCAGCACCACGCCCTTGCACGGGTTCGCACCGAGACGCCGCATCGTCACCGCGTGATCGAGGATCGAGGAGAGCACGCCGGCGTTCTTCCGGATCGTGCCCGGCTTGCCATCCATGTCGCTGACCCAGCGCTGCACCGACTCCGTGGTGATCTGCCCCAGCTGCACCTTGCCCCACCTCGGTGTGACGTGGTTCCTCACCACTCCCTCGTTGCGGTTGCGGGTCGATGTGCCCCAGTCGGTATGAGCGTCGAGCCACGCGGTCGCTTCCGCCGCGACCGTCCGCCTGGACTTGCGCGGGTCGACCTCGGCACCGTTCCAGCGGGCCGCTGTGTGCTCATCGAGCCACTGCTGGCCGTCGACCTTCCGCGAGAAGTTCCGCGCGTGCTGGTGGTGCTCCTGGTCGTAGTAGCGGGCCTGCCATGCCGGCTTGCCGCTGGGGAGCGTGATCTTACGAAGACTGGCCATTGTCGTCGCCCTGGTCGAACTGGTCAGCGTCCCGCCAGTACGAATCCACGATCTTGGCGTCGTCGCTGGTGTCTGGCCACCATGTCGCCTCAAGGATCGCCAACGACTCATCCATCTGCTTGATGTGCTGTTTGATCGCCTCCAGATCCTTCCGCAGGAACCGAAGCCCGGTCATGGTGTTCGCCTTCTTGAGGACCGG
>OMJG01000066.1_pt1 | contig 71843 bp, 53 predicted proteins | sample 1646431 | NCBI WGS metagenome assembly OMJG01 (sample SAMN03771674, study PRJEB25209) | food metagenome | isolation source: Cotija cheese | place: Mexico:Jalisco,Michoacan | collected 2011-12-12 | reverse complement strand
CCGAAGCGAAAACAGCACCCCCCCCCCGCGACCGGCATCAATCAGACGAAACGCCTTGAATCAACGAAAGGAACATGCAGCGAACATGATGGGTAATATATTACACTATGTATGTCTTTGCTTGGAGAGTATAGGCAAACCATGTAGTTGCAGGCGAGACGATACGGTCGGTGGGACGCCGAAGCATTCACTATCAGCAGACCTTGCGACACTTATCGGGGTTCATCTCATACGAAATACCAGCGGCATGCCGTCAACATGCCGTCGACGCACGTCACACGCACCAATTCACTCCCCCTCTGCGCCGATGTTCGGCATCGCCTCGAGAAGGGTTTTGGTGTAGGGGTGCAGGGGATTCTTATATATCTCTTCGCTCGGACCGCATTCGACGATTTCGCCCTTGCGCATCACGGCAACCACATCGCACTGATTCCGCACCACATGCAAATCGTGAGATACGAACACCAACGTGAAGGCGTGCGATTCGGACAAATCAGCCAGCAGATTGAGCACCTGAGCTCGGACGGAAACATCGAGCGCGGAAACCGCCTCGTCGGCGATAAGCACCTGCGGTTTCGTAATCAAAGCCCTCGCAATGGCTATGCGCTGCCGCTGGCCGCCGGAGAACTGGTGGGGGTAGCGCTGAGCCGAAGCCGCGTCCAGACCCACGGATTCAAGTATGCGCTCCGCACGGGCCAGACGCTCCTTCCTGGGGGTCTTCCCCAACGGTTCGGATACTATCTGCCAGATTCTCATCCTCGGGTCGAGAGAGCCCATCGGGTCCTGGAAGACCACCTGCACCTTCTGGTGCACCCAGGCGTTGCCGCGTGCGCTCTGCTCGACTATCTCGGTGCCGAATATCTTGATGGAACCCGACGTCGCCCGGTCGAGTGCGGACAGCATCCTCAGCGTGGTCGATTTACCGCATCCGGACTCACCCACGATGCCGAACTTTTCTCCTTTATGCACATCGAAGGAAATGCCGTTCACCGCCTTGAACGTTCTGGTCGACCCAAGACTTCTTGTTTTATAGCTTTTGACCAGTTCGCTGACCTGTATCGCTTCCTCGTGGGGATGTGCCAGGCTCGACTCATAACGATTGAACACCAGCGTGCCATGCGGTTCCTCAGGCAGGACATCGTGCGGTGCCATGGCAGCAGGCTCCGGACCCTCGACTATCACGGCAGGCGAATCGCCGTGCAATCTCCCGTCCACAGCACCTTCGGCAGACTGCCCTTCTTGGCCGTGCATACCGTCGTCATGCTCACGCCTCTCCAAATCCGCCAGAGTGACCAATCGATTACTATGCTCGTCCTTCTCCAGTTTCGATGCGGCGAGCAGGGCCTTGGTGTAGGGATGACGGGGATGAGCGAACACCTCTTCGAGAGCGCCGCGCTCGATGATGCGACCATGGCGCATGATGGCGACCGAGTTGCACAGCCCCGCTACCACGCCCAGGTCGTGGGTGATGAACAACAGCGATGACCCCGAGGACCGGACCTGCTCGGACATGAGTTCCGTCACCTGTTTCTGCACGGTCACATCCAGGGCGGTCGTAGGCTCATCCGCCAGGAGCAGTCCCGGCGAATTAATCATCGCCATGGCCAGCATCACACGCTGGCGTTGACCACCGGACAGTTGGAATGGGTACGAGTCGCTTACGCGTTTCACGTCAGCCAAGCCCACGCTTGTCAGCATGTCGTCGACTCTGCTGCCGATTTCGGCACCGGAAGCCTTGGGCCTGTGAATGCTCACCACTTCGCCGACCTGTCTGCCGACCTTCATCAGGGGATTCAATGCCGTCATCGGCTCCTGAAACACCATGGACATGGTCGAACCGCGCAAGGTTCTCATCTGCTGGTCGTCAGCATGCAGCACGTCTATGCCCGCGGATGGCAGCTCGATGCTCCCCGTTGCCGTCAGCCCCTGGGGCAGCAGCCCCATGGCGGCCAGACACGTGAGCGATTTCCCCGAACCTGATTCACCAATCAGACCGAGCCGCTCCCCTGCTCTGACGGTGATGTCGATGCCGTGAATAATCTCCTTGTCCCCGGACGACACCCTGAGACCGGAGATGTTCAGCACCAGGTCGGAAGATGACTGATGTGCTGCCGTTGCTGTGCCGTCCGTCATGATTGCCCCTCCAAACGTGGATCCAGGTAGTCCCGTAATCCATCACCCAGTAGATTGAACGCCAGAACCGTCCATGCGATGGCGATTCCAGGGATAAGCACCAAAAGCCAATTCGAATAAATCACTGCGGAGGAATCCCTCAGCAGACGTCCCCATGATGGCTGTGGTGCCGGAGTTCCCAAACCGAGATACGAGAGTCCCGCCTCAGCCAGCACGGCAACCGCGAAGTTGACGGACAGCTGGACGATGATGGTTCCTCGAATGTTCGGCAGAACATGTCTGGAAGCTATGAAAAGGTTCCCCCTCCCGGCCGCACGTGAAGCCAGAACATATTCCCTGCCCATGATTTGTTTGGTCACGCTTCGCGTCACTCGCGCAAAGGCAGGTGACGCGCCCAATCCGAGCGCAAAGGCCGCCGTAACGGAACTCTGCCCCAGCGCTGCGGTAAACACGATGGCCAACAGCAATGGAGGGAAAGCCTGCATGACGTCATTCCAACGCATCAGCCACCTGCCCATGCCACTGGCGGACATTCCACACAGAATGCCGTAGGGGACTCCTATCAGCGCAGCCACGACGACTGCGATGCACCCGACCGTCAAGGTGGTTCTCGACCCCGCCATGATTACGGACATGACATCGTATCCGAGCCTGTCCGTTCCCAACCAATGCTGTCCGCTAGGCCTCAACAGTTTGTCGGCGACCACGTTCAGCGGATCGTAGGGCGTCCAGACAAGCGAAATACCGGCCATCAGCACGACCAGCAGCAGCATGCATCCACCTATCGCCATGCCGGCGTTGATGCGCTTGCCGAACAGCCGCACGCCCTCGCCCTCGCCCTTTCGGCGTCCCCCAACCGAGGCATCTACACTTGCGACACTCATCGTTCCCCTCCGAACCTTGGATCCACCGCGGCAGATAACAGGTCGACCACGAGATTGACAAACAGCACCATCACGACCAGCACCATCACGATTGCCTGCACTTCTGGCAGGTCTCGGTTTTCAACGGAAGACACCAGCAGACTGCCCAGCCCGCGAATTTCGAACACGCGCTCGACGACAACGGCTCCGATAAGGACCGAAGCGGTTTCCACACCGGCTATATTCATGATTGGCACCAGTGCGTTGCGGATGCCGTGTCTGCGCAATGCCTGCGAGGAGCTCAGTCCCTTGGCCCGGGCCGTGCGCATGAAATCCTCAGTGGTGACTTCAAGAACGGCCGATCTCACATATCTGCTGAGTATCGCACCTTGCACCAGACCGAGGGAAAGCGCGGGCAGGGCCACATGACGAAGGAACTGTACCGGATCGTCAGGGGATGCCCAGCCGGTCGCGGGCAGCAGACCCAGTCCGACCGAAAAGACAATCACCAATATCAACCCTGCCAGAAACGCCGGTATGGAAACGCCGATCTGGCTGATGACACTGATGACGGTGCCGAGTGCACGCTCCCTGTACACCGCCGCCAAAGTGCCGAAAACGAAGGCGATGAGCAGGGCGATGACCATGGCGATGACCACCAACAGCAGCGTGACCTGAAGCCCTTGCATGACATCCGCCGCAATGCTCACCCCAGAGTTCGCGGAGATGCCCATATCCCCACGAATCATGCCGCCAGCCCAAGAGAGATAGCGCAGATACATGGGACGATCCAGTCCCAGTTCATGACGCATCTGTTCCAAAGCCTGCGGGGATGCCTCCGTCCCGAGCTTTATGGCCGCAGCGTCCCCCGGAAGGGCGGACAGCAGCAGAAATACCGCGACGGATGCCACGGCAACGGTTATCAGGAAAACCCCGATCCGAGATAATACCTTCTTCATACCAGCCCCTTTACGATGCCACTGAGTCACTTATGCCCAACACCGCGTGCCCAAGCAGGCTCTTATGGTCACGATTGAACATTTCGTGCACATAACCTTGCGTTACCACGCAGTTACCGAGCGACCCTCTCAACGGTCTCTTCCGAATCAAGCCACGGCACAAACCGGATGCAGGGAAGCCACAGGACGCCCGATACAGGCCGCGCCTCTCCTCACCGGCCGATACATGGAGGCGTTATGATTCCTGTACATCGGACGAGATGCCGAAGCGACGCAACGCAGACAAGAGACAGTACGGATAAGGTATCCGCTATGCGCGCAACGGCACGGCAATCGGCGACAATCAGAAACGGGGATGCACTTGTACAGATCACATGGGGCACGTTGCACGGTCTGAACAGGACGGTTTGAACAGGACGGTTCGAACAGGACGGTTCGAGACCGGCACATGCCCCCGTTGCAACAGAACAGGAGCGGACCACACCGTATCTGATGCGGCAGGGGATTCCGAACGTGCCGGGCAGTACCCGCGCAGCCAACAAGAAAGCGAGTGAATCGAAGACATGGACAGCGCGAACGCCATGAGAACACAACATGATGACTGTGCGCTCGATACCATTCTCGAAGCCTTGCCCAAGTCCGGTGCGACCATCACTTCGAATACCATCAAGACCACGCTTATCGAACTGCTCGAACGTCAATCCCTGCAGACCAATCAGCGCATGCCGACCGTCCGCATCCTGTCATCCAGACTGGGCGTCAGCTACGGCATGATTTCGACCATCTACCATCAGCTTGGGGTCGCGGGCTATCTTATGATGCGCGGGCGGCGAGGCACCTTCGTGCTGTCTCGAAACAACGATTGGACGAATCTCAGACAGCCGTCGTCGAATTCGGAAGACGGCACTGTTCTGCAGGACCTTTCCCTGGGCACACCGGATATTTCACTGTTGCCCGGAATCAACCGCTTTCTCATCATGCAAGGTCAGCGAACCGCATACATCGGCTCCTACGACGAATCGTCCATCCTGTCGCCGTTGGCCGAACTGTTTCGCAGCAATTGGCCGTATCCGGTGCAGGCCCTGACCGTGGTGTCGGGGGCGATGGACGGCATCGAACGAGTGCTGCGCATCTGCGAGGCCGAGGGCAGCGTTATCCTGCTGGAAAACCCGACGTACCCTCCCATCATCCACCTGGTGCAGCAGTGCGGCGCAACCGCAGTCGGCATCGAAATGGACGAATTCGGTGTCACCCCGAGCTCTCTGGAATCGGCGATCGACGACTGCCACGCACAACACCGGCGCATCAGTGCAATCATCCTGCAACCCAGAGCCCAGAACCCCACAGGAACCACGACAACGCCCGAAAGGCTCCACCGCCTTGCAGACGTCATCATGAAGCGCTACCCGAATGGTGGCGAGCAGCGCAGACCGCTGATCATCGAGGACGACCACAGCGGCAGCATCTCGACGGCGATGGCGATGAGCATGGGGGCGTTCATTCCGGACGAAACGGTTCGTATACAGAGCTTCTCGAAAACACATGGACCGGATCTCAGACTCGCTGCGCTTTCAGGGCCGGAGACCATAGTCGAGTCCTTGATACGCGAGCGCAAACTCGGTGTCGGCTGGGTGAGCAAACTGTTGCAGGAGCTGCTGTACATGATGCTTGCCGATTCCAGGACGAATGCGCAGATTCTGCGGGCACGCAGGGAGTATGAAAGCAGAAGGTCGATGCTCCGAGATGCGCTGCATCGCGAGGGTGTCGACCTACCTGAAGGCGATGGACTCAATATGTGGCTTCCGGTGCACGACGAAGATGCAGCGTTCGACTATCTTCTGGCCAAAGGCATCAAAGTGCGGCGTGGCTCGGATTTCATCGTCGGGCGCGACTCCCACGGCCGGCACGGCAGTGAAGCCGTGCCCGAACACATTCGCATCACCATAGCCGGCATCAAGGCCGAACAGATTGCTCAAACGGCCCCGCTTCTGCAGGAGGCCGCCGAGCAATGACATTCACGCCGACAGTCGGTGGTTGGTGAGGTCGTGGACGAAGGCGACTCACATAATCTGGCAGAATTCGATGATTTCCCGGTTCGGGCCGTAGATGTTGAAATACCGTATGCCATTGTCCCAGAACGAGGGAATCGACTGGACCTCGGTGTCTTTGAAGTCCAGACCCAGCGCCTTTGCGTTGCTGAAGGCCGCATCGATATCTGTGCAGTCCAGAGCCATGTGATTCCATGCCCCGTCGCCCATGGCGGATTCCTCCACCTCCCACGTTTCTATCGTGATGTGTCCGTAGCGCAGAAAAGCGCAGCGGTCATCGCCGTTCCTGAAGACTCCGGCGAGTTCGAAACCGATGGTCTTGGTATAAAAGTCGATGGTCCCATCAAGGTCGCTTGTGGGCAGACCCACATGCTGAACATCCGTAGTATATGCGGTCATGGTATTCATTGCGGTTCTCCTTGGTTTTGACGTATGCGCACACTCACCAACCTCATTCGGCAAGCCTGACGACCGCTTTGGAGACCCCGGTGATCGCGCCGTCAAGGAAGTCCTGCACCTGTTCCAGCGCGAACTCGTGGCTGATCAGGGAATCGACATCCACCTTGCCGCTTGACAGCAGGGCAATGGCATCGCTGAAGGTCAGAGGGTTGATGAAGGACCCCTGTATGGTCAGCTGCTTCTTGTAGATGTCATAGGTGTTCATCTCGAATACGGCCTCCTGCGGACCGACCCCGAACATCAGCACCTGTGCCCCCTTGTTGGCAGCCGCGATGGCCTGTGCCTGAGTAGATGGCAGACCGACCGCCTCGACGATAACGTCGTAGCGGCCCTCGGGAATGCTTTCGCGCAAGGTGTTGTAGGTATTCACGACGTGGAATCGTTCGGCATTGAGCTTGAGCTTCTCATCGACGATACCGGCCAGATCGACCTGATGAACGCCATATGCCTGCAGCACCTGCACGAAGAGCTGCCCCATGAATCCGTCACCGATGACCAGGGCTTTCTGATAAGGATGGAGCTTGAGCAGGTCGACGGCGTGCACAGCGCAGGAAATCGGTTCGACCGCGGCCGCCGACTTCAACGATACGTTGTCCGGCAGAGGATAGACCACGCTTGCCGGCGCGCTGAACTGTTCGGCTAGGCCACCGTTGCGGGTCACGCCCACCGCGCTGAGATGATCGCACAGCTCAGGACGCTGGGTCAGACAGAACTCGCATTGACCGCAATAGATATTCGGGTCCACCGCCACCCTGTCGCCGGGCTTCACCCGCGTGACCTGTTCGCCCACGGTGGCGACCACACCGGAGTTCTCGTGCCCCAACACGATTGGCGGGACCGCAGCTGCCGAACCGGGACGTCCCGCGTACAGGTCGTGATCGGTGCCGCACACCCCTGCATAGGCCGTATCTATCAGCACATCATGAGGGCCGATTTCAGGCGTGGGAAGATCTTCGATGTCGAACTGCTTCGTTCCGGTGAGCACTAAGGCTTTCATGCCAAATCCTTTCGGTGTGTGGTCTGTGTCAACAACAACATCGTCGTGGCGTTGACAAGACTGCGGGGTCGGCTTCATTGTCCGAATTCCCTATTGGCACGATAGCTCACCGGACGCCGGGTTACAAATAACTCGCCAGCGATGCCCGAGGGCAATCCGATGGCATCCGCGCCTGCGCATACCAAGCCCGGACGCACTGATGCAGAATCAAACAATCCTAGTGCTCGCGGCGTTCTTGAGATTGTGTAACATCCTTGGTGTCCTTCTCCATCGGCTCGATGTCGTGCACGTCCATGCCGGGAAGCCCACCCCACGAATACAGGGTCATCATGGTCGCAAAAATGGGAATCGCAACACCGAAGGCTGCCATGAGACCAGGCCACTTGTAGTACGCGAAAGCCACCACGACCAGCAGGACCACTATCACCAGGGAGCACAGCGGCCTGACGATAATCATCGAAAAGGACGTACGCACCGTCCACCATGCACGCTCGTCGAAGTTGGCACGCACAGCCCAACTGACCAGCACGAACAACGCGTAGAAGACATTGACGACCAGCAAGACCCCGGAGACGGCGAAGCCGGGCGTACCGAGATTGTTGTTCTGGACGAACCAGTATTCCCAAATCAGCAGCGCCCAGACGACGAACTGGGGCCATCCGAAGAGATTCGCATCACGCAGTTCAGATTTCCAAGCCTGATGGAAGGTCGACCAGGTCTGACGAACGGTCCATGACCTGTCCTCAACCGACAGAATCCAAGCCCGGTAGGTCGAATAGGACGCGGCGAGGGAAGGGAAGAACCCCCACACCAGCAACCCCATCACCGTGTGCACGATGAAGGCGATGTTCACCATCACGACCATCATGATAATACGGGCAAAATACTCATACCCGAGTGCGAACCGTCTCATATTTTCCACCTTCCGATGGTCCTCTCACGACCGTCCCTCTTCACCCATCGCCTGCCGACATCCGGTGCAACACCAGCGAGAAACACCTGATGCGGCCATCTCGGTGCCCCTTCAGCAACGGAACAGTACCTCTTCCACGGCCGAAAGCACACTCGGGGAAAGCTCCTCCCTGTGAATGCCGCCATTTTGGTCCTTGGACTCATAGGACAAGGTTTTCAGTGACGGCAGTGCACGAGTTCCGTGTTCCTGCAGCGCAGCGTTCGCCGCCTCCTTCAAGGGGTAGGCGATCTGCGCGTCGTTGCAGATGGCGAACACATCATCACTCACCGGGTCGGCCGCAAGTTCAAGACCATGGGGGAAACTCACCGTGACGTCCTTATCGGTCGCTTTGCAGCCGACATGCACCGTCAGACTCAGACTCTCCTTGTCGTAGGAAGTGTCGGAGGAGTACTCGCCGTCGATTTGGACCTCACTCATGGCGACGCCACGGAACGTCACGGTCCACGTGCGCCGTTCGGGCGTCACACGAGCATCACCCGCCGCGGCTGCGATGGTCAGTGTGCTGCTCGCGTTGTCGAAGGACATCACGGTGTCGGAGACACGCATACGCTCGATACCGCCGTCGGGTGCGTACCGTCCATCGTCCTCGCGAAGCGAGAATTTGCCGTCGGCGCCTGGGAATACCAGAATTTCCAGAGCCTCGGGATTCTCCGTGGAGTTGGTCATGTTGTCGCTTTGCAAGGGCACGATGCCGCCCGCCTTTGCGAAGACTGGCATGATCCCTATGCCTCGCCAGGCGTAGAAATTCATTCCGGACGCGGCGTCACTGCGATACCGTCTTCCCGAGAAGAAATCGAACCACTCGCCCTGAGGCAACCAGACTTTCGCCTTCGCCCTCATCGAAGCCTTGTCCATCGCTTCGGTAATCGGCACGGCGATAAGCTCCGACCCGAAGAAATACTCATTCGGCACACCATAGGCCTCACCCTGTTCGGGGTATTGCCAGTACATCGGCTCGATGAGTTCCCTGCCCTCGACGGCGTTGCGCCAGTTCATCGTATACATGTACGGCATCAGAGCCTGCCGCAGTCTCAGAGCATCCACCATCGCGGATTTAACCGGCTCATGGAAGTTCCACGGCTCTTTGCCGTTGAAGGGAGATGCGCTGGAGTGCAGACGATTGATCGGACTGAAGACTCCGAGCTGATACCAACGCGCCTCCAGCTCCTCGTCGCGGATGCCGGACATATGACCACCGATATCGTGGCTCCACCAGCCATAACCGATATTGGATGCCGTAGCAGTGAAATATGGCTGGAACCTCAACGATTCCCAGCTCACCACCGTATCCCCCGAAAAACCGATAGGATAACGGTGCGATCCCGGCCCCGCATACCTGGAGAAGGTCAGCGGCCAACGTCCGTCTCTTGCCGAATCAAGATAATGCAGATGGTTCAGCATCCAGAGAGGGTCGAGCCCGACCTGTTTGGTCACACCACCCTGCTGCCAGTCAATCCACCAGAAATCGACGCCTTCGTCCTCCAGATTATGGTGCATGTCGAAGTATGCATCCACGAATTTAGGATTGGTGACATCGAATTCGATGGCCTCCCCGGTTGCGGGGTCCACGCCCATCGTCTCGGCCATGCGGACATACGGTTTCTCGAAGGCGCGCACACCGTCACGGGGATGTACGTTAAGCGTGGTCCGCAGACCCTTCCTGTGCAGTTCATGCAGAAAACGCTCCGGGTCGGGGAATAGGTCCTCGTTCCATGTGTATCCGGTCCACCCGGAGCCGTAACTGGCGTCAACCTCCGTGATATGCCAGTCCATATCGATCACAGCAGTAGTGAACGGGATGCCCTCGGCCGCGAAACGGTCCATCAGCGCAAGGTATTCGTCGGCAGTGTACTTGTAGTACCTGCTCCACCAGTTGCCCAAGGCGAATCGCGGCAGCAATGGCGTCGGCCCCGTCAGTCCGTAGAAATCCTGCACCGCCTGTCGATATCGATGTCCGTATCCGAAGAAATAGAGGTCCTGTCTGCCTGAGCTTCTCGGAGCGACTCGGAGTCTTGGCGATGAAGCGGCGGCATCGCCGTCTTCTTCCGCGACAAGAACATTACTCGATGAATCATCGAGCACAGCCCAACCGTCATGGGAGATCACCCCGTCACCCAGTCCGATTGCGCCATCCGCTCCATCCAGCGTTCGCGCCGTTCCCTTGAGATTGGCGTGCTGTGACGCACCGTAATGCCAGGTGCCATTGAAACCGTCCATGCCCTTGACCTGTATCTGCAGCCCTTCCTTGCTGAAAGGTCTGCGGTCATAGCTGAGGTGCAGGTAAGGGGTATCAATCACCAGCAGACCATCCTGGTCATAGACACGTCGCTCCAACGAGTCCTGCGATAGGAAATTCCGGTTGATGACGGTTTGGCTGCAGTGATCTTCGAAGGCCCCGTCCTCGGACCATTCCAATCGAATCAAGGACTCCGTAAGCACGCCGATACGCCAGTGATCACCGACGATCACACAGGCATCATCCATCTTCGGATGCGCTCCGTGCGGAAATGAATATCGAGGATTGTCATTGTGAAAGGTAGACATTGACCCTTGCTTTCTTCTGATCGGTGAGGGCGCGCATCACGCGCCTTGTGGGCGGCCGACGTATTTGCCGTCAGGACCGGCGGATTCATGCTTCGGGTTATGGACGTCCGACGGATTTCGTCGGACGCCTTGTGGACAGGAAAATCATAAGCCGCTCCGTCCTCGCGCAACATCGACGAGGTCGGAGCGGTGAACTCACAGGTGCGACGATCAGCCCTTGACTGCGCCGATCATGACACCCTTGTTGAAGTACTTCTGCAGGAACGGGTAGATCACCAGCAGAGGCAGCGTGGAGACGATGATGATGCCGAACTTGATCTGGTCGGCAAAGTTCTGAGACTGCGCGGCCGTCATACCCGCCGAACCTGAATCGGTCTGGTTGGCCAACAGGATCATCTGCAGAATATTCTGCAAGGGCTGCTGATCCTGGTCCCGAATATAGATCAGACCGGTGAAGTAGTCGTTCCAATGCCCCACGAAACAGTAGAGTCCGATAACCGCGATGATCGCACTCGACAAAGGCAGCACGATTTTGAAGAAGAATCCGAAATAGGACACTCCATCGACCCTTGCGGAATCTCGCAGTTCCTCCGGAATCGACCCTTCGAAGAAGGATCTCGCGATGATCATGTTATACACACCGAACGCACCGGGAAGGATGAACACCCACATGCTGTTAAGCAGTCCGAGCTGCTTCATCAAGAGGTAGCTGGGAATCAGACCGCCGCTGAAGAACATCGTGAAGGCGAAGAGGAACATAATGATGCGGCGGGGTTTGAATTCACGACGCGACATGGCGAAGGCCGAGGGGATGGTCACCACCAGATTGACGGCCGTGCCGACCACGGTGTAGAGAATCGTGTTCCGGTAGCCGATCCAGATACGTTCATCCGTCAGAATCTTGGCATAGCCGGAAACGCTGAAACCTTTCGGTATGAGGTTCACCTGACCGGTGGCGACAGCCGTCGGGTCCGAGAACGATGCAATGACGATGAACCACAGTGGATACAGAATAGCCACCACGATAAGGGCGATGATCAGACCGATGACGGCATCCACCACCCGATCGGACACCGTTTTCTTCTGTTTCAGGGGACGGTTCAGCGAAGCGTTGCGATGGCTTCTCTTCGGCGGTATCACCGAAGGTACTGTTGAGGCACCACGTTGGAAAAATGACATGTCTTCGCTCCCTAGAAGATGCTCGTGTTGCTTGCGCGCTTGGCAATGGCGTTCGCCATCACCAGGAACACGAAGTTCACCACGGAATTGAATAGTCCGATGGCCGTCGAATATGAGAACTGGTTGTCGAGTATGCCTATTCGGTAGGTATACGTCGATATGACTTCCGAAGCGGTGATGTTCAAGGTGTTCTGCATCAGCCAGACCTTCTCGAAGCCGACACCGAGCACCGAACCCATGTTGAGGATCAGCATCACACCGACCGTCGGCATGATCGTCGGCAAATCCACGTATCTGATGAGCTGCAGGCGACCGGCTCCGTCAATCTTCGCCGCCTCGTACAAAGCCAGGTCCACGGAAGACAGTGCGGCAAGGTAGATGATGCAGTTCCACCCCATGTGCTGCCATACCTCTGAAATCCAGTAGATGGAGGTGAAGGACTTGGGATCGCCCATCAGACTCTCCCTGCCGAGGAAACGGCCGAGGAGCCCCGTTCCGGGAGAGAGGAAGATCTGCAGCATCGACACCATAACCACGGTCGAGATGAAGTGCGGCATGTAGGTGATCGTCTGCACGAATCCCTTGACCTTGGAGCTGCCGATCTGGTTGATCAGCAGGGCGAGGATGATCGGGGCGATGAAGCCCATCACCAGGGTCCACAAGCTGATGCGGAAGGTGTTCAGTATGATTTCCTTGAACATCGGGTCGTTGAAGAACTGTTCGAAGTACTGGAACCCGACCCAATCTCCGCCTGTCATGCCTTTGGTGATGTCATACTTGCGGAAAGCGAGCTGGACACCGTACATCGGCACGTACGCGAATATCACCACGAAGACGATTGAGGGCAAGGCCAAGACCCATAGTTGCCAATACTGTTTGAAATGCGATCCGATGCGTTTGAACAACGGCTCATGCCGACGCGCCTCGATGTTGTCAACCACAACGGTCCCACCGTCATTGACTGCACCCATAGCTTTCTCCATCCTAGATTTCGTAAACCAATGCCGACCAGGCTTCGAGCTTTCGCCTTGCCACCTGTCGAAGTATGTTCTGGTGATCCTCGTTGGCGATGAGCACACGGGACGCGTCATCGGCATCAGCGAGCAGCGCAGCGGTCTGCTCGGGTAGAGAGGCGGCTTGCGAGGAAGCATTGACGACTACCAGCAGACGCTGCTCTCCGATGCTTCTTGTGAACGCATAGATATGCTCGTCCTGCACGTCGAGAGCTGCAAAGTCACCCGCGGCGACCACCACATTGCCGTGCCTGAGATCGATGAGCTCCTTGTAGAAGGAGAAGACCGAATCAGGGCGGTCCCTTTGATCCGCAGCATTGATGGTGTCTTTGTTCCTGTTCACCGCAAGCCATGGCGTATTCGACGAATTCTCGGATGTGAAACCGGCGTAGGTCGAATCATCCCATTGCATCGGCGTGCGCGAATTGTCGCGGCTCACCCTTGCCAGCGAATCCATCATGGAGGCTCCGTCTTGAACATGAGCTTCATCCACGCGTTGGTGATATGCGTTGATGGATTCCAGGTCGCGATATTGCTCGAGCTTGGTGAACCCGGCATTGGTCATGCCGATTTCCTCACCCTGATACACGTAGGGAGTTCCCTTATGCATATGCAGCATCAAGGCGAGCGCTTTGGCTGATTTGACCCGCATTTCAGGGGTAGATGTGTCTCCCCACCGTGACAGGGCTCTCGGCTGATCGTGATTGTTGAAATACAGGCTGGCCCAACCGTTATGCTTGACCGCTTCCTGCTGTTCGGCCATCGCGGCTTTAAGCTTCGGAAGCTCGAGTTGTTCCATATTCCATTTCGCACCATTCTGGTCCACCCCGACATGGTCGAACAGGAACAGCATATCGAGTTCCTCATGCTCCGGATCAGTGATGTATTCATTGCGCTGCGGCGAAATACCCTGGCCTTCGCCAACGGTGAGGTAACCCTTACGACCCGCAAAGACCTCGCGTCTCATTTCCCGGAGATACTCATCGAGTCTGGGACCGTCCATACTGAAAGGCCACGGGCTGGAATATCCTTCCTCACCAGCCTCCTCGTCGGCAATCGCTCCGCCATCTTCTCCCGGGAGCTTTCCTTGCTCATCAATAAGTTTGGAAATCAAGGTGATGACATCCATCCGGAAACCGTCAACGCCTCGGTCAAGCCACCAGTTCATCATGTCGTATACCGCATGACGAACCGAGGGGTTCTCCCAATTCAGGTCGGGCTGTTTCTTCGAGAATGTGTGCAGATAATATTCGCCTCGTTGAGGATCGTACTGCCATGCGGAACCACCGAAGGTGCCACCCCATCGATTTGGCTCCGCTCCGGGAGTCCCGGGCTCGCATCCCTCTCGTGCCGGACGCCACCAGTACCAGTCCGCGTATTCGCTGTTGCGATCACGCGAAGCCTGGAACCATGCGTGCTCGTCGGAGGTGTGATTCACCACCAGGTCCATGATGATCTTGATGCCGAAGGCGTGCGCCTCGGAGAGCAGCATGTCCATATCGTCCAACGTCCCGAACATCGGATCGATATCGCGATAATCGGAAATATCGTATCCGTTGTCATCCTGGGGCGAACGATAGACAGGGCTCAGCCATATTGCGTCAATCCCCAACTGCGCCAGATACTCGAGACGGGATGCGATGCCCTTGAGGTCACCGAAGCCGTCATTGTCGCTGTCCTGGAACGAACGCGGATATATCTGATACACGACCGCATTCGACCACCAGGGATTAGGTGTCGCGCCATTGGTGTGTACGTCGTCAGGAATGAGCTGACGTTGCTTAGTGGTCATGACTGCTCTTCTTTGCTCTCATTGATATGCCGCACGAATGTTCTTCGGGCGGCATTGCTCATACTCATCGGAACTCATCCCGGGACGGTCTCGCCATGAGACCTTCCCGGGATGAGAAACCGCAACCTCAGTTCGTGCTGTTGAGGTTGACTCCGATGGTGTCCATGTTCTTCTTGAAGCTGTCGTAGATCTGCTGTTCAAGCTTGATGTTCTCGTCGAGCTTGTTCTTCTTCAGATTGGCGACGTATGCATCCCATTCGTTGTCGACTCCACCCTTGGTGACCCACTGTGCGAACTTGCTCATCGCGCCCTGGGTGATACCGGTGTTGTTGGCGTTCAAGGTGGAGGTCTGCTCCGGCGTCATCGGCATGTTCGCATACAGGACGTCCTTGTTGAAGTCGACGTTCTTGTAATCGTTGTCGTACACCGCATCGACCGGCTTGACTTCGGTATGTGCGGAAGGCAGGTCAAGCTTCATGTCCTCGCTGATCCAGCCCGGGGCACCGTCTGCCAGCGACTGATAGAACTGCCAGTCGGATGCGCCGTTGTGATCCGCGGGAGGGTCGAGCACCTTGTAATCGTTCTCGGCATTGCGCTTGACTGCGGTCCCGAAGGAACCGTAACGAGCTTGGATCGAAATGTCAGGGCTGTAGAAGGCGTCGACCAACTTGAGTGCGGCTTCCTTGTTCTTCACCTTGGCGGACACCACTGCCCTATCGGCCTGATACGCGAGATCGTCACCGTTATATGCCCACACAGGCGTTTCGGTCTGGTTGGCATCCATCTTGAGCGAGGGGATGGTCACATACTGGCTGGCGAGCTGAGGTCCGAAGATATCGGAAGGCGTCCACATCCATGTGAAACCGACGGTCGCTGTCGTGCCGTTGCCCTTTGCGGTGCCGGTATACTTCGACCAGTCATGCGTGAATGCTTCCGACGAGATGACCCCATCCGACCAGAGATTGTGCAGGTAGGAAATCAGCTCCTTGTAATTCGGGTCAGTCAGATAATTCTGGACCTTGCCGTCCTTGACGTACATGCCCAATGCTCCGTTTGGAACGGTGATGCCGGCGCTTGCAAGAAGCACGTTCGGCTGGAACAGCCCGAAACCACCGGTTCCCGGGGAGTTGAAGTCCATCGGAATCTCGTCGGCCTTGCCATTGCCGTTGGGGTCCTGCGTCTTGAAGGCCTTGAGCACGGTTTCGAGCTCACCCCAGGTGGTGGGCACCTGGAGACCAAGCTTGTCGAGCCACTGCTTGTTGATGAACATGTGATTGCTGGTTCGTGCGGTCACAGGGCGGGCGACGGTGGGGGAACCGAGAATCTTTCCGTCGGTCGTGGTTGAGATGACCTGTGAATACGGCTCGGCCTTGAACAGCTTGGAAAGGTTGGGCATGCTCTTGAGTTCCGGCTTGAGGTCCATGAACAGGCTGCCATACTGGCCCATATCGCCAGATCCGAAACCGCTGATGGTCACATCAGCGACCTCACCTGCAGCCAGCGAGGCCTGCTTCTGCTGATCCCAGGACGAGCTCGCGACTTCCTGCCACTGAATGGAGCAATCACAGGCTTTCTCAAGATCCTTGGTCCAGCCCATTTTCGCCATTTTCTCAGCTCGTGCGTCCTTGACGATCTGAACGGTCACGATTGGCTTGCCGTCTTTGGTAGTGGCGGAATCGTTGCCGCCACCGCAAGCGGAAAGCGCCAGTACAGCGACGCACGCCATAGCCCCGGCCTTCCACATCACGCTCTTCTTCACCATGCGAAGTCTCCTCCTTGATCTTCGATCCATGTGCAACGCCATAGTTGCTGCCTGCATGGAATCCACCATCTCAGGCATTTGAAAGTGTAAACCCATTGCAATTCTTTCGCAACTCTTGCAGTTTCTTTCATTAGAATGAATGCCTTATACCCGCCCTGCGGCACAATGGACGAAGCAGTCATTTGGATCGGAGCACCAACAGTGGCAACAAGACTCGCAGACATAGCAGCCAAAGCAGGCGTCAGCCAGGCGACGGTTTCCCGCGTCATCAACGCCAAACCGGGAGTCTCCGACGACTCACGCGACAATGTGCTCGAAGCCATAACGTCTCTCGGAATGCCGTTGGAAAGACTCCAGCGCAATGGCACACGGCTGGTGGCCATCATCACACCGGATCTGTCCAACCCCATCTTTCCCGAATACATCACATCGCTCACCACGTTGCTCGCACAGCGCGGATTCCTGGTCATCGTATGCACATACACGCCCTCAGGAACCTCCGAAGACGGCTATCTTGCCATGCTCCAGAACCAACCCCTGTCTGCGGCAATCTTCCTTGCCGGCAAATACGACACGAAGGACACAGGTCTCAGCACCTACCGGTCCCTGAGTGAGAGGAACATCCCGTCCGCATTCCTGAACGGAGCGGCACGAGACATGAACGGTCTCTACGCCGGAACCGATGACAAGACCGCCATGACCATGGCCCTGCGCCATCTGAGAGACCTCGGTCACCGAAATATCGGACTGTTGCTGGGCGATAAAAACCACTATCCGACCATCCTGAAATACCAGGCCGCGCAACAGTTCTTCCTCGATGAGCACATACTGCACAATGAAGAGATGACCGCATGGACCACATACGGCGTCGAATCAGGACAAATAGCCGCGCGCGCTCTCATCGAGCGCGGTGCCACCGCAATCGCCTGTGCAAGCGACCAACTCGCCCTGGGTGCCGTGAAGGCGACCAGCTCTCTTGGCCTGAGCATTCCGAAAGACATTTCCGTCACCGGATATGACGATTCACCTGCCATGAGGTACATGTCCCCATCCTTGACCACGGTCCGGCAGCCAGTGGATAAAATTTGCCAATCCACCGTTAATGGGCTGATGGCCATGATGGACAACAAGAAACTGGCGAATCGACGCGATGTGCTCCTCTTCGAACCCGAACTCATCGTTCGCGAGTCCACCGGACGCTGCAGCAGTCGCTGAAATCCTTCCTCGACATCCGCTATCCCTGAGGTCGCTCCCGTTGTCGCTACGACACGAAGACCCTATGTTCTGCCCCCAGTTCAGGGATTGACTCGCCGTTCTGGATGCAAACCACTGGAAACTTGCGCAAAAGATTCAATACATTACACTTGTTTTCGTGCCCCGCAACGATGCGACTAGGGCATACTGATCAACGGGGATTATAGAAGAACACCAGAAGGAGATTCAATGCACGCCCAGTGGGGGAAACTTACACGCCATCGGTCATCTTCGCGACGTTCGCTCATCGCTTTGACCGCCATCGGCGCAGCACTCATGATGCTCGGCAGCTCGGTCATCACGGCGACAGCCGCCGAACCGACTGCAGGGTCGACAACCCAGAAGAACGTGGCCGCAAAATCAGCCACCCAGGTCGCAGATACCGAAAGCCTGCACACCTGGTGGCACGATAACGCCAAGAAAACATCTGACAGCATCGCAGACGATACGGTGAGGGAGTCACCGTTTTACACGACCCAGGTCGCCAGCGCATCCAGTCCCGACGAGTCGTACAAATCGTTCACCTACATGAGCGTGCCTCGCAACGGCAACGGGAAAATCGACTATACCGAACAGGACGGCGCCGAGTTCTCATCTCAAGCAGGAATGTCGATGTCCTGGTCCACCTTCGAGTATTCCGCAGATGCATACGTGGATGTGACGCTGGACACCGGTCAGACCATCAGCTCGGCGGATCAGGTCACCATTCGGCCGACCAGCGACAACTTCGAGAAGACGCTTATCGGCAACAACACCGTACGCATCAAGGTTCCATACAGCGACGCAGGATACCGATTCTCGGTAGAATTCGACCCTCAGCTCATCACTTCGTACAACGACAACTCTGGAGGCTCCGGAGCGCTCACCACCGATGCCGCCAGCGGGCAGGCCGTCAGCACCGAGCCGCGTAACGCCATGCTGGTATTCGCCCAGCCCCTGCTGACCGGCGGCTCGGCAAGTCAACACATACCCGACGCGAGTGCCTCCAATGTCAAACACGTGACACAAAAAGACATGAGCGGACTGGACACAATCGATTCCAGCATCGATACCCTGTACTTTGACCCAGGTACCTACTGGATGGGGTCCAAGTATCGTGCGCAACTGCCGAAAAACATCAAGTGGGTGTATCTCGCTCCAGGTGCCTACGTCAAGGGTGCATTCGAATTCCTCTCCACCGGCGACAGCTTCAAAGTCACCGGCTACGGCGTGCTCTCAGGTGAACAGTACGTCTATGAGGCAGATACCGCAGACGGCTACAACCATCTGTCCGCCGACAAATCCGACTGCCACAGCTCATGCGTGAAGATGCTGCAATTCGAGTCCACCGGCTCCCCGCAGACGCTCGACCTGCAGGGCGTGACGGTCGCCTCTCCCCCGTACCACACCTTCGTGATGTACGGCGACGAGGACGGCCCCTTCGCCATGACGGTGAACAACTACCAGCAGATAGGCGGCTGGTACTGGCAGACCGACGGTCTGGAAATGTACAAGGGCAGCACGCTGCGCAACTCCTTCTTCCATTCCAACGACGACGTCATCAAGCTCTATCACTCGAACGTGAAAGTGGACAACACCGTCATCTGGAAGAACGAGAACGGACCCGTGTTCCAGTGGGGCTGGACCTCTCGCAACGTCGACAACGTCGCCGTCTCCAACACCGATGTGATCCACAACCGCATGTATTGGAACGACCAGAAATACAACACCTGCGTGTTCAATTCCTCGTCCTCGTATCTGGACATGGGCGCCACCAACACCGCAGACACCGGCAAGAACTTCAGCAATCTGACCTTCACCAACACCAATGTGGAAGGCATGGTCAATTGCGGCATTCGTATTTTCGCCATGCAGAACACCCAGAGCATCACCATCAACGGATTCCACGTCGACTCATGGAACAAACTCAATCAGAGTGCCCAGGAAAGCCTGTTCAAGGCATTCACCGATTCCGACGGCAAACCCGTCTCCATCGGCAACCAGAGCACCGACCGTAAGGGTTTGCTGCTGCACAACTACACGGTGGGCGGAACGTCCATCATCAAGTCGGGAGACAACTGGTCATCCACTGAACTCGGCCGCCTGAACTTCGACGCAGGTCTGTGGGATAACTGGGACGCCACAGCCGATGGACAGGCCACTGGCGATGCCCCCACCCTGGAGCTGTCCGGTATCAACGACGGGGAGACCGCAGCCAAGCGCGACCTGCCGGTTTCAGGAAAGAGCAATGCCGCCAGCGTGCGAATTTCCGTCAACGACGGAGACTATTCCGAAGTGCCTGTGACGAACGGAGCATTCAGCACCACCGTCAACCTGCCGAATGTATCGAATACCGTACGCGTCACCGCAGTCGGCGACAACCAAGTAATGACCGTCAAACGATACAAGGTCTATGCTTTCGGCACACTCGTGGGAAGCCTGAACGACCCCAAGGGCGATGACAACGGGCCCGGAAGCTACGTGTATCCGAGCGACAGCGCATTCAACAAGGGCAGCTTCGATCTCCGCACCTTCTCCGTATATCGGGACGGGGGCAACATCCGCTTCGTCACCACCGTGGACGGCGGCATCACGAACGCATGGGGCGGCAACGGCATGAGCACCCAGAGGCTGAACATCTATCTGGGGAAGGCATCGTCGTCGAAGGCGCGTTCCACCGCAGCTGCGACGGCGGAACTACCGGGGACCAACACCTTCACCGAGGGTGCCTGGCAGAAAGCCATAGTCGCCGACGGAAGGAACAACGGCGCACGATATGGCAGCGGAGTATATGAGCCCGGCAACGAACCCAGCAAATCCGCCGATGTCGACCTCAGTGTCGTTCAAGGAAACGCCATCGTCGCCTCCGTGCCGTCTGACGCACTCACCGGAATCGATCTGGGCAACACCGGATATCAGGTCGCGATATTCAGCAGCGCAGAAGACTCCGAAGGCATCGGCAACGTCCGTCCCGTATTCAGCAAGGACTGCTGGGACGGGTTGAATTCCTGCCCGAGCTTCGTGCATAACTACCGTTTCGGCGGCGGCCTGGGTAACGTTGCCGACACTCCGGCTCATGACAGCGTAACCACGGACAGCAACGCGATTGATATCATCTCGGGCAGCCAGAGTCAGGCCGATCTGATGAGTCTGAAGAAGCAGCAGGTGGTGCTGCCCTTCGTGACCTTCGCACAGCAGGATACCGACAACCCGGGAGGCGAGGACGGCGGGAGCGGTACCACACCAGGCGGCAAAGACCAAGGCGGACCCCCCGCATCGCAGAATGCGAACGGCACGACAGACAAGCATCAACCGGCTCAAAAGGTGCTGGCAAGCACCGGAGTCAGCATGGCTTCCGTTATCGCCGTGACCCTGCTGCTGCTTGCTGCCGGAGGCATCTCCTACAGCATGCACCATAAGAACGAAAACTGAATCACCGATACAACCACAACGGGCTGTGCCCTCGGGATGAGCTATTCCGAGGGCACAGCCCGTTGTGGTCTTCTGTACGAGACGGCAGTCACACATCGCCGTGGCCAGAACCCTCGGCACTCCGCTCAGTGCGACGAAGCCACCAGATGAAGAGCCACCGCAAATCCCACAAGCGTCAACGACAGCAATGCGAATCTCGCAACAACACCCGATCCTGTGTCCGCCAAGCGCTCAGTGCCCGGTTGCCGCTCCGCTGCGGCACTCTGCGGATGCGACGAAACCGTCGTCACCTCGCCAGCCGCGCCGAGATGATGGGCGTCGATGATATTGCCGTCAGGCCCCCAGAGCGTCGCCTTCCAGAACACGGCCCCCGCCTGCTCGGCACGAACGCCCGGACTGCTCGCGTCCTGCTCTGCCGAATCCGCTTCGAGAGCCACCCGCTCCTCCTGCAGCAAAGGTCGCAGCAGATCAGGCATCGTGTGCTCAGAAGTCGCGCCGTAGGCGGTGAAGGTCACATACGAGCCATCCTCGACCCTGCCCCGTATCTCTGCCGTATCGATGCATTCATCTCCGACATTCGCCTTCCCCGGGCTGGCCTTCGTCGTCAAAGTTGCCGCAGGAGGTGGCGAATCTTCAAGAACCCGTACCCGTTCCCAGGCATCCATGTAGGAGCTAGCCACCGGGGAGGCACGGTCATCTCCATGGAATTCGTAGATGAAGACGTAATACCCGTGGACGTCCGCGACGATATTCACCGGCATCCCATGGACGTCGGGCGCGCCGCCACCTATTTTGAAGACACCGTTCCTTGCCGGGTATTCCCATGTGCCGACCACCTTATGGTGTTCGTCCTCCTCAGGCGGGGTCTGCGTTGCCGGTTCGTACAAGATATCGTTCCGGGCATCCTCGGCGTCTCCCGACCACAGCAGTCTCACCCTGGCGACCGCGTTATCCGACGCGAATCCGAAATCGGGATTTCCCTTGAACTCCCCATGGTCAGCAGGAAAACCCGTCACGGTGATGGTGTCGCTGAGCACACTGCCCCGTGACGCGGTATGCTCCGTCACACTCGAGTCGACCAGCACCTGCGACCTGCCCGACACGGTCTCCAACGCATCGGGAAAGGCGGTGGCATAGTCGCCCTCCAGATACCCTTTGCTCTCATCGTCCTGCTCATCGCTGGCAATGACCCAAATCCAACTGCCGAATCCTCCGGTCGTCGGCAGGGCATACCGCTGCGTTCGCGCATCGTCCAGATACGCCGCGACCGTGAAACTCTGCCCTGCATCCGTAAACTCTATCTCCGAACTGGCTGCATGACGCAAACCCTTTCCCGCCAAGGCTTCGAGGGCCGCAGCCGAAGTATCGCCGCCCCCTGCGAACACCTCTTCGGAGAGATCCGCGACCGTCAATCCCTCGAAAAAATACCCCTGCGCCTTCAAACTGACACCTGCAGCCCAGACGTCCCCCTCCACGACATCCGAGTTGACGGTATCCTCAACCCCCTCGCCTCCGTCAAGCACCTGCTGGGGCACCCGCGAGGTCAGCACCGGGGAGAACGATTTGCGAACCTCAATCTCCTGTTCCTTGATTGCCGCCCGATGAGCACCGGAGCTACGCAGGTAATCCTGAGCGCTGACCAGCCGCTCGACCCCCTGATATTCGTAGTCCAAGGCCACACGAACCGGACCGTCGCCGGTGGCGACCCAATCCAGCCGGGAGCCATCCGCATGCGATACGCCGGCAATGTCGCTCTTCCCGTTGGCGGCGAACACGGCCGGCCCTATCAGCCGCGCCTCGTAGGGGACATCCGCCACCGCAGTTCCCTGTGGGTTGATGATATGCACTTCCACGAATCCACGACGTTTCGCCTCCGTGAAGCCAACCGAGCTCCGAGCATCGATGGGAATGGCCGTCCGGGCCTGTGCCCACAATTCCTCGGCCTTCTGGATGATGTCGGGACGTTGCGCCGACAGGCTGCTTCGACGGCTCAACCAATCCGGCATACGCAAATCGAAATAGTCGTGCACCAGGACGGCCACCGCAGCCTGAATCAGGGCATCATCACTACTGCGGTACCGCTCGGCGAGGTAGGCGATCGCACGGGAGTCCTCGGAATCTCCGATGGCTTCGACATCCCCGTACCATAATTCCGCGGGCAAATCCGTTTCCATGCAATACCCTCGCCTTCCCTGAGCATCGACCACCAAGGGTCCTATTCGATGCTCAGCCGAGCGATGAGTGTAGGCAAGCGACAGCTGGTCCTGGGCCCGCACAAGTCCTTCCGCGGCCTGCGACGACGGCACCGTCAGCACCATCAGCATGAGACTTAGCGCCAACACCACCAGTGGCACAGCCCGTCTATGAAAACCGTGAGCACTCATCACTTACTCCTTCTCGCCTGTCCGTGTTCTTTACGAAGCACGAGCTTTTCACGGACCGGCCCGTCATCCATGCGAAGCCTCCGGGTGTGCACCAACGAGCTCGGCAGCCGGGAAAAGTGGACAATCCGTAAAACGGTTGCGGACAAAACCCCAAAAGCTCCATACAATGGGTGTATGACAGCACCACAACGCAGCGGGGCACGCGCAGCTCAGCCCAAGACATCCGGCACATCATCGACGAAAAACTCGAAAACCGGCAAGGTTTCGAAAAACGCGGCACGAAGCACGCGGAAAGCACAGGCGGACAACACGGAGCCACCACTGTTCGGCCGCGTGAACATCCTCGACGTCACTCCCTCGCAAGAGGACGACTGCTTCCCTGCAAGGGTGGAGCTGGGAGAGACCATCACCGTCAGCGCCCAGGTTTTCGTCGAAGGCCGCGCGAAGGTCGGGGCCACCGCCGTCCTGCGGAACCCGCAGGGTCGAGTGGTGCAACGCCGAAAAATGACATGTCTCAACGCCGGACTCGACCGCTGGTCGGGGCAGCTCCAGGCCGGACGACACAGCGACGTCAATCCCTGGGAACGGGGCTTCTCATCCATACGCCGTCAACTGGGATTGTGGACGGTCACCATCGAAGGATGGCGTGACAGCTTCGCACTATGGCTCCACGACGCAACAATCAAGGTCGAAGTCAATGACGACATCGCCAATGCCTTGGACGAAGGCGCACGCATCCTCACCGCCTGGGCCACGGACGACGATGCCGGTCTGGGAGCGCGGGCAAAGAAGACGCTGCTCAAGGCAGCCGACACACTTGCCGATATCACGTTGGACATCTCAGAACGTTTCGCGGCAGCGAATACGGCCGAGATACAGCGTCTGCATCAGAGCAATCCGCTGCGAAGCGACATTTCGCCGAGCAGGCCGAAAGCCATACTCGTGCAACGCCCCAAGTCGAGCTTCGCATCGTGGTACCAATTCTTCCCACGTTCGGAAGGCGCATATCTGGACCCGCAGACCCACCACATCGTGCAGGGCACCTTCGCTACGGCGACGAGCGGTCTGAACAGAGCCAAGGAAGAAGGCTTCGATATCGTCTATCTGCCCCCGATATTCCCTATCGGGCAGACCAATCGCAAGGGCAGAAACAATGCGCTCATCGCCGGACCATATGACCCGGGCTCGCCATTCGGCATCGGTTCCGCACTCGGCGGTCACGACACCGTCGATCCTCTTCTGGGCACGATGGACGATTTCCGTGACTTCTGCGACACCGCCCATAAGCTGGGCCTGGAAATCGCCTTGGACTTCGCGCTGCAATGCTCTCCCGACCACCCCTGGGTGAAGGAACATCCGAACTGGTTCCGGCACAAAGCCGACGGCAGCATCGCCTTCGCCGAGAATCCGCCCAAGAAATACCAGGACATCTACCCCATAGATTTCGACGAGGACATGCCCGGTATCGAGCGCGAAGTCATCAGAATACTGGAGCTCTGGATCGGCGCCGGTGTCACGGCGTTCAGAATCGACAATCCTCACACCAAGCCGGTCCGCTTCTGGCAGGATGTCATCAAGGCCATCAACAAACGTCATCCCGAAATACTGTTCCTTGCCGAAGCCTTCACCCGTCCCGGCATGATGCTGGCACTGAGCTATGTCGGATTCACGCAATCACACTGCTATTTCCCGTGGCGGAACACCAAAGAGGAACTGGCGGAGTATCTGACCTTGACCAACGGCGATACGGCCTACTACCAACACAATTCCTTCTGGCCTACGACCCCCGATATCCTCACCGACTATCTGCGCGACAACGGCATAGCCGGTCACGCGGTACGTGCGGTGCTGGCTTCGATGGGCTCGGCGAGCTGGGGAATCTACAACGGATTCGAGCTGATAGAAAACAGACAGCGCCCGGGATTCGAAGAACAGATAGACAACGAGAAGTACGAAATCAAGCTTCGTGACTGGGCGAATGCCGAACGCATCGGCATTTCCGGACTGTTGCGCACCCTCAATGACATACGGCGCGACCACCCGAGTTGCCAGGGGTACCACAATCTCAGCGTCCTCGGCACGGACGACCCCTCAATCATCGCCTTCGCAAGGCACACCAACGCAGATTTCATGCAATCGCATGATGCAGACACCATCATCGTGGTCGTGAACCTAGATGGACATAATGCCCATGCTTCAGGCGTGCACTGGAATCCCGCCGACTTCGGCTACGCACCCGGAGAAGGCCTGCGGATGCACGACGAACTGAGCGGACGCGAATTCGTATGGAATGGGGACGACTACGTCTCGTTGGCGCCGTGGGCGGACGTGGCGCATATCCTCACCGTGAAAACCTCACAGTGAAAGCCTCCAAGGGGTGATGCACGCCACCGCTCGACGACTTCGGAACCCATACCCGCCGCCTTCTCGGACAACGGGTATTGTGGTTGTAGTCAAGGCATCAACCCATTAACGTCAAGGAGACAACATGGCTGAAACATTCGATGTGGTCGTTGAAATTCCAAGGGGCTCACGCAATAAGTACGAGGTCGATCACGACAGCGGCCGCATCAAGCTGGACCGTACGCTCTTCACCTCCATGGGATATCCGGATGACTACGGATATATCGAAGGCACTCTCGGAGAGGACGGCGATCCGCTGGACGCCTTGGTGATGATTCCGAATTCGGTATTCCCGGGATGCGTCATCGAGTGCCGCGCAGTCGGTCTGTATCATATGGTCGATGAAGCGGGCGGTGACGACAAGGTGCTGTGCGTACCTGCCGACGTACGTTTCGACGACATCAAGGACATCGCCGACGTCTCTGATTTCCACAAGGCCGAAATCAAGCACTTCTTCGAGCAGTACAAGGCGCTTGAGCCAGGAAAGGAAGTCATGCCAGGAGACTTCTGGACGGATGCGGCAGCGGCTGAGACGGAAATCCAGAAGGCCGTCGTGCGTCTGTCGGAATCGGAACGCTGAAGCACGATACACCGTTGATGAGGCCCGCAACAATGAGGTTGCGGGCCTCATCTCGTATGGATTCCCGAACGGCCACGCAGTCACCAGGGCCTCGCGCCGCCAGGCACTGCGCCTCACTTTGCTCTCATTGAGAATAGATAACTGCACTAAAAGGACAGCTTTTGGCAGCAATTTCTCGGAAAAGCTATCCTTTTAGTGCAGTTATCATAGCGACGACTTACACGCCAAATCCTGAGAAGCGGAATTCCCCTAGAACACGAGGAAATACGTCGCCAAAGTCGCCATGTAGACGGCTATTCCTCCGACCATAACAGGCAGCAGACCAATACCCACCCGCGCATAAGCTTCCTTCGCGGTGTCCTCGTTCCACCATGATGATGCAGCAGCCCCCAGGGACAGCAGAATCACGAGCACCACCAGCACAACCAGCACGAAACCCACCACATGCTTCACTCCGCCCGCGGATTTGGCTATGCCGATGAGCAACGGCAGGAACGACCAGCCGGCGGCGCTCACGCAGGCGATGCCTCCGAACACGGCATGCGACAGCGAACGGATGAGATGCGAGCGCACACGGCGCAGCATCTGCGTGATGAACGCGATGATGACCAGTACAGTGACCAAGGTGCCGAAGACCACAGCCCATGAGGTAAGAGAAGCTCTCGACTCGCTCCCTGCATCGACTTCCATGACCAGACGAGGCACCACCACGGCCGAAGCCACGAAGGCGCATAGACCGGTCACCCCGGATACACCCCGTTCCACAAGACTTGTGGTCACCGTGTCGTCAAAGGGCCACCAGAACAACAGCGCGCCCAACATGGCCGCACCCACGACGATAATCCAGCACAGGATGACGGCGGGTACCGGCCAGAGAGACACGGCCAATCCCGAAAGCAGCAGCATCGAATATGCAATGAGCTGAACACCAATGACCCCTTTGCCTCTGCCCGAATCCTCGGGCCTGGGTCCTCGCACGTCTTTTTCGCTCATAACCACATCCTTTGATCTCACGAAGGCCATGCCACGCTCCGGCCTAAGAACCGCCAGAACTCAATTTAGCGCGAAGTGTCCACAACTCCTATTACAAAATAAAGCAATCATCTCCGCGACTGTACAATGAAACACAACATTGTCTGCTATCAGACCTTATATCAAAGGGGAACCGGCGTGACCGACTTGACGTTGATGACGTTTGCGGGTGATCCTGCAACCGTGTTGCCTTCACTAGCGCTGCTTTCTCACCGTGTACGCGTGCTGCCGATGGATGCGGCCTCCCTCGTGAAAATGCCTGAGAACACCATCCTCTTTCTCGACGCCCGCGATGATCTGGCGACGGCGAAGACCTTGTGCCGTCTCATTCATGCCTCCGGATTATCCACTCCGATCATGCTCGTGCTGACCGAAGGTGGTTTTACGGTCGTCAATTCACAGTGGGGTGTGAGTGACGTCGTGGTGTCCTCGGCATCCCCGGCAGAGGTTGAGGCCCGGCTGCGCCTGGTTTCCGAGCGCGGCAACGCTGCCGCCGACAATGCCACTCAGGCGAACACGGCAATAGAAGGTCTGGACGGACAGATCAGATCCGGCGATCTCGTGGTCGATACCAACGGATACACGGCAAGCCTCCATGGACGCCCGATTGACTTGGCGTACAAGGAATTCGAACTCCTGAAATATCTGGTCCAGCATCCCAGCCGGGTGTTCACCCGCGCCCAACTGCTGCAAGAGGTTTGGGGATACGATTACTACGGCGGCACGCGTACCGTTGATGTGCATATCCGACGTCTTCGGGCCAAACTTGGCGGCGAATATGAACATCTGATTGGAACGGTCCGCAATGTCGGATACCGTTTCGATCCACCCGAAGGCGACCTTCAAGAGGACGTGGCACGCGCGCAGGCAATCGCATCCCTGCCCGACGGTGACGCTGATACCCATGAATAGACGTCCCCTGCGCGGATTGGCACTGTGTACATTGGAACCGTGTGCATCGAAGCCGTGCGGATTGGCAAGCTCCGCAGCCTGCTCGCAACCTGACTGCACGCATCTCACGAAGCGATCCTAACCATGGCGAAGGAAAGCAAAGCCCACCGCCTTGAACGCATGCATGAGGAATACGAGAAACTCTGCATGCTGTACCCCGCGCCGCGATGCGCACTAGACTTCTCATCTCCTCTGGAGCTGCTGGTCGCCACGGTGCTCAGCGCGCAAACCACGGATGTGCGCGTCAATATGGTCACACCGGAGCTCTTCGATACCTATCCGACGGCTGAGGCGCTGGCGGCGGCAAACCCCTCGCAGCTTGAGGACATCATCCACTCGACCGGCTTCTACCACGCCAAAGCGAAGCATCTCATCGGTCTCGGCGCCGCCCTGGTGACCCGCTTCGACTCTGTGGTCCCCCACACCATGGATGAACTGACCAGTCTGCCCGGAGTCGGGAGGAAAACGGCGAATGTGGTGCTGGGCAACGCCTTCAGGATTCCCGGATTCCCCGTTGACACGCATGTGATCCGTCTCACCCGCAGACTGCGGTGGAGGGAGGATTGGAAGTCGCCACATCCCGATCCTGTACACATCGAGCATGAGATCACTTCGTATTTCCCACCGGAGACATGGACCGACCTCTCGCACAGGCTCATACTCCATGGGCGGGCCATATGCCATGCCAGAAAGCCCGAATGCAGCCGTTGCCCCTTGGCAGACACCTGCCCAAGCGCAGAAATCACTCCCACAACGTAGGACAGCCCCATCCTATAGACTCGGCGATATGCAGAGGAAAGAACAACGGTCGTGGAAATCCGGCATCATCTTCCTTGTGACGCTTGTGGTGTTGGGGTCAATCGCATGGATTGTCTGGTCGACGTTCAACCACCGCCTGCCACTGGTCAGCAATCCCCTGACCTCGCAGGAGAGCATATCCGTGGGGGTTCTCGACGCACCGCAATCGCTGGATATTCGAAGCGAACAGGAGCCGGCGATTACGCAGGCCCTGCTGGGCAATGTCTATCAGACTCTCGTCGGGAAAAACGACAGGAACGCCCCCGAGGCGGCAATAGCAAAATCATGGGATGTCAGCGGCAACGGTTTGACATACACCTTCCATCTCAGTGACAACGTCACATTCAGCAACGGTGACGAACTCAACGCCCAGGACGTGGTGTGGTCTCTGCAACAGACAATCACCAAGAAGTTTCAAGGGTCCGACGCTCTTTCGGCACTCAGCGCAGTCAACGAGCTGGACGACCACAGTGTGCGCATCACGCTGAAATCACCGTCACCCGATCTGCTGCAGACGCTTTCCGGCAGAGCTGGAATCATCTACGACCAGGATGCCAAACTCAACTACTCCTCACAGGCGATAGGCTCAGGCCCGTATGTGGTATCGCAATGGGACAAGGGCTCAAGCCTGACGCTAAGCCGGAACACCCGGTATTGGGCGTCGGCACCCAAAATCGGCGACGTCACCCTTCGCTATTACGGCAACGCCAGCGAGTTGTCGAAGGCTTTGGAATCAAGCGATGTGGATGTGGCGACGCCGCTCGATGCAGCGGGACTCCAGACAGCGCAGAACAATACTTCCCTCGCCGTCGCCAAGGGACTCAGCCAAGACGCGGTGGTCCTCGCATTCAACACCGACACCAGCTCGGTATTGTCCGATCAACGACTACGTCAGGCCATCCGCTATCTTGTCGACAACGACGACATCATCAGCAAGCAGCAGGGGCTGGGAGCGGCCATCGGCGGACCGTTGTCTCCATTGGACGCCGGTTACGAGGATCTCACCGGATTATTCCCTCTGGACATCACCAAGGGCTCGGCCTTGGCGGCCTATTTCCCGCCCTCATATTACGGGGGAAGCCTGCGCCTGGTCTATCAGGACTCTTACGGCGAGCAACTCGGACAGCTCGTCAAGGCCCAACTGGCCAAGGGGGGAATACCGGTCACGGTGACCATGGTCAATGATGCCGACTGGAAACAGCGAGTGGAATCGCAACGCGCCTTCGACATGACGATTATCACCACATCCTCCGCGACCGACTCCGCACAATATGCGGACCCGTCGAAATCCATCACCAGATTCGACAATCCGGATGCACAGAACCATTACCGTCTTGCGCAGGCCGCAACCTCCGAGGCGGACCATACCCGGGAGCTCCAGGAATACGCGAAGGCCGTCAGCCAGGGGGCACCTGCCGATTGGCTGTACATGAAGGTGCCGGTGACTGCCTACAGCAGGAATCTCAAGGGCGTTCCCACCAACATGACCACCACATACCTCCCTCTCTGGAATATCTCGAAGGAATAACCAGGCCTCTCAACACCCAAGACAAGGTCTGACTTGCTCGCTGCTTCGCCCGCGACAGACATCCCTTATCAGTTTCCAGTCGAATAACCGGCTCCCCCATACTGCCTTGTGAAGGAGCTCGTACGTCCTCTCTTCTGCACTGGCGACGCATTGCTAAGCGACATGCGGCGGCTCAGGAAACGATGACAAATCCCACACGACTCTGCGACACCTCTGATGCCGAGGTTGTCCGCGCCGAACATGTCACGCTGGATTCATAAACTTGGACGCTATGAGCGAGAACACTGAAAGCATACAGGCGAGCCTGACTGCATTACCCGACCACGTGGGTGTGGATGGCTTGGAAGACAAGTGGTGCAAGCAATGGGAGGAGAAGGGAACATACCGTTTCCGCAACACCACGGAACGCAGCGGCGTCTACTCCATCGACACACCTCCGCCAACGGTGTCGGGCCACCTGCACGTGGGACATGTGTTCTCCTACACTCACACCGATGTCATCGCCAGATTCAAGCGCATGCAGGGATTCGACGTCTTCTACCCGATGGGCTGGGACGACAACGGACTGCCGACGGAACGTCGTGTGCAGAATTATTACGGGGTGCGGGTCGATACCTCGCTCAGATACGATCCTGAATTCAAACCTCCTTTCGAAGGCACCGAGGGCAAGAAAATCGAAGCCCGCGACCAGGTTCCCGTCTCCCGGCAGAACTTCATCGAACTGTGCGAACGCCTAACAGGCGAAGACGAAAAACTCTTCGAGGCACTCTGGAAGTCCCTTGGACTTTCCGTGGACTGGAAACAGACCTACCACACCATCGGCGAACACCCTCGTCGCGTTGCGCAGAAGGCATTCCTGCGCAACCTTGCCCGCGGCGAGGCATACCAGCAGGAAGCACCCGGACTGTGGGACGTGACGTTCCAGACCGCAGTAGCCCAGGCAGAACTGGAATCGCGTGAATACCCCGGCTTCTACCACAAAATCGCCTTCCGCTTCGCGGACGGAACGCCGCTGTACATCGAGACCACACGACCCGAACTGCTGGCCGCTTGCGGCGCACTCATTGCGCACCCCGACGACGACCGATACAAGGCACATTTCGGCGAAACGGTATATTCACCGCTGTTCCACGTCGAGGTTCCCATCCTGGCCCATCCTGCGGCCGAAATGGAGAAAGGCGCCGGCATCGCGATGTGCTGCACCTTCGGCGACATCACCGACGTGCAATGGTGGAGGGAACTCCACCTGCCCACCAGGTCCATCATCCAACGCAACGGACGCATCGTGATGAACGTCCCGGAGTGGATCACGGATGAGGCAGGACGCTCCATATTCGAGCAAACCGAAGGCAAAACGGTCTTTTCCGCACGAAAGATCATCGTGGATGCCCTGCGCGAGTCCGGAGACCTGGATGGGGAGCCCACACCGACCAAGCGTATGACGAATTTCTACGAAAAGGGCGACAAACCCTTGGAAATCGTCACTTCACGTCAGTGGTACCTCCGCAACGGCGGCACCGATGCAGCACTGAACGCCCAGCTCATAGAACGCGGCAAGGAACTTGAGTTCCATCCCGATTTCATGAGGGTGCGCTACGACAATTGGGTGCACGGACTCAACGGCGATTGGCTGGTCTCACGCCAGCGCTTCTTCGGCGTTCCCTTCCCGCTGTGGTACGAAGTCGACGCGAACGGCAACGCGGACTTCTCCAAAATCATCACCCCGAGCGAGGATCGGCTTCCCATCGATCCGACCACGGATACGCCTGCGGGCTACGACGAGTCGCAACGTGACCAGGCCGGCGGCTTCACCGCCGAACGCGACATCATGGACACTTGGGCCACGAGCTCTCTGACACCGCAGATCGTCACCCGCTGGGCCGAGCCCGGCAAGGAAAACGAAAGACTGCATGCCGCGACCTTCCCGATGGATCTGCGCCCCCAGGGACAGGACATCATCCGTACCTGGCTGTTCAGCTCCGTGGCACGCGCCCACTTGGAAGACGGATGCCTCCCCTGGGCCCATACGGCGCTTTCAGGGTGGATTCTCGATCCCGATCATAAGAAAATGAGCAAGTCGAAGGGCAACGTGGTCGTTCCCAACGAACCGATCGCCAAATTCGGCGCGGATGCGGTCCGTTACTGGGCGGCTTCGGCTCGTCTGGGCCTCGATGCCACATATGACGAAGGACAGATGAAAATCGGTCGCCGTCTGTCCATCAAGCTGCTCAACGCCACGAAGTTCGCCCTGGCCATCGGCCGCGAAGACGAGAACCATCACGTCGCATCGCCCGCCAAGGTCGAATGGAAACTCAGCAACGTCACCGAGACCCTGGATCGTGCAGTCATCGCACGTCTGGCATCCGTCATCCGTGATGCCACGGAAAGCCTGGATGCATACGAGCATTCCAAGGCTCTGGAAGTCATCGAAAGTTTCTTCTGGGATTTCTGCGACGATTACATCGAGCTCGCGAAGAACCGCGCCTACGGCACCGCTGATGCCACCGGTCTCGTGCCTTCCGAACAGGCGGTGCGCTCGGCCAGAACCACACTCGGCCTCGTTCTGGACGCCTTTGCTCGCCTGTTCGCCCCTTATCTGCCATTCGCATGCGAAGAGGTCTGGGGTTGGATGCACGAAGGCTCCGCTTCCGTGCACCGCGCGAGCTGGCCCACGCCTGAAGCCTATGAACAGGCTTGCGGCGATGTCCGGCCGGATGTGCTGGTCTGGGCGGGTCAGGCTTTGGCGGAGCTGCGGAAAATCAAGTCCGAGGCCAAGGTATCGATGAAAACACCGATTCTCAGTGCAAGGCTGGCAGTTCCCTCCGAAGTGATCGCAGCAGTCCGCGAAGCACAGGGCGACATCGCCGAAGCCGGAAGAGTCACCGGCGAACTGCGTTTTGTGGAAGCGGATGCCGCCGACGGCACTGCGGAACAATCCGACGAGACCGCGATCACCGTGGTTGACAGCACCCTCGGTGAGCCACCTGTGAAGAAGCCCAAGCGCTGACACCACCACCAAGGGCTTTGGGTTAGATAACTGCACTACAAGGACAGCTTTGTGGTAATAATTTCACCACAAAGCTGTCCTTGTAGTGCAGTTATCGTATTTGGAGGGCCTAGGCGAACACGTCCAGAACTCCCGGGTCACCGCCCGCCTCCGCTATTCTGCGATGGCGTTTCTTAGCCTCGGTAACCACGAACTCCCGATACATCTCTGCAATATCCGTATCCAACCCGGCATCCTGTGCAATACGGTGGAGTCGCTCGATTTGCATATGCTCGCGTTGATAATCGGCGGGTTCAAAGCCTGCCCTGGCCTTCAGCACGCCCACTCTCGAGGTGTATTTGAAGCGTTCGGCGAGAAGAGACACAATCGCGGTATCCACGTTATCGATTGACTGTCTGAGGGCTTCTATGCCCGCCACGCAACGGGCGACCTCAGGATCATCGCTGCTGCTCTGCGCATCCACCGTGGTGGAAGCCTCCGTCGTCTGTGATTCGTACTTCTGTGATTCGTATTCCTCTGGCCGAGGCCAGTTTCCTGCGTCGTCTGCTTCACTCATGCTTAATAGAATACAACCAGAGCATTCATTGAGCCGGTCGCCGTAAGCGGCACAGGAAGCACGAATGCGTGTGCCTCCGCTTCTCAAATCAGAGCGGAGGCACACGCATTCGTGTAGCCACAGGCCTCAAGGGCCGTGAAGTTATTTGACCTGAGGCATCGTTGAGGTGATGGCCGCGAGGAAGTCCCGGTTGGATGGCGTTTTCTTCAGACGTGGTACCAGAGTCTGATAGGCCTGCTCGGGCTCCATGCCGCCGAAAGCACGACGCAGCCTGTAGATGACCGCAAGCTCCTCCGGTGGCGTGATGAGCTCCTCACGTCGCGTACCCGAAGAGATGATGTCGATGGCCGGGAAGAGGCGCTTGTCGGCGAGTTCCCTGGAGAGACGCAGCTCCATATTGCCGGTGCCCTTGAACTCCTCGAAAATCACTTCGTCCATCTTGGAACCGGTCTCCACCAATGCGGAAGAGATAATCGTCAGCGAGCCGCCGTTTTCGATATTGCGTGCAGCTCCGAAGAACTTCTTCGGCGGGTACAAGGCCTGCGCGTCGACGCCGCCTGAAAGGATACGCCCTGAAGCCGGGGCGGCGATGTTGTAAGCGCGCGCGAGACGGGTCATCGAGTCGAGCAGCACCACGACGTCCTGACCCAGCTCGACCAGACGCTTGGCACGTTCGATGGCAAGCTCGGCGACCGTGGTGTGATCGGATGCGGGACGGTCGAATGTGGATGAGATGACTTCACCCTGAACCGTGCGCTCCATATCGGTGACTTCCTCAGGACGCTCATCGACGAGGACGACCATCAGATGAACCTCGGGGTTGTTCGTGGAGATGGAGTTGGCGATATTCTGCAGGGTGATGGTCTTGCCCGCCTTGGGTGGGGAGACTATCAGGCCACGCTGTCCCTTGCCGATAGGCGAGATGATATCGATCAACCGTCCGGTGAGCTTGTTCGGCTGGGTCTCCATCCTCAGACGTTCCTGGGGATACAGCGGTGTGAGCTTGTTAAAATGCGCCCTGTTCGAAGCATCCTCGATGCTCATGCCGTTGACCGAGTCGATGGACTGCAGCGGTACGAATTTCTGGCGTTGATTGCGCCGATCCCCCTTGCGTGGAGGCCTGATGGCGCCATGGACCGCATCGCCCTTGCGCAACGCGTATTTACGAACCTGTCCCATCGAGACATAGACGTCATTCGGGCCGGGCAGGTATCCGGAGGTCCTGATGAACGCATAGGAGTCCAACACGTCTACGATGCCTGCAACGGGAACCAGCTCCTCCTGCTGCGAGTCCTCACGACGGTCTTCCTCGCGTGCCTCGTAGTCCGCTGAACGGTCGCGGCGGTTACGATTGCGGCGTTCACCATTGCGGTCATTGCGATCATTACGGTCTGAACCGCGGTCATTACGATTGCCTCGGCCACCGCGATCGTTGCGTTCACTCCTGTCACGACGTCCACGACGAACGAACTCGTGCTCTTCGCCATTGCCTTCATGATCATTGCTGCGCTGCTGGCTATGCTCATTGCGATTAGGCAATACCGCCAGGATGTCATCGAGATCGCGTACCGAACCGTGATCGTTGCTGTCCTCGCTCGCGGCTTGAGAACGATTGCGTCTGCGACGTGGCAGCGTCAGCGCATCCCCGTCCTTGTGGGTACGGGTCGGCTGACCATCTTGCGAGGTGCCCCGCTTCGATGGTGCGTCGACTGCCGCGCTGGGAGTGAACACATCATCTGACTTGGCATCATGGACGCGACGTGTCTGACCCGCGTCCGGAGCCTGGGAGATTCCACTCTCCTCGGCCTGTGCACTTTCGCGAGAGCGTTCATCGCTTCCCGCGTTGTTCGAAGCACCAAGGGTGCCGTTTTCCGATTCCTTGCTGTCAACAGATTCCTGCTGATTGGCATTGACGGAGCGCACTGTCACTCCCGCAGGTGCCTCGCCGCCCGAGCGTGCCGCTTCTATCGTTGCAATGAGAGCGGGCTTTCGCATCGTGGAGGTGCCTCGCAGACCGAGCTGCTTGGCAAGCTCCTTGAGCTCAGGCAGTTTCATATCAGTGAGTTTTTGGCTTGTTGCCACAGTAATAATGCCTTTCCTACCGCTTCGTCGACACAGAGTCTGACGTGGCTAGAGAATAATGGCGGAACATCCGCATATTGAAGTCCAATGCTGTCTCAGCATCAGGAACTTTGAATACCTTACATCGACAAGGCTTATCTTGCAAAACGAAACGCCAAGGCGACATTCCACGATTCCCGGTGAATGCCCGACGATGCACTCTACGGCAAATCCGAATATGAAAGCAATGATGCGACGGTCTTCGTCATGAACATCGTTTCGCGTATCGCCGTGACCTCGATGTCACGGCATAAGACGGCGGCGGTGTCGTCACCGACCGTCAAGGCCGATGACGACACCGCCGCCGTATTCATAAAACCAGGCTCTCACCCAACTGCCGCTCGGGTGGAACCACAGTGGCGAGAAGCCCCTGCTATCGCCTGCTCAGACTTCACTTCTCTTCGTGATAGCTCTTCTCCGTGTTGACGTTCCACACATTGGCCTTCGACGTGCGACCCGTGCGAATGTTCTCGACTGCTTCCATCGATGTGGCCATCGAATGGTCCTGGTTGTTGTAGTGGTGCTGACCGTTGCGTCCGACACAATACAGGTTGCCGAAGGAATCCAGCCACTCCACCAGCTCAGGCATCTGCGCATAGGTATCGAAGTAGGCCGGATACGCCTTGGGCACACGCTCGCGGTGCGAGTCCATGACATCCTGCGCTCCGTTGATGATGCCCATGCGGGTGAGCTCGTCCACGGCGAAGGCCGTCGCCTTCTCATCGCTGAGGTTCCAGAAATCATCGCCCTCTTCGCAGAAATACTCCAGGCCGATCCACACCGTATCGTCAACGTTCTTGACCAGGTATGGGCTCCAGTTGTTGAACACCTGCAGACGTCCGACCTTGAATCCCGGATCCTGAACGTAAATCCAGCAATCGGGGACGATCGGCGGATTGCCCAGCGTCGGAGTGTCGGTGGTGTTACGGATTCGCAGACGTTTGACGAGAAGCCCAACCGTGACGAAATCACGGTATGGCAAGCCGTTGGCGATATGCGTCATATCCGCCGGCGCCGATGTCGGGGAGGCCTTGACCGCGTTGACCAGGTCCTTGATGGGCATGGATGAGATCACGTCATCAGCCTGAAGACTGACTCTGTTGCCGTCGGAATCCACGTACACCACCGCAGACAGACGTCCGTCCTGCTGATCCAGCTCAACGACCTTGGCATCGGTGATGACCTTGACACCGGCCTCTCGGCAGTTCTCCTCCACGGTTTCCCAAAGCTGACCAGGCCCGAGCTTCGGGTACCAGAACTCCTCAATCAGACTGGTCTCGACCTCATGGGCATCGCGCTTCTTCGGCAGCATCTTCTGCACCGCGTTCTTCAGCACGCCCATGATGCTCAGTCCTTTGACACGCTGAGCACCCCAGTCGGCGCTGATCTCCTTTGGTGCGCGGCCCCACAGCTTCTCCGTATAACCGGCGAAGAACATCGAATAGAGCTTGCGTCCGAAACGATTGATATAGAAGTTCTCGAGGTTGTCTTCGGGAAGCTTGTGGAACACCGACTTGAGGTAGCTGAAGCCCGCAACCATAGTCAATCTGAAGCCCAGAGCCTTCAAGGTATTGGCCGAAAGGGAGATGGGGTAATCAAAGAAGTGATGGTTCCAGTAGATTCTCGAAACGCGGTGACGCTTCAGCATCACTTTGTCAGTGGTTTCGGGGTCTGGGCCACCAGGCTCAAGATCATGGTGGCGGTTGAGCTTCTTGTCGTCATAGGAAGGAGCACCCTGCAGCGGAAGCACGTTCTTCCACCAGTCCATGATGCGATCGTCCTTGGAGAAGAAGCGATGCCCTCCGATGTCCATGCGGTTGCCGTTATGCTTCACGGTTCTTGAAATGCCACCGAACTGATTCGAGGCTTCAAGCACGATCACGTCATATTTGTCGCTGCCGCCGTCCTTGGCCAGTTCCCATGCGGCGGTCAGACCTGCCGGGCCTCCACCGATGATGACCACGGATTGTTTTTCTGTCAACTTGACCTCCTGAGCACAATAATCCCGTCTAGTCTATACGAAAGACCCCACGTAACTGCCGAATAGCAAAATCTCCAGCCAATGCACACGCTTAAAGGGAAAGCGGTTGACTGGAACGGTTTATGCCGATTCACACACCCCGCGCCGCAATCGTTTCTGAGATTACCTTCGTCGCCTTTGCCTGAATACGAGCGACTCCTGCCCGGACTTACGGGCAGCCTCCCAATCTGGCGGGCGCTCACCGAAGCCATGGAATCACCGAAGCGACCCGGCAGGCTCAGTTTATGGAATCGGGAATGTCTATGTCGCTTTTCTGGACTTCCTCGACGTTGACATCCTTGAATGTCACAATGCGCACATTCTTGACAAAGCGACTTGGCCGGTACACATCCCAAACCCATGCATCGGTGAGCTGAACATCGAAATACACATCCTGCCCGGCGCTTCGAACATTGAAATCCACCTTATTAGCGAGGTAGAACCTGCGTTCCGTTTCGACCACATAGGTGAACAGCTTGATGACATCCCTGTATTCCCGGTACAGTGCAAGCTCCGCATCGGTTTCGTAGTTATCCAAGTCCTCTGCACTCATCGTTTCAGTCCTTCTGACCTTCATCCATGCGGGTGCGGCTTCTGCCGATATTCCTCCACCAGGCACGTTTGGACGTTTTTCTGCTGCTCTGGTTGTACGGCCATTCCGCCTGATCGTCGCCCTGATCGTCCTTCTGTTCGTCAGGACTCTCGACATGTCGATTATCGGCATGCTCGTCTTCGGCGGGATGCGGGGCAAGCGCATCCTTCAAGGAGGTTTTCTCTATGGTCTCCACGGATTCAGGTGGAAGCGCCACAGGAGGCGCCTGACGGAGCGGGTGATCATCAATGCCCGCCGCTGTGTTCTTCCCTGAGGATTCCGCCTTGTTGCGCAGCTGGATGGCCAGCGAGTGCTCCTTGGCGCTTAAGGCCTCGCGCACACCGGGATTGTCCTCGATCACATGCATGCCGAAGGCATCCAGCGATTGAATCGGATCATACTCGTCGACAAGCGTGTCCATCACGATGAGATCCTGATATTTCCCGTTTTCCGCATCCCATAGAGCATCACGCGACGTGCCTTGAGGAACGAAGCCGAGGGACTGATACACCGATGTCGACCGGGTGTTCTTCTCGGGAACGCTGACCCATATCCGGTGAAGTCCAAGGCCCGCTGGCTCGGGGGCGAAACCATAGGTCATAACCCTCGGCATGGCGTCGCGCGAGTACCCGCGCCCCCGGTAGTTCTTGCCGAGAACGACCTGTATGCGTGCCGATCGTGCCCATCCGTCGATATCGATCAGAAAAATCATGCCGATGATGGCATCGCCATTGCGCTCTGACTCGGCATCCTCATCGCCGTTCTCGCTGCTGGCGAGCATCGCCCATGCCACGGTCCTGCGGGATTCGGGATCGCCGACGCCGGACTCTCCTGCCGTCTGCCCCCAACTCCAGGCGACCGAGCGCTTTACCCAGGTGTGCACCACGGCTCGTTCCGCCTGCGGTCCTTTTCCTGTAATGCCCGAAGCATTGTAGAAAGCCTCAAGTCGGTCCATATATGGAAGATCGTCAAGCCCGGCAGGGCGCAGGTGCACCATCTCCCCTTTTATTTCGGGAATGATGAGGCGCTCCGGCAGCTCCCTGCTTTGCTCCGACTCCGGACTGTTGACTTCGTTGGCTTGTACCATATCCCGCCTTCGTAGTTGCTAGTCGTCTGGAATTTCCATGTATTGCACGACTCTGATGCGATTACGCGCATACAGTGTACATCACAGCGAGGCGACTTTTTCCGAAACGATGGTACGCACCGCCTTGGCATCAGCCTGTCCATGGGTGGCTTTCATCACAGCTCCGATAATCGCTCCCATAGGCTTCATGTTGCCCGACTTCAGCTTCTCGACGATGTCGGGATTGGCGGCAAGAGCCTCGTCGACTGCGGCGACCAACGCCCCGTCGTCGGAAACGACCTGATACCCGTGCTTGGCTACGACCTCTTCAGGGCTGCCTTCGCCCGCGAGCACTCCGGATACGGTCTGCTTGGCGAGTTTGTCGTTCAGCGTTCCCTTGGCAATCAGCACCTCGACCTGTGCGACATCAGCCGGAGTAATAGGCAGCTCTTCCAGACTGATTTCCTTGGCGTTGGCTTCGCGGGACAGCTCACCCATCCACCATTTGCGCGCTCCGGATGCTTTGGCGCCAGCCTTCACGGTTTCCTCGATGAGGTCAAGAGCGTCGGCGTTCACCACATCACGCATCTCCAAATCGGAGAAGCCCCAGTCTGCCTTGAGTCGTGCACGACGGTCGCGTGGCATTTCGGGCATTTGCTTCCTGAGCTCCTCGATGTGGTCGCTGGTGACATGCACCATGACCAGATCAGGGTCGGGGAAGTAGCGGTAATCGTCGGCATCGGATTTGATGCGCCCTCCGGCGGTGCACTGAGAACCTTCGTCCCAATGACGGGTCTCCTGAAGAATCTCGCCACCTGCATCCAGAATCGCCGCCTGCCTGCGAATCTCGTATGCCATCGTCTTCTCGATGCCTTTGAAGGTGTTGACGTTCTTGGTTTCCGAACGGGTACCCAAAGCATCGCCCGGGTTCTTGCGCAGAGAAACGTTCACATCGGCGCGCATATTGCCCTGCTCCATACGGGCGTGGGAAATATTCAGCGCCTTCACGATGTCACGGATGGCGCGCACGTATGCACCGGCGATTTCAGGTGCACGCGCACCCGCGCCTTCCACCGGCTTGGTCACGATCTCCACCAGCGGCACTCCTGCGCGGTTATAGTCGCACAGCGAGTGATCGGCACCTTCGATTCGCCCATCGGCTCCGCCGACGTGGGTGTTCTTCCCGGCATCGTCCTCGACATGGGCGCGCTCGATCTGCACGCGGAATATCTCTCCGTCCTCCAGCTCCACATCAAGATATCCGTTGCCGTTCAGCGGCTTGTCATATTGCGAGATCTGATAGTCGCGCGGCATATCCGGGTAGAAGTAGTTCTTGCGTGCGAACTGGCTCCATTCCGCGATTTCACAGTGCAATGCCAGACCCAGCTTGATGGCGTAGTCTATGGCGGTCTTGTTCACCACCGGAAGGCTGCCGGGCAGCCCAAGCGACACCGGTGTGAGCTGGGTGTTCGGCTCGCCGCCGAATTCAATGTGCGCGGGGCAGAAGAGCTTGGTGTTCGTGCTGAGCTCCACATGGACTTCAAGACCGAAAACCGTGTCGAACTCTGAAACGGCATCGGCGTACTTCATCAATTTGTCAGCCATATCGAATGTAATCCTTCCGATGCTTACTTGTTCAGGCCGTCAAGCCAAGGGGTGTTCATGGACTGCCAGATTGGTCCTTGCTGCTGTTCGAGCAACGCGGCCTCCAAGGCGGCGGCAGGCTTGTACAGCTTCTCGTCATGCATCTGCGGTGCGAAGAACTGGAAACCGGTTGGCAGCCCGTCATCACTGAGACCGGCAGGAATCGACATTGCCGGAACGCCCGCAAGATTCGCAGGGATCGTGGCGATATCCTCCAGATACATCGTCAGCGGGTCATTCATCTTCTCGCCGAATTTGAATGCGGTGCTTGGACTCGTCGGAGACACCAATACGTCGACCTGTTCGAAGGCCTTGGCGAAATCGCGGATGATCAGCGTACGGACCTTCTGGGCCGAACCGTACCAGGCATCGTAGTACCCGGCGGACAGCGCATACGTGCCCAGGATGATCCGTCGTTTGACCTCGTCGCCGAATCCTGCCTCACGGGTTGCCGCCATCATATTCGCCGCCGTCTGCGGCGTGCCATCCTCAGGCATCACTCGCAGGCCGTATCGCATACCGTCATACCGTGCAAGGTTGCTTGAGACCTCGGAAGGCATGATGATGTAGTAGGCACCAAGGGCATAGGAGAAATGAGGACATGAGACCTCAACGACTTCGGCGCCCATGTCTTCAAGAGCCGCGACCGCTTCCTTGAACCGTGCTTCGACTCCGGGCTGGAACCCTTCGCCGCCGATTTCCTTGACCAATCCGACGCGCATACCGTGCAGGTCACGCTTCTGCCCTTCTCGAGCGGCATCGGCCAGCTTGGGCAGAGGCTTTGGAATCGATGTGGAGTCGCGCTCATCGTAGCCGCCGATGACCTCGTGCAGGAGCGCAGCATCAAGGACGGTACGTGAGACCGGCCCGATCTGATCGAGAGAGGACGCCATCGCAATCGCACCGAAACGCGAAACGCCGCCATAGGTCGGCTTCACCCCGACGGTTCCGGTCAATGCGCCTGGCTGACGAATCGAGCCACCGGTGTCGGTGCCCAACGCCAAAGGCGCTTCGAAAGCGGCGACCGCGGAAGCGGAGCCACCGCCTGAACCACCGGGGACTCGTTCCGTATCCCAGGGATTGTGCGTGGTCTGGTAGGCGCTGTGCTCGGTCGAAGAACCCTGGGCGAACTCGTCCAGATTGGTTTTTCCGAGAATCGGCATACCTGCGTCTTTGAGTTTGCGCACGACGGTCGCATCGTAAGGAGGAATCCATCCCTCGAGAATCTTGGATGCCGCAGTGGTGGGAATGCCTTTGGTAACGATCATGTCCTTGACTGCGATCGGCACACCGGCCAATTCGGGAAGACCGTCGATGTCACCCGCCTTGCGACGGGCATCGAAGTCATCGGCCTGCTGCAAAGCCTCATCCTTGGAGACCTGAAGGAAGGCCTGAATGCTCGGTTCCGCGGCTTCGATGGTCGACACTTCCGCCTCGACGAGCTCTCGGCTGGAGACCTCTCCGCTACGTATCTGCTCCGCCATCTCGGCAGCACTCAGCCTGACAAGTTCACTGTGTTGTGTCATTGCTTCCCTCACTCCTCACCAAGAATGCGTGGGGCCACGAACATACCGGCCTCGGTTGCAGGCGCCCCGCTCAGCGCCTCTTCCTGCGTCAGTGGCTGTTCCGCCACATCCGGCCGCAGATATGCCTCCAAGGGCACCGGATTCGCCGTGGGGGGCACATCCTCACCGGCGACTTCCTGGACTTTTGCAATCGACTCGGCGATCACGTTGAGCTCGCCCTGGAGCCTGCTGATCTCGTCATCGGTGAGGGCTATGCGAGCAAGGTCTCCCAAATGCTCGATTTCTTCTCGTGTGAATGTTGGCATAGCCTTTACTATATGTGCCGTGTGTGACACCTCAACGTCATATACAGGACACATTCGCACCCCGAATCGGCGATGGCCGAATGCCTCGGCGTTCAGGCGATGTCGCGATGCTTGACCAGCAGGGTCCCCACCACGTACGACACGGCCGACCAAACCAGCAGCAGCAGGAGGCTTTGCCACCAATTCGGGTCGAAGGCGCTCGAAGACGCCGAACTCATCGAGCTGTTTATGTCGGCACCGATCGCCCCATCCATCAGGGAGTTGGGCAGAAACTCCGTCGCGGAGCCAATCCAATCGAATCCCCCTCCCAGCAAGGAGAGCACCGAAAGAATCTGTGGGACGATCATCATCAAGGCAATGAAGGCAAAGACCGCGCCTACCGTTGACCGGCAGATGCCGGCAATGCCGAGAGCCAGTATCGAGACCAGCACCGAAGACACCACGGCCGCGCCTATGACGATCAACGGCGTGAAGCGTTGCCCCGAGGACAAGGGCTCCAAGGTCGAGCCGACGAAGAACAGATGCGCAACCCCCCACGCCAGCAGCACACCCACCAGTGTGGAGACTCCGGTAAGCGCCGATAGTGCGAGCCCCTTCGCGGCCATCAGCATCCCGCGGCGCGGGTTCGCCGTCAACGATGACTGTATCGACATGTTCCCGAATTCTGAGGTCAGGGACATGATGGACAGAATGCCTATCGCCAGAACCGCTGTGCTGACGAAGGCTCCGACGGAGGTCCACAACGCCGTCATCTGTATCGGTCTGGCAACGTCGAGCGTGTTGCCCTTGTCGTCAAGAGTGCTGGTCAGCTGTATGCTCCAAGCCACGAGCAGTGTGCCCAACGGAATCAATGCGGTGTTGATGATCAGCAGGATGTAGCTGGACTTGAGGCTGAGGAGTTTGACCAGTTCAGCTCGGGTGCTGCCCGCCAGGCTTACATGGATTCGTCGTGGGGACAGGCGACTGCCGGAAACGTAGCCGTGTCGTGGTGACGGCGTCGAGCCTTGCGTATTCGTTGAACTCATCGTGCGACCTCCCCTGATGCCATCGGTACGACGCGCTGCGCCGGAATCTCCTGCGCCATGTACTCCACATGGCCGTGGGTCAGCTCCATGTATGCCTGTTCTAGCGACGAGTGCTCGGTGCGTAGCTCATAGATGCGTATGCTCCCGAAGGACACGGCCTGCGCCAGACGCTCGAGTGGAACGCCGACGATATGGAATACGGGAACGCCGTCAGGATCTTCGGAGCTGGCGTCGATGCGCTCGACCTGCGCTCCGTCGAGCGTCGCCAGCACCCTTCTCAGTTCCTCCTCGTCCGGCGTCGCTACCCGGATGGCCGAACTCGAGTGTTTATCGATGAAGGCCTGCACGGAGGTGTCTTCCAGGACACGACCCTGGCCGATGATGACGAGGCTGTCGGCCGTGAGCGCGACCTCACTCATCAGGTGAGAGCTGAGCAGCACGGCTCTACCCTGCCCCGCGTAGTAGCGGCAGAGTTCCCTCACCCAACGCACGCCTTCCGGGTCAAGACCGTTGATAGGTTCGTCCAGAACCAGATTGTGCGGATCTCCCAGCAAAGCCGCGGCGATGGAGAGCCTCTGGCCCATTCCCAGAGAGAAGGCTCCTGCCCGACGTTTCTTGACGTTGGCGATGCCGGTGATGTCGATGACCTCATCGACCCGCGACTTGGGAATGTTGTTGGTCAGCGCCAGGGCATGAAGATGTGCGTATGCCGAGCGGCCCTTGTGCGCGGATTTGGCGTCCAGAACCGCGCCGACCTCGAACATCGGTGAACGCATGCTCAGGAAGGGCTGTCCGTCGATCAAGGCCTCGCCCTCGTCGGCTCTGATAAGCCCCAGGGCCGTACGCATGGTGGTGGATTTGCCGGCGCCGTTCGGGCCGAGAAAACCAGTCACCTTGCCATCCTGTGCAACGAAGGACACATCGTTGACCGCGAGCCTGCCTTTGAATGATTTGCTGAGCTTCCGTATTTCGATCACACTACGAATCTATCAGCTAATTCCAAGCTTCGTGCCGCCTCTGAGACAACCAGGCCGTTACGCATGGCCTATGTACACATGACCTATTCACGAATGGCCGATGCACGAATGGCACTATCACAGACAACTGCCGCATGCGACTGCCATATGCGAAGATGTCCTCACCGGGACCGCCCATGCTGCTCGATCCAGGAATGCATCGCCACCGCCGCGGCCGCTCCGGCATTGATCGAGCGGACCGACCCGTACTGGGAGATGAACACCACGTCATCGGCGCAGGTCAGGGCCTTTTCCGACAATCCCGGACCTTCCGCACCGAATATCAGCAGGCAGCGCTCGGGAAATTCGAACCGCTCTATGGCAACGGCACCCGGTACATTATCGATGGCGATGATCCGCGTGGAGGTGCCGTCGTCGCGTTCCTCGTCCGCAGCCTTCACGTGATCCAGAAGAGCCTGCATGGAGGGATGCTGCTCAACATGCTGGTAGAGCTCGGTCATCAACGCGCCCTTGCGATTCCACTTGTGCGGTCCGACAATATGGACTTTTGCCGCTGCGAAGGCGTTGGCGGTACGCACGATCGAGCCGATGTTGAAGTCATGCGTCCAGTTCTCGATGGCCACTTCGAAGAGATGTCTGCCCCGACTGTCGAGTTCGTCGCGTATCGCCTCGACGCTCCAGTAACGAAATGCATCGAGCACGTTGCGCCGATCCCCGTTGTCGAGAAGCTCGCTGTCGTATCGTGGGTCATACTGCTCTGATGCCGGGTCATCGGGACGCGGCTCATCCGGATGCGTCTGCGCCCACGGACCTACCCCGACCTCGCGAAACTCAGGTTCCCCCGATGCCAGCGATGCGAGCGTGAAGGCGGAAGGCTTGCTCACTGCCCCTCCTTGGCGTCCGAATCAGCGGCAACGCGCGCGGAATCCCCGGCACCCGATTCCCGCTCCGGGTTGACCGCGGAGAATTCATCCTCGTCGAACACTCTGACGAAGGGCAGGGTGTGTCTGCTCCCGTCAAGAGGGTTCACCGCTTCGATGCCTTCCATAGAGCGCGTGGAGCCGATCAAGGAGGCGATTCCCAGCACTTCAGCACCCTCCCGTTGCAGGATGCCGAAATCCAGGCTCAGTTCGTTGCCGTTGCGCAGTGTAACCAGCGACGATGTCTGCACGTATGATTTTTCGCTGAGCCACGCGTCCAGCAGGAACACACGTTCGCCGCGCACGGATGGCCCTTTGATGCCCGGGTAGACGAAATCCATGACGAAGGCATCGAGATCCTGTCCTCGCGAAGCTGCGGCCTGCACCATTGAGATGGCCAAAGGAATCGCGGCCGCCGTCAGCGCACCCACGGCATCGAAATCATCGATGCCGAAGCCTGCTTCCTCGAGGGTATCCAGCAGCAGATGACCCGCCAACTGGGAACCCTGGTGATCGTATGTCACAGCGGACAGCTCGCTGAAGGGCTTAAGGGAGACCTCAGGAGTCAGCAAACGTCGGAGCTGTTCCTTGGTATCGAGTGTCTCAACGTTGCCGACCCCTTGTTCCTTGCGCAATTCAGGAGCGCCTGTCTGCCGAAATGTTCCGGATTCTCGTTGTGATGCCATGACAACCAGAATAGAGCCGGGCACGCCCAGAGTGAATCCGAAGCCATGAAACGCTCAGCGACCGCGTTCCCCTCCGTCAGGCACCGGCGTATCCGACGCTATCTTCGCATCCTCTTCCTGCACTTCCGGCGCAGTGAGTTCGCGGATATTGGCCTGTTCCGAATCTATGAGTCCGACTTCCTCGATGATCTTGGATTGGTCGAGCTTTTGCAACCTGCGAGCGGTGACCAGCACCCTCGATTCCAGAGAGGATGCGAACTGGTTGTATGCCCCTACGCTTTTGGTGATGGCCTTGCCCAAGGCATTGGCTCTGCCGCCGAGCACCACGAAACGCCCATACAGCTCCTTGGATAGGGTAAACAGCGTCTTCGCGTCATCGGTGAGACTCTGCTGCTGCCATGCGTAGGCGACGGACTTGAGAACGGCCCATAATGTAACCGGCGAGGTCAGGGCAACTTTCTGCGCGAAGGCGTCGTCCATCAGCGTGGGGTCCGCTTCCAGAGCCGCTTGGAGCAGAGATTCATTGGGTATGAAGGCCACCACGAAATCAGGGGCGGTGTCGAAGGCATTCCAATAGGCCTTGTCCCCCAGTGTCTTGACGTGTTCCCTCAGATCCTTGGCATGCGATTTAAGCAAGGCCGATCTGCGAAGCAGCTCGTCCTGGGGCGCGGTCTCGGGAATCTCACAGGCCCTCTGGTAATTGGCATACGGAGCTTTGGCATCAATGGGTATCGTTTTACCTCCCGGCAAGTGAACGATCATATCCGGCCGCTGAATATGACCATCGCCATCGCTGACCACAACCTGCGTATCGAAGTCGACATGCTCAAGCAATCCCGCCGATTCGACGATGTTCTTCAACTGGGCCTCGCCCCAGGCGCCACGAATCTTGTTGTTCCGCAGAGCCGATGCCAGCGAACTCGTTTCCTTGTCCAATCGGGTCTGCTGATCACCAAGCCCCTTGAGCTGCTCACCGAGCATCCCCATCTCGTGCTTGCGTCCCTCTTCAATCTGCGCGACCTTGCGCTGCAAGGCCTCGAGGTTCTGCTGCACCGGAGACAACGCGCTCAGAACCTTGCTCTGCTCCTGCATGCCCTGCCGCTGCTGCTGCTCACGTTTCCGGGATTCCTCCCGGTTGCGCTCCTGCTCCAGCTCCAGACGCCGCTGTTCCGAGCGCTGGGACTCGACCAGCTGTGACTTCACGTAGTCCAGCTGCTGCTGCAGCCCTTCGGCCCTCGTTGAAGACTCCACAACCCTGGCATTGGCGGATTGCAGATTTTCCGTCAGAGTCTCGCAACGACGAAGCAGTGTCTGGGCGTCCTCGCCCCCTTGACCGCCGTCTGCGCCCGAGCGGGCGCCCAGCGAAGAATACCTTCCGAATGCGAATCCTGCGAGCGCAGCCAGCAATACGGCCAGGACCACAAGAAGCAACGACATGGAAGCAGAAGCATTATCGAACATATGTTCTATTGAATCAGCATCGCTGGACGTCGCGCAGGCATTGCGACGGTGCTCACGTCTGAGCAGACGAGGTCATCCCGACTCAGACGGCATCCTCTCCCCGGCCTTGCAGAGGTCAGGGCCCCAGACGGCAAATACGTGGTCTGCGTGTAAACATATGGTCCATCTGATGCGCAACGGTACAGGAATATACAATGCAAAGGTCACGATGTTGCCTCCGGCACGGCCTTCGCGCCACAGGCGGACGCCTGCCGAAGCCGTACGGGACGCACGGCGCTTCGCACTTCACGGGCCGGCATTCCGAAGACGATACCCGGCAATGAGATGATAGAAACCGAAGGAGGACACACATGGGATTCGATATCTTCATGCTCGGCGCCACTGTGGTCGCTGCCGGAGCATTGACCTGGTTCGTCATCTGGTATTTTTTCTCCCCGTCCGACGCAGAGTCATCCTCGTCCGCAAAAGGGAGCGGCACGTCCGCAGACTCGCAGTCCAGCGATGAGGCCTATGCGGCTCTATACGGGGACAGAGAGCACGAAGCGGCGGCGCTCAGCCGACTGGTGCTGGTCGGCATAGTTCTCACGGCAATCGTATTCGCGTTGGCGGTGCTGGCCTTGTTCGGATCCGACGATCCGAACAACTGGACGAATGCCGCCTGGATACAAAGCCCATGGCTTCAGGCGATTCTGATCACTCCCGTGATGTTCTACTGCGGCAGGCCCATCCACCACATCGGCCTGCATGCGATAGCGAAACGCAGCCCCGACATCAATTCGCTGATTTCCATCGGCACCTCCGCAGCGTACATATACAGCCTCGCCGTATGCGTCGCTTCGGATTTCATGCCCGAAGGATCCCGTGAACCCTACTTTGAATCGGTGGGCGTGACCATCACCCTGGTGCTGTTGGGACGTCTGATGGAGACCAAGTCCAGAGCGAAGTCCGCCTCTTCGGTACGCCAGCTCGCAGAGCTGCTTCCGAAAATCGCCCATCTCGTGCCCAAGGCACAGCATGATCGCACCGACCCCTCCACTGCGGCGGAATACTGCACCGATGTCGATAGCGACGCCCTGACCCCGGGCGACATCGTGCTTGTCGGTCCAGGCGAATCATTCCCCGCCGACGGCAGCATCGTCGCCGGAGAGGCGCTCATCGACGAATCCGCCATCAACGGGCAAGGAGAGAGCCCACTCAGAGGACCAGGGCAACGAGTCCATGCAGGGACGGTCGCCTCGAGCGGCCCCGTCGTCGTTCGCTGCACGAAGGTGGGTAGGCACAGCACACTAGGCGGTATCGTCGACGTCGCCGCAAAGGCCCAGAACAGCAAGGCTCCGGTCCAGCGGCTCACCGACATCATTTCCCGAATCGTCGTTCCGGTGGTCATGCTCATCGCCATCTGGACCTTTGCCATCTGGGTGGTCCTCGGGCCCCAACCGCGCTTGTCGCATGCGGTGGTAACCGCCATCAACGTCCTGATCATCGCGTGCCCATGCGCTCTTGGGCTCGTCACGCCCCTGTCCGTCAGCGCCAGCGTCAATCTCGGTGCCGCCAATGGCATACTGCTATCCTCCGCCAAAGTTCTGCAGCGAGGCGCCCGCATTCGCACCGTGGTGCTCGATCAGAGCGCCATCGGCAACGTTGACGAAGACGATGCCCACGGCACCGCCTCCGCAGTGAAGTCCTTGCATGATCGAGGCATACGCACCATTCTCATGGGCAGCGGGGAAAGCACATCGACCGTCGAAGAGGCACGGCGTTTCGGCATCGAGGAAGTCATCGCCTCGGTGAATCAACAGGACAAGAAGACCTGGATCAAGCGTCTTATTGCAGAGTCCGAACCCGGCGATCTTGTAGCCCTGGCCAGTGATGGTTTTGAAAACGCCGCCGTGCTGAACTCGGCCGATGTGGGTTTTGCCATGGGTTCAGGGGCCGACGGCATGCTGCAATCCTCCGATGTGACGCTGGTAAACGGAGATCTGCGAGGGATACCCAACACCATCCGACTGTGCGAAATCACCATCCGCAACATCCGGGAGAACTTCATCTGGGCGATGGCCTTCAATCTGCTGTCCATCCCCATCGCCGTGGGTGTGCTCTACCCCTTCACCGGATGGCTGCTCAACCCCGTCATCGCGGCCGTGGCCATGGCCCTGTCGTCTCTGTGCGTCGTGCTCAACGCCCACAGATTGCACCATCAGGTGATTCGCATCACCGCCAACGCGCAGCCCTCCTCAAGGTCGACGCATGAACCTCGCCTGATCGAAGGCTGACGAGATAGTCAATCACCTTTGCGCTCGGACCCACAGCAACGGGCAGATCCGAGCGCAGAAGGATGGCGTCGAAAGCATCGCGGAGCGCCGCTCACGGCGTGAGCCTGGCGTTCCGCGATCTTGTGACGGCAATTGCTACCGTTGCGACGAACCGTCCGACGCATCATCGGAGGACGCCTGATGGCCGCCTTCCAGACGCCCGTCCGGACGCCCACCCGAGCGGTGAATCTCGCTGTCATCGATAAGCGTGTCCGTCGGCCACACGGTGAGTTCCAGATGCTCGCCACCGGTCTGGTCGACCAGCACGGTGTCGCCGTCATGCACGCTTCCCGCAAGCAGCATACGTGCCAGCTGGTCCCCGACTTCGGTCTGCACCAGCCTGCGCAAGGGCCGAGCGCCGTAGGCGGGGTCATATCCCGCATCAGCCAGCCATTCACGGGCCGCCTCGCTCACATCCAGGCTGATACGCCTGTCAGTCAGCCTCTTGGCGACCTGAGCGACCTGAATATCGACGATGCTGCCCAACTCGTCACGGGTCAGCGGGTCGAAGACCACCAGTTCGTCAAGCCTGTTGATGAACTCCGGCTTGAATTGGGCATGGACGGCATCCATGACCGCACGATGCTTGGCTTCTGCATCGAGTGCATCGTTGACCAGGAACTGAGAGCCCAGGTTCGAGGTCATGATCAGAATCGTGTTCCTGAAATCGACCGTCCTGCCCTGCCCATCGGTCAGACGCCCGTCGTCGAGCACCTGGAGGAGCACATCGAAGACCTCGGAATTGGCCTTCTCGACCTCATCGAAGAGCACCACGGAATACGGGCGGCGACGCACGGCTTCGGTGAGCTGCCCTCCTTCCTCATAGCCGATGTACCCAGGCGCGGCACCGATCAACCGTGACACGGAGGCCTTCTCCATGTATTCGCTCATATCGATACGTACCATCGCCTTCTCATCGTCGAAGAGAAAGTCCGCGAGCGCCTTGGCCAGCTCCGTCTTGCCTACGCCGGTCGGCCCCAGGAACATGAAGGAACCTGTCGGACGATCGGGGTCGGAAATCCCTGCACGCGAGCGCCGAACGGCATCGGAGACCGCGGTGATCGCCCGCCGCTGACCGATTACCCGCTTGCCGAGGAAGTCCTCCATATGCAGCAGCTTCTCGTTCTCGCCCTGCATGAGTCTTCCTACAGGGATGCCCGTCCAGTCGGCGACGATCTCCGCCACGGAATCGGCATCCACATGGTCCGGGACCATCGGCTCCTTGCCGGAACCACCGGCGCTACCCGCAGCTTCGGGTGACTGGCCAGACTCGGCGTCCTTCGCATCGGCGTCCTCCTCAGCGATGGACAGTTCCTTCTGAATGGTCGGAATCTCACCGTAGAGTATGCGCGAAGCCTTCTCCAGATCACCCTCACGGGTGGCCTTGTCTGCGTCCACGCGGAGCGCATCGAGCTTTGCACGGAGGTCTCCGACCTTGTTGTGCCCGGCCTTCTCCTCGTCCCATCGAGCCTTCAGACCTGCCAGACGCTCACGGGTGTCCGCAAGGTCGGCCTGCAGCTTCTCGAGCCGTGCCTTGGACGAGGGGTCTTCAGCCTTCTTCAGCTGCATCTCCTCCATCTCGAAGCGAGTGACCTTACGCTGCAGCTCATCGATTTCCTCGGGTTGCGAGTCAAGTTCCATACGCAGATGAGCCGCGGCCTCATCGACCAGATCGATGGCCTTGTCCGGAAGCTGACGCCCGCTGATATAGCGGTTCGACAATGTCGCCGCCGCCACCAGCGCATCGTCGCCGATGGTGACCTTGTGGTGCGCCTCGTAGCGCTGCTTCAAACCACGAAGGATGGCCACCGTGTCCTCGACGGAGGGCTCGCCGACGAAGACCTGCTGGAAACGCCTCTCCAAGGCCGGGTCCTTCTCGATGTTCTCGCGGTACTCGTCAAGTGTGGTCGCACCGATCAGGCGCAGTTCGCCACGGGCCAGCATCGGCTTGAGCATATTGCCGGCGTCCATCGAACCTTCCGCGGAACCGGCGCCGACGATGGTGTGCAGCTCATCGATGAAGGTGATGATCTGCCCGTCGGCGCTCTTGATTTCGTTCAGCACCGCCTTCAGCCGCTCTTCGAATTCGCCACGGTATTTGCTCCCGGCGACCATGGAACCGAGATCCAGCGATATCAGGCGCTTTCCTTGCAGGCCGACAGGGACATCCCCGGCGACGATACGCTCCGCCAGTCCTTCGACCACCGCCGTTTTGCCGACTCCGGGCTCACCTATCAGCACGGGATTGTTCTTCGTCCTCCTGCTCAGAATCTGGATGACGCGCCTGATCTCCCTATCCCTGCCGATGACCGGATCGAGCTTCCCGTCCTTCGCCTGGGCGGTGAGATCGGTCGAATATTTCTCCAGGGACTTGTATGTGCCTTCGGCATCCGCACTGGTGACCTTCGCCCCGCCCCGCACACCGGGCACCGCGTCACGCAAGGCTTTCGGCGTCAGTCCGTGCCGCTTGAGCATGTCGGCAACCTGCGATGGGCCGACGGCCAAGGCGATGAGCAGATGCTCCGTGGAGACGTACTCGTCCCCCATATCGCGCATCTCCTTCTCTGCCTGGGCGATGGCCGTGCTGAGCTGACGACTTGCCTGCGGTTGTGTGGCCGTCGAAGCACTGGCGCGAGGCAACGCGACCAGCGCATTGCGCACTTCGGCACCGAGACTCTGCACATCCGCTCCCGCGGCGGCCACCAGGCCCGGCACCGACCCTTCCTGTTGGCGCAGCAGCGCATCCAGCAGATGCAGCACATCCACCTGAGCGTTACCCGCCGCCGATGCGCTTTGAATCGCGTCGGAAATCGCCTGCTGCGACATCGTCGTAAATTGTTGTTCCATTATCTCCTCCGTTGCATTCAGTCGGAACCTTCAACGAATTCGAGCTTCGGAAAACACCGCCATCAACAACGGCAATCATCCGGCGCACCGAATTTCTCTCGATCACATTCCGTGAAGTCTGATATGCACAACACTTCGATACACCACAATATTCCCAAACTTGAGCCTCATGCACTCAAGTTTACGATTTAATCGTCGGACTTGGCTCTCAATACGCCCCCCATATCACAAAACTGTGCGAACAGGCACGCCAAGAAGCCGAAATGAACCCGCTGACATGCCTGTTTGCACAGTTTCAAATGTGGATAGGGTCAGGCCGACACCACCACGTTGCGCAGGTCACCGATGCCGTCGATATGCACCACCGCCTCGTCACGGGGACGCAGCGATCCGGAAGCATGCGGTGTGCCGGTCATGATGACATCACCCGGCAGCAAGGTCGAGAAGCTGGAGATGAAGGCTATCTGCTCAGGAATGGAGTGGATGAGCTTGGAGGTGTTTCCGGATGCCTCCGGCACGGTCTCGCCATTGAGAGAGAAGGATATACCGGTGTTGGCGAAGTCCAGCTCCGTCTCGATCCACGGACCCAGCGGGCAGGAGGTGTCGAAGCCCTTCGAACGCGTCCACATCGGATCGTTCTGCTGCAGATCGCGCAACGTCACATCATTGACGCAGGTGAAGCCAAGCACATAGTCCATTGCGTGCTCCACCGGCACGTTCTTCGCGATGCGCCCGATGACCACGGCCACTTCGGGCTCATAGCACATCTGGTGGGAATACGCCGGGTACACGATCGGGTCATCCGGCCCGATCACCGCGGTCGAAGGCTTCGCGAAAATCATCATGCGCTCCGGCGCTTCGGTGATGTCGGACATACCGGCCTCGGCCATGAATCGGGCATGGGCCTGATAGTTCTTCGCCAGACCGTACACCTTCGAGGGAATGACGGGCGCCAGCAGACGGATGCCTTCGCCGTCCACCGCGTAACGCTCTCCGGTCGGCTTTACGGCCTGCGCGGACAGGGGATAACCATCGAGAGCAATGAGGTAATCCCTGTTGTCGGAGTCGTCATGTTGGACGAAAGCATACTGTGGGCGGTCGTTATACGAAAAGCGTGCGATTCTCATGCTCTCCAGCATAATGCCGGAACCATACCGCGACGATATTGCGCCCTGCCCATAAGAGCGCGAATTCGCTGATAACTGATATGAGACGGGAAGGGATGCCTATCGCGAAGCAAGGTGACACTATGGAGTCATGGCCCAGGTTCGCGGCCACCGGCACCGTCGGCGGCCGAAGCCATCCGCACCGGAACGGACCGGTCACCATTGCATCTGCCGCGCAACAGGAAGGACGAGGATGTCAGACATACATTCCAGCAAGGTTCTTATCGTGGTTCACGATTGGGGCATCGAGGAAACCGAGCTCACCAGACCACTCAATGATCTTCGCCAGGCCGGCGCCCAAGTCACCTTGGCTGCACCGGCGCACGAAGCCGTGGAGACCGTACGGCACGACCGCTATGAAGGCAGCACAGTCCAGCCCGACGCACTGCTCTCCGACGTGAAAGCCTCCGATTTCGACCTACTGGTGGTTCCCGGCGGCACATGCAACGTCGACCATCTGCGCATCAACCCGGACGCAATCGCGTTGGCGAAGGATTTCGCCAAAGCGGGCAAACCCATCGCCGCAATCTGCCATGGGCCGTGGCTGCTCGTCAACGCGGAGGTCCTCGGCGGCAAAACCCTCACCAGCTGCAGATACATCAAGGCAGATGTCGAGAACGCAGGCGGCGTCCATGAAGATCGCGAGGTCGTCGTCGACGATGCCAGGGGCTGGAAACTCATCACCTCACGCAAGCCCGATGACCTCGACGCATTCGTGGATGCCATCAAGGAAGCGCTCTGAAGCACACCCATGATGCGGTACGCGTGGCATATGAGAGTACGCCGTGCAAGGGTCCGACAAGATAACTGCACTACAAGGACAGCAAAATGGCAGAATTTCTTCAAAAAGCTGTCCTTGTAGTGCAGTTATCTATTTCAAGCGCGCGCTCAGATGAAGGCGCGCTCGCCGAAGATCGCGGTTCCTACGCGCACGATGGTCGAACCCTCCTCAATCGCGTAGCCCATATCGTGGGTCATGCCCATCGACAGTTCCCGGCATGACGCCGTTCCGGCCTCGCCTGACGCAAGGATGGCATCGCGCAGTCCACGCAGGTGCGCGAAGCCCGCTCGGATACGTCCTTCATCTTCGACGTGCGCTCCGATGGTCATCAGCCCACGCAATTCCAGACCTTCCAGAGCCGCGATACTGCATCCCAGCTCCTGAGCCTCCTCAGGCGCACAACCCGATTTCGATTCCTCTCCCGATTCGTTGACCTCAAGCAGCACACCGACCGAACGGCCGCCGCTCACAGCTCGTCTCGCGATACGTTCCGCCAGACGCAGACCATCCACCGACTCGATGGTGGTCACGAAGGGCAGCACCTTGTTGATCTTGTTGCTTTGCAATTGACCGATGAGATGAAAACCCACATGCTCCGACGCCCGTGCAGATGGGACATCGCCGACACCGTTCCCGCCGACACCCAGGTCCAGCCCGCGCTGGGCGCACAGCTTGAGCAAAGCTTCGGCCTTGGCCTCGATTTCCTGCGGTCTGTTCTCCCCTATCAGACGCACACCGGCATCAATCGCCGCCATGATCTCACCGACGTCGCGGGTTTTCGTTGCTGCGAGCAGCCGGATATCGTCCGGATTCCTGCCGCTGTCCGCGGCCGCCAAGGCGACGGCGTCCATGACCCTGTGCACTCCGTCACGGATTTCGATACCTCTCGAAGGGTCCAATCGCTCGTTGGCGAGATCCTTGTGCTCCATATATGCGACCATAACCATTCATCCCCACAGCTGGTGACTATTTCATCTGCCAATGCTAGTAGCACCTGCGTCACATCTCCGCGTCAAGTATCCGGTCCTCTCTGTCCTCATGCAGCGCAGCGAAGGAAAAGGCGCCTATCAGGTCTTTGGCCTCGACAGGAGTCGCTTCCGGCAACACACCCAGCAGCCACGCGCATCTCCCTATCACCTCCTGCGGGCGGGTGCCGGACGCTCTGAGTGCTCCCATGTCCAAGGAGTTGAAGCGCTTGGCCATGCGCCTGCCGTCGCTGCCATCAATCAACGGGAGGTGGGCGAAGAAAGGCTGCCTCCGAATAGCGCCCATCGTCTTGTTGCGCCACGCCGCGTCATGGCTCTGACCCGACTCCTGACAATGCCGCTGAATCCACAGCTGTATCGCCGTGGACCGCAACAGATCGCGTCCACGCACGATACGCGAGACACCCATCGACCAATCGTCCACCGCAGTGGCGAACTGATAGGCGTACACACCGTCCGAGCGACGAATGATGACATCACCGAGTTGGCGTGACAGGGAAAAAGCCTGCGGACCGAAAATCTCGTCATGAAAGCGCACCAGGTCATCCGAATCGTCGTCAGATCGCGGCACCGCGATTCTCCACGAGTGCCTGTCACCGGCGTCGAGCCTTCGCCGCCTTTCGGCGTCCCCAATCTGTCGGCATGTTCCCGGATACCGCGAAAAACCGTCGCCCTCATTGGGGGCCGAAGCCGCCCGAATATCGGCACGAGAGCAGAAACAGGGGTACAGCAGCGGCTCACCTGACGGCAGATGCTGCGTCATGAACCACCGGAACATCGCATCATAGGATGTCAGGCGCCGGGATTGATACGCCGCCGGACCATCCCAATCCATTCCCAGCCAGTCCAGGTCGTCCATAATCCATGAATCGGCATCGGAGACCACGCGATAGGTGTCGATGTCCTCGATTCGCAGTCGCAGCATCCCTCCGACCTTTCGAGCATCCAGCCATGCGGCCAGCGCGGCATAGACGTTGCCGAGATGCATGCGCCCGGTCGGGGACGGTGCCAGTCTGCCGATTTGCAGAGGCCTTGGTGATTCAGCGGTCATGTTCAGGACACCCACAGTTCCGAGTCCAGCGGCCACTCATTCGGAGAGCACCCGCGCAAAGACATCGACTGCTGCTGCATCACCGGCGCGGCACCTCCCGGGACGCTGCATGTGGCCTCGTTGTCGAGGTGTCCAAGCCGGTGGCCTACTTCGTGGTTGATTACCAGCTGCCTGTAACGTTCCACCGTTCCACCCGCCTTCAACCAGTCCGAGGTACCGTTCCGCCAGCGATCCGCATTGATGATGACCTTGTCCTCGACACGGCAGCTGTATTCCTCGCTGCACCCCTCGGAAAAGGACGTCATCGTGTCGGCCTCGGCCAGAATCAACGTCATATCGCATCCGTTGCCGGCATATGAAAAGGTGGCACCCGCACGAGGCCACCCCAAACTCGAATTCAATGTCCGGAAGACCACACTCTCGAATACCGTGATGCCGTCGATGCCGTCGGTCGAGGAGATGCAGTACCGATACCGGCGAATGGTGTTGCCGCTGGCTTCCGCCACAGTCTGAGCCTTGGAGGCAATCGCCTTTCGCTGACTGTCGGTCAGTACGGCCAAGGGTTGAGCGGCAGGAGCAGCCTGCCTGACAAGCGGGCCGTGACCGTCAGGCTTGGTCTTCGAAGAACTCGCCACGGCCTTCGCATATGACCGGCCCTGCACTTTTCCGGCCCTGGCATTATTCACCGCCACACCCACGCCGGCAAGAATACCCACCAGAACGAGAGCGCCGACGCACAGGACCGCAGCTCTGCGAATCCTGTAGATACGCTGCATTTCCTGGTCATGCGCAGAACACGGACTCCAAACGGCATGTCCCTCATGGGGATGCAAGCGCAACGCGGCCATGATGCCGCCGAACGCCCCGGACAATCTGTTCCACATTCTCAGACAACACCGACGCAGCGAAGCGAAGCAATCACCGAACGACGGCATAGGCCTCATCTCCCAATGTGTGCAGGAACAGGGCAACGCCGCCTTGCACAAACCGTTCGTCTATCGGTTGAGCGTCCTGTCGATGAGGTCAGTATAGCCCGCCGCGATGAGCTCAGGCGAAAATCGCGTGGAAGAGCCAGGCGCCGATAATCGCACCTGCAATAGGGGCCACGACGGGAATCCATGCTTCGTTCCACCGAGAAGAACCCTTATGCGAGATGGGAAGCAACTGATGCAGCAGACGTGGCACGGCATCTCTGGCCGGGTTGAGGCCGGGCCCGGTCGGACCGCCCAAGGATGTCACCAGTCCCCAGACGATGAAGCCCACGGCCAGCGAGGCCACCGCCGGGTCCTTCTGTCCCCAAGGCAGGGACAGGCAGCACAATGCGCCGAGCACCAGAATCAGCGTGCCGAAAAACTCGTTGAGGAAATAGTTGGAACGTGAGCCCGCGGCATCGGTCGTCGAGAAACTCGCGAAAATCGCGTCAGCCGAATCGGTATCACGATAATGCGGGTAGTAGGTGACGTAGACGATCAACTGACCGATTGCAGCGCCGACGATCTGCGCCAGAATATACGGCGCGACCTCGCTCCATGGAAAGAGGCCGTTCGTCGCCAAGGCGATGGTCATCGCGGGATTGATCTGCGCGCCCGAGACCGCGCCGAACATCATCACCGGAAACATCACGCCGAAGCCGTATCCCATGGCGATGGTAAGCCATCCGGAATGATGTCCCTTCGTTGCTTTGAGCTCCACATTTGCCACAGCTCCGTTGCCGAATACCATGAGCAGGGCCGTTCCCATGCACTCCGCTGCGAGCCTGGTCATCAGGGGGTAATCCACGATGGTTCCTTAAGTTGTATTCTTCTGGTGACTTTTCCCGGCGCCGAGGCATCATGCCGCACGAAATATCCGAATGGGGACATGGTTCGTCCGGCATTATCCAGAAAAAGTTGTTTGAACGCCATAAGGACCCGTCCTAGGACGGGTCCTTATATTGTGTGCCCCCGCGGGGGCTCGAACCCCGGACACGCTGATTAAGAGTCAGCTGCTCTAGCCAACTGAGCTACAGGGGCAGTGGCACACACTTGAGCCGAGGAACAACAGTACTCAATTTTTCAGAATGTGCAACTCGTGTCGTGTCCTCGGTTCGAAGCAGCCTCTCGACAAGGGGATTCCACCCCCGAAATCAGACGATTTTCGGCATCGGCGTGGTCAGTGAGGATGTCAGATTCACCTGCACCAAACCGGCTCCTGCATGCACTTCGACCTTCTTCAAGGTTACGGTGCGGTCCTGTTCGGATGCATGGTCGTCATCGGTCATCGTCGCAGGAGACTTGACGGCCACGACGGCCATGTCTTCGAGTCGCTTGCCAAGGCTGGCACACAGCTCTCGTGCAGCCTGCAAGGATTGTTCGAAGCCTTCGCGCAAAACCACTCTTTCCGGCGGCACACCGTATGCGCTGCGTATAATCCACCGCACATCGTCAAGTGTGTCCATCCCGCGATGGCTTTCCGAAGATTCCGAGGCCACGGCATCCCCGCTCGTATGAATGGCGTCGATGAAGGCATCCAACTGATCCGAGAGCGCATCCCCGCCGTCACGGAAGAGATTGCCCACGATGGGGTTGCGGAAGCCCAGGTCAGCGGCCTGCTCACGCAGCTGAGGAACCTGATCGTCCTCCCCCTCCCACAGATTGATCAGCGGGAACGATGCCAGTCCAAGGCCTTCAAGACGGTTGATGTGGAATGGATAGCGCCAGCGCAGGCTGGGATCGTCACGCCATGTGCTCGCTCTGGTGACGACGACGGCCGCTGCCGGCCACTGCGCGCCGAACTCCCTGGCCGCGATGTCCAGCCATTTCTGCGCTCCGGCGTCGGTTCCGTATCCTGCCTCGACGATTACCACGTCATGCCGCGCGCATGCCAGTTCAACGGACACGAGGCTGGGGATGCCGATGGACACGTTGGCGAAAGGACCGCAGTGCACATAGACCGGGGAACCTTGTTTGGTCTCGGTCAGCGCCGGCTTCACGGCATCGGTGAGAATGTTGGTGATGCGCCACAGATCGATGAAGTCCCCGAACACCACGGGTTTGCCGTCAAGTGTTCCCGCGACGATTTCCGAGACTCTCCGGCCTATCTCCTCCATGCTGCGAGACAGCACCACGATCTGCATCAGCTCGCAGGTCGGCGTGAGCACCATGCGCTCAGGCACATTGCCCTTGCCGCGGTCCACGGCAATCTGTCGCAATGACCTCGACGGGGTTTCGGAGACCCGAGGCAACAGAATCGTGTCGATCCTGCCGTCGTCCACGGCTTTTTCCGCGAAGGCCACCAGCAGGTTCTGAGCGGCGGCGATTGCCGCCATCTCCCCGCACAGCCCCCAGTCAATCAGCTCCGGATGCGTCAGGGATGCCTTGCCGCCGCCTGAAGCGCCACCTTTAGACCCCGCAGCCGTGATACCCATGCTGGGCTGCCTGAGCACCGCGGCGGCGTCGACACCACGGGCGCGCAACGCGTCGATCAGCGCGATGGTCGTAGTGGTCTTGCCTTCCCCGCGAGATGCCTTCAGCGGGGTGTCGGCGGTGACCAGCACCACTTTCCCGTGCTTTCTCGGCTCCTGCGGGTTGTCTTCCAAATCCTTCAGATACGCGAAGGCATCGATTTTCTCGACCTGTCCGTATTGCGTGACATAGCTTTCGTAGGTGCTCATGTGGTCCTCTCTGATTGTTCGGAACGTGGCTCAAGGGGTTGTGGCATCCGACGGCGCACCGCCACCGGAATGCCGCAGGTGTATACGGGATCGATTCGAGCTCGGATTAATTATCGGACATTAATTATCGGACATACGGAAACCGTTGCGCATGCCCATGCTCACGGTAAACAGCACCCCGTTGAGCAGAGCATCGGTTTCCTTCTTCAATTCTTCGGCGATTGCCTGATTCGCCGCTTCCAGAATGCCACGAACCTCGCCGTTTGCCGTGGAAGTGTCCGAGGCCCCGAGCCGAGCCACCTGTTCATCGGTGGCGGCAACGATTCTGTGACCCTGAGCACCCGTCTTCTGCCGGTAGCTTTCCACGGCGTTGGCGGTGCCCGCATAGGCGTGGTCGCACAATCCCGCGATGATGCGGTTGGCCCAGTAGAAATTCTCGGTGGTGACCCTCGCTCCGGTCGACTCGAGATATTCCGGAGTGCCATCCACATTCGAGAAGAACGGCACCAAGGTGTTGAAGGCATTGGAACCATAGGCTATCCACTGCAGCGAACGGCATGATTCGGGCTGGTCGGGGCGGATCTGCAGCACCGCGAGCTGGCTGTTGCGGTTGATGCCGATGGGGCGGAACATGCCCCGCGTGCGATCATCCCCCTGCGTGCCGTAAGGATCGTATACGGTGCCCTGATAGTGGGATGCGAGCAGGTATCGGATATCCTCGATGGTGATTTTGCGCTCGGGCTGACGTCCCCAGGGAATGTCGTCCGACATCGGCGTATGCACTGCATCCGGCCCGTCCCAGACCTCATCGTAGGGATTGAGATAGCGCTGCATGAACCATGCTCGAGGGGTGTTGTACACATGGTCGGAATCCGAATGCGATCCGAAGGCGTCTCGCGGATTGAACAGCGACTCATGCTCGACGGCCAGGTCGAGATGATTCGATTCGATGAATTCCCGCAAATCGTCCGAGCACAGATGCGACTCCTGCTCACCGAAGGCGTCTTCGATGTCGAATTCATCTATCCCCAACTGGTTCGGCATGGTCACATAGGCCTCATCGGGGACACGTTTGGCGATCCAATGATGACCTCCTACGGTCTCCAGCCACCAAATCTCATCGACATCGCTGAAGGCCACGCCATTCATCTCGTAGGTGCCGTAACGCTCAAGCAGAGCTCCGAGTCTGCGGACCCCGTCCTTCGCGGAATGAATGTAGGGCAGGACGAGGGTCACCATATCCTCCTCGCCGATGCCGCCGGGCACTTCGGCGTGATAGCCCTGCTCGCCTTGATGACCTACCGCAGGCGCATACTCCACCAGAGGGTCTGCACCCAGCACACGCTCGTTGCTGGTAATCGTTTCCGTGGCGCTCATAGCCACGTTCTCGGCGTTGACACCGGCCTCCGCCCATATCCCCTGCTTCTGCACGGCGTCGGGCATCGCGGTGTAGCGCATCGGCTGCTGGCCAGAGTACTCCTCGTCCAGATCGATGCTCAGGTGGCTGATGACACTCGTGTACTGCCGGGGCTGCTCGTCGGGATGCACCACCACGAAGCGTTTCGCGGTGAACTCCCCATCCGCGGAATCCTCGTTGCGGGCGATAATCGTGGACCCGTCATAGCTGACATTCTTGCCTACCAGAATTGTGGTGCAGGACATGCGTGTCTTCCTTTCGACAACGACTCACGCTTTCACTGCACACTCTAGTGCCGGGCTACGCCAAATGACGCCCCTCGCGAAGCCTTCAGGCTCTGCTGGGGAGGATCGCCGTCGCCGAATCCAGATAGGCGTGTGGTTCACGCATCCGGCCTTCGAGCTCGTTCAGCCAGAACCCTTCCTCCAGACCTTCGATGCTTTGCGAAGCCGCCCAAACGCGCAGCAGATAGCCATGATGACGGTCCGGCGGCTGCGGCCCGTTGTATCGCATCGTCACTTCGGGATTGTCTTTGCCAACGAAGGGTGACGCCGCCGAGGTCCGTCCCTGGATCGCGCTCGGGGCAAGCCGCGGTTGCTGACGTGAGAAATCAGCGGGAATGCGCACTACGCCGTTCTCGAAAGCGATATCGGTCATGGACAGATTCGCCACCGACCAATGAATCCACTGGAATCCGCACACCGGAATCGAATCCGGATCGACCAGCTCCCAATGCAAGACACTGCAGGTGTTCGGAATCTCTGCAATCGTGAAAGGGAAGGAGACCACCGGCACACCGTCGATACGCCCCGATTCATCCGCATATTTGCCGTACTCGTCTGGTATCTGCGTGAAATCAGTGGAAATTCTCATATATCCAGTATGCCATTATCCAGATTGAAGATAACTGCACTAAAAGGACAGCTTTTATCAGCACACAGTGCGCATTTGCTGTCCTTTTAGTGCAGTTATCTCCGTGCGCGCGGTTTTCAGACCACCAAGCTGGCGAACAGGGCTTCAAACGCCAATTGAGGCGCCACATTCCCTGCCATGCGGCGGCGGGCGACGGCGATGTGCTCCAAGCGGTCAATCGCCTGGGATCGGCTCAGCCGCACCGAGAGTTCGGTAATCGCCGTACGGTTCTCCAGATTGATGATGCCGACGGCGTCCTCGGCATTGTTCTGCAATACACATACATCCCGATACACGCTGGCCACGGAATTCAACGCCCGATCAAGCACATCCCGCGAACGTCGGGTCACACGTCGTCTCACATCATCCTTTGCGCCAATCGCGTGATACGCCGACCTGAGGTTGGGCGGCATGCGGTCCTTCTCATCCAGACCGTTGATTCTTCTGAAAGAGCGCTGTTCCGCCTCGACCTGAGCCGCGATGTCCTCCTGCGCCTGCCCACGGGCATTCTCGATGAGCCCTTCGGCCAGCATGACCGCGTCCGACGTCCGAGACATGCCGAGCACGCCGACGACCAGAGAATCCCTGTCGGCCATCACTCGCTCGTTCGTGGCGTACAGACGGGCGATGCCGATGTGTCCTTCGGCCAAACGCGCGGCCCGCGCCGCAACGTGCCGGTCCGCATCCGTATGCTCCTTGAGAAAAGCCGTTACCGCGGCGGTGGTGGGTACGGCGAGGTTGACGATTCTGGTACGGGAACGGATGGTCGGCAGCACATCCTGCGGGCTTGGTGCGCACAGCAGCCAAATCGTGTGTTCCGCAGGCTCCTCGATTTCCTTGAGCAGCACGTTCGTGGTGCGCTCCATCATGCGGTCGACGTCCTCGATGATGATGATTCGCCAGGGAGCGGTGCTCGGCATCTGCTCGGAGGTGGCGATAAGGTCACGCACCTGGTCGATGCCGATGGTCACCTTATCCGTGGCCAGGATGGTGACATCGGGGTGCGTTCCGGAAAGAACCTGCCTGGTCACCTTGGTGGGCTCGTCATCAAGTCCATGGTCAGGACTGTCCATCGCCGCCGCAAAGGCCCGTGCGACGTTTGAGCGCCCCGATCCCGGAGGTCCGCAAATCAGCCAGGACTGTGCGAGGTCGTCGCGACGGGAGTGCTGCCCGCTTGGGTCCGCACTCGGCCCGGACAGCTGCGCGACCCTGGAAAGCATGTCCACGACGGGGCGCTGCCCGACGATGGCATCCCAGACACTCATCGGGAATCCTGTTCCGAGGACCCGGATATCCCGGATTCCGCCGTCAAGGCATCGAAATCACGCCGGATACGCTGCCAGATGTCATCAGGTGACTGATTGGCGTCCAAGACGACGAATCGCTCGGGCTCCGCCTCGGCAAGCTTCAGAAACTCGTCACGGGTACGGCGTTGGAAGTCATCGCCCTCCACTTCCAATCTGTCGAGCTGGTGACGAAGTCTGGCATGGGACAGCTCTGGGTCCATATCGAGCAGATAGGTTCGTCGAGGCATCAGACCGTGTGTCGCCCAGGTGCTCAGACCTCGAACGTCATCGACCGTAAGCTCGCGCCCGCCCGCCTGGTATGCCAGAGAGGAATCCACGTAGCGGTCGCTGACCACCAGTTGACCGCGTTGCAAGGCCGGTCGAATCACCTGGGAAACGTGTTGGGCGCGATCGGCGGCATAGAGCAGAGCCTCCGTCCTCGGGCCGAGGTCGTCACCCTCCTCCACGACGTCGGAGCCCCCCGTCACGGCGAATGACGGGAAGGCCGCGATGCCGTGCAACACGAGTTCACGGATGGCCAGTCCCACCGGAGTGCCGCCGGGTTCCCTGGTCACCAAAGGCTGCAGGCCCCGCTCAAGGGCATAGTTGTGCAAACGGTTGACCTGCGTGGTTTTCCCCACGCCGTCGACGCCTTCGAAGGAAATGAAGAGGCCTGTCATACACTCACTCCAGCTTGTCCGAAGATGCACCGGCAGCTGTGGCATCGGCTTTGGTCTTGCTTCTGCTCGTGCTTCGCGCCGTGGACTTCGATGCGGCCGAAGATGCCTTCGAGGACCTCGCCTTGGCTGCGGCGGATGTGCCTGTGGCCTTCTTCGTCTTCTTCGCGGCAGTACCGGTCTTTCCCGCCTTGCTGGTCTTTCCGGCACTCTTCGACTTGCTGCTCGCAGCCTTGGACGACGAACCTTTTCGCATGCCTCGACCCTTGCGCTTCACCGGCCCGGCAGCCCTTTTCTCGGCCAGCAGACGGAAGGCTTCCGCAGGCTCGATAGATTCGGGGGAATACTGCTTGGGCAGGGTGCGATTGGTTTCTCCGTCGGTGATGTACGCGCCGTAGAAACCGTCCTTGATGGTGACGCTCTTGCCGTTCTCGGGATCCGCACCGAGCTCACGAAGCGGCGGTTTGGCGGCTCCTCTGGCTCTGCGTCCGTACTTCGGTTGGGCGAACAGCTCCTTGGCCTTGGTCATATCGACGGTGAATATCTCGTCTTCACTGGCAAGGGAACGGGTTTCGGTGCTGCCGTTTCCGGCGGTTTTGGTGAGATACGGGCCATATCGCCCGTTGTTCGCGGTGACCACGGCTTCCGTGGTGTTGCCGCTCTCGGCGTCCTGCTCCTCGATGCTGCCGACCGTGCGAGGAAGTTCCAGCAGTTTGAGCGCATCTTCGAGCGTCAAGGTCTCGGGGTCCATGGTTTTGAAAAGCGACGCCATCTTGGGCTTGTTGGCAACGGCCTTCTTAGAGCGTTTCCTGGGCTTGTCTTCCGCGGCTTCCTGCCCGGACGCCTTGCCGTCGTCATCCGGCTGGACCAGTGCGACATAAGGTCCGAATCGGCCTTTGCGCACCTCGACGGTACCACCGGTTTTCGGGTCCTTGCCCAGCTCTCGCGGGCCTCCCGCATTGCTGGCGATGAGTTCGTGCCCTGCGGCGACGGTCAGTTCGTCCGGCGCGATGGTCTCGGGTATCGAGGCCCTTTTCGGGTTTCCTTCGTCGTCGAGCTCGACGGTGTCTTCCAGATACGGGCCGTATCGCCCCACCCTGACCTGAAGGCCGTCACCGATCTCGATGGTGTTGATAGCCCTGGCGTCGATTTCACCGAGTTGTGCGACCTGCTGCTGCAGACCCTCATGCGCTTCGTCCGGACTATGCGCGGAAGATTCCCCTGCCCCGAAGTAGAAACGGGTCAGCCACTCCTGACCGCTTTCCTTGCCATGCGCGATCATATCCAGACCGTTCTCCATCTGGGCGGTGAACTGGTAATCCACATATTTCGGGAACTTGCTCTCGAGAAGCTTGATCACCGAGAAGGCCAGCCACGAAGGAATCAGCGCACGGCCGCGCTCATAGACGTATCCGCGGTCGATAATCGTAGAAATGATGCTCGCATAGGTCGAAGGTCGGCCGATTTCCCTGGCTTCCAAGGTCTTGACCAGGGTCGCTTCGGTGTACCGTGCCGGGGGCTGGGTCTCGTGCCCATCCGCCTGCAGTTCGCTGGCATGCAGCACGTCGCCTTTGCCCATCACCGGCAGCGAGGCGTTGGCGTCATCGGCGGTCTTGCCGTCGCCGCCGTCCTTCTTGCTTCCGCTCTGGACAGTGTGACGTCCCTCGCCCAGGGCCTTGAGGAATCCGGGGAATTCGATGACCGTACCGGATGCCTGGAACACGGCCACGCCTTGCTTGTCGCTTTCCGCCTCGATTTTGACGGTTGCGGTGGAGCCTGTGGCATCGGCCATCTGCGAGGCGAGGGTCCTGCGCCAGATCAGGGTGTACAGCTTGAGCTGGTCCGGCGGCAATCCCGCAAGCTCGTCGGGAGAGCGGAAGTGCGAACCCGCCGGGCGGATGCACTCATGGGCCTCCTGAGCACCGGCGGTTTTGGTGGTGTACTGCTTGGGTTTTTCGGAAAGGTAGTTCTTGCCGAAACGTTCCTGGACGCTTTCACGCGCTGCGGCGATGGCCTCCTGCGAGAGCGTGACCGAATCGGTTCGCATGTAGGTGATGTAGCCGTTCTCGTACAGGCCCTGCGCCGCACGCATGGTCGAACGCGAACTCATACCCAGCCTGTTTCCTGCGGTCTGCTGCAGTGTCGAGGTGGTGAACGGGGGCTGGGGGCGACGGCGGTAGGGCTTGGTGTCCATCCCCTGAACGGTGAAGTCCTTGCCCTTGAGCTCCTCCACCAGCGATTCGGCCTGTGCCTGCTCGAGACGCAGGGCGCCATCCTTCAACGCGGCTTTGGTGGCGTTGCCAGATTCGTCGAAGTCCTTGGAACCGGCCAGACGTTTGCCGTCGAGCTGCACCAGACGGGCGTCGAATCCCTGGCCTGCGCTATCCGGGTCGGCCCCGTCCTCAGTATTCAGCGTGGCCAGCACATCCCAATAGGATGTTCGCACGAAGGCCATGCGTTCGCGTTCGCGTTCCACGATGAGCCGTGTGGCCACCGACTGAACTCGTCCGGCACTGAGGCCCGGCCCCACCTTGCGCCACAGCACAGGTGAAAGCTCATACCCATACAGACGGTCCAGCACACGCCGCGTCTCCTGGGCATCGACCATATTGCCGTCCACGTCACGCGTCTGGTTGAGGGATGACCGTATGGCCTCGGGTGTGATTTCATGGAAGACCATGCGTCTTACGGGCACCTTGGGCTTCAGCGTCTGCACCAAGTGCCAGGCGATGGCCTCCCCTTCGCGATCCTCATCGGTTGCGAGGAAGAGTTCATCGGCGGATTTCAAGGCGCTTTTCAACTCGGCGACGGTTTTCTTCTTGTCGCCGTCGACGATGTAGTAGGGCGTGAACCCGTCCTCAACATCGACTCCGAACTTACCGAACTGAGCCTTTTTCGCAGCTGGTACCTGCGAAGGCTGGGCAAGATCGCGGATATGGCCGACGGATGCCATCACGGTATAGCCGTCGCCGAGGTATCCGCCTATTTTCTTCGCTTTCGTGGGGGATTCCACAATGACGAGCTTCGTGCCGGTTGCCATCGACATCTCCTTATCATCTGTCGTCTTATCGCAGGTAATCATACCCACGCGACGTGTAAGTCAGTACACGGCGGTGTTCCGAATTCCGGATCACCGACTTTGCGCCGCATTCTTCGGAGGCGCCGGTGGCGCACCGACGAGCCCTATCTTGCTCAAAGGCGCCGCGGTCAGATGTCTCAATGCCAGCAGGATACCGAATCCTAAAGCGCTCAGTCCGAGCTGCACGACCATGAAGGAGATATGCGCTCCCGACCGAGCCCATTGAGCACTGAACTGCAGGCCGGGCATAATCTGCCAGATGACGTACATTCCATAGACCAGAGCCACGGTACCAGCGGTAATCATAACGCTTGACACGATCTGCACGCTTGCGGAGGACGCCCTCGTTCCCGGCGCATCCATACCGGATCTGCTGGTGCATGCCAGCATAATGCACGCCAGCCCAACGGTGATGAGCAAGGCCATAACCGTATCGCTTGGTCTGTGCCATTGCCCGTCCACAACGGACAGCGCCATCATGCAGGACAAGGCCACCGCCACCACGGCGCAGACAGCACGCCATGCACGCGGAACCGCACACAACAGCATGGCTCCCGCTGCACAGGTGATCATCGTATGTCCGGAAGGCGCGGAATTGCTCTGGCTCGCCAAGGAATTGATGAGCTGCGGCCTTGGCAGAGAGGATTTCAATATCCCGGGGATGACCGCGCACAATGCGATCAGCACCACGAACTGCCCGATCATCCACCACCGTTTGCGCAGCACGATCAACACCAGCGAAATCACTGACAGCACACCCACCACCACGGGGGCAGCGAAGCTCGAGGTGAATACGCCCATAACCGGAGCCATCCATGAGGGGACTGCGTCGCGGAAATGAGTCCACACCAGATCGTCGTACTCCTGACCGCTTACGGTACGCACGCCAAGCCACCAGACGATCCCCGCCGCACAGAGGAACAGGACACCGATCACGATGCACAGAACCCTTGAGGACCTGCGTGGACGAATCGTCAACGGGTCGGCCTGGGCAAGCTGCGACGCGATATCCTCGACAGGCGTGTCCTCCTGGACACCGCCAAGCACGGAGCTATCTGTTTGTGAATTGTTGCTCATACCTATGACTGTAAGGCTCATGGTCACCATTTACGGCGGGGAGCGTCGAATCGAAGCACATCATTCACAGGAATCGGCCCGTCAGACAGGCATTCGGACAGGCATTCAGCAAACACTTGACGGCGGAGTCGACCTCGCCGTCGACCGGAAAAAGAAAACTCCTACGCACCCGTCAGAGGCCACTTACCCTTGCTGCATTCCTGCCCTGGGGGGATTGGGTGACATAACGCCACGTAGGAGCAACGACCATACTACCCGAATGCCTGACTATCGCAAACTGCGGCGAAAACCAGCGACGGCGCATCTGCCGCATCGCCGTGGATACGAGCTCATGGGTGAATGATGCGAATCCGGCTCAAGGTACTATGAAAATGATTCGAGCTGGTATCAATCTTTTCAGTGCAAGCAAAGGGTGCAGATGAACGCAGATCTAGTCATTGTGGGAGCGGGCCTTTATGGACTCACCATCGCCCAGCAGGCGGTGGAGCACACCGGAGCGACAGTCGAGCTGCTCGATATTCGCGACCATATCGGAGGAAACGCGTACAGCTACTTCGACGAGGAGACCGGGGCGGAACTTCACCGATACGGCGCTCATCTCTTTCACACCTCAAACCGGCGCGTATGGGACTATGTCAATCGATTCACCGATTTTACGAAGTATGTGCACCGGGTGTACGCAACGCATCAGGGTGAGGTCTTTCCCCTGCCAATCAACCTAGGCACGATTAATCAGTTCTTTCACGCGCATTACACCCCTGCGGAGGCTGAGGCGCTGGTGGCGAAGCAGGCCGGCGAACTTGCCGGCACCGATCCCGAAAATCTCAACGACCAGGGTATCAGTCTGATCGGCCGGCCTCTGTATGAGGCCTTCATCAAGAATTACACCGCCAAACAGTGGCAGACCGACCCTAGCGAGCTGCCGGCCTCGATTATCAAACGACTTCCGGTACGGTTCAACTACGACAATCGCTATTTCAAAGACACATGGGAGGGTCTGCCGACGGACGGCTATACCGCGTGGTTCGAGCGGATGATTGCCGACGAGCGCATCCACGTCCATCTCAACACCGATTTCTTCGACACTTCACAGCCTTTGAACAAGAAGGCTCTGGTCGGCAAGGTCCCGGTTATCTATACGGGGCCGGTGGACCGGTATTTCGATTATTCCCTGGGCGAGCTGCAATGGCGGACCGTCGATTTCAAGGAACGTCGATATGATGAGGGCGATCATTTCGGCTGCCCGGTGATGAATTTTCCGGATGCCGATGTTCCCTTCACCAGGGCGATTGAGTTCAAGAACTTCAATCCGGAGCGCCGCGAACGGCAGAACGCCGAGAAGACCGTGGTCTGGGAAGAATACTCCCGCTTCGCCCAACGGGGAGACGAGCCTTACTATCCAATCAACACGGCGGAGGATCGCAAGCTGTACAACGCCTACAAAAAACTGGCCGAATCGGAACCGGAAGTCTTCTTCGGCGGCAGGCTCGGCACCTATGCCTACTACGACATGCATCAGGTCATCAACAGCGCCCTGACGAGTTTCGAGAAACGCATTTTGCCCATACTCCGAAAAAATCCCTACACAAACGACCTCGTCTGAACGCCCCCTTTATCAGCTGAATTCTGAC
>OMJG01000064.1_pt1 | contig 72203 bp, 61 predicted proteins | sample 1646431 | NCBI WGS metagenome assembly OMJG01 (sample SAMN03771674, study PRJEB25209) | food metagenome | isolation source: Cotija cheese | place: Mexico:Jalisco,Michoacan | collected 2011-12-12 | reverse complement strand
TCCGTCCGGCTTCAAGAGCATGGGCTAGGGTGCTGCGGTCCACTGGGGTCCTCTCTGTTAAAATTTCTGCCAAGTCAAGCATATATATACATTCAAAACCAAAATAACTTAGATTGAATACTCGAAGAACAGATGACAATACCCATTCAAGTAGTTAGTTGAAAAAAACCTCATAAGACTGCACATTTCAATGCGCCGTCTGTTTACATCGAATTACGTTCGGCTGGTATCGGCGTCCACTTATGGTGACGAAGTAATACATTTGGAAACTACCCTAATCGCACATTACCCGCAGACCATTCAAAGTAGAAAAAGTGAGATAAATGCGCCTACTTCGCACCACCCAATCCCCGCTCGATTGCATCAGCAATAGCCCGAAGTCGCCGAGCTGCGGATCGAGCGTCCGCTAGTCGATAGGTAGAAAATCGACGATCTGCAGCATCTTCAACCTGACGAACTACACCGACCTCCAAACGCTCAAAAAGCTCGAATACTTTCCGTATCTCATGAACCGTTGGCTCCACGCTCGAGACTCTTTCGATAAGCGAAATATCGCGTGCCGACAAAGGTTCGTCCTCAGCAAGTTCCTTATGCAAGCGAGAAATTACTAACGCTGAAATGTCTAGCTCTCGCTCTCTGTTTTCGATTAGTTCATTTAGTGCCGATTTGCCTTCGACAGGATCAAAAATGGCACCGACCTCTGATGGCGAGAGCCCTAACTGATTCGCAGCAACTACAACGTCAGCTAGTTCATCTGCTGTCACCAGGGCCCATGACCGCTTCTGCGCCATGGTTTGAATCGTATCTCCACTGAATCCGGGTCCGATTATCGCGACATAATCCGCCGAGTGTTTATCCTTATGGGTATCAAGAGCCACATCGCTGACATTCGAGTGCGAAATCCGTCCAGAAGCACTTGATTTCGCATCAATAATCGCAGACCTGGGCTCGTCCGACATATCCGACCACTCAACGAGTACATCGGTATCTCCCGCGCCTCCGATCCGACGCGCACCAAAACCAATCGAAGCAAATATATCCCGTATAGCTTCCTCAAACGCCACACCAGATGCTTTACCGTCGGCGCCGGGATCTCGAGCCGTGCGACGAAGAGCCTCTGAGATAGACACATGGGATTCGGTCTTCGGTTTAGTGGTCGCTGGTTGCGGAGATGCAGGATCAGTAATTGCGTTGCTGGAAGATGATCCCTCAGACGTAAGCGGGCGAGCAGCAAGCGGAAGGTCTTTCACGAAGTCAACGCCAGTGGCAGTTGTTTTAACTGAATTTATGGACGTTTCAATTAGCAACCGAGCATTGATGAGGAAACTGATGATCCAGCGTATCTTATCCTTATTGAGACCATATAAGGTGCCCTCAGTGTAAATGTCCGCCCGGCTTGCGCCCGCGACTGAGAACTCAATAAGCTCACCGACAAATCTCATATTCGCATGAAGAATACGTATGAAATTGACCTCACTTCTACTCTCCAGCCATGCCTTCGCAGGTCCAGTAGCGACAAACACTCCCCGTTGAACTTCCTGAAGGAATCCTCCCGCGCGCATAAAAGGCATCATTGAATCGACGCTGCTACGCCGCAAACCAAATCGATCCGCGATGAAATCCAAAAGCTGATTTTTAGCGATCGGGGACACAGCTGCGGAAATAGCTACCTGCATATTTTCAATTTTATTCGGATCGGTGCCCGGGCTCGGAACCCATATGTTATATGTGTTGCGCGACGAGTGACGTGAAGGCTCCGCTCGAAGTTCTTCAAGCAAGGCAGCAATTTCAGGAGGCGCATCGGGTATGCGCTCTGCTTGCTCTTCCTCATTGACAGTCAAGGCTTCCGGACGAACCACGATCCAATCTTTCGAAATCCCTCGACTTTTCGCAGTAGCGCTAATCTTCCTATCACCAAGCCATTCGACTAGGCCAAGTGCCTCGAGCCACGTAAGTCTTAGGCGAGCGTTAGTGACAGTCTTCCAACTTAGCTCATAGTCTGATACTACTCGGTCGTTTACCTCCTGAACCGTCAGCGGCTGTTGGATAACCAACTCGAGCACTTCGGCGAATAGGCGGACTCGATCCGCAATCAAGGTCGCCAAATATGAGGTGTCAAAAGATTCGGAGTAGCGATCTCCGTTTTGAGTAAGTTTCAGAGTTCCACGATTATTGGTCGCAAGCCCCAACGTCTTCAACGGAGATACATACTCACGCCAAGGACGCTTAGCCTCAGAGCCAAACGCCATTGGGCGGGCGTCCAACGAGTCTACTGAGCCAGACTTGATTTGCGAGATTAGCTGCTCAAGCAGAGGAACAATCTGATCTTTCGCGCAATGCAGGTCTGGCATCGCAGCAAACTGTCGATGCCATCGGATACGTTGTTCGATAGGTGTTGCGCTCGGGCCGCGATCTAGTTCCTCGTCACTCACTACTGCCTGTACCTTTCAATTCACTATGTAGTTCAAATATTGCCATATGCAGACGTCAAGACTTGTTTTTGTTCGCTGGCGACGTTCCCTCCGAGCGACTTGGATTATCCGCAACCGACCAAGAGTTCGGTTCAGGCGGCAAACTTGAGCGATTTAGAATCGATGGCAATCAGCTTTGGCCCTAGTGTCCTCAGCTCTCCTGCAGGGCGAAGCAGGTGACCGCCGAGGCGGCCGCGACGTTGAGGGAGTCTACTCCCCCGCTCATGGGGATCATCACGGTCGAGTCACAGGCGGCGATCGTCGATCTCTTCAGTCCGTCGCCTTCGGTGCCGAAGACGACAGCGGTGCGCTCGGGTGCGGTGGCGGCGAACTCGCGCAGGCTCACCGAATCATCATCGAGCGCCAGAGCCGCCACATGGAATCCGGCGTCCTGGAGCTCAGCGATCCCGCCGGGCCAGGACTCGACGCGGGTCCATGGGACTTGGAAGACCGTGCCCATCGACACGCGGATCGACCGGCGGTAGAGCGGATCGGCACAGCGCGGGGTCACGAGCACGGCGTCGGCGCCGAATGCTGCCGCAGAGCGGAAGATGGCACCGACGTTCGTATGATCGACGATGTCCTCGATGACGACGAGGCGCCTGGCATCGGCGATCAGGGAGACGACCGGGGCAAGGACAGGTCGGGCCATCGCGGCCAGCGCACCTCGGTGGAGGTGGAATCCGGTCAGTGTTTCGACCGCGGAATCCGTGCCGATGAAGATCGGCACATCGCTTTCAGAGATGATGTCGGCCAAGTCGAACAGCCATTTCGGGCTGGTCAGGAACGACCGGGGCGACATTCCGACGGCATGAGCGCGGCGGATGATCTTCGAGGATTCGGCGATGAACAGCCCCTCGGCCGGTTCGCGCACGCTGCGCAGGGCGACATCGGTCAGCTGCGTATAGTCGCGCATCTCATCCAAGCCGCCGACGGCCAGATCTGCTTCGTCGAAGAAGCGCAGACGTTCGACGGCGATCCCGAATTCAGCGGACCGGTCGATGACCTGCTGCCGAGTCATGGGAGCCTTGGCCGGAGTATTCACAGCGCACTTCCGTTCACAGTGTGAGGATCCTCCAGATCGCCACGAGGCCGAGGGCCACGATGACGGCGCGCAGCAGCACCGGCGAGAACTTCCGCCCGATACGGGCGCCGTAGTACCCGCCGATGAGGGAGCCGATGGCGATGCAGACGACGGCGATCCAGTTGATCCGGTCGTGGCCGACGATGATGTACGTGCTCGCCGAAACCGTATTGACGACGAGGACGAGGACGTTCTTCAGCCCATTGAGTCGCTGCAGATCATCGGGCAGCAGCAGACCGAGCAGGGCGATGAGGATGATGCCCTGGGCGGCCGCGAAGTAGCCGCCGTAGATTGCGGTGAGGAAGACGACGGTGAGCACGGCGATGTACCGGCCGGTGGACAGGCGATCCCCCGCCGAGGCGGCCCGATGTTCGACCCCGGAGGCCTCGGCACGGCGCAGGGACCGGCTCTTCAGGTAGCGGGAGAGATACGGCTGCCCCACGACCATGATCAGAGCCACGACGAGGAGGACCGGCACGATCGTCTCGAACGCGTCCTCGGGCAGGTGCAGCAGCAGATACGCCCCGGTCAGCGACCCGAGCAGAGAGGCGGGAACGAATCCGAGGATCCGCTTCCACTGCCCCCGCAGCTCTTCACGGTATCCGAACGAGGAGGCGATGTTGCCGGGGATGAGCCCCACCGCGTTGCTCATCGTCGACACCACCGGCGGTACTCCGAAGGCGACGAGCGCCGGGAAGGTGATGAGCGTTCCGGAGCCGACGACGGCGTTGATGCCTCCCGCAGCGATTCCGGCGACGATGACCAGGAGGATCTGCCACGGCTCAAGGCTCAGATTCGCCAGGAACTCCATGCTCAGAGGGCGGAACGTGCGTGGTAGCGCTGACCGTCCCGGGTGAGCTTGACGTCGATGCCGAAGGTCGCCGCAAGGTTCTCCGCCGTCAGGGTCTCCTCGATCGGACCAGCGGCCAGATCGGTGCCCTCGGACAGCAGGAGCACATGCGTGATGCCCTCCGGGATCTCCTCGACATGATGGGTGACCATGATCGTGGCCGGCGCCCATTTCGACGAGAGGATCTCCGAGAGCGCACCGAGCAGCTCCTCACGCCCGCCGAAGTCGAGTCCGGAGGCCGGCTCGTCGAGCAGCAGCAGCTCCGGGTCGGTCATGAGCGCACGCGCGATCTGCACTCGCTTGCGTTCACCCTCGGACAGTGTGCCGAAGGTGCGATCGGCCAGATGTGTGATGTGGAACGCGGCCAGCAGATCGCGGGCGCGGTCGATGTCGTCCTGCTCGTATTCCTCCACCCAGCGTCCGGTGACGCCGTACGCGGCGGTGAGCACGGTGTCGAGGACCGCTTCTGAACTGGGAATTCGGTTGGCCAGAATCGTCGAAGCATAGCCGATGCGCGGCCGCAGTTCGAACACGTCGACGCGCCCGAGCTGCTCCTCGAGGATGCTGACGGTCCCCTTCGTCGGATGCATACGACCGGCCGCGAGTTCGAGCAGGGTCGTCTTGCCCGCACCGTTGGGTCCGAGCACCGCCCAGTGCTCGCCTTCGGCGACGGTCAGCGAGAAATCGTCGAGGAGGAAATTGGTCCCCCGGCGCACGGACACAGAATCCAGATTCAGGACTTCACTCATATCCTCAGACTCTATCGCAGTCGAGCCGTCTATCCTGGTTCGACATGGACCTGACGACCGACTCACTGCTGCTGACCCTGGCACTCAACCACCGACTGCGCTCGACCCTGCCCCCTGACGAGGTGACCTCTGCCTTCCTCGACGATGACCGTGATGTTCCTCTCATCGTCGCCGATGAGGTCTTCGCCTCGTCCGTCCCCACCGGCCTGCTCCTGTTCATCGCCGAGGCGGCCGCCGCCGGAATCACCCATGCGCGCTTGGCGCTCCACCACCCATCCCTGCCGCACACGACTCCCCCGGTCGATCGCGCCGCCCGGACGAAGGTCGGACGCCACACCGCCCCCGTCGTCCTCCACCGCGGCGACGAACAGGCGGCGATCGCCCTCATCGGCGCCGAGGCGAACGTCGAGATCCTCGCGTGTGCGCCCACCGTCTTCCGCCCCGTCACGGTCGGAACCGCTCCGGAGGCGCTGCGGCGGCTGCGGCTGCTGGTGATGGAAGGGCTGCGCCTCATCGAGACCATCGACGTCCCCGAGGACTGGCGGCAGGGACCGTGGCGCGACTGGCAGGAGGAGCTGTCGACGCTGCATCCGATCTCCCGACTCATCCCCACCGAGGCGGATTCCCGAGCGATCTACGCCGCCCTCGACATCCACCACCGGATGCGCAGCGTGCTCGCCCCTGCGACGGTCGCGCCGGCCGAGTTCGGGGCGCTGCTGTCTCAGCTGCACCCCGCTGCCGCGGACTACATCATGGCTGTGGCTACGATGAAGGGGTGAATGAGACGCCTGAAGCCACCGCCTCCCAGATTCCCGTCCAGCTGCTCGTCATGGACGTCGACTCGACGTTCATCAACGAAGAGGTCATCGACCTCATCGCCGCCCATGCCGGGGTCGGAGACCAGGTCGCCGACATCACCGAACGCGCCATGGCCGGTGAGCTCGACTTCGCCGAATCCCTGGCCGAACGAGTCGCCCTGCTGACCGGGCTGCCGGAGACCGTGCTCGATGAGGTGCGGGAGCAGATCACCCTCACCGAGGGGGCCGCCGACCTGGTCTCGGCGGTGCACACCTCAGGTGGTCAGGTGGCCTTGGTCTCCGGCGGCTTCACCGCCATCATCGCTCCCGTCGCCGCACAGCTGGGCATCACCGACGTCTTCGCCAACGGACTCGACATCGATGACGGGAAGCTGACCGGGCGGACGAACGGCCGTGTCATCGACCCGAGCGCCAAGGCCGAGATCTTCGAGGATCTGCTCGCTGCCGGCGGATACGATCGTGCCGCCTCGGTGGCGGTCGGGGACGGCGCCAATGACATCGGCATGATCGAGGCCGCCGGTCTCGGAGTCGCCTTCTGTGCGAAGCCGGCTCTCGTCGCCGCAGCAGACGCGTCCGTGGAGACACGTGACCTGCGAGCCGTGATCGATCTTGTGGCTGCCCGTGCAGACGGGTGAGCGATCCCGTCGAGGGCGTGGCACCGGTGCCATAGACCGCTGACTGACCGAAGACGCCTGTGGCGCTGACGAATGTTTCGTCAGCGCCACAGGTGTCTTGGATTGCTTCGGTCAGTCGGAGTGTTCAGACTCCGTGGAAGACTCGGATCTGCGGGGCAGGGTAGTGTCCCGGCTCCACGTCCCAGCTCTCGAGGTCGAAGACCGCGATCGAGGAGGGACGGAACGCATCCGGAACCCCGCCTTCCGGATTGAGGTGACCGACCACCTCGGCGACGGTCGGCTGGTGGCCCACGATATACGCGCACTGCGCATCCGCGGGAATCGAATTGATCGCATCCAGCCAGTCGTCGACGGACCCGGCGTAGAGCGAGGGATCCTCACGCAGGGTCAGCTCACCCGGTTCGTCAAGGTTTCGGCCATAAGCGCGGTTGACCGCTTCGACGACGGCCTGACCGGTCTGCACGGTGCGCCGGGCTGCCGAGGCGATGGCCACATCGGGTGACCAGCGCTCGGCGATCTCGGCTCCGGCTTCGACGGCCTGAGCCAGGCCCTTCGCATCCAGGGACCGTTCGAAGTCGGTGGGACCATGCGCTTCCGCCTTGGCGTGGCGGGCGAGGATGAGCACAGGCATGGGCTGTCTCAGGCTCCGGTGGAGTGGAATCCGCCGTCGACGTGGATCATCTCGCCGGTGGTGGCGGGGAACCAGTCGGAGAGCAGAGCGACGATGGCCTTGCCGGCAGGGGTGGTGTCCTTCTGGTCCCAACCCAGGGGTGCGCGGTCGCCCCACATGTCTTCGAGCGTTCCGAAACCGGGGATGGAGGTGGCGGCGGTGGTCTTCAGCGGTCCCGCCGAGACGAGGTTGACGCGCACACCGTCTTCGCCGACGTACTTCGCGAGGTAGCGGGCGGTCGATTCGAAGGCGGCCTTGGCCACACCCATCCAGTCGTAGACCGGCCAGGAGATCGTCGCATCGAAGGTCAGCCCGACGATTCCGGCGCCCTTGTTGAGCACGGGCTTCGCGGCCACGGCGATGGCCTTGAGCGAATACGCGGAGACGTGGATGGCCGCGGACACGGAGTCCCACGGGGTGTCGAGGAAGACCCCGCCGAGGGCGTCCTTCGGGGCGAAGGCGATGGCGTGGACGATTCCGTCGATGTTGCCGCCGAGGCGCTCGGGCAGGGCGTTCAGATCCTCTTCGTTCGTGGCGTCGAGTTCGATGACCTGCGGGGTCTGCGGCAGACGTTCGGCGATCACCTGAGTGATCTTCATCTGGCGGCCGAAGCTCGAGAGGATGACCTCGGCTCCCTGCTCCTGGGCGATGCGAGCAGCGGCGAAGGCGATCGACGCCTCGGTGAGCACGCCGGTGACGAGAATGCGCTTTCCGTCAAGAATTCCCATGGTGGTCCTTTCGAAAGGAAGGTGGTTGCGTGTGCATGACGCCGCTTCGGGCGGTGTCTCTGTATCGAAGTCTACGGGTTGTGGCCCGGCCAGGCCGCATCGTCTGCGGCCCAGGATCCGGTTGTGGCCGGCCCGGCGCCGTCTGGATCAGTGGCCCATTCCCAGTCCGCCGTCGACGGGGATGACGGCACCGGAGATGTAGGCGGCTTCGTCGGAGGCCACCCAGCGGACGACCTTGGCGACCTCGTCGGCCTCGGCGAAGCGCTTGGCAGGAATCGTCGAGAGGTATTCCTTCTGCTGCTTCTCGCTGAGTTCGTCTGTCATATCCGTGCGGATGAAGCCCGGGGCGACGACATTGGCGGTGATTCCGCGGGAGCCGACCTCGCGGGTGATGGAGCGGGCGAAGCCGACGAGTCCGGCCTTCGACGCCGAGTAGTTCGCCTGGCCGGGGACGCCGTAGAGTCCCGACACCGACGAGATGAGGACGATGCGGCCCTTCTTCGCTCGGATCATCCCGGTGATTCCGCGCTTGACGGTGCGGAAGGCACCGGTGAGATTCGTGTCGATGACGGATTCGAATTCGTCATCGTTCATCCGCATGAGCAGATTGTCGGCGGTGATTCCGGCATTGGCCACGACGACCTCGACAGGCCCGAGCTTCTCCTCGATCTCGGTGAACGCCCGATCGATCGATTCGCTGTCGGTGACATCGGCGGCCACGGCGAGAGCACCTTCGGGGGCCTGACCGTTGCGGGAGGTGACGGCCACCTTGTCCCCCTGGGCGAGGAATTCCTCGGCGATGGTGCGGCCGATTCCGCGGTTGCCGCCGGTGACGAGGACTGTGCGTGGTTCTGACACGTTGGTCTCCTGTTGATCGACTGTGTTCTTCACATCTGTCGTGGACAAACCTATCCTGTTCTTCGGCCGATGGATACGACTCTCACAAAGGACGAGTATCATGTTTGGCAGTCATCGATCGAAGAAGGATATGGTCAGACACGCTCAGCAGATCACAACGGCAGATACCGCCCTTGATGACGATATGCGGTCCCGGATCATCAAGTATTCGATCACCATGGGCATCAGGACGGTCTGCTTCGTGGCCGCCTATTTCGCTTTCGTCGCCGACCTGCACATCCTCATGTGGATCTGCGTGGCAGGTGCGGTCGTCCTCCCCTACCCTGCGGTGATCTTCGCCAATGCGGGCCGCGAACGCACCAGCGATGATCGCTCCGCACTGCTTGATCAGGCCCCGCTGGCGGAGCTGCCGCCGGCGCGCGGTGAGACGATCTCCGGCGACACCCTCGGCGGAGAGACGGTCGGTGACGAGACGGTCGACGACCCAGATCCCCGAGGCGGCTCCCCTGACGAGACCGATCCAGGCGCGGATCACCAGCACGAAACGATCCGGGGCGAGACCATCCCGGGCGAAACCGTCCGAGGTGAGGCCGTCGACGACAACGACGAGGACAGGAGGGACCAGGTTTGAGCGAGCAGCTGCAGTGCTCCGCGAAGGAATGCCGGGCGTTCGCGACCCGGGCCCTGCTGTGGAACAACCCCCGCGTCCACACCCCGGAGAGGAAGAAGACGTGGTTGGCCTGTGATGAGCATCTCGTCTATCTGCGTGACTTCCTGACGCTGCGCGACTTCTTCATCACCGACGTCTCCGTCGACGAGATACCAGAGGATGCAGGTTGAGCCGCTATTCCTTCCTCTTCTCCGCACGCTGGCTCAAATACATCGCCATGGCGATCATCGTCATCATCGCCTGCGTGTTCCTCGCCCTGTGGCAGAAGGACCGCCGCGATCAGCGCGAGCAGGAGATCGCGACGATCACCGCGAACTACTCCGCCGACCCCGTCGACATCACCTCGGTGCTCTCGACACCGGATTCCACGCTGGGCACCACCGATGAGTGGACTCAGGTGGAACTGACCGGAGAGTTCTCCGACTCCGACACCGTCCTCGCGCGCAACCGCACAGTCGGAGACGAACCCGGCTTCTATGTGGTGACCCCGTTCGAGATCAGCGGCGGTTCGACGATCGCCGTCGTCCGCGGATTCACCGCCGAACAGGATTCCGTGCCGCCGGCGCCGCAGGGTGAGCAGACCGTGGTCGCTCACCTGCGTCCTGCTCAGGACGGGTCCGAGGATGAGAACCCGAAGGGCCTCATCCGTGCCATCGATCCCGCGCGCATTCCCGGAATGGATGACGCCTATTCGCATGTCTACGTCGAGGCCTCACCGGCGGAGACCGGAGGTGCCCCGGAAGAAGGACTGACCCCGCTGCCGATGCCCGAGCTCGATCCGGGCAACCACCTGTCCTATATGCTCCAGTGGTTCGCATTCGGAATCATGATCATCATCGCCGTGATCATCTCTGCCCGTCGTGAGCGCAAGGCCGCCGCCGAGGCGGTCGAACACGGCACTGCCGCCGAGAATGACATGGTCGTCATCGACAAGGCCGCGCTCGACGCGGGTGCGAAGATCAGTCAGCCCGGCAGCCGCTACGGCCGCAACCGCTGGGCCTCGCCCACCGTGCGCGGGCAGGCAGAAGCCGATGAGGATGCCCTGTTCGAGGAGCGCTTCCGCACTCAGTGAGCCGATCAGCCGAGTGAGGCCGACCGGCTCAGCCGAGCGTGATGAGCCGGCTCAGGCGAGCGTGACGAGATCGAGGTACGTGTCGTTCCACAGATCCTCGTCGCCGTCGGGCAGCAGGAGCACGCGGTCGGGATCGAGCGCGGACACCGCACCTTCATCGTGGGTGACGAGCACGATCGCACCTTCGTAGCGGCGGATGGCTGAGAGGATCTCCTCGCGGGAGGCGGGATCGAGGTTGTTCGTCGGTTCGTCGAGCAGCAGCACGTTCGCACTCGAGACCACGAGCGTGGCCAGCGCCAGACGTGTCTTCTCTCCGCCGGAGAGCACTCCGGCAGGCTTGTGCACATCGTCACCGCTGAACAGGAACGATCCGAGCACATTGCGCACCGCGGTGTCATCGAGATGCGGGGAGTTCCGCGACATGTTCTCCAGCACTGTGCGTTCGAGGTCGAGGGTCTCATGCTCCTGCGCGTAGTAGCCGAGCTTGAGGCCGTGTCCGGGCACGACTTCTCCGGAGTCGGGGTCGTCGAGTCCGGCGAGCAGTCGCAGCAGCGTCGTCTTTCCGGCACCGTTGTAGCCGAGTACGACGACTCGTGTGCCCTTGTCGATGGCGAGATCGACACCGGTGAACACCTCGGTCGAACCGAAGCTGCGAGAGAGTCCCTCGGCCGTCAGCGGCACACGTCCGCAGTCGGCCGGGGCCGGGAAGCGCAGATTCGCGACCTTCTCCGTGGCGCGTTCGTCCTCGAGACCGGCGAGCAGACGGTCGGCGCGCTTGGCCATCTGCTGGGCGGCGACAGTCTTCGTCGCCTTCGCCATCATCTTGTTCGCCTGAGCGTTGAGCGCCGCGGCCTTCTTCTCGGCATTGGCACGTTCGCGGCGGCGACGCCGCTCATCGTCCTCACGCTGTTTGAGGTAGAGCCGGTAGCCCATCGAATAGATGTCGATGGTCTGACGGGTGGCGTCGAGGAAGAAGACCTTGTTGACCACTTCGTCGATGAGATCGAGGTCGTGGCTGATGATGATCAGACCACCGGAGTAGGCTTTGAGGTGGTCGCGCAGCCACAGCACGGATTCGGCATCGAGGTGGTTCGTCGGCTCGTCGAGGATCATCGTATCCGGGGCCGAGAACAGGATCCGGGCGAGTTCCACACGGCGACGCTGACCGCCGGAGAGCGTCCCGATCTCCTGGCTGATCAGCGACTCGTCGAGGCCGAGGTTCGCAGCGATCGCGAAGGCTTCGGATTCGGCGGCATAACCACCGGCCGCGATGAACTCCGCTTCGATGCGCGGGTAGCGGTCGATGGCCTTCGTCGCCACCTTCTCGTCCGGTGAGGCCATCTGCCGTTCGGCCTTGCGCAGGCGCTTGACGAGGACGTCGAGGTCACGCACCGAGAGGATGCGTTCCATGCCGGTGGCAGTGAGGTCACCGCTGCGCGGATCCTGGGGCAGATAGCCGACGGTGCCGGAGATCGACACGGATCCGGATTGGGCCGGGTGTCCGCCCATGATCACCTTGGTCAGAGTCGTCTTGCCGGCGCCGTTGCGGCCGACGAGACCGACCCGGTCGCCCTTGTCGACGCGGAAGGACACCTCGGACATGAGGGTGCGGGCGCCGACGGCGACTTCGAGGCCTGAGGCCTGAATCATTCTGTCTCCAAACTGCGGCCGATGAGTTCGGCCAGAAATTCTTGGGGGTGGATGCCGCGGGCCTGGGCCCGGGCGACGAGTTCATCTGCGACTGAGGACGGCACACGGCAGGACACGACAGTGGTGTCCGGCCCGGCTGCTGCGGCCACGGGCGCGACGGAAACGTCGTCCTGAGCAACAGGTTCCGCCGGGTTGTCTGCCTGTTCGCCCGCCGTCGCGGTCGACGTCCCCGCGGGGACGTATCCGGGGCCTTCCGGCACGGGCGTGCCCTTCTGGAAGGCGGTGGCTGCCGCGCGGGCGCGAACGTCGGCAGCCTCATTGAGTTCGTGGTGGTTGTGTCCTTTGACCCACTCGAACTCGACAGTCCGCCCGCTCAGTTCCTCATCGAGAGACGCTAAGAGGTCCTTGTTGAGGACTTCTTTTCCATCGGCTTTCTTCCACCCTTTGCGTTTCCACCCCGGCATCCATTTGGTCAGGGCGTTGATGACGTACTGCGAATCACAGTATATCTTGAGCTCGTCGTCGCTGTCCGCGGTCGACTGGAGCAGGTCGAGGACGGCCATGAGCTCACCGCGGTTGTTCGTCGCGTTCTTCCACCCGCCGGCGTGCCAGGAGGTGTCGTCGATGTACCAGGCCCACCCGGCGGGTCCGGGATTGCCGAGCGCGGATCCGTCGGCGGCAGCGATGATCGTCAATGGGTCTCCTTGGAAAGTCGGATTCCATTCTTTCACGCCGCACTCGGGTTCACGGTCCGCGGGGCGGTGATCTCCGCGACCCTGCCCAGAGACGAGTGACGGATCGGACGACAATCGCCGAGGCGGGGCTGACCTTCTCAGGTCGTCCCGCCTCGGCGATGGTGTGCAGTCTTGGATCAGATGTTGAATCCGAGGGCGCGCATCTGTTCGCGGCCGTCCTCGGTGATCTTCTCCGGACCCCATGGCGGCATCCAGACCCAGTTGATCCGGTAGGCCGGCACGATTCCCTCGAGCGACTGTGCGGTCTGGTCCTCGATGACGTCGGTCAGCGGGCAGGCCGCCGAGGTCAGGGTCATCTCGATCACGGCGGTGCCGTCGTCTTCGACCGAGAGTCCGTACACGAGGCCGAGATCGACGATGTTGACACCGAGCTCGGGATCGACGACGTCCATCATCGCTTCACGCACTTCGTCGACGCTGGCATTCTGCGGTGCGTCAATGACTTCAGGCATTGTGTTTCTCCTCACGAGCTGCTTGTGATTGGTTGAGTGCGTCCTTGAACGCCACCCACGCCAGGAGAGCGCATTTGATCCTGGCCGGGAACTTCGACACTCCGGTGAACGCCGCGGCGTCCCCGAGTATCGACTCATCCGCTTCCATTGTCCCACGAGAATGCATGAGTTCGTGGAACGCTCCTTCGATCTCGAGCATCTGTGCGACGGACGAATCGGCGGCCAGTTCGGACAGCACCGAGGCCGAGGCCATCGAGATCGAACAGCCGTCGCCGGTCCAACGCACCGCGACCGTGCCGTCGTCGAGGAGTTCGGTTTCGAGTTCGATCTCATCGCCGCACGTCGGGTTCACCTGATGCGAATGTCCGTGCGGTGACGCTGCGGCGTCACGGAGCAGTTCGGTGTTGCCGATGCGTGCCCGCGACTGGTCGAGGATGACCTGCTGGTAGAGCTGCTGCATCTGTGTGCTCATCGGTTCGCTCCCCTCCTCAGGCGACTCCGAAGAAGGGCCGCACTTCCGCCAGAGCAGAAAGGAAGCGGGTGCAGTCTTCGACGTTGTTGTACAGATACGTGCTCGCCCTCGTCGAGGCGGTGACCCCGAAGCGGCGGTGCAGCGGCTGAGCGCAGTGGTGGCCCACCCGCACGGCGATGCCCTGCGAGTCGAGATACTGTCCGACGTCGTGGGCGTGCACGCCGTCGACGTCGAAGGCCACCGTCCCGATCCGGTCCTCGGCCTCGCCGAGGATGCGGATTCCGGGGATCTGCCCGATCCCGTCGAGGAGGACGCGGGCGAGCTCCTTCTCGTGCTCGAGAACATTGTCCAGCCCCACCTCGGTGAGGTAGCCGATCGCGGTCGCGAAGGCCGCCACCTCGGCGACCGGCTGAGTGCCGGCCTCGAACCGCTGCGGAGCGGGCATGAACGCGGTCTCTTCCATGGTCACCGTGGTGATCATGGATCCGCCCGTGAGCACCGGCGGCAGAGCGTCGAGCAGCTCCGGCTTGCCCCACAGCGCACCCAGACCGGTGGGGCCGAGCGCCTTGTGAGCGGAGAACGCGGCGAAATCGACGTCGAGGTCGACGAAGTCCACGGGCATATGCGGTACGGACTGGCAGGCGTCGAGCACGACGTAGGCTCCGACGGCGCGGGCCCGTTCGACGAGGCGGTCGACCGGGTTGATCGTGCCGAGGACGTTGGAGACGTGCGTGAACGCAAGCACCTTCGTCGATTCGTCGACGATCGCGTCGAGGTCGGTCAGATCGAGTTCACCGGAATCGGTGACCGGCAGCCAGCGCAGCTGTGCTCCCGTGGAGGCGGCCAGCTGCTGCCACGGCACGAGATTCGCGTGATGTTCCATCTCGGTCACGACGATCGAGTCACCGGGGACGAGAGCGAAGCGCTCTGCGTCGTCTCCCCCGAAGCCGTGGCTGGCCCGATCCATGCCGAGAGCCACGATGTTGAGCGCCTCGGTGGCGTTCTTCGTCCAGCACACCTGCTCCGGTGTCCCGCCGACGAGTCCGGCAGCCGCGATCCGACCGTTCTCGAAGGCGTCCGTGGCCTCGACGGCCAGGGAGTGTGCGCCCCGGTGGACGGCGGCGTTGCGCTGCTGGAAGTACTCGACGAAGGTGTCGATGACGCACTGCGGCTTCTGCGATGTCGCGCCCGAGTCGAGATACGACAGCGGCGACTCCCCGACCCTCACATCGAGGATCGGGAAGTCGCCCCTCAGACGTGAGAACATCAGGCCTTCTGGAAGAAGCGGTCGTAGCCTTCGTTCTCGAGGCGTTCGGCCAGTTCCGGTCCGCCTTCCTCGGCCACCTTGCCCTCGATGATCACGTGGACGTGATCGGGCTTGATGTAGTTGAGGATGCGCGTGTAGTGGGTGATGAGCATGATGCCGACGTCGGTGGCGTCCTTGACGCGGTTGACGCCTTCGGACACGATGCGCAGGGCGTCGACGTCGAGACCGGAGTCGGTTTCGTCGAGGACGGCGAACTTCGGCTTGAGCATCTCGAGCTGCAGGATCTCGTGCCGCTTCTTCTCACCGCCGGAGAAGCCTTCGTTGACGTTGCGCGAAGCGAAGGCGGGATCGACGCGGAGGTTCTCCATGGCCTGCTTGAGGTCCTTGGTCCAGTTGCGCAGCTTCGGAGCTTCACCGTCGATGGCGGTCTTGGCCGAACGGAGGAAGTTCGTCACGGTCACGCCGGGAACCTCGACGGGATACTGCATGGCCAGGAACAGTCCAGCCTTGGCACGCTCGTCGACGGACATCTCGAGGACGTCCTCACCGTCGAGGGTGACCGAACCGGAGGTCACTTCGTACTTGGGGTGGCCGGCCAGGGCGTAGGCCAGGGTCGACTTGCCGGAGCCGTTGGGGCCCATGATGGCGTGGGTCTCGTTCGTGTTGATGACGAGGTTGATGCCGTTGAGGATGGGCTTGAGACCGGTATCGGTGTTGACACCGACGTGCAGGTCTTCGATTGTGAGAGTGGACATAATGATCCTTCTTCTTCGGTCTTGAGGTCAGTTCAGGGTGGTGTTCGGGTCGACGAGGATGCGGCCGGCGATCTCTTTGCAGTCATAGACCGCGACGGGTTCGAACGCCGGCGGATTCACCGGCTTGCCGGTCGTCAGGTCGAACTGCGAGCCGTGCAGCCAGCATTCGATGGTGCAGTCCTCGACGTCTCCTTCGGCCAACGACACCTCACCGTGGGTGCACAGGTCGTCGATGGCGTGGATCGTGCCGTCGGAGTCGCGAGCGATGCAGATCTCGTACTCGCCGACCTCGATGCGCATGGTGCCGCCGGGAGCCACCTCGTCGGTGGCCGCCACGTCGATCATGGTCACAGAACGCTCCGGGACAGTTCGTCTTCGATGCGTTCGTTGAGCACGTCCTCGATCTCGGGCACCTGGATCTTCTGGATCACTTCGTTGAAGAATCCGCGGACCACGAGCTGACGGGCGACGTCCTCGGGGATGCCGCGGCTCATCAGGTAGAACAGGTGCTCCTCATCGAAGCGTCCCACCGAGGAGGCGTGACCGGCACCGGCGATGTCGCCGGTCTCGATCTCGAGGTTCGGCACCGAGTCGGCCCGGGCGCCATCGGTGAGGATGAGGTTCCGGTTGAGCTCGTAGGTGTCGATGTCGAGAGCTTCGGGACGGATGAGCACATCGCCGATCCACACGCTGCGCGCGTCCTTGCCCTGCAGAGCGCCCTTGTAGTGGACGTTCGACTGGGCCTTCGGCGTGTTGTGGTCGATGTAGGTGCGGTGCTCGAGGTGCTGACCGGCATCGGCGAAGTAGAGTCCGAGCAGTTCGGCCTCTCCCCCGGCTGCCGAGTAGCGCACGTTCGTGTTCAGGCGCACCACGTCGCCGCCGAGGGTGATGTGGATGTGCTTGAACTTCGCGTCCTTGCCCACGATCGCATCGTGCTGACCGAGGTGCTGAGAGCCGTCGTCCCACAGCTGCAGCGATACGAAGGTCACGTCCGCACCATCGCCGATGACGAGGGAGACGAGCTCGGAGTACCGGGCCAGTCCCTCGTGTTCGACGACGATGGTCGCCTTCGAGTTCGCTCCGACCGTGATGACGACATGGCCGTGGCCGAGTGCCTCACCGGTGCCGTCGGCGTGGATGATCGCGGCCCGGTCGAGTTCGGTGTCCGCGGGGATCGAATAGTGCGTCACCGCGGAAGCGCGGTTGGCGGCGACGGCCGCGGCGCGGTCCTCGGGTTCGAGGATGCCCAGTTCCTGAGCCGACTCGAGCGAGATCTCCTCGACGGACAGGCCCGCGGGCAGATCCGACTCGAACGTCAGCGTCGCCTCGGTGGCGGTGTCCTCGAAGAACTCGCTGAACTTGCGGACGGGAGAGAAGCGCCATTCCTCCTCCCGGCCGGTGGGCACGGGGAAGTCGGCGACATCGAAGCTGCGTGTGCGCGCATCGCGCTTCGAATCGGGCACCTGGACCTCGGAACCGTGCGAGTGCTCCGAAAGGCCAAGCGGATTGGTGGTATCAGTCACAGATTTACTCCTTTGAGTGCAGTGGGCGCTGGATCGGGTCTCAGCCGACCGCGCCTTCCATCTGCAGTTCGATGAGGCGGTTGAGTTCGAGGGCGTACTCCATCGGGAGCTCGCGTGCGATGGGCTCGACGAAGCCGCGCACGATCATCGCCATCGCCTCGGTCTCCTCCATGCCGCGGGACATGAGGTAGAAGAGCTGATCCTCACTGACCTTCGACACGGTGGCCTCATGGCCGAGTGTGACGTCGTCTTCGCGGATGTCGATGTAGGGGTACGTGTCCGAACGGGAGACGTTGTCGACGAGCAGGGCGTCGCAGAGGACGTTGTTCGACGAGCCTTCGGCGCCCGGGTGCACGTGGACGAGTCCGCGGTAGCCGGCACGGCCGCCGCCGCGGGCCACGGACTTCGACACGATCGACGAATGGGTGTGCGGAGCAGCGTGGATCATCTTCGCGCCGGTGTCCTGGTGCTGTCCCTCGCCGGCGAAGGCCACGGACAGCGTCTCACCGCGGGCGTGCTCACCGGTGAGCCAGATGGCCGGGTACTTCATGGTCACCTTCGAGCCGATGTTGCCGTCGACCCATTCCATGGAGGCGCCCTCTTCGGCGATGGCGCGCTTGGTGACGAGGTTGTACACGTTGTTCGACCAGTTCTGGATCGTCGTGTAGCGGACCTTCGCATCCTTCTTCGCGATGATCTCGACGACGGCCGAGTGCAGCGAGTCGGTCTTGTAGATCGGAGCGGTGCAGCCCTCGACGTAGTGGACCGAGGAACCCTCGTCGGCGATGATGAGCGTGCGCTCGAACTGGCCCATGTTCTCCGTGTTGATGCGGAAGTAGGCCTGCAGCGGGATCTCGACGTGGACGCCCTTGGGGACGTAGACGAACGAGCCGCCGGACCAGACAGCGGTGTTGAGTGCGGCGAACTTGTTGTCGCCGGAGGGAATGATCGACCCGAAGTACTCTTCGAAGATCTCCGGGTGCTCGCGCAGGCCGGTGTCCGTGTCCATGAAGATGACGCCCTGAGCCTCGAGCTCTTCGTTGATCTGGTGGTAGACGACCTCGGACTCGTACTGTGCGGCGACACCGGCGACGAGGCGCTGCTTCTCCGCCTCGGGGATGCCGAGCTTGTCATAGGTGTTGCGGATGTCCTCGGGCAGGTCCTCCCAGGACGTCGCCTGCCCCTCGGTGGAGCGGACGAAGTACTTGATGTCGGCGAAGTCGATTCCGGTGAGGTCGGCACCCCAGTTCGGCATCGGCTTCTTGTCGAACAGACGCAGAGCCTTGAGCCGACGCTTGAGCATCCACTCGGGTTCGTCCTTGAGCTTCGAGATGTTGCGGACGACTTCCTCGCTCAGGCCGCGTTCCGCGGTCGCGCCGGCGTCGTTCTCGTCGTGCCAACCGTATGCGTACTGCCCGAGGTCTTTGAGCTCGGGATTCGCATCGATGATCCGATTTCCTGTGTCAGTCATCGTGAACCTCCTTGAGGTCGATCATTGCTGTGGATGAGTGGTCTGGTCAGTTCCGAAGTCGGAATGTGGGTGGTGCACACGTGGTCGCCCTGCGCCAACGAGGACAGCCGGCGCACGTCGACGCCGAGGTAGTCGGAGAACATCGCGAGTTCCGCTTCGCAGATCTCCGGGTACTCCGCCGCCACGGCCTGGATCGGGCAGTGCCCCTGGCACAGCTGCATCGCCTCCAACGGGGTCCCGGCCGCAACCGGTGTCGCCGAGGCGGCGTACCCTTCCCGTGTCAGCGCTGCGGCGAGAGCGCGTGAGCGCGACGCCACTGTGGTGCCGCCGCGCTTGTCGAGTTCCGGTCCGAGGCGGTCCCGCAGACGGCCGACGAGGTCTTCGGTGAATTCCTCCACAGCCGACTTGCCGTGCTTGTCCTCCATGAAGCGCAGGATGTTCACGGCCAACTCGTCGTAGGAATGACTGACCGAATCGTGTCCGGCCGTCGTGACCACATAGTGCCGGGCTGGTCGGCCCCTGCCCGCCTGCTTGCCAGCGAGTTCACGGACCTCGATGAGGCCTTCGCTCTCCAGCGCGTCCAGGTGACGACGGATCGCCGCGGGAGTCAGCTCGAGGGCTTTGGCCAAAGACGAAGCAGTGATCGGCCCTTCGTCGAGCACCGACTGGAAGACCCTCTGCCGGGTGCGGCGATCTTCCGTGTCGTTTGCAGCCATAATCCACCTCCTTGACTAACACAACAATATTGTTGCGTAATTTGTTTCGTAAAACTAGGTGAGCCTAACCACCGCTCGCGTCGCGCGCGGACGCCTGCGGTTTCGACACCCGTTTCGACGCGTCGTAGAATAGCCTGGTGTCATCTCCGGCCCTGACCATCCGCGGTCTCCAATACTCCTACGGCACCCACCGTGTCGTCGACGGAATCGACCTCACGGCCGAGACCGGGTCCGTCCTCGGTGTCCTCGGACCCAATGGCGCGGGCAAATCCACGACCATCTCCCTGGCGGTGGGCACCCGCCGCCCCGATGGGGGCACGGTGGAGATCTTCGGCCACGACCCCGTCACCGCCCACGCCACGACCTCGCAGCTGGCCGGGGTGATGCTCCAAGACGGCGGACTGCCGATGAGCTCGAAGCCGCTGCAGGTGCTTCGCCATCTCTCCTCGCTCTACGAGAACCCCCGGCCGGTCGACGAGCTCGCCGAACCCCTGGGCCTCCACGATTTCGCCGGACGCACGATGCGCCGACTCTCCGGCGGACAGAAGCAGCGGGTGGCGCTGGCTGCGGCCCTCATCGGTCGACCTCGTCTGGTCTTCCTCGACGAACCCTGCGCCGGCCTCGACCCCCAGGCTCGTGAGGTCGTCCACAGCTTCATCCGAGATCTCGCCGACAGTGGGGTCGCCGTCGTCCTCACCACCCACGACCTGACCGAGGCCGAGGAGCTCTCCGACGAGGTCGTCGTCATCGATCGGGGACGGATCATCGCTCAGGGAGCGCCCGAGGAGCTGCGCAGCGCCTCCGCCGGGTCGCGGGCGCTGACGATCCGACTCGACTCCCCCGCCCCCGCGAATCTCGTCGATCGACTCACCGGGCTCGGTCCCGCCTCGGCGCAGGGCTCCCTGATCATCATCGACGGAGCACCGACGGCGAGCCAGATCGCGGCCGCGTGCACAGCCATCGCCGAGGCGGGGGGCCAGATCACGGACATCGGCATGCAGAGACAGTCCCTGTCCGATGTGTTCTTCGAGCTGACCGGGAGGCCGCTGCGATGACCGCCGCACGCATCGTCTCGCAGGCGAAGTTCGAGACCCTGTCCGTTCTGCGCAACGGCGAACAGCTGCTGCTCTCGGTCATCTTCCCTCTGGGTCTGCTCGTCTTCCTCGCGAAGACTCCCCTGCTCACCGGCCTCGGAGTCATCGACGCCGGGGCCGACCCGCTGTCGATCGCCGTCCCCGGAGCGCTGAGCCTGAGCCTGGCCTCCAGCGCATTCACCGGTCAGGCGATCGCGACCGCCTTCGACCGCCGTTACGGAGTGCTGCGGCAGCTGGCGACGACTCCGCTGGGCACGAACGGACTCATCCTCGGCAAACTCGGCGCCGTCATCGTCGTCGTCCTCATCCAGTACGCGCTCGTCTTCGCCACGGCGGCGGTTCTCGGCTTCCGCGGTCCCGTCGACGTCCTCGGGCTCATCCTGGCCACACTGCTGGGCACCGCCTCGCTGCTCTCGCTCGGTCTGCTCATGGCAGGCACCGTCCGCGCCGAGGCGACCCTGGCGGCCACGAACCTCATCTGGGTGCTCATGGCTGGTGTCGGTGGCCTCGTCATCGCACATCCGGGAGAATGGGGAACAGTTGTGGGCTACCTGCCCTCCGGTGCGCTCGGCGACGCCATGCGGTCCGCCATCGGAGCCGGCGGCACAGACATCAAGGCAATCATCGTGCTCCTGGTATGGGGGCTTGTGGGAACGCTTGCGGCACGCAGGTGGTTCCGTTTCGAATGAGGAGTGAAGTGGTCACGAAGAAGATCCGCATCGCCGCTTGGGCCATGCTCATCGCCCAGGCAGGGATCATCCTGACCGGCGGAATCGTCCGGCTCACCGGCTCGGGCCTCGGCTGTTCTGACTGGCCGAAGTGCACCCCAGATTCGCTCGTGGCCACCAGCGAGATGGGCATCCACGGCGCCATCGAGTTCGGCAACCGCCTGCTGGCCGTGGCGTTGGCGCTCCTCGGCGTGTGCATTGCGCTCATGCTGTGGAAGGGTCGGAAGCAGCGCCCGGATCTGTTCTGGCTCAATATCGGACTGCTGGCCATCGTTCCCGTCCAGGCCGTCGTCGGCGGAATCACCGTATGGACGAAGCTCAATCCCTGGGTCGTCGCCGGACACTTCGTCCCCTCGGCCGTCGCCGTCGGCGTCGCCGCCTACTTCGTCCGCCGCACCTACGACACCGGCGTGCGCCTGGGCACCAAGGCCCCGGCTCCGCTGCCGACTTTGGGCTGGATCATCCTCGGTCTCACCGCGGTCATCGTGATCTTCGGCGTGCTCACCACCGGGGCCGGGCCCCATTCGGGTTCGACGATCTCGACCCGCAACAACCTCGACAACATCTGGGTCACCCGGCTGCACGCCGCGCCGGTATGGCTGCTCGTCATCGCCACGATCTCCGCGCTCGTCGTCGCGCGCAAGAAGGCGCAGACGGCGATGGTCGCTCCGCTGACCGTGCTCCTCATCGTCGAGGTCGCCCAGGGGGTCATCGGCTACGTCCAGTACTTCCTCGGTGTTCCCGAACTGCTCGTGGCCCTACACATGGTCGGCCTGTCGGCTACGATTGCGGCAAGCGTTGCCGTCCTCGACAGCGCATACCCGAGGAGCACCGATGTCAGTCCCGATCGTTCCGTGTCTGTGGTTTCCTGACTGCGCCGAGGAGGCCATGGAGTTCTACTGCTCCGTCTTCCCCGACTCTTCCATCCTCTCCATCGAACGCTATCGGGACGAATCCCTCGACGACCACTTCGCGGGGATGAGCGGGAAGGTCATCAACGGCCGGTTCGTCCTCGACGGCACAGAGTTCATCTGCCTCGACGGCGGACTGGTGTTCACGTTCAACGAAGCGATCTCACTGACCGTCGAATGCGCCGACCAGGCCGAGATCGACCACGACTGGTCACATCTGTCGGCCTCTCCCGAGCACGAACAGTGCGGCTGGCTCAAGGACCGCTACGGAGTCAGCTGGCAGATCATTCCCGCGAACCTCGGCGAGCTGATGACCGGTCCGGCACGGACTCAGGCACTCATGCAGATGAAGAAGATCGTCATCGACGACCTCGTGAACGCCGGCTGAGAATTTGCGTTCCGACCCGAAGCGCAAGGCACAGACGTACAACGGCCCAACTTGAGCTGGATAGCACTGTTTCAAATCTGTGCTATCCAGCTCAAACTGGGCCGATTGGATCAGCGGGTTCTTCGGCGAGTCACCAGGTCCCGGGGATCAGGGTGGGCACGAACGGGTCGATGGCCACTGCCAGGAAGAGCAGCGACAGGTACGTGATCGACCCGTGGAAGACCTTCATCGCCTTGAGAGACGTGCCGTCCTTGCCCTGCTTGGCCCGGGAGACCAGCGAGTAGCACGACCACAGGAACCAGGCTCCGGCGCCCACGGCCACGATCGTGTAGACCGGACCCATCGGAGCGATGGGAATGAGTGCGAGTGAGCAGGCGATCATCGCCCACGTGTAGAGGATCATCTGCCGGCCGACGGACGTCGGCGGAACCTTCGACGGCAGCATGGGCACGTCGGCGGCGTCGTAGTCGGCCTTGTACTTGATCGCCAGCGGCCAGTAGTGCGGCGGGGTCCAGAAGAAGACGACGAGGAAGAGCAGCACGGGCTCCCAGGCGACTCCCCCGGTCACGGCCGACCAGCCGATGAGCACGGGCATGCAGCCGGCGGCGCCGCCCCAGACGATGTTCTGTGAGGTGCGGCGCTTGAGCACGAGGGTGTAGAAGACGGCGTAGAGCAGGATCGCCGAGGCGGTCAGCCCCGCCGTGACCCAGTTCGTGAATCCGCCGAGCCAGAAGATCGAGCCGATGCCCAGCACGAAGGCGAAGGTCAGCGCAGAGCGGGGACTGATCTCACCGGTGACGAGGGGTCGGTCCTTCGTCCGCTCCATCTTCGCGTCGATGTCGCGGTCGACGTAGCAGTTGAAGACCGAGGCCGAGGCCGCAGCGGCGGCTCCGCCGATGAGCGTGTTGATGACGAGCCAGATGTTCGGCATTCCCTGAGCGGCCAGGAACATCACGGGCGCGGTCGTGACGAGGAGCAGCTCGATGACGCGCGGTTTGGTCAGCGCGATATAGGCGCTGATGATCGAACGCGGTCGGGTGGAGAGGTTCTGCTCGTCGATGGCCCTCTGCAGAGGTCGTTCACTCTGCTCTTCCCGGTTCTGACGAAGTTTGCTCACGCCCTAGATTCTACCTGTTGTCGAAGTTTTTGCCAGTCGCGCGAAGGCGAGTCGAGTCACTGACGATGCGGATGAGGAAGGCCACTGCGGCACACACGGGAGCAAGCACGACGACCTGTACGACGAGCACTGAGACGAAGCTCAGCGAGGCCGACTGCGGATCTGCACGGAGGAGATTCACATCGACGCACAGGCCGATGATTCCGGCGATGACGGAAAAGACGAGGGCGGTCGTCCACACCAGACCGCCGCGCCGCGCATTGAGCATCACGGCCAGCGCTGCTGCGAAGGGTGTGAGCAGAACGAGAGTGCCCAGCGTCCACAGCCCGAGCTGTCCGATGTCGACGCCGCCACGAAGCGGCTGTGCGATCGCCGACGACACGGCGACGGTCACCACGGCGAAGAACACCGGGCACGCCGTGCCGATCCGGGAGATCAGCCGACGGAGTCCTCTTGTCTGTTCGGCCACCTCGGCGAGGTCGGGTCGCCTGCCCGTCAGCCATCCGGGTCGACGGTCTCCGCTGTCTGCGACGGCGGCATCGATCATGGGATCAGCCTCTTTGCTCACCCTGTCATCCCTCCAGTCAGGCACGGCCCGGTCTCACTCTCTTCGGCACACCGCAGTTGTTGAATGTCGAACCACAGCTGTGCGCGAGACCACACTTTACCCGTCGGTAGCCGAAATGTCTCGCTCCCTGTCGGCACGGCAGGTGAACAGGGGCGGCGCTTCAAGCGTCCGACGGGTAGAGTTTGAATGCACGCTCTTCAGACGAACGAAGGATCGCTCGACGACATGACAACTCTGTCCTGGACTGAACTCGACAATCGCGCAGTCGACACTGCCCGCCTCCTCGCCGCGGATGCGGTGCAGAAGACAGGGAACGGGCACCCGGGCACCGCCATGAGCCTGGCTCCCATCGCCCACTACCTGTATCAGCACGGACTCACTCACGACCCGGCCGACCCGACTTGGGTCGGCCGTGATCGTTTCGTCCTCTCCTGCGGTCACAGTTCGCTCACCCAGTACGTCCAGCTCTACCTCGCCGGATTCGGGCTCGAGCTCGACGACCTCAAGGCCCTGCGCACCTGGGGTTCGCTGACACCGGGCCATCCGGAGGTCGGACATACCGCCGGCGTCGAGATCACCACGGGCCCGCTCGGCTCAGGATTGGCCTCAGCCGTGGGCATGGCCATGGCCGCTCGACGCGAACGCGGACTCTTCGACCCCGAGGCGGCTGCCGGCACCTCACCGTTCGACCACAACATCGTCGTGCTCGCCTCCGACGGCGACCTCGAAGAGGGCGTGTCCGGTGAGGCCTCCTCGCTGGCCGGCACACAGGAGCTGTCGAATCTGCTGGTGATCTGGGACGACAACAAGATCTCCATCGAAGACGACACCGCGATCGCCTTCGGCGAGGACACCGCCGCCCGCTACGCCGCCTACGGCTGGCACGTCCAGCACGTCGACTTCACCGCCGGTGACGACTACCACGAGGACATCGAAGCCTTCCACGCCGCCGTCGAGGCCGCTCGCGCGGATTCCCGTCCGTCGTTCATCCGCCTGTCGACGATCATCGCCTGGCCGGCGCCCAACGCCCAGAACACCGGCGGATCCCACGGTGCCGCCCTCGGCGAGGACGAGATCCGGGCGACCAAGGAGGTCCTCGGCTTCGACCCGGAATCGACCTTCGCCGTCGCCGACGAGGTCCTCGCCCACACCCGTCAGGCACTCGACCGCGGTCGTGCCGCTCACCTCGAATGGGACAAGTCCTTCGCCGATTGGCGCAGCGCCAACCCGGACAACGCCGCACTCTTCGACCGTCTGTCCAAGCGCGAACTGCCCGCCGGACTCGATGCGGCCTTCCCGGTCTTCGAGGCCAGCGAGAAGGGCATCGCCACACGTGCGGCCTCCGGCCAGGTGCTCAACGCGATCGCCGAGACCATGCCCGAACTCTGGGGCGGCTCCGCCGACCTCGCCGGTTCGAACAACACCCTGGTCAAGGGTGAGCCGAGCTTCCTGCCCGCGCACCGATCCACCGGCGCCTTCTCCGGACATGAGTACGGACGCAATATCCACTTCGGCGTCCGTGAGTTCTCCGCCGGTCTCATCGGCAACGGCATCGCCCTCCACGGCGGAACCCGCCCGTACAACGGCACGTTCCTCGTCTTCAGCGACTACCAGCGTCCCGCCGTTCGTCTGGCCGCCCTCCAGCAGCTGCCGAATCTGTTCGTGTGGACCCACGATTCGATCGGCCTCGGCGAGGACGGACCGACCCATCAGCCGATCGAGCACCTCTCCGCCCTGCGCGCCATCCCCGGCCTCGACGTCGTCCGACCGGCCGATGCGAACGAAACCGCGGTCGCATGGCGGACGATCCTCGACCGCACTGACGGGCCCAGCGGACTCGTGCTCACCCGCCAGGCCGTGCCGGTCCTCGACCGTGAGAAGTATGCTCCCGCCTCCGAAACCGCACGCGGCGGCTATGTGCTCACCGATACCGGCGACCAGCCCGAGGTAGCCATCATCGCCAGCGGTTCCGAGGTCGCCATCGCCCTCGAAGCCGCCGAGTCTCTGCAGGCATCGGGCACAGCCGCACGCGTGATCTCCATGCCGTGCCAGGAATGGTTCGACGCACAGCCGGAGGACTACCGGGCCACGGTGCTGCCGCGTACGCTGAGGGCACGCGTGAGCATCGAAGCCGCCTCGGCGATGAGCTGGCACAAGTACCTCGGCGATGCCGGACGTGCCGTGTCCATCGAACACTTCGGTGCCTCCGCGGACTACCAGACCCTGTACGAGAAGTTCGGCATCACGGCCTCAGCCGTCGTCGACGCAGCCAAGGAATCCATCAACGCAGCAAAGGCGGAAGCATGAGTGAACGTCTCCAGCAGCTCAGCGCGGCCGGAGTCTCGATCTGGCTCGACGACCTCTCCCGCACCCGACTCGAATCCGGGGATCTCGCGCGGCTCATCGAGGAATCCTCCGTCACGGGTGTGACGACGAATCCGACGATCTTCGCGAACGCGATCGCCAGTTCCGACGACTACGATTCCGCGGTCGCCGAGCTCGGTGCCTCCGGTGCCGATGTGGATGAGGCCATCGAGGCACTGACCACCGCGGATGTCGCCGAGGCGGCGCGCCTGTTCCGTCCGGTCTTCGAATCCACGGATGGTCAGGACGGTCGCGTGTCCATCGAGGTCGCTCCCCCGCTGGCCCACGATTCGCAAGGGACCGTCGCCTCGGCGAAGGCCCTGTGGGAGCGCGTCGGCGAACCGAATGCGATGATCAAGATCCCCGCCACCGAGGCAGGGCTGACCGCGATCTCCGAGACGATCGCCGCCGGGATCAGCGTCAACGTCACCCTCGTGTTCTCCCTGACCCGCTACCGCCACGTCGTCGAAGCCTTCCTCCAGGGCCTGGAGAAGGCCCGCGCCGCCGGCCACGACCTCTCGACGATCCGGTCGGTCGCCTCGGTGTTCGTCTCCCGGGTGGATTCGGAGATCGATTCCCGTCTCGATTCCGTCGAGGACCCGAAGGCGGTCGAGCTCAAGGGCAAGGCGGGCATCGCCAACTGCGTGCTCGCCCATGAGATCCACTCGCAGCTGTTCACCTCCGAACGCTTCCGGGTCCTCGAACTCGCCGGTGCACGTCCGCAGCGTCTGCTGTGGGCCTCGACCGGAGTGAAGAACCCCGACTATGCCGACACGATGTACGTGGCCGGGCTCGTCGCGCCGAACACCGTGAACACGATGCCCGAACCCACCCTGGAGGCCTTCGCCGACCACGGTGAGGTCACCGGCCGGATCACGTCCGAGCACTACCGTGCCGCCGACGAGGTCTTCGACGCCCTGGCTCGACTGGGCATCGACTACGCCGAGGTCATGACCGTGCTCGAAGAGCAGGGCCTGGAGAAGTTCGATGTCAGCTGGACCGAACTCCAGGACACGATCCGGACGGCTCTGGAGCGCTCATGAGGCTTTCACTCTCTGCTCCCGTCGGCGAGGAATTCGATGCCGAGGCCGCGCGACTCATCGACGCCGGTCTGGCCTCCCGTCTGAGTGACAAGGATGCCGAACTGTTCGACGGAGCCGCCGATGCCGCGGACCGGATGGGCTGGGTGGACCTTCCGCAGCAGGCTGCTGAGCTGCTCGATGAGATCGAGTCCCTGCGGGCAGAACTGCAGGAACAGGGTCTGCGCACGATCAGCCTGGCCGGAATGGGCGGATCCTCGCTCGCTCCCGAGGTGATGGCTCAGACCGCCGGTGTCCGACTCGAGATCGTCGATTCGACGGATCCGAATCAGGTCGCCGAGGCGATCGGCACCGACCTCGAGCACACTGTCCTCGTCATCGCATCGAAGTCCGGAACCACGGTGGAGACGGATTCGATCCGACGCAGCTTCGCCGCGGCTTTCGAATCGATCGGCGTCGATGCGGCATCCCGGATGATCGCGATCACCGATCCGGGGACGGAGCTCGAGGCTCTGGCCGCCGATCAGGGCTTCCTCGCGACGTTCCTCGCCGACCCCACTGTCGGCGGACGTTTCAGTGCGCTTTCGGCCTTCGGGCTCGTTCCCGCAGGTCTGGCCGGTGCCGATGTGCGCGAAATCGTCGCAGAAGCCGCTGCGGCAACCGCGGAACTGTCCGCGGACAACCTGGACAACCCGGCACTGCGGTTCGGCGCTTGGCTGAGCATCGCGCACGCCAGGATGACGGAGAAGCTCGTCCTCGCCGAGACATCCGGGCAGCTGGCCGGGCTCGGAGCCTGGGTCGAGCAGCTCATCGCCGAATCCCTCGGCAAGGACGGTCAGGGCATCCTTCCCGTCGTCGTCGACTCCCCCGCCGACATCGGGTTCTCCGACGCCCGCGCGGACGCTCTCCTGTGCCTGCTCGGGCCGGCAGCCGAAGGCTCAGAGCTGGGTGCACCGTCCGGATTCGAAGCGAGCATCACGGGTGGGCTGGGCGAGCTGTTCCTGTTCTGGGAATACGCCACGGCCATCGCCGGATACAGCATCGGGGTCAACCCCTTCGACCAGCCCGATGTGGAAGCGGCGAAGGCACGGGCCAGGCATCTGCTCGACGGACCGGACTCGGCAGCCACAGGACAGCCGCAGTTCCGTGAGGGAGACATCGACGTCCTCGAGGTCGTCGACGAGGCCACCGATCTCGTCGGAGCCCTGGAGGAGCTGTTCTCCCGGGTCGACGAGTACGGGTATGTCGGCATCCAGGCGTACCTCGATCGGATCGCCGATGCCGAGGCCGAGGATCTGCGACCGCTCGTATCCACACACGCCGGAGTCCAGACGACCTTCGGCTTCGGACCCCGCTACCTGCATTCGACCGGTCAGTACCACAAGGGCGGTCACCCCAACGGCGTGTTCCTCCAGATCACCGGTGAGGCTCGCACGGATCTGCTGGTGCCGGGACGCGACTTCGGCTTCGCACAGCTGCAGCGCGCCCAGGCCGCCGGAGATGCAGCAGTGCTGACCGAGAAGGGTCGGCCCGTGCTGCGTCTGCACCTGCTTGATCGTGCTCGCGGCCTCTCGCAGCTGCGAGAGGCGATCGGATCGATCAGCCCCCGCCACCACTTCGGCCACGACTGATCGGCCCGAAGCGGCACTGATCCGCCGGCACGACGGACAGACCACGAATGAGAAGGACCCCGACCGGAATGGTCGGGGTCCTTCTCATTCGCCTGCTCAGGCGTTGAAGCGGGTGAGGACTCCCAGCAGGATGATGCAGGCCGCCCAGATGATCGCCATGAGCGTGGTGAACCGGTTGAGGTTGCGCTCGGCGACACCCGAGGACCCCAGCGACGAGGACATTCCGCCGCCGAACATGTCGGACATGCCACCGCCCTTGCCCTTGTGCATGAGGATCAGCAGGGTGAGGAAGACGCTCGTGAGCACAAGCAGCGCGATGAGAATGATGTTGAGGATTTCCACGTCGGATTCAACCTATGTTTCGTCGAGTGTTTCGTCGAATGATGCGTCTGTCAGTCTACTTCGCGACCGCGGCCTTGCACAAAGCGGCGAAGTCCGGGCCGCTCAGGCTCGCACCGCCCACCAACGCGCCGTCGACGTCTGCGGACGCGACGATCTCTGCCACATTGTCGGCCTTGACGGATCCGCCGTAGAGGATGCGGGTGGTCTGGGCCAGAGCGTCGCCGTACTTCTCACCGAGGCGCACTCGGATGGCCGACGCCATTTCGGCGGCATCGGCGGCCGTGGCGGTCTCTCCGGTGCCGATCGCCCACACGGGCTCGTAGGCGATGACGAGGCCGGAGAGATCGGCGGCGTCGAATCCGGCCAGGGATTCATCCATCTGCCCGAGCGTGAACTCGACGTGGCTCTTCTCCTGCCGCTGTTCGAGGGACTCCCCCACGCAGAGGATCGGCGTGAGTTCGGCCGAGAGTGCGGCCTTGATCTTCGTGGCCACGACCTCATTGGTCTCGTGGTTGTCCGCGCGGCGTTCGCTGTGGCCGATGACCACGTAGCTGCAGCCGAGTCGGGAGAGGAACGAAGCGGCGATCTCTCCCGTATGCGCTCCGGGAGCGTGCTGGGAGACGTCCTGGGCACCGTATTTCAGCCACAGTTTGTCGCCTTGGACGAGGGTCTGCACCGAACGGATATCGGTGAATGGCGGGACGACGACGACTTCACAATGACTGTCGTCGAGTTTGGCGTCCTCGAGTGCCCAGGCAAGCTTCTGGACAGCGGAGATCGCCTCCAAGTGGTCGTGGTTCATCTTCCAGTTGCCTGCCAGCAGCAGGGTGCGGTCGTTCATGGTGTCTGTCTTCCTCATCCGAGTGCGTCGAGTCCGGGCAGGGTCTTGCCTTCGAGGTATTCGAGGCTGGCACCACCGCCGGTGGAGATATGGCCGAAAGCGTCGTCGGCGAAGCCGAGGCTGCGCACGGCGGCCGCGGAGTCACCGCCGCCGACCACGGTCAGCCGCTGTCCCTGACCGCTGCCGTCATCGGTCAGTGCCTGGGCGACGGCTTTGGTGCCGGCAGCGAAGGCCGGGAATTCGAAGACGCCCATCGGCCCGTTCCAGAACACGGTGGTCGAGCCCGCAATGATCTCGGCGTAGGTGCGGGCCGATTCGGGGCCGATGTCGAGGCCGAGGCCGTCGCCTCCTGCAGGAGTGTCTTCGAGTTCGGCGACGGGCCGGACCCAGTGTTCGGCATCGGCGGCGAAGGAGGCGGCCATGACGATGTCCGTGGGCAGGACGATGCGGGCCCCGCCGGACCGGGAGCGTTCGAGGTAGCCCACGACGTCGTCGATGCGGTCTTTCTCGACCAGGCTCGAACCGATGTCGTGGCCGAGCGCGGCGAGGAAGGTGAAGACCATTCCCCCGCCGATGAGCAGATTGTCGGCACGGTCGATGAGGTTGTCGATGACGCCGAGTTTGTCCGAGACCTTCGACCCGCCGAGGACGACGGTGAACGGTGAGGCGGGATCATTGAGCAGCCGGTCGCTGACTTCGACTTCCGCACGCACCAGCGAACCGGCATAGTGCGGGAGGAGGCCGGCGATGTCGTAGACCGAGGCCTGCTTGCGATGGACGACGCCGAAACCGTCGGAGACGAAGTCGTCGGCCAGTCCGGCCAAGCGGGACGCGAACTCCTGGCGCTGCGCATCGTCTTTCGCCGTCTCGCCCGGGTTGAAGCGGAGGTTCTCCAACAGCAGCACCTCGCCGTCGGACAGGGCCGCGGCCTTCGTCTGCGCATCCTCACCGACGGTGTCGGCGGCGAAGGCGACCGGACGGCCGATGGCGTCGGCGAGCTCGGGGACGATCGGGGCCAAGGAGAACTGCGGATCCGGTTCTCCCTTGGGCCGGCCCAGATGCGACATCACGATGACCTTGGCTCCCGCCTCGGCGAGGGACCTGATGGTTCCGGCCGAAGCCAGGATGCGCCCCCGATCGGTGATGGTGCCGTCGTCCATCGGCACATTGAGATCGCTGCGGACGAGCACCGTGTGGCCGGCGAAGATGCCCGCATCGTCGAATGTCCTCATGAGTCCCTTTCGCTGAGAATGTAGCTGACCATGTCTTTGAGTCGGTTCGTGTAGCCCCACTCGTTGTCGTACCAGGCCACGACCTTGATCTGGTCTCCCAGAACCATCGTGAGCTTGGAATCGACGATCGCCGAGGCGGTGGTGCCGACGATGTCGGTGGAGACGAGTTCGTCGGTGGAGAAGTCGAGATACGGTGATCCGTCCGCCGCGGAGGCGAGGATTGCGTTGACCTCGTCCCGGTCGGCGCCCGTGGACGTGGTGAAGGTGAAATCGATGATCGAACCGGCGGGCACGGGCACGCGCACGGCCAGTCCGTCGAGCTTGCCCTCGAGGTGGGGCATCACGCGGCCGACGGTGCGAGCGGCGCCGGTCGTGGTGGGCACGATGTTGACGGCGGCGGCGCGCGCCCGACGCAGATCCCGGTGGGGTCCGTCGACGAGCATCTGGTCGCCGGTGTAGGCGTGGACGGTGTTGAGCAGACCGGATTCGACGCCGAGGGCGTCGTCGAGTGCTTTGACGACGGTGGCCATGCAGTTCGTCGTGCACGAGGCGTTCGAGACCACGGAGTGCGCGGTCGGGTCGAAGACGTCTTCGTTCACGCCCATGACGAGGGTGGCGTCGACATCCTTTCCGGGGGCGGAGAGCACGACCGTCTGCACGGTGCCGCCGAGGTGGGCCTCGGCCTGGTCCTGACGCGTGAAGCGTCCGGTGGATTCGACGACGAGTTCGACCTTGTGCGAGCTCCAGTCGATGGCGGCCGGGTCGGCTTGGCTGGTCACGGCGATCTCGCGTCCGTCGACGATGATCGCCTCGTCGGCGGCGTCGACGTCATGGTTGAACCGCGGCCAGACGGAATCGTGGGAGAGCAGATGGGCCAGGGTCGTCGTATCGGTGAGATCGTTGATGGCCACGACCTCGAAATCGGCATCGGGTTCGAGGGACAGACGGAACAGGGCACGACCGATGCGGCCGAAGCCGTTGATGGCGATTCGTCTCATGCCTCGATCTTAGCGATCCTCGAGCATTTCCGGGGTCAGACTGGCTTCGGTACCGGGAATTCCCAGTTCTTCCGCATGCTTGTCCGCAGTCGACAGCAGCCTGCGGATCCGGCCGGCGACCGCGTCCTTCGTCATCGGCGGGTCGGCGAGCTGGCCGAGCTCCTCGAGAGACGCCTGTTTGTGAGTCACTCGCAGCTGACCGGCATAGCGGAGGTGTTCGGGGACCTCGTCGCCGAGGATCTCCAGTGCGCGTTCGACCCGAGCTCCGGCGGCCACAGCGGCACGTGCGGAGCGGCGCAGGTTCGCATCGTCGAAGTTCGCCAGACGGTTCGCGGTCGCGCGGACCTCCCGGCGCATCCGCCGTTCCTCCCAGACCAGCACGGCGCTGTGGGAGCCCATGCGGGTGAGCAGTGCGGCGATATCGTCGCCGTCGCGGATGACGACGCGATCGACTCCGCGGACTTCACGGGCCTTCGCACTCAGGCCGAGGCGACGAGCGGCACCGACGAGGGCAAGAGCCGCCTCGGGGCCCGGGCACGTGACCTCGAGTGCCGAGGAGCGTCCCGGTTCGGTCAGGGAGCCGTGGGCGAGGAAGGCTCCGCGCCAGGCGGCCTCGGCATCGGCCACGGACCCGTTGACGATGGCCGAGGGCAGTCCGCGCACAGGCCTGCCGCGGTTGTCGACGAGTCCGGTCTGGCGGGCCAGCGCTCCCCCGTCACGGGTGACACGCAGCAGATAGCGGTTGGAGCGGCGGATCCCGGCGGCATTGATGACGACGATGTCGGCATGCTGACCGTAGAGGTCCTTGATCTCCGCGCGCAGTCGCTTGGCGGCCTGAGCGGTGTCGAGTTCGGCCTCCAGGACGATCGAGCCGTTGACGAGGTGCAGAGCCGACGAGAAGCGGAAGATCGAGGACACTTCGGCCTTGCGGGCGGAGGTGCGTGTGATCGTCACACGCGCCAACTCGTCCTTGACCTGAGCGGTCAGTGCCATAGCTCGTCCTCCTGCACCTGAAGTTCTACCACTGCTCGGCGACGCCGATCCCGGCGTCCAACAACATGTCACGGTAGCATGCCGCGAGTTTGAGGCTGTCATGCTGTCCCTGCCTCCGTGAGCGCAAGGGACGTTCCCAGAGCTTCGCCCCGAACATGTCTTCGGCCCGGTCCGGCAGATCGGGTTCGAGTTCGGTGGCCGCCTCGTCGACGAGGACATAGTCCAAGGTCAGTGAGCGGGCATGTCGGTGGAGGGAGACGAGGTGTTCGCCGAGGCTCAGATCCTTCGTCTCACCGTCGGTGGAGCTGAGGTTGAGCGTGAGGGATTTCACCGCGTTCGAGGCCACGATCGCCTCCGCGAGGGAGGGCACGAGCAGGTGAGGCATCACCGAGGTGTACCACGAGCCGGGGCCGAGGTTGAGGACATCGGCTTCCTCCACCGCGTCGACTGTCTCGTAGCGGGCCGGTGGGGCCGCCGGGTCGAGGCGTACGGTCTCGACGTGGCCGATTGTGGAGGCGAGCACGGATTGGCCGCGCACGACCTGGAAGGAGCCGGGGAACTTCACATCGGCTTCGATCGTCAGCGGCACCGAGGACATCGGCAGCACACGGCCGTGAGCGCGCAGCAGACGGGCCATCCAATCCAGGCCGGCCACATGGTCGCCGTGGATCTGCCACAGGGCGGCGATGAGCAGATTGCCCACTGCGTGACCGTCCAGCTCCCCCGCCGATTCGAAGCGGTGCTGGATGACGTCACGCCACGTCTGACCCCAGGTTCCGTCATCGCAGAGTGCGGCCAGCGCCATCCGCAGATCACCGGGAGGCAGTCCGCCGAGTTCGTCGCGCAGACGTCCGGATGAGCCGCCGTCGTCGGCGACGGTGACGACCGCAGTGAGGTCTTCGGTGAGCAGGCGGAACGCCCTCAGCGCCGCATAGAGACCGTGGCCGCCGCCGAAGGAGACGATATTGGGACCGTCCTTCTGTGCGCCCGTGGAGATGACGGGCAGATCTTCGGTCTCCATGTCATTCTCTTCCCAGATCACGGTGACGTACGGTGACCGGAATCCCGGTCCGAGCCGAGAGCAGTCGTCCGACGCGTTCGCTGATCGCCACGGAGCGGTGTTTGCCGCCGGTGCAGCCGATCCCGATCATCGCGTATCCGCGTCCCTCGTGCAGATACCCTTCGGCGACCGTGGACAGAGTTGCGGCATAGCGTTCGATGAATTCCTCGGCGCCGTTCTGCTCGAGAACGTAGTCGGCGACATCGGAGTCGAGCCCGTTGTGTCCGCGCAGATGGGGAATCCAGTACGGGTTGGGCAGGAAGCGGACGTCGGCGACGTGGTCGGCGTCCTTCGGCAGTCCGTATTTGAATCCGAAGCTCATCACCGTCAGGCGCAGCGGTGGGGTGTCATCGTCGCTGAAGCGCTTGCGCACCTCGGCAGACAGCTGGTGCACGTTGAGCTCGGAGGTGTCGACGATGATATCGGCGCGGTGTCTGAGGGACTCGAGCTCGGCACGTTCGGCTTCGATGCCGTCGAGCAGGGTCCCCTCCCCCTGCAGAGGATGGGGTCGCCTCGTCGATTCGAACCGTCGGACGAGGACTTCGTCGGAGGCGTCGAGGAAGACGATGCGCAGGGACAGCCCCTGATCGACGAAATCGCTGATCGTCTCCTGCAGCTCGGTGTACTTCGTCCGGCCCTTGGCATCGATGACGATCGCGATCTTCGGCAGGGCGCCATCGGCTCGAGCGACGAGCTCGACGAGCGGACGCATCATCTGCGGGGGCAGGTTGTCGACGACGTACCAGTCCATGTCTTCGAGCACATTGGCCACGGTCGTGCGGCCGGCTCCGGACATGCCGGTGACGAGCACCACCTCGATGGGGTGGTCGGATCCGTTCGATTCGGCCTGCACGCTCACGCGTCCTCCTCTGCTCATGCCCGTTCGGTCGGCGGGATCAGTGTCCCTCGGCACTACTCTAGGGCAGAATCGCAGAGCTCAGTCGGTCAGAGCCCCGACGATCTTCGCGGCGAGAGCGGGACCGATCCCCTTGACCTCGCAGATCTCTTCGGCGGTGGCGGCGCGGACCTTCTTCACGGATCCGAAATGACGCAGCAGAGCGGTGCGCTTCGATTCCCCGAGCCCCGGGATCTCGTCGAGCACCGAGCTCGTCATCGCCTTTGCACGTTTGGACCGGTGATAGGTGATGGCGAAGCGATGGGCCTCATCACGCAGGCGCTGCATGAGGAAGAGACCTTCGGAGTTGCGTGGGAGGATGACGGGGAACGGATCGTCGGGAACCCAGATCTCTTCGAGTCGTTTGGCCAGACCGACGACCGAGATGTCGACGATGCCGAGATCGGTCAGTGCTCGCGTGGCGGCAGCGACCTGCGGGCCCGCACCGTCGACGACGAGGAGGCTGGGCCGGTAGCCGAAGCGCTCGTCGGGTTCCTCGGAGGTCATCTGCTCGAGGTAGCGGCTGAAGCGACGTGAGACGACGTCGTACATCGATGCCGTATCGTCGGCCGCCGCGTCCCCGTGGATGGCGAAGTGTCGGTAGTCACGCTTCTTCGCCATGCCGTCCTCGAACACGACGAGGGAGGCGACGACGTTCGACCCCTGGGTGTGGGAGATGTCGATGCATTCGATGCGCAGCGGTGCTTCCGCCAGGTCGAGGTGCTCCTGGATCTCCTTGAGCGCCTGGCTGCGTGTCGTCAGGTCGGAGGAGCGCTTGAGCTTGTGCTGGACGAGCGCTTCCTTCGCGTTCTTCCCCACCGTCTCCAAGGCCGCCTTCTTCTCACCGCGTTCGGGCACCCGCACGGTCACTCGGGAACCACGCTGCTGGCTCAGCCACGCCTCCAGCGAATCGAGATCCGCCGGCAGAGTGTCGACGAGGATCTCCTTCGGGATGGCATCGGCGTCGAGGCCGGAGTAGGCCTGACGCAGGTAGTCGGTGGTCAGCTCGGCGGGAGTGTGGTCATCGGAGCGTTCGATGATCCAGCCGCGCTGACCGCGGATGCGACCCTGGCGCACATGGAAGACCTGGACGGAGGCTTCGAGCTCCTCGGTGACGAGGGCGAAGATATCGCAGTCGGCGCTCACGGACAGGACCACAGCCGATTTGTCGAGGACCTTCTGCAGCGCGGAGATCTCGTCGCGCAGACGGGCCGCGCGCTCATAGTCGAGTTCTGCCGCGGCGCTGGCCATCTCCTTCTGCCGGTGGCTGATGAATCGGCCGGTGTTGCCGGACATGAAATCTGAGATGCTGCGGGCGAGATCCTTGTGATCGCCCTTGCTGATCTGGCCGACGCAGGGGGCTGCGCATTTGTCGATGTATCCGAGCAGACAGGGTCTGCCGCTGCGTTCGGCCCGGCGGTAGACGCCTGCTGTGCAGGTCCGCATGGGGAAGGCCCTGAGCAGCAGATCGAGCGTGTCCTTGATCGCCCACACCTGGGCGAACGGACCGAAGTACTTCACGCCCTTGCGTCGCTTTCCGCGAGTGATGAAGGCACGAGGCACCTCGTCGTTCATCGTGATCGCCAGATACGGATAGGACTTGTCGTCGCGGAACATGACGTTGAACCGCGGATTGAACTCGTTGATCCACGTCCATTCGAGCTGGAGCGCTTCGACCTCGGTGTCGACGACGGTCCATTCGACCGAGTTCGCGGTGTGAACCATCGTCGAGGTGCGCGGATGCAGCGCGGCGGGATTGGCGAAGTACGAGTTGAGTCGGTTGCGGAGGTTCTTCGCCTTCCCGACGTAGATCACCCGCCGATCGGGGTCCCGGAACTTGTAGACCCCGGCCGAGGTGGGGATCGACCCGGTGGCCGGACGGTAGGTGGATGGCTCAGGCATTCGGATCAGGACTTGAGAATCGGTTTGAGGAACCGTCCGGTATGGGATTCGGCCACCTCGGCGACCTCTTCGGGGGTGCCCTGGGCGATGATCTGCCCACCACCGCGACCGCCCTCCGGTCCGAGGTCGATGATGTGATCGGCGTTGCCGATGACGTCGAGGTTGTGTTCGATGACGATGACCGTATTGCCCTTGTCGACGAGTCCCTGGAGGACCATGAGCAGCTTCGAGATGTCCTCGAAGTGCAGTCCGGTCGTCGGTTCGTCGAGCACGTAGACGGTGCGGCCGCGGGAGCGCTTCTGCAGTTCCGCGGCGAGTTTGACACGCTGGGCCTCACCGCCGGAGAGAGTCGTGGCCGGCTGCCCGAGTCGGACATAGCCGAGCCCCACTTCGACGAGCGTCTTGAGGTGTCGCGAGATCGCCGGAATCGCGGCGAAGAAGTCGTTGGCCTCTTCGATGGGCATATCGAGGACTTCGGCGATGTTCTTGCCCTTGAACGTGACTTCCAGCGTCTCGCGGTTGTACCGGGCGCCCTGGCAGACCTCGCAGGGGACGTAGACGTCGGGCAGGAAGTTCATCTCGATCTTGATCGTGCCGTCGCCGCTGCAGTTCTCACAGCGTCCGCCCTTGACGTTGAACGAGAACCGTCCGGGCAGATAGCCGCGGACCTTCGCCGATTCGGTTTCGGCGAACAGTCGGCGCACATGGTCGAAGACGCCGGTGTAGGTCGCGGGGTTCGACCGCGGGGTCCGCCCGATCGGCGACTGGTCGACGTGGACGACCTTGTCGAGGTTGTCCAAACCGGTCACGCGCTTGTGCCGTCCCGGCACCCGGGAGGCGCCGTTGAGGACATTCGCCATCTGCGTGTAGAGGATCTCGTTGACCAGGGTCGACTTGCCCGACCCGGAGACGCCGGTGACGGCGGTGAGTACGCCGAGGGGGAAGGACACCGTGACGTCGCGCAGGTTGTTCTCCACGGCCTTCTCGACGGTGACCATCCGGTCCTTGTCGACGGGACGGCGGGTCGGCGGGATCTGGATCGCTCGTCGACCGGAGAGATAGTCGCCGGTGATCGATCCGTCGGCATCCTTCAGGCCGGTGACAGGACCGGAGTAGACGACCTCTCCCCCGTGCTCGCCGGCACCGGGCCCGATGTCGACGATCCAGTCGGCGGATTCGATGGTGTCCTCATCGTGTTCGACGACGATGAGGGTGTTGCCGAGATCCTTGAGCTTGTTGAGCGTTTCGATGAGTCGGCGGTTGTCACGCTGGTGCAGACCGATCGAGGGCTCGTCGAGGACGTAGAGGACGCCGACGAGGCCGGAGCCGATCTGTGTGGCCAGGCGGATGCGCTGGGCCTCACCGCCGGAGAGCGTACCGGCGGCCCGGTTGAGGCTGAGGTAGTCGAGGCCGACGTCGAGGAGGAAGCCGAGGCGGGCGTTGATCTCCTTCATCACCTGCGCCGCCACCGCGGCGTCCCGGGAGCTCAGTTCGAGGGAACCGAGGAAGGAGGCCGCTTCGTCGAGGGCGAGTTCGGAGACCTCGGCGATGGATCTGCCGCCGACCTTGACGGCGAGGATCTCCGGTTTGAGGCGCGTACCGTCGCAGCTGGCGCACGGGATCTCCCGCATATAGGACTCGTAGCGTTCCCGCGACCACTCGGATTCGGTTTCCTCGTGCTTGCGCTGAATGTATTGGTAGACGCCCTCGAAGCCCGTCGAGTATGTGCGTTCGCGGCCGAAGCGGTTCTTGTACTTCACGTGGACCTTGTAGTCCTTGCCCGTGAGTATCGCAGTCTTCGCAGTCTTCGGCAGCTTCTTCCACGGCGTCTTCATATCGAAGCCGAGTTCGTCGCCGAGGCCCTTGAGCAGACGGTTGAAGTACTTCGCGACCTGTTTGCCGCCCGACCAGGGGGCGATGGCCCCGGAACCGAGGCTGAGGTCCTCGTCGGGGACGACGAGAGCTTCGTCGACCTGCAGGCGGGTGCCGATGCCGTCGCAGGTGGGGCAGGCGCCGAAGGGCGAGTTGAAGGAGAACGAGCGGGGTTCGATCTCGTCGATCGTCAGGGGGTGCTCGTTCGGGCAGGACATATGCTCGGAGAATGTGCGCGTCGTGCCTGCGTCGACGAGTTCGACGTCGATGCGTCCATCGGCCAACCCCAGCGCGGTTTCGACGGAGTCGGTCAGGCGCGGGCGCATTCCCGATTTGGCGACGAGGCGGTCGACGACCACGGAGATCGTGTGCTTGTACTGCTTCTCCAGGGTCGGCGGTTCGCTCAGGCTGATCTGCTCACCGTCGACGATGGCCCGGGAGAAGCCCTTGGACTGCAGGTCGGTGAAGAGGTCGACGAATTCGCCCTTGCGGGAGCGGATGACGGGAGCGAGGACGAGGAACTTCGTGCGTTCCTCGAGTTCGAGCAGCTGGTCGACGATCTGCTGCGGTGTCTGCTTCGTGATGACCTCACCGCAGACGGGGCAGTGCGGGGTGCCGATCCGTGCCCACAGCAGGCGCAGGAAGTCATAGACCTCGGTGATCGTGCCGACGGTCGAACGCGGATTGCGTGAGGTCGACTTCTGGTCGATCGACACCGCCGGGGACAGCCCTTCGATGAAGTCGACGTCGGGTTTGTCCATCTGTCCGAGGAACATCCGGGCATAGGAGGACAGGGATTCGACGTAGCGTCGCTGCCCCTCGGCGAAGATCGTGTCGAAGGCGAGCGACGATTTGCCGGAACCGGACAAGCCGGTGAACACGACCATCGAGTCGCGCGGCAGCGCGATCTCGACGTTCTTGAGATTGTGCGCTCGGGCTCCCTTGACCCACAGGGTGTCGAGATGGGAAACGCCTGTCACTTGCTCACCGTTATTGGTTTTCATCACCTGACCACTGTATTACTCGGCACTGACATTGCTGTATTCGCAACGGTTCGAAGACTCATCCGCCGATCTCTCCGACGGAGAGGATGCGGAGCACGATGTCTCCGGATTCGTCGCTGGCGGCCACGTCCACCTCGGCGTCGATGGCCCAGTCCCTGTTGTCGTCGGGGTCGGCGAGGATCTGTCGGACGCTCCATGTGTGCGAACCGGGTGTGATGTCGATATATTCCCGTCCCCGGGCCTGCTGGTCGACGATGAGCTCCCCGTATTCGTCGTAGAAGTCCTCGATCGCGTCCTCCCAGGCCCGTGAGTCGAACCCGGATTCGGCGTCGAGACGGCCGAGCTCCGTGTAGTTCGCACGTTCGGCCAGCAGGACTCGGTGGAACAGAGCATTGCGGATCTCCGCGGTGAAGACCTTCGTGTTCTCGGAGAAGCGGCGGTCGAGGGCCGGCAGATCGTCGGTAGCTTGAGTGGGGTCGAGACCCTGCAGGGTGCGCCATTCGTCGAGCAGCGACGAATCAGTCCGCGCGATGGTCTCACCACACCATTCGATGATGGTCTCGAGTTCCTCGGTCCGGTTCTCCGCGGGAACGTTGTGGAGCAGTGCGCGGTAGACGTCGGTGAGGTAGCGCAGCAGGCTGCCCTCGGCCCGGGCGAGACTGTAGTAGCCGACGAACTGGGTGAAGCCCATAGCCTGCTCGATCATGTCGCGGACGACGGATTTGGGTTCGAAGCCGCCCCGGTGGAGCCAGGGATGAGTCTCGACGAAATGGTCGAAGGCCGGGTCGAGCAACTCGGCCAGGGGTGCGGGGCTTTCGATCTCGTCGAGGATCGCCATGCGTTCGGCGTATTCGACGCCTTCGGCCTTGAGCTCGGCGAGGGTCTCTCCCTTGATCCGGTCGAGTTGGCCCTTCAGTATCTGGAACGGCACCGAGGTGGTCGCCTCGACGATCGATACCACGTCGAGGGCGTAGGTGTCGTCGTCCTCGTCGAGAAGGTCGAGTGCGGCGAGAACGAAGGGCGCCAGGGGCTGGTTGAGCGCGAACTGCGGTCCGAGGTCCTGGGTGGCGACGAGCTCGCTGCCGCGGACCTCGATGAGACCGGCGTCGATGAGGGAGCGTCCGATGCTGATCGCGGTGAGTTTGAGGTCGAGTCGGCGGTCGCTGCTCTCATGCGTCTTGTCGATGAAGTCACTGATTGTCGAGACGTCGGAGCCGGGGCGGGCGACGAGGTTGAGGATCGTCGAATGGTCGATCTTCATCCGCGGCCGCAGGGTCTCGGATTCGCCCTCGATGAGTTTCGTGAAGGTCTCTTCGGACCAGCCGACGAAGCCGACGGGGGCGGACTTCTTCTTGATCTTCTTCTTTTTCTTCTTCTCATCGTTCGCGGCCTTCGCTTCGGCCTTGAGGTTGTCGATGACGTGTTCGGGGGCTTGGGCGATGACGTAGCCGCGGGTGTCGAATCCGGCGCGACCGGCACGCCCGGCGAGCTGTTGGAATTCGCGGACGCTGAGCCTGCGCATCTTCCGCCCGTCGAACTTCGTCAGTCCGGTCAGCAGCACGGAGCGGATGGGCACGTTGATGCCCACACCGAGGGTGTCGGTGCCGGAGATGACGAGCAGCAGACCCTTCAGCGCGAGCTGTTCGATGAGTCGGCGGTACTTCGGCAGCATCCCCGCGTGGTGGACGCCGACGCCGTGCAGCAGCAGTTTGCGCAGGCTGGTCCCGAATCCCTTGCCGAAGGTGAAGCCCTTGATGGCGGCGGCGATCGCCGCCTTCTGCTCCTTCGATGCGAGGTCGACCGAGAGCAGATTGGTGGCGAGGTCGATGGCGCCGTTCTGGGAGTATGAGACGACGTAGACCGGGGCCTTGTCGTTGCGGACGAGCCCGCGCAGCGTGTCCGAGAGCGTCTCTGTCGAATATTCGTACTCGAGCGGGACGGGTCTGGTCGCCGAGGTGACCACGGAGGAGTCCCGTCCGGTCGTCTCCGTCATGGTTCGCCGGATATCGGCGGTGTCGCCCAGGGTGGCGGACATGAGGACGAACTGGGTCTGCGGCATCTCGAGGAGGGGCACCTGCCAGGCCCATCCGCGCGAGGGGTCGGCGACATAGTGGAATTCGTCCATGACGACCATTCCCGCGTCGAGCATTCCGCCTTCGCGCAGCGCCTGATTGGCCAGGATCTCCGCCGTGGCGCAGATGACGGGAGCGTCCGGGTTGACGGTGGAGTCACCGGTGATCATGCCGACGTTCTCGGCTCCGAAGGCGTCGATGAGGGAGAAGAACTTCTCGCTCACCAGGGCCTTGAGCGGGGCCGTGTAGTACGACCGGATCCCGCGGGTGAAGGACTGGTAGAGGGCGAAGAGGGCGACGAGTGACTTCCCCGAACCGGTCGGGGTCGCCATGATCGTATTGTCGCCGGCGAGGATCGTGAGGAACGCCTCGTCCTGAGCCGGGTACGGCTCGACACCGATCTCTGCGCAGTATTCGCCGAAGGACTCATAGATCGTGTCGTCGTCCGCGAATTCCGCTGGGATCTCCTGCAATCTGGCCACGCTGATGCACAGACCTTTCCGATTAGACTGGTTCCATCCTATTGCTCGACACCGAGGAGTCACACATGCCGGTCTTCGCCGTCACCTATCACTATGGTCCCGATACGGATACGCGGATGGAGCACCGCCCTGCGCACCGACGCTGGCAGGCGGAGATGAATGAGGCCGGGACGATCCTGGCATCCGGTCCCCTGGACAACGATCCCCAGCCGGGAGGACTGCTGATCCTCAGCGCCGCCGACCGTGGAGAGGTCGAGGGCCACCTCGCGGCCGATCCCTATGCGTCGCTCGGAGTCATCGAGTCGACGGACATCCGCGAGTGGACCCCCGTGTTCGGACCCTTCGCCCAGGGCTGAGGGCGGCACCGCGCGTCCGGGTCCGCCCGACAGAGCAGAGCGGAGCGGGGTCCGTCTCGAGAGATCGAGACGGACCCCGCTCGTTCTGCGCCGGCTCCGAACCCGCGCCTGAATGACCGGGTCCGGTCGGCTCAGGCCTTTTCGGACTCGTCGGTGCTCATGTCTCGGAATGAGATGCCGTCCTTCTTCATCTTCATCAGTGAGGCCAGAGTGGCCACCACCATGGCGAAGACGATGAAGGTCAGAGACAGCCAGGTCGGCACTTCGGGGATCGAATGACCCCAGGAGAGGAACTCCCAATCGCTCGAATGCAGAGCGTGGATGATGAGTTTGACGCCGATGAAGCCGAGGATCGCAGCGATTCCGTAGTGCAGGTAGACGAGCTTGTCGACGAGCCCTCCGAGCAGGAAGTACAGCTGACGCAGTCCCATGAGGGCGAACACGTTCGCGGTGAACACGAGGAACGCGTTCTGGGTGACGCCGAAGATCGCGGGGATCGAGTCGAGCGCGAACATCACATCGGTCGAACCGATGGCGATGAACACGATGAACATCGGGGTCCAGTACTTCTTGTTGTCGTCGAGGGTCACACGCAGCTTGTTGCCGTGGTATTCGTCGACGACGTTGATCCGCTTCCGCAGGAACCGGATGAGGCCGTTCTCGCCGTCTCCTTCGTCTTCGGAGCTGAAGGCCTGCCGGTAGGCGACGATGAGGAGGAAGATGCCGAAGATGAAGAAGACCTCGACGAAGGCGCTGATGATCGCCGCACCCGCGAGAATGAAGATGCCGCGGAAGACGATGGCGATGATGATGCCGACCATGAGCACTTCCTGCTGGTACTTCCGCGGTACCGAGAAGCTGCCCATGATGATGATGAAGACGAACAGGTTGTCGATGCTCAACGAGTACTCGAGCAGCCAGCCGGTGAGGAATTCGCTGCCGTGCTGGGCATCGCCGATGGCGAACAGCGCACCGGCGAAGACCAGCGCCAGGGCGACGTAGAAGGCGACCCAGATGCTCGCTTCGCGCATCGACGGGGTGTGTGGTCGTTTGACGACGAGGAGGAGGTCGAAGACGAGGATCGCAACGACGATGATTCCCGAGGTGATCATGAACCAGACGGGAATCGGAGATTCGCTCGTTGCAGCGGCGTTGCCGCCGGCGGCCAGCGTGGAGGACAGGATATCCATGGATGCCTTTCGTGGTGAATAGGATGTATCCAGGTCGAAAGTCTCTCCCACGCGGTGAATCTGCGTGCGCTCCGCGTCCGGACCCCGGTGTGGAGTCGTGGTGACGACCGCGGATGGACGGGATACTCCCTTTCGCCAGCACACCAGTATAAACACGCGAGCATCGCTCACGCGTCACCGGCACGGCTCAGGCGTGCCCGGCCTCCTTCATCTGACGCAGCTCCTGCTTGAGGTCGGAGAGCTCATCGCGCAGACGTGCGGCGAGCTCGAACTGCAGTTCCGCGGCAGCCGAATGCATCTGCGAGGTCAGCGATTCGATGAGCTCGGTGAGGTCAGCGGCCGGCGGGCGCAGCGAACCGCTTTGGCCCGCGGCTTCCCTCTGGTCGTCGGTCAGGGTCGAGTTGTAACCGCGTTTTCCCTTGCCGTAGTCGAACTCCGTGAGCAGCTCACGCGTGTCCTCGTCCTCACGCTGCAGTCGTTCGGTGATGTCCGCGATCCGCTTGACCAGCGGCGCCGGATCGATTCCGTGCTCGTCGTTGTAGGCGATCTGGATGGCGCGCCTGCGGTCGGTCTCGTCGATGGCGGTGCGCATCGAATCCGTGATCGTATCGGCGTACATGTGCACCTGGCCGTTGAGGTTGCGTGCGGCACGACCGATCGTCTGGATGAGCGATGTCGACGACCGGAGGAAGCCTTCCTTATCGGCATCGAGGATCGCCACGAGGGAGACCTCGGGAAGGTCGAGGCCCTCACGCAGGAGGTTGATGCCGACCAGCACATCGAATTCACCGGCGCGCAGCTCTGTGAGCAGCTCCACACGTCGCAGGGTGTCGACGTCGGAGTGTAGGTACTGGACGCGGATATCGTGTTCGAGCAGATAGTCGGTGAGATCTTCGGCCATCTTCTTCGTCAGCGTGGTCACGAGCACACGCTCATTCGCATCGACGCGTGTCTTGATCTCATCGAGCAGGTCGTCGATCTGCCCCTTCGTCGGTTTGACCTTGATCTCCGGGTCGACGAGGCCGGTGGGGCGGATGATCTGCTGGACGTAGCCGTTGGAGTTGCCGAGTTCGAAGTTGCCGGGTGTGGCCGACAGGTACACGCTCTGTCCCACCCGCTCCCGGAACTCGTCGAACTTCAGCGGCCGGTTGTCCATGGCACTGGGCAGACGGAAACCGTGCTCGACGAGGGTGCGCTTGCGCGACATATCGCCTTCGTACATGCCGCCGATCTGCGGGACGGTGACATGCGATTCGTCGATGACGAGGAGGAAGTCCTCGGGGAAGTAGTCGAGCAGACAGTTCGGTGCCGAACCGGGTGCGCGACCGTCGATATGCCGGGAGTAGTTCTCGATGCCGGAGGTGAAGCCCATCGATTCCATCATCTCGAGGTCATAGGTCGTGCGCATCTTCAGCCGCTGCGCTTCGAGCAGCTTGTTCTGAGACTCGAATTCGCTCAGCTGCTTCTGCAGCTCGTCCTCGATCCCGCTGATGGCCTTCGCCATCCGGTTCTCACCGGCGACATAGTGGCTGGCCGGGAACACGTGGATGGTCTCCTCGTCGCGCACGATCTCACCCGTCAGCGGGTGGAGGGTCTGCAGCGATTCGATCTCGTCGCCGAAGAACTCGATGCGCAGCGCAAGCTCCTCGTACTGCGGGATGATCTCCACGGTGTCTCCGCGCACACGGAAAGTCCCGCGGGTGAAGGCCATATCATTGCGGGCGTACTGCATCGACACGAAGCGTTTGAGCAGTTCGTCCCGATCGCATTCGTCGCCCTTGTGAAGGGTGACCATCCGGTCGACGTACTCCTCGGGTGTGCCGAGACCGTAGATGCACGACACCGTCGAGACCACGACGACATCACGCCTGGTCAGCAGCGAATTCGTGGCCGAGTGCCGGAGACGTTCGACCTCGTCGTTGATCGAGGAGTCCTTCTCGATGAACGTATCCGTCTGCGGGACATAGGCTTCCGGCTGGTAGTAGTCGTAGTAGGAGACGAAGTACTCGACCGCGTTGTTGGGCAGCAGCTGTCGGAACTCGTTCGCCAGCTGCGCGGCGAGAGTTTTGTTCGGCGCCATGATCAGGGTCGGTCTCTGCACCTGCTCGATGAGCCATGCCGTCGTCGCCGACTTGCCTGTGCCGGTGGCACCGAGGAGGACGATGTCCCGCTCTCCTGCGTCGAGCCGGTCGGAGATCTCTCGGATCGCCGTCGGTTGGTCACCGGAGGGAGAGTACTCGGAGACGACCTCGAAGGGCGCCACCTCGCGGGTGACGTCGGGGCGGTGGCCGATCGCTGGCAGGGGGCGTTCTGAGCTCATAGTCCAACCCTAGCCCCCGCCCCTGACATTGGGCAGATCGGAGTCGGAACGACAGCCTCGGCGAAGTGCCTGCCGACATGTGTCAGCGTGTCAGTCGAAGCTGTCGGGCACCAGTCGGCGGCGCATCTGCAGGAAGTACGGTTCCTTCGATTCCGCATATGTTCGTATCATCTGCCCGTTCGTCCCGCCCGCAGCCTTGGCTTCGGCCACACGGTCTCTCTTCAACTCGAGGTAACGGTCCCGCTCCCCCGGGTCCGCGATGAGCAGGTCACGTAATGCGCGGGCGAAGCGCACACCGACCGAGTCCGCGGTGCGCACATGCAGATTGACGGCGCGGCCGGGGTCCGTGTTCGCGTGGAACCATTTCCCTTCGGTCGACTCTTCGCCGAGGTGGTCGCACATCTCGGCTCCCGGATAACCGAGTTCGGCCAGTCGGGGTGCCAGCTCCCTGGCGGCGGTGAGATCGGGGACGAGGAGCTGCAGATCGATGACGTCCTTGGCTGGCAGTCCCGGCACAGAGGTGGAGCCGATATGTTCGATGGCGAACTTCTCGCCCGTGCCGTGTCGCAGCTTCCTGATCGCTCTCTGCGCGTCACCGATCCAGTCGGCATCCGCGGGATCGACGAGTTCGAGGGCTGCCTTCGGTGCCCGCTGCCCGGACGCGAGATTGGCGGCGAAGGGGCGGATCCGGGATTCGATGAGCCGGGCGACCGCGGCCTTCGTCTCGTCGACGGGACCGGAGTTGTCGATGGTGACATCGCAGGCTGCTCGGCGGGTGTCGTCATCGGCTTGGCGGGAGATCCGTGCGGCGGCGTCGTCGCGGTCCATTCCGCGGGAGTCCATGAGCCGCTGAAGGCGCACCTCGGCGGGCACGTCGACGAGGAGATTGAGGTGGTAGGCCGGTGTCATGTCGTTCTCGACGAGCAGCGGAACGTCGTGGACGACGATCTCGGCGTCGGCGTGTCTGGCGAAGTGTTCGGCGGTGCGGTCGCGGATCGCCGGATGCATCAGGCCGTTGAGCCGTGCTGTGTGGTCGGAGTCGACGAAGGCTGCCGCGGCCAGTGCCTGCCGGTCGAGCGAACCGTCGGAGTGCAGCACCTGCGGCCCGAAGGCCTCGGCCAGCTTCTCGAGCAACGGCTGTCCGGGTTCGACGACTTCGCGGGCGATCCTGTCGGAGTCGACGAGCACTGCCCCGTGTTCGACGAGCATTGCGGACACCGTTGACTTTCCGGCGCCGATTCCGCCGGTGAGACCGATTCTCAGCATGGGATCATCTTACTGATCCAGTCGGTACACCCGCACTCCCTCCTCGGCGAAGATCGGATCTCCGACGGCGGCATCGAGGAATTCCGCATAGTCTCCGTCGCCTCCCGGCAGCAGCGGAGCTTCGGGCGCGAGGACGATGAAGTCGACCCCGGTCTCCCTCAGTTCGGCGATCGCCGAGGCGACTTCCGGACTGTCCGCGCCCGGCATGGGCTCACCGTCGAAGACGGAGCCGTGCAGGAGTTCGTCGAGGGCATCCTCGGGGGCGGAATAGGTCACCGGCGATTCCGGGCTCGAACCGATGAAGTAACCGCCGGTCTCGCGGTAGCGGAATCCGCTCACCGACTGCCACACCATGGCCTCGTCGGCGTGGGGCTCGGCCCATGCGAGGGGGCGGGGGAAAGTCTTGACGACGGATCCGGCGGGGATCACCTCGGCGATGGAGTGCTCGTAGAAGTCTGGAACTGTCACCTCATGGGCGGTCTGCGGAGCAGGGAGGATGGCAACGGCGGCGAGGACGAGCAGAATGAGGAGGGCGCGGGCGCGACGCAGCTTCCGGTGGCTCAGGGCCCACTGGAGGCCGATTCCGAGCACGGAGAAGAGCGCGATCGTCGAGTGGAAGACGAGCCGCATGGGCAGGATGTTGTTGAGTACGGGGACGGCCTCGACGAGCGCGAACGGACCGGTCTCGACAAGCACGCGGCCGCCCAGGAGGATCGGGGAACCCAACGCCAGCAGGAAGACGAGGAATCCGGTTGCGGCCGCGATGCGCACCGGCACCGCAGACACGGAGCGGCGGCCGAGGCCGGCGACGATGAGCACGGAGGCCACCAGAGCCGGTACGCCGATGTAGGCGCCGAGTTCGGCCGGGTCGATCTCCATGATCCGGGGCAGCGGGGAGACCCCGGAGCTCAGCCAGGCCGGGGCCGCAGGCAGAATCGGGTCGAGCAGGTCGGTGTTCCATACTCCGTGTGGGCGAATGGCGCCCTGTGGGGCGTTCGGCCCGGACATGGTCACCAGCAGCGGGATCGCACACAGCATGGCGATGCAGCCGGCGACTGCGGAACCGAGACCGAGGGCGCCCCATGACCGGGCGCGGTAGAGGCGGCGTCCGAAGACGGCGAGGCTGGCCAGGAAGCAGAGTGCGGCGAGGAAGGTTCCGGCCAGAACTTCGGTGGAGACGTAGAACTGGAAGCCGAGGAGGAGCCCGAAACCTCCGCCGAGCGCCCAGAGGCGGCGATCGCGGAGAAGGCAACGGCCATGAGCGGCGGTCGTCCGCCCGAGGTCGAGAAGGGCAACGATCGCCCACGCGGTCAGGGGCGGGGTGACGATATAGGCGAGGTTCGGGTGGCCGCCGAGCTGGGCGATGACATAGCTGGAGAAGCCGACCCCGGCAGCGGCGAGGAAAGCGGGCAGACGGTCGAGGAAGCGGCGGAAGAGCACCGCCGTGGCCAGGCTGCCCAGCACCGGGAAGGCGAGGACGAGCAGGTTGTAGCTCACGATGGGGCCGGCCACCCACGTCACGGGAGCGAGCAGGATCGCGAAGCCGGCCAAAGAGGTGTTCCAGGCACCGTTGACTCCCCCACCGAGGGCGTTCATCGATTCCGTGTACAGCAGGCCGTCGGTCTCACCGGTTCCGAATCCGAGGGCGTCGGCGAGCACGTGTGCGCCGTGGCCGAGCCACCAGATGAACAGGGAGGTGTCGTCGTTGGACGCGACGACGCTGCCGCCGGGGTCCGCGGCGACGGAGCCGAAGACGGTCAGGCTGCCGACGCAGAGGAGGAGGGCGTACCACAGCCAGGGGCGCAGGCGCTCTCGAGTCGTGGGGGCATACACAAAGGGCTCCCGGCCTTCCGACCGGGAGCCCAAGTGATGGCTGCTATCAGCTGCCTGCAAGCTTCTCACGCAGGGCTGCGAGAGCTTCGTCGCTGGCCAGAGTGCCCTCGTCGTTCGCCTCTTCGGAGGAGAACGATCCGGTGGCCGGAGCGGCTTCGGCAGAACCGACGGCATCGGCTGCGGAGGCCTCGGCATCCGCTGCGATGGCCTTGGCGACCTGCTTCTTGTGCTCTTCCCAGCGTTCCTGAGCGGCGGCGTACTGCTGCTCCCAGGCCTCGCGCTGAGCCTCGTAGCCCTCGACCCATTCGTTGGTCTCGGGATCGAAGCCCTCGGGGTACTTGTAGTTGCCGTCCTCGTCGTACTCCTGCGGCATGCCGTACAGAGCGGGGTCGAGGAACTCTTCGGCCTCGGGGTCGACGCCTTCGTTCGCCTGCTTCAGCGACAGCGAGATGCGGCGGCGTTCGAGGTCGATGTCGATGACCTTGACGTAGATGGTCTCGTCGACCGAAACGACCTGCTCGGGCAGGTCGACGTGGCGCACGGCCAGCTCGGAGATGTGGACGAGGCCCTCGATGCCGTCTTCGACGCGCACGAATGCACCGAACGGAACGAGCTTGGTGACCTTGCCCGGCACGATCTGTCCGATGACGTGCGTGCGAGCGAAGTGCTGCCACGGATCTTCCTGGGTGGCCTTGAGCGACAGCGAAACGCGCTCACGGTCCATGTCGACGTCGAGAACCTCGACAGTGACCTCGTCGCCCACGGTGACGACCTCACCCGGGTGATCGATGTGCTTCCAGGACAGTTCGGAGACGTGGACGAGTCCGTCGACACCACCGAGGTCGACGAACGCACCGAAGTTGACGATGGAGGACACGACACCAGGACGGACCTGGCCCTTCTGCAGGGTCTGCAGGAAGTCGTGACGGACGGCCGACTGGGTCTGCTCGAGCCAGGCACGGCGCGACAGGACCACGTTGTTGCGGTTCTTGTCGAGCTCGATGATCTTGGCTTCGACCTGCTGGCCGATGTAGGGGGCGAGGTCGCGGACGCGGCGCATCTCGACGAGGGACGCGGGCAGGAAGCCACGCAGTCCGATGTCGACGATCAGGCCGCCCTTGACAACCTCGATGACGGTGCCGGTGACAACGCCGTCGTCTTCCTTGATCTTCTCGATGTCGCCCCAGGCACGCTCGTACTGAGCGCGCTTCTTCGACAGCATGAGACGACCCTCTTTGTCTTCCTTCTGAAGAACGAGGGCTTCGATTTCGTCCCCGACCTCGACGACTTCGCCGGGATCGACATCGTGCTTGATGGAAAGCTCACGTGCGAGGATGACGCCTTCCGTCTTGTATCCGATGTCGACGAGGACTTCGTCACGGTCGACCTTGACGACTTCGCCCTCAACGATGTCGCCATCGTTGAAGTACTTGATGGTCTCATCGACGGCGGCGAGGAAATCCTCAGCGGTTCCGATGTCGTTGACAGCGACCTGCTTCGGCTGCACCGATTCCGGCGTGGTGGTGGTCATATAGGTAGGGACTCCGATGGAATATTGGTCCAGATCCGGTACCCTGGCGACAGGTCGTGTAAGTTGCCGCAAGAACCGAATCCGGTCTCGATTGCGAATTTGGACTTGTATGCACAGGCGCATACGGTTGTCAATGCTAGCACCTTTTCGGGTGTGAATGCACGCCGAAGAGACGAATCATCACCACCTGGGGCCACGGAGGAACCATGAGCGAAGGAACTGACGGAGCCGAGGTCATCAGCGGTGGCTATCTCCCGATCGACGAAGAGGCTTCAGTCCGGGCCAATCGCAGCTATTGGGACAACTCTGCCGAGGAGTATCTCGCCGATCACGGCACGTTCCTCGGGGCTTCGGATTTCATCTGGTGTCCGGAAGGAATTCACGAATCCGATGTGCGCCTCCTCGGCGATGTCGCCCGGAAGCAGGTTCTCGAGGTCGGCTGCGGTGCCGGTCAGTGCTCCCGGTGGCTGGCCGAGCAGGGCGCGATCACCACAGGTGTCGACGTCTCCGCCGGAATGCTCGAGCAGGCCTCGCGTCTGCAGCGCGAGCATCCCCTGAGCGCCGAGGCGACTCCCCCGACGTTCCTCCTCGCCGATGCCCGACAGCTGCCGTTCGCATCGAACAGCTTCGATCGCGCGTTCTCCTCCTACGGTGCCCTGCCCTTCGTCAAAGACGCCGAGGTCGTCTTCGCCGAGGTGGCCCGAGTGCTGCGCAACGGCGGACAGTGGGTCTTCTCGACAACTCACCCGATGCGGTGGATGTTCCCCGATGTTCCGGGTGAGGCCGGTCTGACCGTCGAGTACTCGTATTTCGACCGCACACCGTACGTCGAACTGTCCTCCGACGGTCAGCCCGTCTACGCCGAGCACCATCGCACGATGAGCGATTGGGTCCGTCTGCTCGTCGAGGCCGGCTTCACGATCGATTCGGTGACCGAACCCGAATGGCCGGAAGAGAATCGGACCGCCTGGGGCGGTTGGTCACCGCTGCGCGGAGCGCTCATGCCCGGCACCGTGATCTTCTCCACCACACTGACCACAGACTGAGGTGCCGCTCAGCCGAGCACGCTGACGTCTCCGACCGGTCCCCCGCGCCCGGCGCCCTCGAACACGTGTGAGCACGCTCCGCGGCAGGTGCACGCCGCGAAGAGTGCGTCGGGCCCTGAACGAGCGACGGGTGGTCAGTGGGCGGCGGCATGCCAGGAGCGGCCGGTGCCGACGTTGACGTCGAGGGGCACATCGAGCTCGAACGCCGACCCCATCTCCTCCGTGACGATCGTCGTCACCTCGTCGATCTCATCAGGGCGGACGTCGACGATGATCTCGTCATGAACCTGCAGCAGCATCGGCGAGTGCAGGTCCTGCAGCCGCGCGGCGACCCTGAGCATGGCGATCTTCATGATGTCGGCGGCCGACCCCTGGATCGGTGCGTTGAGTGCGGCGCGCTCGGCCATGTCCCGCAGCTGTCGGCGGTCACTGTGCAGCGCCGGCAGATAGCGGCGGCGGCCCATGATGGTCTCTGTGAACCCCTTGGCGCGGGCCTGTTCGACGATGTCGTCGAGGTAGTCCTTGACGGCCCCGAACCGTTCGAAGTACTGGTCCATCAGCCCCTTGGCTTCATCGACCCCGATCGCCAGCTGCCGGGAGAGCCCGTAGGCGGAGAGTCCGTACACCAGCCCGTAGGACATGGCCTTGACCTTCGAACGCATCTCGGAGTCGACTTCGTCGATACCGACGCCGAAGACCTTCGAGCCGACATAGGAGTGGAGGTCCTCGCCGTCCTTGAACGCCTGGATGAGCGCGTCGTCGCCGGACAGGTGAGCCATGATCCGCATTTCGATCTGCGAGTAGTCGGCGGTGAGCAGAGTCCCACCCGACACCTCGGGATCGGCGATGAAGATCTCCCGGATGCGTCGGCCCGATTCGGTTCGCACCGGAATGTTCTGCAGGTTCGGATCCAGCGAGGAGAGCCGTCCGGTGGCAGCCACGGTCTGCTGGTACGTGGTGTGGATGCGGCCGTCGTCGGCGACGGTCTTCAGCAGTCCGACCACGGTCTGCTTGAGCTTCGTCGAATCCCGGTAGGCCAGCAGATGCTGGAGGAAGGGATGTTCGGTCTTGACGAACAGTTCGGCCAGGGCTTCGGCATCCGTCGTATAGCCGGTCTTCGTCCGCTTGGTCTTGGGCATATCGAGTTCGTCGAAGAGCACGGTCTGCAGCTGCTTGGGAGAACCGAGATTCACCTCGTGGCCGATCGCGTCGTAGGCTTCCTGCGCGCTGGCTTCGGCCTGTTTCGTGAATTCGTCGATGAGATTCGACAGTCCATCCTCGTCGACGGCGATTCCGGTCGCTTCCATCCGCGCGAGCACGGGCACGAGCGGCAGCTCGATCTCGCGGTACACCTGCGTCATGTTCGCGTCGTCGACGGCGGCGGCGAGCACCTCGTGGACTTCGAGCAGAGCGGCGGCGCGTTGACCGTGCGTGGTCACCGCGGCATCCGAATCGAGGTCGAGGGCGAGCTGTCCGGAATCAGCTTCGGGTTCGCTGAGGTCGATGCCGGCGCGGTCGGCGGCGATCTGCCCGAGCTCGTAGGAACGGGCATCGGGAACGAGGAGGTAGGCGGCCAGAGCCGTGTCCCCGGCGATATCGGTCACGGACAGCCCCATCGACTCCCACGCCTTGACCTGAAGCTTCGAGCTGTGGAGGATGAGCGCATGCCCGCCCAGGGCGGAACCGAGCTTGCCGACGGCTTTCTGCCCCGCCTCGGCGAGGTCGACGACCCACGCCTGCCCGGGTTCGGCGGAGACCGCAAGGGTCCGGGCCTGACCGTGACCGAGCTCGAAGGAGGCATCCGAATCGAGCGCGAGCACATCGTGGTCGGCGATCTTCGACAGCAGCGTTTCGATGTCGACGGTCTCGACGGTGGTCTCGCGGGCCGGGGCCGGCTCGGAATCGTCTCCGGCCTCCGGGAAGATCGCGGCCAGACGCTTGCCGAGGGCTTGGAACTCGAGCTGATCGAACAGGGTCGACAGTTCGGCCGGGTCGCCTTCGCCCCAGGCCAGGTCGTCGAACTCCAGGCCCAGGTCGACGTCGTCGAGGAGGCGGTTGAGTCGGTAGTTCCGCTCCACCTCGGTGATATGGTCGCGCAGCTTCTCGCCGACCTTGCCGCCGATCTTGTCGGCGTTGTCCAGCACGCCGGGCAGGTCGCCGTGGGCGGTGAGCCATTTGGCAGCGGTCTTGTCACCGACTCCGGGCACGCCGGGCAGGTTATCGGCCTTCTCACCGACGAGCGCGGCCAGCCCCCGATAGTTCGCGGGGCTGACCCCGTACTTCTCCTCGACCGCGGCAGGAGTCATCCGGTTGAGATCACTGACTCCGCGTTTCGGGTAGAGGACCGTCACCCGGTCGGAGGCGAGCTGGAACGAATCCTTGTCTCCGCTCATCACCTCGACGAACGAGCCGGCCTCGGTGCCCATCTTCGCCATCGTCGCCAGGGCGTCGTCGGCTTCGAAGCCCTCCTTCGTCACGACCCGGATGCCCATCGCCGTGACGATGTCCTTGATGAGGTCGATCTGCGGATGGAACTCGGGCGGAGTCTTCGCCCGGCCGGCTTTGTACTCGGGGTACTCTTCGAGGCGGAAGGTCTGGCGTCCGAGGTCGAAGGCCACGGCCACATGGCTGGGCTCCTCGTCGCGGAGGACGTTGATGAGCATCGAGATGAAGCCGTAGATGGCGTTCGTCGTCTGACCGGTGCTGGTGGAGAAGTTCTCGACCGGCAGGGCGTGGAAAGCCCGGTAGGCCAGGGAGTGTCCGTCGATGAGCAGGAGGGATTCGTTTGAGTGACTCACATGGCATAGCCTAGCGTTCGAAGCTGACTTGAAGGAGAACCGATGCTGCATCCCGACGTGTCCCTGACCGCTCACACCACATCTGAGGAGATCGACACGCTGCTCGAGCAGCTGCGTGGTCCGGGCTCCGGTGGTGAGCTGGCCGAGAGGATGGGAATCGAATTCGTCGAGCTCGCCCATGACCATGTCGTGGCCACGGCCCCGGTCGCCGGCAATCGGCAGCCGATGGGACTCTTCCACGGAGGCGGCCACGTCGTCCTCGCCGAGTCGCTGGCATCGATGCATTCGTACCTGCTCTCCGGGGGTAGGAACGTCGTCGGAGTCGATCTCAATGCCACTCACCTGCGTGCCGCACGTGAGGGCGTGGTCACCGGTCGCGCCGAGGTGCTCCACCAGGGACGCACGATCGTCTCCCATGAAGTGAAGATGACCGACGAGGCGGGGCGGCTGCTCTCGATCGTGCGGATCACGAACATGATCCTGAAAACCGAGCCGAAGGGCTGAGGTCCGAACCGAAGGGCCGAGGCGAAGGGCCGAGACAGGACCTTCCGCAGCGAACGCAGAAGACCGGCGAATCCATCTCGGGATCCGCCGGCCTTCTTGAGTTCCGGGTCCGGACCTGCCTGGTCCGGAAGGTGGTTACTTCTTGCTGCCGATCTGCTTGAGCACGGTCTCGGCGACCTCGCGCATCGTCAGTCGGCGGTCCATCGAGGTCTTCTGGATCCAGCGGAAGGCCTCGGGTTCGCTCAGCCCCATGGACGTCTGCAGCAGGCTCTTGGCGCGTTCGACGAGCTTGCGGGTCTCGAAACGTTCTGTGAGATCGGAGATCTCGGACTCGAGCGAGCTGATCTCGGCGTGACGCGAGAGCGCGATCTCCAATGCCGGGATGAGGTCGGCCGAGGTGAACGGCTTGACGACATAGGCCATTGCGCCGGCATCGCGGGCACGCTCGACGAGCTCCTTCTGCGAGAAGGCGGTGAGCAGCACCACGGGCGCGATGCGGGCGCGGGCGATGCGCTCAGCCGCGGAGATTCCGTCGAGGATCGGCATCTTGATGTCCATGACCACGAGGTCGGGGCGCAGCTCCTCGGCCAGGCGGATGGCGGATTCGCCGTCCGCAGCCTCACCGACGACGTCATAGCCGACCTCGCGGAGCATTTCTACGATATCGAGACGAATCACGGCCTCGTCTTCGGCCACGACTACGCGGCGGACCGGCACGGACTCATCTGAAGTTGATTCTTCGCTGTTTGAAAGCACGTCACCAGTCTAGACCAGGCGCTCAGCGTCGTGGCCAGCGGACCGGTAAGTTTCTTCTGTGAGGGTGGCCACGGCCGGTGACGGTGGCCACCGGCGGGCATCCTCGGCGGGTGGCGAATGTGCAATCGGTCCGCGCGCGCAGTAGAATCGTCCCCGTTGCACAGGCGGTCCTGACAGGACAGCTCGTGACGAGCCGGATTGGCGGAATCGGTAGACGCGGTGCACTCAAAATGCATTGTCGAAAGACGTGCGGGTTCGAGTCCCGCATCCGGTACAGACGAAGGCACTGTCGACCATGTTGTCGACAGTGCCTTCTTGCATTCCCTCGGGGGTGTCAGCACCCGCGGGCTCGAAGTGCATACGCACTGATCAAGATCACTACCTATGATTTTCGAAGCCGCCCGTGCACACCATTCGGCTCATTCGGCCGATTCAGCGCCGCAGGCCGAGGGTGAGGATCTCCGTCCCGCTCTCACGCGCCGCCCGGACGAGCGCGGCCAGCAGCCCCTTCCCCACACCTCTGCCCTGCGCCTGCGGGGCGACTGCGACCTCTTCGATGTCGACATGGGGTCGGAAGGTCGGCCCTCGACGAGGCGGCCGAGCAGCGATGTCACCTGCAGGACATCGGGCTCGGCCGGTCCCTCGGCTGAGAGGAGATCAACTCCGGCTGTGGGCCTCCTCGGTGCGGGTCTCGTCGACATCGGCATCCTCCTCGGTCAGAACGTAGCCGTTGATGCGCGGGGCATCGAAGCGTTCGACATCCAGGATCTCATGCCGCTTGGCCACGATGGCCGGAACGAGTGCCTGACCGGAGACATTGAGCGCGGTGCGGCCCATGTCGACGATCGGCTCGATGGCCAGCAGCAGACCCACGCCCTCGAGGGGCAGCCCCAGCGTCGACAGCGTCAGGGTGAGCATCACGGTCGCACCCGTCGTGCCGGCCGTGGCGGCCGAACCGATGACGGCGACGAAGACGATGAGCAGATACTGGATGAGGGAGAGATCGATGCCGAAGAACTGAGCAACGAACACCGCCGCGATCGCCGGGTAGATCGCCGCGCAGCCGTCCATCTTCGTCGTTGCGCCGAAGGGCACGGCGAAGGCGGCGTAGGAATGGGGCACCCCGAAATTGTCGGTGGCGACCTTCTGCGTCACGGGCATGGTGCCGATCGAGGACCGAGAGACGAAGCCCATCTGCGTGGCCGGCCAGACTCCGGAGAAGTACTGGCGCACGGACAGACCGTTGGCACGAGCCAGGGCCGGGTAGACGACGAAGAAGACGATCGCGAGACCGACATAGACGGCGACGACGAACCACAGCAGCGATCCCATCGTCGACCAGCCGTAGGAGTTCACGGCGTTGCCGATGAGGCCGAGCGTACCGATCGGAGCGATCCGCACGATCCACCAGACGACCTTCTGAACCACGGCCAGAGCCGCCTCGGTGAACTGGAGGAACGGCTCTGCGGCCTTGCCCACCTTGACCGCGGCGATGCCGATGGCGCCGGAGACGATGATGAGCTGGAGGATGTTGAAGTTGACATCGGAGGTCAGCGCTCCGGCCTCATCCGCCGACGTGGCGACCTCGAGTCCGAGGACGTTCACCGGGATCAGACCGGTCAGGAAGCCCAGCCAGCTGCCCTGGGATTCGGGAGCGCCGGTGCTCAGCGACGCAGCATCGGCATGGGCACCGGGCTGCATGACGACGCCTATGATGAGTCCGAGGATGACGGCGATCAGCGCCGTGAGGGCGAACCACAGCAGGGTCGACACCGCAAGCCGGGCGGCATTGGTGACCTTGCGCAGGTTGCCGATGCTCGCGATGATCGCAGTGATCACCAGCGGTACGACGGCGGCCTTGAGCAGGGTGACATACGACGAGCCGATGGTGTCCAGGGTCTGGCCGAGCCAGTTGTCAGCACTGTCGCTGACCGGTCCCCATGAGCGGGCGATGAGCCCGAGGATGACACCGGCGATGAGTGCGATGGTCACCTGCACTCCGAAGGACTTGCTCCACGCGGGCAGTCTCATTGAATTCCTCTCCTAGCGGGTCCTCCCCTCTGTGATCCGCAGGGAGGATTGGGCAACAGAGAGCACAACTGTTGAGCAATCCCTGAAATTCCTCGATCTTCTGTGATCTGTCTCGCATCCTGGAATCGGCTCGCGACGCGCCCGCGGGCACGCAGACGCCGGCGGCGCCTGCCCTGTGATGACAGGACAGGCGCCGCCGGCGCGTCGGACCGCAGTTGATCAGTGGCGGGGCGAGTGGCCCTCGCGCACGATCGGCACCTCGCGGGTGATGGGCGCTTCGGCGACGACCCCGTACCCGGCCAGCGGATCCTCCTCCGAGTCCGAGGCGTCCTGGTAGGCGGCCGTCACACCCTTGGCGGCATCGCCGATGGTGTGGATGCGCAGGGCGTTCGTCGAGCCGGGGATCCCGGGAGGCGAACCGGCCACGAGGATGCTCTGATCGCCTTCGCGAGCCGTGCCGTCGGCGAGCAGAACGGCGTCGACCTGGCGTGCCATCTGGTCGGTGTGACGCACGGTCTTCACGAGATACGGCCGGACTCCCCAGGTCAGCGCCAGCTGGTGACGGACCTGCGGGTCGGGGGTGAAGCCGAGGATCGGCCAGGCCGGGCGCAGACGCGACATGCGCCGCACCGAATCGCCCGTCTGCGAGAAGGTGCACAGAAGGTCGATATCCAGTTGCTGAGCAATCTGCACGGCTGCCGCGGTGACGGCTCCGCCCTTCGTATGGGGAACGGTGCCCAGCGCGGGAATCCGTTCGAGACCGTGCTCTTCGGTGGAGCCGATGATCCGGCTCATCGTCCGGATCGCTTCGACCCAGTGACTGCCCACCGAGGTCTCACCGGAGAGCATGAGCGCATCGGCGCCGTCGAGGACGGCGTTCGCGCAGTCGCTGGCTTCGGCGCGGGTGGGCCGCGGTGCGTCGATCATCGTCTCGAGCATCTGAGTGGCCACGATGACGGGCTTGGCCTGCTGACGGGCGATTTCGACGGCCCGCTTCTGCACGATCGGGACCTGTTCGAGAGGCAGTTCGACGCCGAGGTCGCCGCGGGCGACCATGATTCCGTCGAAGGCGTCGATGATCTCATCGAGCTGGTCGACCGCCTGCGGCTTCTCGAGCTTGGCGATGACCGGAGCGGTGATTCCCACCTCGTCCATGACCGCTCGCACATCGTTCATGTCCTCGGGGCTGCGGACGAAGGACAGGGCGACCCAGTCGAAGCCGAGCTGCAGACCCCACTTGAGGTCGTCGACGTCCTTCTCCGACAGAGCGGGAACGGAGACCGGGACTCCGGGCAGGTTGATGCCCTTGTGGTTGGAGATGGTTCCGCCGATCTCGACCTCGGTGACCACATCGGTGGCGGTCACCTCGGTGGCGCGCAGGCGCAGGCGTCCGTCGTCGATGAGCAGCGGATCTCCCACGGACACGTCTTCTGCCAGGGTCGGCAGTGTCGTGGAGACGAGCTCTGCGGTGCCGGGGACATCACGGCTGGTGATGGTGAAGGTGGCCCCTTCGACGAGCTCTTCCTTCCCGTGGGCGAAGGTGCCCACGCGGATCTTCGGACCCTGGAGGTCCAGCAGGACGGCGACGGGGCGTCCGGTGTCGAGGGCGGCCTGGCGGACCCAGGCGAACTTCTCTTCGTGCTCTTCTCGTTTTCCGTGGCTCAGATTGAATCGGGCGACATCGACGCCTTCATCGACGAGCTCGCGGATCTCTTCATAGGAGTTCTGGTTCGGACCTAAAGTTGCGACTATCTTTGCACGCCTCATACGCTCCACCCTACCTAAAGTCTCAGCTGACGGTTTTCACCGATCGGCGCTGGTCACGGACGGTGGGACGGCACTGCGCTGTGCCGCCCCACCGCCTTTTCTCAATTTCTGACATAACCTATCTTAGCATTTGAACCCTTCGTCGGTGGGCTGCACGGGTGCCGGCAACCTCGTCGACCCGGTGAGGAACCGGTCGACTTCGGCGGCCGCGGCGCGCCCCTCGGCGATGCCCCACACGATGAGCGACTGCCCGCGTCCGGCATCGCCGGCGACGAAGACTCCGGGGGTCTCCGAAGCGTAGGAGTCATCACGGGTGAAGGCTCCGGTCTTCGCGACGTCGAGATCGAACGATTCCGATTCCGGTCCGGAGAAGCCCAGTGCCAGCAGCACGAGATCGGCCTCGAGGACGTGTTCGGTGCCCGGTGTCGGAATCCGGCGGCCGTCGACGAATTGGGTCTCGGCGACCTCGATCCCGCTCACGCGGCCGGTGTCGTCGCCGACGAAGCGCGTGGTCGAGGCGAGGTACTTCCGCGTTCCGCCCTCCTCGTGCGAGGACTGGACTTCGAAGACGCGAGGAACGGTCGGCCACGGATCGCTCTCACTGCGTTCGGCAGGCGGCTGGGCGCCGATCGCCAGAGTCGTCACCGAGGCGGCCTTCTGGCGCAGGGCAGTGCCCAAGCAGTCGGCGCCCGTGTCCCCGCCGCCGATGATGATGACGTGTTTGCCCGCGGCATCGATGAACGCCGACGAGTCGGCCTCGGGGCCGCGATGATCGCCCGCCTGATCCCGATTCGAGGGCACGAGGTAGTCCATGGCGAATTCGACCCCGTCGAGATCGCGGCCGGGGATCGGCATGTCGCGCGGAACCGTCGCACCCGTGCACACGATGACGGCATCGAAGCTCGAACGCAGGGATTCGAGCGTGACATCGCGTCCGACCTCGACCGAGGTCTTGAAGCGGGTGCCCTCCGCACGCATCTGATCGAGTCGACGATCGATGTGGTGCTTCTCCAGCTTGAAGTCCGGGATGCCGTAGCGCAGAAGTCCGCCGAGGCGGTCGGCGCGTTCGTAGACGACGACCGTATGCCCGGCTCGGGTCAGCTGCTGGGCCGCGGCCAGCCCGGTGGGACCGGATCCGATCACGGCGACCGTGTGGCCCGTGATCCGCTCGGGGATGATCGGCTGGATGAGACCGGCCTCGAAGCCCTGATCGACGATCGTGACCTCGACCTGTTTGATCGTCACTGCCGGCTGGTTGATGCCGAGGACGCAGGCGTTCTCGCACGGGGCCGGACAGGCACGCCCGGTGAACTCCGGGAAGTTGTTCGTCGCGTGGAGCAGTTCGACGGCGCGCGGGAGCTCGCCGCGGTACATCGCGTCGTTGAACTCCGGGATGAGGTTGCCCAGCGGGCAGCCCTGATGGCAGAAGGGGATGCCGCAGTCCATGCAGCGTGACGCCTGCCGTCGCAGCTGCTCGGGATCACCCGCCTCGTAGACCTCCTTGAAGTCCATGAGACGGATCGGGACGGGGCGCCGCTTCGGCAGCTCCCGGTGTTCGACGGTGAGGAATCCGTGCGGATCAGCCATTGGTGGCCTCCAGAATCGTGTGCCAGGCCTCGTCCGAGTCGACGGCCTTGCCGGCCGCGACGAACTCGTCCTGGATGTCTTTGACCGTCGCGTAGGCGACGGGGATGATCTTCGTGAAGCGGGAGAGGACGTCCTGTCCTCGGCGCAGTCCGTCGAGGAGCTCGCCGGCCAGCGGTGAGGCAGTCCATTCGACATGCTCACGCAGCAGCCGCTCGAGGATCTCCATATCGTCCACACCGACGCCGGTGAAGCGGAAGACCCCGGCCGCCCGCTCCTTGGGATTGAGTCGGGCCGGATTGAAGTCGAGCACATAGGCGGTGCCGCCGGACATGCCTGCGGCGAAGTTCCGGCCGGTGCCGCCGAGGATGACGGCCACACCTCCAGTCATGTACTCGAGGCCGTGGTCGCCGATGCCCTCGACGACCGCCTCGGCGCCGGAGTTGCGGACCAGGAACCGCTCCCCCACCTGTCCCGAGACGAACAGCTTGCCGGCCGTCGCCCCGTAGCCGAGCACATTGCCGGCGATGACGTTGTGTTCGGGTCGGGTGGGGTTCTCCGCATGCGGCCGAACGCTGACGATTCCTCCGGACAGGCCCTTGCCGACATAGTCGTTCGCATCACCGTGGAGTTCGATGCTGACCCCCTGCGGCAGGTAGGCGCCGAGGGACTGTCCGGCAGTTCCGCGCAGCTCGAGCCGGATCGTGTGCTCCGGCAGGCCCGCTTGCCCGTGGGCGAGAGTGACGTGATGGCCGAGCAGGGTGCCCGCCGAGCGGTCGGTGTTCTCGATCGCCGAGGTGATCGTCGTCTCCGTGCCCTCCGAGATGGCGTCTCGGGCCTGCTCGAGCAGGCGGAGGTCGAGCTCGTCGGCGAAGTCGCGGTCGACGGGTTCGCCGCATTTGCGTGCGACGTCGGAGCTGCCGTGGAGGTCGACGGGGACCTTGAGGATCGAGGCGAGATCGAGGTCGAGCCCCGTCGCGGCCGCCCGCTCCTCGTCGATGCTCAGCCGCTCGACCGCGCCTATGGCCTCATCGAGGCTGCGCAGGCCGAGTGCCGCCAGGTAGGCGCGGACCTCCTCGGCGATGAAGGTGAAGAAGTTGACGACGTGATCGGCCTGACCGTGGAAGCGCTCGCGCAGCTTCGGGTTCTGGGTCGCCACACCCACCGGGCATGTGTCCTTGTGGCACACGCGCATCATGATGCAGCCGGAGACGACGAGGGCCGTGGTCGCGAACCCGAACTCCTCCGCGCCGAGCAGGGCTGCGATGATGACATCCCGGCCGGTCTTGAGCTGACCGTCGACCTGTACGCTGACCTTCTCGCGCAGACCGTTGAGCACGAGGGTCTGCTGAGCCTCGGCGAGGCCGAGCTCCCAGGGAGTGCCCGCGTGCTTGAGCGAATTGAGCGGGCTCGCTCCGGTTCCGCCGTCGTGCCCGGAGATGAGGACGACGTCGGCACCGGCTTTCGCCACTCCGGCAGCCACCGTGCCCACGCCGATCGCGGACACGAGTTTGACGTGGACCCGGGCCTTGGCGTTGGCGCGGCCGAGGTCGTGGATGAGCTGGGCCAAGTCCTCGATCGAGTAGATGTCATGGTGCGGCGGAGGCGAGATCAGCCCGACGCCCGGAGTCGCGTGACGAGTCTTCGCGATCCACGGGTAGACCTTCGTCCCGGGCAGCTGCCCGCCCTCGCCGGGCTTGGCTCCCTGCGCCATCTTGATCTGCAGGTCGTCGGCCTCGGTGAGGTAGTGGCTCGTGACGCCGAAGCGCCCCGAGGCGATCTGCTTGATCGCCGAACGGCGCTCGGGGTCGATGAGCCGCTCGGTGTCCTCGCCGCCTTCGCCCGTGTTCGACTTGCCGCCGATCCGGTTCATCGCGATCGCCAGGGTCTCGTGGGCCTCCTGGGACAGCGAACCGTAGCTCATCGCTCCGGTCGAGAACCGCTTCATGATCTCCTCGGCCGGTTCGACCTCGGAGATGTCGATCGGGCCCGATTCGCGTGGAACGAGGTCGAAGAGACCGCGCAGCGTCATGAGCTCGCGCGACTGTTCGTTGATCTGTGCCGTGTACTGGCCGAAGATGTCGAAGCGTCCCGTGGAGGTGGAGTGCTGGAGCTTGAAGATCGTCTCCGGGTTGAACAGATGCTCCGGCCCTTCGCGACGCCACTGGTACTCCCCGCCGACGTTGAGGTTCCGGTGCGAGGGGCGGGGGTGATCATCGCGGTAGGAGTCCCCGTGGCGGGCACTCGTCTCCGCCGCGATCTCCCTGATGCCCTTGCCGCCGAGCTGGTGCGGAGTCGAGGTGAAGTACTTGTCGATGAATGCCTCGGACAGTCCCAGAGCCTCGAAGGTCTGCGCCCCGTGGTAGGACTGTACGGTCGAGATGCCCATCTTCGACATGATCTTGAGCAGTCCCTTGTTGAGCGCGGTGAGCACGTTGGCAACTGCGGCCTCTTCGCTGATTCCCCGGATCCGGTCCGAGCGGACGAGCGCCTCGGCGGATTCCATGACGAGGTACGGATTGACCGCGGACGCCCCGAAGGACACGAGGGTCGCGACGTGGTGGACCTCGCGGACGTCACCGGCCTCGACGATGATGCTCGCCCGCGTCCGCGAGCGTTCGCGCACGAGGTGGTGGTGCAGCGCCGAGGTGAGCAGCAGCGACGGGATCGGAGCGAGATCGGCCGTCGAGTCCCGGTCGGAGAGGATGATGAACACGGCGCCGGCCTCGATCGCCGCGCTCGCCTCGGCGCACAGCGCCTCGAGACGCTCGGCCATCGCGTCCTCTCCCCCGTTGACCGAGTAGAGGCCGGAGAGGATCACGGAGGGGTGTGCGTTCTCCACGCCGAGGTGGCTGCCCTTGACGTGCGCGATCGCCGTGAGCTCGTCGTTGTCGATGACCGGCTGGTCGAGCAGGATGTGCGCGGAGTCGGGCTTCGAGAACTCGAGCAGATTGCCCTCTCGGCCGATCCCGGCAGCCATGCTCGTCACGATGTCCTCGCGGATCGAGTCGAGCGGCGGATTCGTCACCTGAGCGAAGTTCTGGTGGAAGTAGTCGAAGAGCAGGCGAGGTCGCTGGCTGAGCGCTGCGATCGCGGTGTCCGTGCCCATCGCACCCAGCGGTTCGGCCCCGGTCTCGGCCATCGGCGAGATGAGGATTCGCAGCTCCTCCTCGGTGTAGCCGAAGGTGCGCTGGCGGCGCCTGACCGAGGACTGCGGGTGAGTGACGTGGACGCGGGTGGGCAGATCCTTCAATCGCTTCGAGCAGCTGTCCACCCAGTCGGAATAGGGGTGGTCGGTGGCGAGCTGGTTCTTGATCTCCGTGTCGGAGATGATGCGCTCGGACTCGGTGTCGACGAGGAACATGCGGCCCGGGGTGAGGCGGCCGCGGGCGACGACCTCGGACTCGGGCAGATCGACGACTCCGACCTCGCTGGCGAGCACCACCGTGTCCTCGGTCATCACGTACCGGGCCGGGCGCAGGCCGTTGCGGTCGAGGACGGCGCCGGCGAGCCGGCCGTCGGTGAAGGCCACACAGGCGGGACCGTCCCAGGGCTCCATGAGCAGCGAATGATATTCGTAGAAGGCCCGACGCTCCTCGCCCATGCCCGGATTGTTCTCCCAGGCCTCGGGGATCATCATCAGCATCGCCTGCGGCAGCGATCGTCCGGAGGCGACCATGAGCTCGACGACGGCATTGAACGACGCCGAGTCGGAGGCACCGGGCGGCACGATCGGGCACAGCCGGTCGAGGCTGCGCGAGGTCTCGGGCACGGGAGAGACGAGGAGTTCGGAGGCGAGCTTCGATTCCCTGGCCTGCATCCAGTTGCGGTTGCCGCGCACGGTGTTGATCTCGCCGTTGTGAGCGATCGTGCCGAATGGCTGGGCGAGCTGCCACGACGGGAAGGTGTTCGTCGAGAAGCGCGAGTGGACCAGTGCGATCCGCGACGTCAGCCGCTCGTCGCGGAGTTCTGTGTAGAACGAAGAGAGCTGACCGGTCGAGAGCATCCCCTTATAGGTGATGGTCGCCGGGGACAGCGAGGGAAAGTAGATGCCCGCGTGGTCGAGTCGCTTGCGCACGATGTAGGCGCGACGGGTGAGGTCCGCGTCGTCACGGGCCGGGTAGCGCTCGTCGCAAGCGAGGAAGACCTGGCGCATCCGCGGCATGGTCGACCGGGCGATGTCGCCGAGCACACTGTCATCGTGGGGCACATCCCGCACCGCGTGGACGCGCAGGCCCTCCTCGGCGGCGATCCGGGCGACGAGGTCGTCCTGGGTTTCGTCGCCGGCCGCGGAGCCGGCGCCTAAGTCCGGGGACACGTTCTCCGACAGCGGCGGGGTTGCGGCCTTGAGATCGCGGCCGTAGTCCTGGGCGAAGAATCCGATGCCCACGGCGTACGCGCCGGGCTCGGGCAGGTCGATGCCGTCGGCGGCGAGCACCTCGGCGAAGTAGTCATGGGGCACCTGGAGAGTGATGCCCGCACCGTCGCCGGTGCCCTCGTCCGAACCGATGCCGCCTCGGTGCTCGAGCTTGCGCAGAGCGGTCAGGGCCTGTTCGACGACCTCGTGGTCGGCAGATCCGCGATAGCGGACGATGAGCGCGAGGCCGCAGTTGTCGTGTTCGAGCGCCGGATCGTAGAGACCGATGCGGCCAGGTGGGGCCGTGGTCTTGGGGGTCGACTGAGCGCTGTGGTTCATATCCTGCCTTCTCGGTGTTGAGTGCTTCCCGAAAAGACGGCGCTGTCCCTTGCGGTGTGGACGAGTCCGAAAAACAGCGTTTCCGAACCCGGCTGTGAGATCACTCTCACAGCCGGAGTCCTAACTTACACCATGTGCAATTTCAGAAAAAGCAGACAAAGGAACGAACAGCGAACCAATTCGTCTCATTTGTTGGACCTTCGCGGGTTCTCTTCGTGGGAGGCAGGCGCCGAATTTCCGCGCACATCGGGCACGATCGAGATCGCCGAGGTCACGGCTCCGAAGAAACCGAAGCTGTGGCGACCGCTGAGATCGATGTCTGATTCGCGCTCGATCTCCATCTCGTCAGCCTCGGTGTCAGTCGCGGCGACGGGCGCGTCCGCGCTCGCGCGGTCATCGGGGTCGGCCACCCGCGCCACGGACGGCAGCGGAGCTCCGGAGGTCTCGGCCGCCTCGGCGATATTGGGTGCATTGATCCCGAAGGTGTGCTTCCCACGGCGGTGTCGACGCAGCAGGGTGCGAGATCCGTGCGCGTAGACGCCGGTCTCATAGGTGCGGTGGCGCAGACGGGAGACGACGAGCCAGCAGAGACCGATGAGCAGGGCGAGGACGGCCGTCCACACGTTGAACGGCAGTCCCAGGAGGAGCCGTGCATCCTCGGCGGCCGGGCTGCCGACGCGCAGGGCTTCGAGCAGGATGCGGCCGAGGCCGAACAGGCACAGGTAGAGGGCGAAGACCTGGCCGTAGCCGAGCCGGAGGCGCTTGGAGACGATGATGAGCACAATGCAGGCGATGAGGTTCCACACCGATTCGGTGAGGACCGTGACCAGTTCGAGGCGACCGTCGAACCAGTCGCTGAAGGCACCGGCGACGTGGCCGAGGATGAGTCCCGGTGCGACGGAGTCGAGCAGCGGTCGGAACCTGATGCCCTGGAAGCGGGTGAGCACCCACACGGAGACGAAGCCGAGGATGGTCGCTCCCCAGAAGCTGAAGCCCCCGTCCCAGACGGCCAGCGCCCGCAACGGATTGCCGGCGGGGCCGAAATAGGTGTCCGACGCCGCGATCAGATGGCCGAGCCGCCCGCCGATGACGGCGGCAGGAAGACCGACGACCGTGATGGCCCACAGGTCTCCCTTGTGGCCGCCGCGGGAGCGCCATTGGATGCCTGTCATCCACAGTGCGAGGCCGATGCCGAGGACGGTGAAGACGACCCATGCCGGGCTGAAGCTCATGCACACCCTTCTGCGAGCTCGCCGGCGAGTCGACCGACCCCGGCCGCTCCCTCGGAGCCCAGTGCGCGGACGAGGGCGGAACCGACGATGACGCCGTCGGCGTATTCGGCGACCTCGGCCGCTTGGTCGCGGTTCGACACGCCCAGGCCGACGCAGGCGCGTTCAGCACCGGCTTCTTTCAGCCGGGCGACGAGTTCGCGGGCGTGGTTGTCGACTTCCGAGCGGACGCCGGTGACACCCATGGTCGAGGCGGCGTAGACGAAACCGGAGCTGTTCTCGACGATGCGGGCCAGCCGCTCGGGCGTCGATGAGGGTGCGGCGAGGAAGATGCGGTCGAGGCCGTGCTTCTCCGACGCCGTCAACCACGGTCCGGCCTCATCGGGGATGAGGTCGGGGGTGACGATGCCGCCGCCGCCGGCCGAGGCGAGATCGCGGGCGAAGCTGTCGATGCCGTACTGGAGCACGAGGTTCCAGTAGCTCATGACGACGGCGGTGCCGCCGGCGTCGGCAATGGCTTCGATTGCGGTGAAGATGTCCGCGGTGCGCACCCCGTTGGCCAAGGCAGTCTCACCGGCACGCTGGATGACGGGTCCGTCCATGCCGGGATCGGAGTAGGGCATGCCGACCTCGATGATGTCGACGCCGCTGCGGACGAGTTCGACCATGGCCTCGGTCGATCCCGCCACAGTGGGGAAGCCGACCGGCAGGTAGGCGATGAGCGCGGCCTTGCGGCCCGCCTCGGCGACGGCGTCGAGGGTGGTTCCTGTGCGTGGGCCTGCGTGCGTCATACCTGCACCGCTCCTTCGTCGATGTAATCGAACCATTTCGCGGCGGTCGTCATGTCCTTGTCGCCGCGGCCGGAGAGATTGACCAGCAGGACCGCATCGGGTCCGAGCTCACGGCCGATGCGCATGGCCCCGGCCAGAGCGTGGGCGGATTCGATGGCGGGGATGATGCCTTCGGTGCGGGAAAGAAGCCGCATGGCCTCCATCGCCTCCTCGTCGACGACGGGTTCGTAGGTCACCCGACCGGTGTCATGGAGGTGGGAGTGTTCGGGACCGACCGACGGGTAGTCGAGGCCGGCGGAGACCGAATGGGAGGCCAGGGTCTGTCCGTCGGAGTCCTGGAGGATGTAGGTGGCCGAGCCGTGGAGGACGCCCGGGCGCCCCCCGGAGAACCGAGCGGCGTGATGGCCGGTGTCGACTCCTTCGCCGCCGGCTTCGAAGCCGTAGATCTTCACATCGGCATCGGACAGGAATGCGGCGAAGAGTCCCATCGCGTTCGATCCGCCGCCCACGCAGGCGCAGACGGCATCGGGCAGACGGCCGGCCAGCTCCTGGATCTGCTCGCGCGCTTCGATGCCGATGACCTTCTGGAACGAGCGGACCATCGCCGGGAACGGGTGGGGGCCGGCGACCGTGCCGATGACGTAGTGGGTGTCGTCGACGTTGGCCACCCAGTCGCGCAGGGCTTCATTCATCGCGTCCTTGAGCGTGCGCGTGCCGTTGGTCACGGCGTTGACCGTGGCGCCGAGCAGACGCATGCGCGCGACGTTGAGAGCCTGACGCTGGGTGTCCTCCTCACCCATGTAGACCACACAGGACATGTCGAGCAGGGCCGCCGCTGTCGCCGTCGCGACTCCGTGCTGACCGGCTCCGGTCTCGGCGATGAGACGGGTCTTGCCCATCCGCTTCGCCAGCAGCGCCTGAGCCAGTGCGTTGTTGATCTTGTGGCTGCCCGTGTGGTTGAGATCTTCGCGTTTGAGGAACACGCGCGCCCCACCGCAGTGCTCGGCGAAGCGAGTGGCCTCGGTGAGCAGAGAGGGACGGCCGATGTAGTTGCGCTGCAGGGTGAGCAGTTCGTCGGTGAAGGCCGGGTCCACCTGGGACTTGCGCCAGGTCTCTTCGATCTCGTCGAGCGCCGGGATCAGCGCTTCGGCGATGAACCTGCCTCCGAACTCGCCGAAGTACGGTCCTGTCTCCTGGCTCAAATCGGTCATTGCGATCCTTCTCGATCTCCTCGTGGTGTCGTCGAGCGGGGCGGAGGGCCCCGCTGCGCCCGACGACCGGATGGGTACGGTATCGGCCCATCGTCGGCCACTTCAGGCAGCCGACGGGGGGCGGGTTCAGGATGCGGACAGGGAGCGCTGTTCCCGGCCGAGCGCGGTGTACTCGTCGACCGCGGCCTGCGGACGACCGCCGGTGACGAGGGCTTCGCCCACGAGCACGAGGTCGGCGCCGGCATCCGCGTACTTCGTCACCTCGGCGGCACCGGCGACGCCGGACTCCGCGACGAGGGTGCAGCCGGCCGGGGCGAGATCGGCCAGAGGTGCGAACCGGTCGGTGTCGACGCTGAGATCCTTGAGGTTGCGGGTGTTGACGCCGATGAGTTCGGCACCGAGCGCGGCAGCGATCTCCAGTTCTTCGCGGTTGTGGGTCTCGACGAGCGCGGTCATCCCCAGCTCCGTGGCCAGGGCATGGAAGTCGCCCAGCTGGATGGGATCGAGGGCCGCGACGATGAGCAGCACGATATCGGCGCCGTGGGCACGGGCCTCATGGAACTGGTATTCGTCGACCATGAAGTCCTTGCGCAGCACCGGGATGTCCACGGACGCCCGCACGGAGTCGAGGTCGGCGAGGCTGCCGTTGAAGCGGCGGGCCTCGGTGAGCACGCTGATGGCCCGGGCTCCGCCGGCGGCATAGAGGCCCGCGAGAGTGCCCGGGTCGGGAATCCGGGCGAGGTCCCCACGGGAGGGCGATTTCCGCTTGACCTCGGCGATGACGCCGAAGTCGGCGGACAGGTCGAAGGGACGGACCGGTTCGGCCGCTGCGGCCCGAGCCGTGATCGCGCTCAACGGAACCTCTCTCCGGCGTGACTGCAGGTCGTCCCGCACACCGGAGATGATGTCGCCCAGAACCGTCATTTCTTCTTCGGCTTGTTGCCCAGCCCGACGGCACGCAGGATCAGTCCGACGACGACGCCGAGGGCGACGATGCCGATGGCGATGTAGGTGATCGTGGGGTTGTGGATCGTGAAGCCCACACAGCCGACGCTCACGCCGATGAGCATGATGATGACTCCGGTCCATCCCGCCACAGAGTTGCCGTGACCGGGATCGGCGATCGCTGCGTAGTCGATCGTGGATTTGTCGAGATCTGCGGCCCCGTTGCGGGCGATGGACTGCGACATGGCGCTCCTTAGTGTGAGTGCGTGACACGCGTGTGGAATCTTTCCTCCATTGTGTCACGCTTCGTCTGCTGACCGGACACCGACCCGGTCACAAGGTCATTTCGAATCCCGCTCGGCATCAGGACCGTTCGGCTCTTCATCGTCGGGGGCGTCCTCGACGTCGTCTCCGCGGGACAGGGCGTCCCAGGTCGCGGCCGAGTCGAATTCCCCGCCGGCGGATTCGGCGGTGCGGGCGTAGCGGTTGGAGTTCGTCCACCCGTCCGAGGCGACGGCGACCCAGATGATGCCGATGACGCCGATGCCCGCAGCCACTGCCGCGATGATCGCCCAGGAAGTCGCTCCCGGCGCCGAGGCGGCACTCAGGGCCGTGATCCCGTAGCCGATGCCGGCGATCCCGGCCAGACCGAGGACGACGAAGCGTCCGATCCGACCGAGCATTGCGGCGAGCAGACCCGAGACGGCGATGATCGCCACACAGGCGGTGGCCACGGGCGAGGCCTGCGAACTCGCATCCTCGGTGACCTTCGCCACACCGGTGGGTCCGAGTGTGTCGCCGCCGGCGCCGGCCTGCCAGGCGGAGATCGTCAGCGCCCACAGTGCGGCGGCGATGACGAGGACGATGAGGACTCCGCGTGATTTCGTCATGGCCTCACCTCCGGCTTCCTTCGCCCGTGCGCAGCGCGTCGGCCGCGGCGGCCGCACGCAGCACGGCCGCGGCCTTGTTCTCGGATTCCTGGTATTCGGTCTCCGGCACGGAATCGGCGACGAGCCCACCTCCGGCAAAGACGCTCATCGTGCCGTCCCGGAGCACTCCGGTGCGGATGGCGATGGCCAGATCGAGGTCACCGGTGAAGGACATGTAGCCGACCACTCCCCCGTAGATTCCGCGTCCGACGGGTTCGAG